>WNGC01005274.1_pt1 | contig 10581 bp, 10 predicted proteins | sample 5400051 | NCBI WGS metagenome assembly WNGC01 (sample SAMN13153368, study PRJNA577476) | soil metagenome | isolation source: 20 cm soil or saprolite under grassland replicate 2 | place: USA:California | collected 2016-06-15 | reverse complement strand
ACGCCGAACTGATCCTTGTGGAAGGTCGGGTCGATGAACTGCACGTCAGGCACGCCGTGCGGGATGAGATCGATCTTCTCGGGCGAGACGCCATAGACTTCTTTCAACAATCCACGGCCACGTTCAGCCATCACGATAAAACGATTCGAAAACGCATTGAGCTGCTCCATGACGAATCTTTGCGACTCGTTAGGTTCGCGCAGCACAGTATGTAGCGTTGTCACTACCGGCATGTGCACGTCGCGCAGCAAAGCTAGCAAGTGACTTCCGGCCGGGCCGCCGTAGATGCCAAACTCGTGTTGGACAGAGACGACCTCGACGTTGTTGATGTTTAAGAAATCCGCCGCGCGCCGGTAAGAGTCGATTTCCTTTTCATCGATCTCAAAACGGATACGTGTCGAGTAATCGTAACCTTCAGGGCGATCGTTAACTGCTCCCACGATGCATTCGCAATGCGGGTACGCGGCTGCAACCGCCTCGCAAATGTCTGTCGTAAACGTCGCTATACCACATTGCCTGGGCATGTAATCTCCTACGAAAGCGACGCGGTTGATCGTGGTCATGAAGTAGCCTGAATTACTGGCAGCGTCATCTTGACCGATGGGGGAAAATGGAGTCGGGTCTAAACATTTAACATTCGCTTAACAAAATCCACCGGTGTCGGAATTGCGATTCCGAGATGGGCTGCTTTGCATAAGTTTCGATGCTTTTTTCGACAACTCAAGATCGAGAAAATTTCGATTACCAATTGCGGAGCGAGCGGCCATTGACTAATGATCTCGGATAACGTGCGTGTCTGGAACATTCGATGGAAGCCGGATCACACTCGATTATCGCTTTACGATCCAAAAGGATAGAATCTGCGCACTCGCAATGAAGTAGCACGCGCACTTCCAGGCATGTTTCGCGGCGTTATTTCATTCGGATACTTCCAGCAACGATTCGCAACTGATCTCGAAACCATGCGTGCGCCGGCTCGGTGCTGAGACGCGAATGCCAAGCCATGAAATACGGAAAACCTTTGATCTCGCGTGGCGGTTCTACCACGCGCAGACCAGCCAGCGGCCCGGTGATCTTTGCCAACCTGCGAGGAACAGTGAGGATCAAATCGGTTTTAACGATGGCGAAGATCGCGGGCACAAAGAACGGAAGACGAAGCGCGACGCGACGCTTTACGCCAAGCTGCGCCAGAGGACGATCCACCATGGTTTGCTGACCATCCAGAGTTTCGACCACCGCGTGCGGCAGTTGCAGATATTGTCTGAGTGTGAATCGACGCGTCCGAACGGGCTGGGCGGACCCGAGCAGACAGACAAAGTCCAAATTAAAAATCAGTTCGCTCTCCAAAGTTGGAGGCACTGCTTCTGCGCTGAGAGCGAGATCGATTCGGCCTGCGACAACGTCGTCGTACGCTCGAGTGCGCCAGGCGGACACCTCCAGTGTGGCATGAGGAGCCGCCTTCCGTACGCGCTCGAGAAGAGTTGGCAGCAGAATGGTGGACCCGTGATCCGTCATGGCCACGCGAAAACGTTCCTGGCTTCGGGCGGGAGAGAATTCCTCCCCTTGCACCATCGCGGCGAGCCGGCCCATGATCGATTCCAGTTCGCGCAACACACGTTCCCCGCGCGGCGTCCTCTCATAAACGCGTCCTGTGCGAACAAGGAGAGGATCTCCGAAAGTTTCGCGTAGCCGGTCCAGTGCTCGGCTCATCGCGGGTTGACTTAGGAAGGAGCGTTTCGCGGCGTGGCTTACGTGCCGTTCCTCCAGCAGCGCATAAAGCGCGGGTAACAGATTCAGGTCAACATTTCGTAAATGCACTTCACGCATAGTAAGTATTCAAACAATGCATTTTTAGAATAGTAAGCACAATGTATTTTTTGGATAATGAAAACAACAGTAACAAAAAGTGCCATTGTAACTGGTGCGTCTGGCGGAATCGGACGCGTGGTGGCAAAAAGGTTGGCCAAGGATGGCTTTGCCATCTGCGTGCACTATGCTGGCAATCCGGCTAAAGCTGAATCAGTCGTAGACGAAATCAACAACGCCGGCGGAAAGGCCGTCGCCGTGCAGGCGGACGTGGCGAAGGCCGCGGATGTTGAAAACCTTTTCAAACAGACGCTCGAAGCTTTTGACAAGGTCGACGTAGTCGTGCACTCGGCCGGAATTATGCCCCTGCTTCCAATCTCTGGAGGCAATGTCGAGACTTTCGACAAAGTAATCGCGACCAATTTGCGCGGAACTTTTCTGGTGTTGGGACAAGCGGCACAGCACGTTCCCGCAGGGGGGCGCATCATCGCTTTCTCCAGCAGCGTCATTGCAAAGTCCTTTCCGACCTATGGTCCTTACATCGCTTCCAAAGCGGGCGTGGAAGGTTTGGTGCGGGTTCTTGCCAATGAATTGCGAGGCCGAAACATAACGGTTAACGCCGTCGCGCCCGGTCCGATTCCTACCGAGTTGTTTCTAAAGGGAAAGACTCAGGCGCAGATCGAAGAATTCAAAAAACTTCCTCCGCTAGAACGATTAGGCCAGGCGGAAGACATCGCTGGTGTCGTGTCATTCCTCGCCGGCCCTGACGGCGAATGGATAAACGCACAGGTTCTGCGAGCCAATGGCGGTTTTGCCTGACGTTTTTCCGAATCTTGATTTTGCTGCAACCCAAATCCAAACCAGAAATGAACAAACATATGAAGAACATTATCGTTATTACTGGCGCATCGAGTGGTTTTGGCGCTTTAACTGCGCGCGCTTTAGCAAAGGCAGGTCACACTGTCTATGCGAGCATACGCGAGACTAAGGGCCGAAATGCGCCACAGGTCGAAGAGGCGAAAAAATTCGCCAAAGATAACAATGTGGATCTACGCACCATTGAACTGGACGTTGCGTCGCAGGCATCAGCTGATGCTGCTATTCAAAAGATTATCGCCGACAACAAAAGATTGGATGTCGTGATTCACAACGCCGGCCACATGGTCTTTGGTCCCGCTGAAGCGTTCACACCGGAACAACTCGCTGAGTTATACGACGTCAATGTGCTTAGCACCCAACGCGTCAACCGGGCCGCGTTGCCTCAGTTGCGAAAGCAACGAAGAGGCCTCGTAGTTTGGGTGTCGAGCAGCAGCTCCGCAGGCGGAACACCGCCATATCTGGCGCCGTACTTCGCGGCGAAGGCCGGAATGGATGCCTTGGCCGTAGTTTATGCGCGTGAACTGACGCGTTGGGGTATCGAGACCACAATCATTGTTCCTGGCGCCTTCACCGGTGGCACGAATCACTTCGCGCATGCCGGGTCGCCCGCCGACAAAGCGCGAGCCGCCGAATACGAAGCGGGTCCTTACAAAGGTTTCGCGGACGACGTGCTCAAGGGCTTCGCTTCCATCGTGCCTCCGGATGCGAATGTCGAGGGGGTCGCGGACGCCATCGTCAAAGTGGTCGACACCCCCTTTGGCAAGCGACCGTTCCGTGTGCACTATGACCCGACACAGGATGGAGCGGAAGTCGTCAATGTCGTCTCGGACCGTGTCCGCGCTGAGCTTCTTCGTCGGATTGGACTCGGGGATCTGCTTGCGCCACGGGATCTGACAGCCGAATTGCAAACCGCCGCCTAGTCATGGACGGTTCATCAGTCTTCGCATCTTTTTTTCCGATCTGATGTTGCTTTGTCGGATCGCGAGTAAATTCACGCCGACTAGTGAATATTCCCAGGTTGCATTTTGCTTATTTGCCAACTCCCATTGAAACGCTCTCGCGTCTTTCTGAGATTTTGGGTGGACCGCATCTGTTAATTAAACGCGACGATCAAACCGGGCTCGCCTTCGGCGGTAACAAAACGCGTAAATTGGAATTTCTTGTGGCGGAAGCTCGCGACCAAGGCGCGAAGACCTTAGTTTCTGGGGGAGCACTGCAGTCCAACCATTGCCGTCAGACCGCGGCGGCAGCAGCCCGATTCGGATTCAAATGCATTCTGGTCCTAACGGGCGAAAAACCAAAGCAACCATCGGCTAATCTGTTGCTCGATGAATTGTTTGGAGCAGAAATCATTTACGTTGCCGACCGCAATGATCGGGACAGAATTCTTCAGGGGACATTTGATCGTGCTGCCGAAGAGGGAATGAAGCCTTATCTCGTTCCGTATGGCGGTTCGAATTCCACGGGCGCCTTGGGATATGCGTTCGCGATGAAAGAGCTCATGGCGCAAAATCTTCAGGCGGATTGGATCGTATTTGCTACATCTTCAGGTGGAACGCACGCAGGACTTCTTCTGGGTCAGCGCGTGTTTGGATATAAAGGCAAGGTGCTGGGAATCAGCGTTGATGAATCAGAAGAATGGTTGAAGCACTGCGTTCCAGAATTGGCATCAACAGCTAGTGAAAAACTTGGGAAGCGCATTCAATTCACACCGGATGAGGTTATCGCAAACGCCCATTACTGCTCAGCAGGTTACGGAGTGTTAACCGAACAGGAGCGGGAAGCCATCCGTTTATTCGCAACATATGAAGGTCTTTTGTTAGACCCGGTCTATACCGGACGCGCCGCGGCGGGAATGATTGATTTGATCCGTAAACGATTTTTCAAGAAGGATGAGACTGTGTTGTTCGTGCACACAGGCGGGCAACCGGCGTTGTTCGCGGATCAATATGCGAAAAAGATCCAATGAGAATTTAAGCAGCGAAGGTCTAATCTAATTTGAGCCACCGAAGGTACAGTCTGAGTTCGAGGACTCTCGCACAATTAGACAAGCAGCGAAGCGTAACCGGATGTCTCTGTCTCAAACGAGGTAACGAATATTATCTCGTCCTGAAGACTGAAAAATCCCGCGAACGGCCGATTGCTGGTGCTCTAGCGATCGCCGATATGATCGGCTTAAGAAAAATCAGCAGCGACATCTATGACTGACCAAAAAACGCCAGTGAGGGAACCACGGAAGAAAGAAGAAGACGTAACACGTCCTCCCCTGCCCCCGTTCACTCGTGAAACTGCCATTCAGAAAATCCGCGCGGCCGAGGACGCTTGGAATTCGCGTGATCCCGAAAAGGTGGCTCTGGCCTATACAACTGATTCACGCTGGAGAAACCGCGCCGAGTTTCCGACTGGACAAACCGAGATCATTCAATTTTTGAAACGCAAGTGGGCCAAAGAACTTGACTACCGGTTGATCAAAGAGCTTTGGGCTTACAACGCGAACCGCATCGCTGTACGGTTCGCCTACGAATGGCATGATGACTCTGGAAATTGGTACCGTTCCTATGGTAACGAGAACTGGGAGTTTGATGGCAACGGCCTGATGCGACTTCGGTTTGCCTCCATTAATGACCTGCCGATCAAGGAATCGGAGCGCAAGTATCATTGGCCACTTGGTCGCCGCCCCGATGCTCATCCTGGATTGAGCGACTTGGGCTTGTAGCTCCTCACAGGTGCAATTGAACTTTAAAATTGGTCAATCAGGAAGCCGCACTTGATTCCCCGGTGAGATAAAATGCGGCCCGACAAAGGGTCATCCACAAACATGCAAAGAAAGGAACTATGCCATACGTAACCGTAGGAAAAGAAAACGGAGCTAACATCGACATCTATTACAAGGACTGGGGCAAAGGACAGCCTATTGTCTTTAGTCATGGTTGGCCGTTGTCGGCCGATGACTGGGACACCCAGATGCTGTTCTTCCTCAATCACGGCTATCGCGTAATAGCCCATGATCGACGCGGCCACGGCCGGTCCACCCAGACGAGCGACGGCCACGACATGGATCACTATGCCGACGATCTTGCAGCGTTGACCGTGCATCTTGATCTGAAAGACGCCGTGCACATAGGTCATTCCACCGGCGGCGGTGAGGTGGCGCATTATCTGGGACGGCATGGCGAAACCCGGGTGGCGAAGGCTGCGCTGATCAGCGCGGTGCCGCCGCTGATGGTGAAGACGGACAAAAATCCCGGCGGCCTTCCCAAAGAGGTGTTCGATGGATTGCAGGCACAGCTTGCGGCCAATCGTTCGCAGTTCTATCGCGACCTGCCAGAGGGACCGTTCTATGGCTTCAACCGGCCGGGCGCGAAAGCCTCCGAGGCGATCATCCAGAATTGGTGGCGCCAAGGCATGATGGGAGGCGCGAAGGCGCATTACGATGGCATCGTCGCCTTCTCACAGACCGATTTCACCGATGACCTGAAGAAGATAACGGTGCCGGTGCTCGTGATGCATGGCGACGACGACCAGATTGTGCCCTATGCTGATTCAGCACCGCTCTCAGCAAAGCTGCTAAAGAACGCAACGCTCAAGACCTACAAGGGTTTTCCACACGGCATGCCCACTACTCAGGCAGACACGATCAACGCCGACCTGCTCACGTTCATCAAGAGCTGACACGATGAAAGTTGAAAGTCCCGTCAATGTTATTCGCGGCGCGGCTGCTATGGTGAAAATCAATTTTCTGGGAATGTGGCGCGACACCACGAGTCCTAACGACCTGTTACTGGGATCTCTTATGATAAAGCTCTTGTTCATTACCTGCATTTTGCCGTTGAGCTGCTGCTTTGCTTCAGGAGAAAACAACGTAGCTCGCGTCCGGAATATAGTTCTGGTTCATGGCGCCTGGGCAGATGGCTCTGGGTGGAAAGGCGTCCACGACATTCTCGTTAAAGATGATTATAAGGTAAGTATCGTCCAGGAGCCGGAGACATCGTTCAAAGAAGATGTGGCAGCGACGAAGCGCATCCTCGCCCTACAGGATGGACCATGCATTCTTGTGGCTCACAGTTATGGCGGCGCTGTAATCACCGAAGCGGGAACGGACCCGTTGGTTGTTAGTTTGGTCTACATCGCGGCCCACATGCCGGATGTTGGAGAGAACGAGGCTGAGGACGGAAAGCGTTTTCCAAGTGACCTCAGCAAGTCCAATGCAATAAAGAAGACCGCGGACGGTTTCACTTATCTCGATCCCGCGCAGTTTCATGAGTACTTCGCAGTTGATCTTCCTGCGGAGCAGGCCGCTTTCATGGCACGATCGCAGGTGCTCAACGCGGCTGACAATTTCAAAGCAGTCATCACTACGGCTGCTTGGAGAACCAAACCGAGCTGGATGTTGGTAGCGACAAAAGACAGAACTATCAATCCTGACCTCGAGCGGTGGTATGCGACACGAGCCAAGAGTCACAGGGTGGAAGTTTCAGGCGCGAGCCACGCCGTTTACGTCTCCAGACCAAAGGAGGTTGCAGCACTCATCGAACAAGCTGCATCACACACTCGTTAGAAATGGACCGCATAATGTTCCCGCGAAGAACCGATAAGAACAAAATGAAATGAGCACAAGCATTCGAAACCGCTTAAGCAGGTAAGATTGAGAAAATTGTTTCCGACAAAGTTGTATCAGAAGTTGTCATTCAAACCGCAGCTGGAACCGTAACCTCGATTATTACAACTGGCTCAGTGAAGCGAATGAATCTCAAAGAGGGAGACATCGTCTTTGCGATAATTAAGGCCACCGAAGTGTCTGTCGAAAAGGAATAGCCATTCCGTCGTCCCTGCTCTGTCGGGACCCTGGCTCTGCGTTAACCCGCAGCAGCGCGCGGGGCGGAACGCCATTGATGCAAGCGTCGCAGACCGCCGGGATCGATCTGCCGTCGAAGGCGCTAGTCTGGTAGGATGCCGCAGGTAAAGCGTGGCTTTCGTTTAATGAACCGATCTGCATAACCGTGAGTAAGATGGCCGCCGCGCTCAGAGAAGTGTCGAGAAACGCGCGGAGAATGTAGGGTTATCTCCTATCCCAAAGGAGGGGGCGAGCACTACCTCATAGGTGGCACCACAAAATCTTACCAATGCGCTATTGCGGCAGACGCAACCGCCATCGCTTGTCTCCATATGAAACCGATCGACAGATCCCCAGCGTCATTATTCACCACTTCGACATCGAATCCGAATGTGAAGGAGCCGACCATAAATAGAGTCGAGACTCGGGAGGACAACTTGGAAGACAGGGCGAAACCTTTAAGAAGTTCTATGAGCCGCCGTTCCTTTTTGGGCACTTCGCTCGCCGTCGGAGCAGGAACCATCGGTGCCGGACTGTTGGCTAATGCCCCCACTGCGAGCGCGAGTGTTGATCTCACGGTGGGAGACGCGGACATTCTTCGATTCCTGGCGGCAGCAGAAATCATCGAAGCCGATTTGTGGCAGCAATACAACGAACTCGGCGGAATCCAAGACCCCGAAGTCCCCGGCGGAACCGGAAATCCAGCCTACACCGCTGCCCTTGCGGTGCTGGACGAGGACATGGACCAGTACATCCACGACAACACCGACGATGAGATCAGCCATTTCACGTTCCTAAACGCCTTTCTGGCTTCGAAAGGGGCCGAGCCCGTCAATCTGGATCAGTTTCGTACTCTGCCAAGCAGTCAAGCGACTGGCGCTCAGCAAATCGGACGGCTCACCAACTTGATGCAGCTGACCGTCAACACCAGCTTCTGGACGCGCTACCGCAGCGACTCGCTGAACCCCGACTTCGGTGACACCCTCCCACAAGCCGTCCCGGGCCTAGCTGCCGGGCAATTTCCGGCGATTCCGCGCAGCAACGCCGACCTCCACCCGCCCCGCCACCTACAAGCGATCGCCAACACGGCCGGCTTCCACTTCGCGTGGATCGAGCAAGGTGGCACCAGCCTGTACGCGTCGCTCGCCCAGCGGGTCACCGACAATGACGTGTTGCGAATCCTGCTCAGCATCGGCGGCACTGAGATTATGCACTTCCAGACCTGGCAAGATAAAGCCGGCAATGCGCCTCCCCTGACCGATCCCACGAACGGCTTGGTCTTCCCGGACCTCAACGCCGACGGCGAACTGACCCAGACCAACCTGATCATGCCCGAGCCGACAATCTTCCTTCGTCGTCGGTTCCCGATCTGCTCGATCATTCGTCCGACCGAGACACGCGGAGCTGCAATGGCCGCGCTCAACGCCTTTACCGCGGACGGGCTGTTCATCGGTCAACCGTCGGCGTTTTTTACCCTTCTGAACGGCCTTGCGCGGGCAGCGGATGCGGCCCGACGCATGTGAGACGACGATCACAGCTAAAGGGAATGCGCCCGCCTTAAGCGGCGAGCCTGGTATAAAGGAAAGGAAATGAAGGTGAAGTTATGAAAAAGAGTTTGTTCGCATCTATTCTTATGGTCCTCATAGGAGGATCCTTTGCTTCGTCGGTAATAGCCGATGATACGTTGGTGAGATTCAAGGGAGCCATCGGTGATATTCCTGTAGCGAACGTGGCGGGCACCCCCAACCCTGACGGCAGCTTCCCTGGCGTGATTCGGAACATTGTCCGCGGCGTCAAGCCTGCCGGTCAAATCTGGGTGATCTCCGATTTCAGAGCGGACGTGAAGGTCGACGGGCGCATCCGGGTCGACGGCCGAGGCCTGCTGCTGTGGGCGGAGGCAATACCATTGGCACGAACGGCAACGCCAGCGTGTTCGCGACGCTGATTTGTGAAGCCACGCCGCCCTTCACCCAATTCAGTACGAACATTACGGGCGTCCCGCTGGCGGCCAACGGCGATTTCCGGATTGACGATGTGCTGGTGCCGGCGCCACCGGCCGAGTGCGGCAGCCCCGTGCTCCTTATCCGTGTGACGCCCAGCGGAGCTTGGTTTGCTGCGGGCATCCCGAAGCTCGATTAGCTACCGATGGAAGACGGGCATATCAAAGGTTTGCGGTTCTGCCGCAGGCAACTCAGCATAGCGCGGGTGAGTTGATAAAACTACCCGCGCTATGCATTACGTTAATAACACAGAGTTGTCCTCACACGAGGAAACCCGCCGCCAGTTTAATGGCGGGTATTCCGGCACAGCGAAAGCTTCGCAGGACACATTGGAATTCAGTGGGCTGACCGGCGTGCACCGGTGATCGAGAAATATCCGCTCAGTCGCGTGGCGGAAGCCTACGAACAGATGCACAGCGGCAAGGTGCGCTTCCGCGTTGTCCTCACCATGGGCGCGTGAGACAGCATTAAGCAGTTTGATTCTACCTCGAACGAGGTAGCACGAATCACCTCACGATTGGCATTTCAAAATCCCACGCTCGCGTCGTAGCGGTGGGTTGGCTTCAGCGAGTACCTTCTGATGCTCGAATGATGAAAACTCACGGCAGAATATTGCTCGTCACCGGCCCAGGAGAAAAATGGCTATGACTACTTTCGTGTCGACACTTCGCCTCGTCCTGCTGTGCAGTACGATCTTTCTCGGCTCAAGCACACTAGCTGCAGCACGGGAGTCCAGCCTAGATGGAATCTACATCCTAGACGAAACCGACAGCGACAATATGAATGAGGTGATCGAGGACGCGGTGGGGAAGCTGAACTTCCTGACGCGAGATATCGCTCGGGAGCGCCTCAAGAAACTGAACGCCGCTTACCGCCAAGTAGCCATCACTTCTTCTCCGAATGAAATCACCGTCACCGTGGATAACCAGCCGCCGTTACGGACACCGGCGAAGGGTGCACCTGTCGCTTGGGTTGGTCCTGACGGAGGAAAGGTGAACGCTAGCATGCAGTTGGCAGGCCGGCGTTTGGCGCAGACATTCACGTCAGCAGACGGGCGCAGAG
>WNGC01002815.1_pt1 | contig 10583 bp, 8 predicted proteins | sample 5400051 | NCBI WGS metagenome assembly WNGC01 (sample SAMN13153368, study PRJNA577476) | soil metagenome | isolation source: 20 cm soil or saprolite under grassland replicate 2 | place: USA:California | collected 2016-06-15 | reverse complement strand
CCGAAGAGCTCGGAATAGAATTTCTTCGCCGCAGTCTGGTCTGTGGTGGCTAGTTCGATCCAGCAGAAGTCGCCCGGCACGTGCTTCTCGACACGCAGCATTTGCAAAGTATCACTCTGTCTCACTTTCCGGGCAAGCCCACAATCGGTGGTGACTGGCCGGAAACGGCGTTCGAGGAAATCACTGGCGATGTCATCGAACCGGACTTCAGGACAGTTTCGCCGGATTCACATCGACGAGTAGTCCGTTATCAGGCTCTGAGTGGACTCGCCAAGATTTCATTCTCAAAGCATTCCATTCTGCGGTAGAGCCTTGTTTTAGAGCTTGGCGTTACTGCGGACCGACTGCACCACTTGACGGATCGCATCGATGACAACGTCAGGTCTGTCAATGATGATGAAATGCCCGCTCTTCTCCGCAATGATCTGCTTGCTGTTTTGAGAAAGGGACAACAGTTCAGTCTGCAATTTGACGTAATCGGGGTTGCGGTCCTCATCGGTGCTGACATCGACGAGTGGCTTGTCGCCGAGCGCGTGACTGTGTTCCTTGGAGATTGCGTCGGCCTTCGCAACACACTCCGGCATCATTTCGTGGTTTGCTTGCACAGCCATCTGATTTCGAGTCTGCGACATAGCCCAAAGATGAAGCTCGCGATCGCGGGAAGATAACTTGCTGAAGTTCGGATCACTCTCAATTCCTCCTCCTCCGCTGGGAGCTAAAAGCCTTCGAGGTGGCATTGGAGGCGGCGAACCCGGGGGGACTTTCGCATCGCCAGAAGGAGGGGGGCCTAACATCAGTCCAAACTGCGCTGCGTGATCGACAAAAACCATTCCCGCTACTTCATCTGGGTATTGCCCTGCGTACACGCGCGCAACCAATCCACCAAGTGAATGCCCAACGAGCACATAAGGCCCCGTGATCCCAACTTTTTTCAATGCAGTGTGTACCTCGCTGACCCTGAGCGAGCACGAGTCTTTCGGACCAGATTCGCTCCAACCAATTCCTGAGTGGTCATACGAGCACACCTGAGTAAATGTTGCGACTTCGGGTTGAACGAGCCCCCAATTGAAAGAGAACCCTGCGCCCACGATGACGACAGTGGGGCTCCCGGTACCCGTGCAATAGAGATGAACTCGATAGCCCCCCACATCGACCAACTTGCCTAGAGGCGCGGGCGGGTTCTGATCCGTACCAACCGTTTGCGCCAGGGTCACGATTGGAAGTACGCAAACCAGGGTGAGGACAATGGTGAGGCGCTTCAAGTAAAGCAGTTTGGCCGTTGCGCTCAGTGGTCGCTTCTCGCAGGTGGCTAGCATGCGTTCCTCCAGTACTTCCATCGGTAGGATTGTATCCCCATTGGTTTCGTTGCCCAACGTATGGATCTTGGCAACGGTTCGCATTAACTGACGTTCGCAGCGTCAGATAATCGGACACTGCGCGTCACGGGCAAGAAACGGCGATCGAGGAGATCACTGGCAATGTCATCGAACTGGACCTCCGCGATTTGAGCGTATCTCGGATCGCACGTGATTCATCGATGCTGCGGTCCGTAGAGTTCCGGATTGTCATCCCGTATCACGCTGCGGCGAAATGTGTGAAATTGCAAAACGAACCGACCCACAAGAGCACTCATAATCGGCTTCGGGTCGAGTGGTACGGATTTGAGGGGCGGAGGTTCTCCGGCAGCACGTTCTGGTTTCGGACTACTTCGCAGGCTGAGAGACCTTGTAATAGTAGATTTCGGCGTTTTGCGCACGAATGGTCAATGGTCCGAGTATTCGTTCTAAGGTGACCCGGGCAGCGGCGATCAAATCGTCGTACGTCAGTATGCGCAGTTTGTTCTGTTGGGCTTGGAGCGTAGCAAGCTTCCGTCGATTGTCATTGGTGAGTGCCGCGGATCGACCGATAACAACCAGGATGCGCGGGTTCGTGGACATTCCCGCAAGGCCGAGCTCCCCCTCAACCTTTTGTTTATTGTCGGCGATATATTGAACCCAGTCTGTAATCTGGTTAATGGCGTGAGTGAGTTCTTCCCGTTGTTGGCCATCATTGCGAAATAACTCACGATGTGGGGCTTCGATCTCTACAAGCAAGTAATCGTTGAAGGGTTCCCGGAATACGAAGTCGCTAACCCTCTTCCCAGCACCTTGCCCGAAGGGCAATTTCGACCACATTCGATCATGCGTTGGACACAAGAACTCAGGATGGTTCTTCAGGAACTGGTGGGCCGGCTCTTCTGGCCCTGTCAAAAGCGTCTCAAATTCCTCGATGAGTGCACCATAGCGTTTCCGAGTAGCGCCCCGGCTGTCGAGACCGCTGAGAGCCGAGGCCGTGAGATTCCTTTGAACGATTGCAGCGAGGATGTCCAGTTCAGCCCACGCGGGCGCATATTCTGGCTTCCAATACCCCTCGTCGAGCCGAGGGTAAATTTCGATAGCCTGCCATCCGACTGGAAGCCTCACGCGGCTGTGAACAATGAAGTGATCAGCATCGGCCTCCACGAGTTTCGCCGGCTTTTCGGAAGGTGCGACATATCCACCCAGTTGAAGGTCAAATTCACTTGATAGGCCGATAAGGCAGGGCCGTGCCGGCGGCGGAGGCATGTGAAAGTTTTCAGGAAGCTTGGTCGTTGCGTAAATCACGGGGCGGCCCATTGGGCGTGTATCTCTGACGCGGCCTTCGGCATCGATCACGGCTAGACCAAATTCTGCGCCGCCGGCTGGGGGAACGTAGGTGGCTGGATCTTGCGGAAAATGGATGATCTGTTCAGAAAACTGCGGTGATAGCTCAGCCAAACCCATGTTGGACTCCGTCCACCTAATCTTGCCTTTCCCCTCCTTCGCGACGTCGTATCGGACGAATATGCCATCGCAACACGTAAGAACTAAGACGTCGCACGGTTGGCGCATTTGCGGCGGCGCCAAGTCTTTCTGGCTAGCGTATTTCCCATCAAGAAGTGTACGCGCGGCGCTCAAGTAGGCCCTAAGACTCTCCGCGACAGCTTCACCTGCAGGACTCGTTGTGGCGACTGTTGTACTTGTGTCAGCTGCCTCTATGAATTGCAGCGGCTGGCCTGGTTGCCCCAAGACCTTGCCTCGTTTCATCTGCGGCGCCGGTCGCGCATCATCCTCTGCCATTTAGCGCTCCTCTACATCGGATTATATTGCTTTATATTATCCGTTCTGACTACAACCGATCTCTGACTGAGCGCCGGTGGCCTTTCCAGAAAGACCTCATCGTACGATTCCCGCGGGAAGAACCTCCTCCACGAAAGCGGAGGCTCCACGCCACCGTCGCTCGGCCAGTTCGCTTGCATGGCGATCTTGCTCGCTGGGCTGCTCGCCCTGTTTTTCGCCCTGGACGTACAGGGGTTCGAGCGCGGCACGATCGCTCAAATCATCGTAAAGCGCCATCAACTAGAGCAGAACCGGCAAGCCTACTCGGTCGAAGGAGCCGACGCCCGTCGTCCTAATCAAAGACAACCGCAGGTTGCTGTGCAGCACCCATTCTGGGGATGACGTGTCATACCCCATCCCGGCGCAGCAGCGCCGCTCCGCGGCGGGCCCAATAGAAGCTGCCAATATTCCGAACATAGTGGAAGAGGTATGAGGGCAAAAGGGAACCTCGCCATAGGAAAAGGCAGGCTGAAACCGCCCCATAAACACCCGTTCCAATCGCCTCTGATCCGTACCGAAAATGGAGGGCACCAAAAACGGTTGCAGGTAATATCACACCCATGGCCGCCGAATGGCCGGTTCGAATCAGGGAGATAACGCAGAAGGCCATCCAAAGCTCTTCTGCGAGGACTGAAACCAATTGTGAAGGAATCCAGTTAGCTGCGGGTTCCGCAGCTAGGCGCTTGTCTTTGATATCCAGTCGAGGGTATAGCCTTCGGAAGAGTCCTTGAAGACCTACCGACATAAAACCTGCTGCAATTCCAATCAAAGAATTCGGCCGCCAGCCTTCCAAACGCAAGCCGAGTTGCGAAAACTGCAACGACTGATGCGCCGCAAAGCCCAACATGATCGTCACAACAAGTCCATTTCGGAGCCACAAGACATATCGGCCAACCCTTTCTGACTTTTGGGTGACCTCGGGGAGCATGGGGTCACGTCCATGGTGAAATCCCCATGAGAATTCCACCCAGTTGAATGGGGAAAACGCTAGTAAAGGGAAGATCGCAAGTGCCAGATATGGAATCCAATGCGAGATTCTAGCCTCCGAGGAACAAGAGCCTGCAAGACCGCAACCCAGGTGCCTTCCTGCTGGCCTCCAACTCGGTCAGGGGATGGTCTTTTTGCCGCCGTCGGGCTTATCGGTCAAATGCAGGGACACTGTGCCATCAAAGGGCTTACCCTGTACTTGTTTGTACGCCGGGGAAACTAGAAACCCCTCGAGAAAGACCCCCGAAATGGCCAGGAATATTGTTGCGGCTATGGCGATAAAGATGAACGCCGTATCTCGATAGCCCATGCGCCAGGTCAGAGAAGTTGCCACCAAAATGCTCACCGCGCAAATTGCCTTTGTGTAATTACTCTTATACTTCAGCCAGTTGCCGCAAGTGGGACAAAGAAAACTATCGCCATACAGATGAATGTCGGAAGGAAGAATGATTGCACCGCAAACGGGGCACGGGTTTGCATATCGAGACATGATCATTCAAACCTTACCACATTGCTTTCAGAATCTCGTATGCAGCTCTCACCCCAGCTCCTGCGTACCCTGCGGGGTTCTGCGGCACCGTCGCGGGAGTCTTAAGTGTAGGTTGTCGGTGCGGAGCTCAAAACAGAGATTTCGGTTACATTAGTCACGCCATCTCTCGAATGCCCAAAAGCCGCCAGCAGCACCGTCTGCTCCACCACATTCTCATGGGTGTCGGGACTGTCGCGCTGACCGTCATCTTTATGCATTTGTTTCCGAAGCGCGATTTCATCTCCCGACTAAGCATCGGGACGGCCTACCCTGCGCTAATTCTCATTGCGGCCGCGCTGCTGTTGGGCCCATTGAACGTGCTTTGGCAGAAGCCGAACCCAGTCAGTTTCGACTTGCGGCGTGACGTGGGTATTTGGGCAGGAATCTTGGCGCTGGCGCACACTGCAGTAGGATTGAACGTTCATTTGCGGGGCAGGATGTGGCTGTATTTTGTGGATACTCGCAACCATCTGCGGCGAGACGCGTTCGGTCTTGGAAACTACACCGGTGTTCTCGCGGCACTGGTGTTCGCTCTGCTGTTGGCACTGTCCAACGATGTTTCCCTTCGCAAGCTCGGGGTTGGGCGCTGGAAATCGCTACAGCGCTGGGCGTATGCGGCCGTTGTGCTGACCGCAGCGCACGCTTTCGCATATCAGGAGATTGAGAAGCGAATTTCGCCTTTCAAGGCTGTTCTTTGCATCCTATTTGGAATTATGTTGGCCTTCCAGATAGCGGCCGCCTTCAAACGTCGGCAAAATCGAACAATGACGTAGCTCGGGCTGTCACGTGACGGAGCATTTGCCGCGGGGGGTCTTGCGAGCAAGCGATCCCATCAGGCCAGCGCCCTGCGCAACTCGTGCCGCCAGGACTGTAATTCGCGGAGCCGCGCTTCCAAGGCAAAACCAGCTTTTCGGCGGCCATCAAGCGGACGGGATGGCAGGGCGCACCGCCGCGATCGCGTTCTCCGAAAATGGCACCCAACTCCTTGACGGAAAAACCGATTACCAGGGCCAAAGCAGCGTCCAATTGAAGGCGGCGGCGTCCATCTGGCGTCCAAAACCGGCCATTTCTAGGGCTATTTTCAGCGACTCAGCCGCATAAAGGCAACTGAATCATCGAGACTTATGGAGCGGGCGATGGGAATCGAACCCACGTCCGAACCTTGGGAAGCTTTGAACATTCCGATTGCCTGCTTCCAGTGTCCCCTTTCGAGAGGCCCTTGTGTTGGCGCACTCTGCTAGGAAGAGGGGTGGGAAGGTCAGGGAACCGTTTCGTTGCGCAAGGACATTCCGTGCGCTTTGAGGAAGTGGGATAGCTCAACAAAGTTTTTGGCGCCTTCGGCAGAGGGCGTGGCGGAAGCCTCGGACCAAACGAAGGAAGAGCCCAACGGGAACTGGGACAGCTTGTTCCGGAGGGAATCCGGCGACTTAAGGTGGTACTGCAAGACATCGAACTGTGGTCCGCTCAAAAAATGAAGGAACTGAATGCGCCACGGCTTGTGGTCCCACTGCGCCAGAATCCCATCAATCGGCTGCCTCATGGATGTGCCGACGCTCAGCTGCTGAAGCTTCTGCAGCTTAGCCTTGTCAGCCAGCCAAGCTTCGCCCGAGGATATGGCCTGTTGCAGGCTGGTGGCCAGAGTGCCTTGGTACACGTTGGGGTTGGTTCCGCCGGCGATATAAATCAGCTCGGATTCCCGTCCATGCCACCGCGCGCTCCACTGGGCCAGTCGTTCCCACAATTTTTCCTCACTAGCCGCGGAACCAAAGCGGCCAAGAAAACCGGCGGCATTGGCGGCCACCTCCGGATCGTCGTCGTTCAGGCTGCGAAGGGCGATCTCCTCAAGGAGGGGATCTAAGTGCAGCGTTCCTACCTGCGCGAGGAGGGAATGGTTGCAAGCGCTGTAGCCTTCTCCGCGGGCAGCCATGCCGGCTTCAATGCGCGAGCGCGCGGCGACAGGATCGACGCGCAACAGATAGGCCAAGGCGGGCTCCTGGATGGCGCAGGCCCACTTCCCGACGTTCTTGTCGATAATCGCGAGCACGCGCGGAAGAATGGCGGCGGTGGCGTAGCGCTGGATCAAGGAAGCGAGATTGGCTGAAATCCAATAGTCTTCGTCATTCGAGGAAAAATGCTCGACGAGCGCTTGCTCGACCTCGGGCAGTGTCTTGTCGGGAAGAATCCCCAGAGTCTGCGCGTTGAAGCGGGGCTTGGGCCGCAATATTTCCTGGATGATCGCCGCGCGAGCTTCTTCCGGAGCCAATTCATACCAATGAAGGAGGGCCGTGCCGCTGAGGTTATTCGCGTTGTACGCGTGAATCTCATTGGGAATGGGGAAATCCTGATACGTCCGGGCGTATGTTCTGAGCAAGGGAAGCAATGCCGGGCTGCGCAGCGAGTCCCACCGATATGCTAGGAGCTCGTATTGTTTTTCCACCGGCAAGCGATCGAAGATTGCAGGCAACTGCGCGGCGAGTTGCTCGTTTTCTTCCCGCGGAATGGTCTGTTGAGGGCCGACTTGGTTGAGCGCGGTGTATAGGCTGACGGCCAGCGCATTGCCGCGTTTGTGCGGCAGATCGTCGAGGAATTCCGCGTGAATCGCTTGGTACCGTTGTTCGCGCTGCGGGCGCAGGACTTCCGGCGATTCATCCTTATTGAGCGAGAGAACCGACATGGTAACGAGAAAAAGATCGGTAACCGGATGGTCGGGATCGGCAAGCAAGCGCCGCATTTCGCTAAGCGCCGCTTCGTGTTGCGGCGAACCGACCAGCCCAAACAGGCACTCAAAGTCGAAGTTGGTGTCTTCGCCGCGAAGATGGCGGGCCAATTCTTTCGCCGCGGAGGCCGTTCCCAAGTAGCGCAGAGTCTTCAGAGCCTGGTGACGGGGGGAAGGCTCGGCCGGATTCGCAACTGTTTTGGCCGGATCTTGCGCCGACGCATCGAGCGCGGCAAGCGCCTGCACCAGTGTCTGCTCCTGCCAACTCGCGGTGGGCGACACAATCGTGAGCTCCAACTCGTTGGAGGTCAGCGATACGGGTTTGTCGAACGGGCTTGATGCTTCGCCGGATATTTGGCCGACGCGGGAGGTCTGAACCGTGACCCGATATTTTCCAGCACGATGGAACTGCACCCATTCGTTCAGCTCCAGAGAAATCTTCGTTGGACTCTCGGAGAGAAACTCGAAACCGGTGAGGCCTCCACCCATCCAGCCCATGCTGGAATTGAAATAGGATCGCAGCGGATCGCCCCAACTGCCGTCCGGGTTCACTAAGAATTGTTCGTAGGACATGCGCCCGCTGCGGTCATACCGGGCCATGTTGATCTGGTAGCGTTTCGGCATTTTACTCGTGAAGGTCAGCTCCAACGGGATTACTTCTCCCAGACAGAACTGGCTCTTTCCATCCTTGATGCCCACGTGAAATGCGACCTCGGAAGAATTCCGGGTCGAGCGTTGAGTTTGCGCCGGAGCCTGCGCCTGGGCCGGCAAGGAGAGCCAAGCGGTCAGCACAGGAACAAGCAGCCATCGAGGTCTCGGACGTTTCAGCCCGCGAGTCGCCGACATCAAAGGACCTCCCTGCATCTTGTTTGTAATAGACTCCGTTAACAAACCGAAAGTTGCCCGCTTCGAGGGGGGAAGGATGGGGCGACGGGAAAAAGAGTCGAGAGTGAGGTAGAGCCGCGCAAATGACGAGACCCACACAGAACCAGTCCAATAGTGAGTACGGTTTCCTCGAAGGTCGAACCTACGTCCGAAACTTGGGAAAATACTAAGCCAGAAGCCCCTATCCGGCTACTCGTCGGAAGGAACTCAATTTACCGGCAGATTTCCAGCCTCGGTTTCGAAGAAATGCTCGGGCAAGTCGCTTTCTAACATTTCTAACAATTGGATCGGAGTGCGGCCGGTAACGCCTTCCGCCGATGAGACTTAGAAGTGAGGGGATGCCGTTTCGATCCCCACCGCCCCTACCATCCATCTCCATGATGGATGGACACTTAACAAAAACACGCGGGGGCAAAAAGGGGCAGATTAGGCCGATGATCCGGTTCTGTGTTTCTTTTCAGCGGCACGGGTGACAACCGGACGCGTCGATTTCAACCGCTCAACAGATAATTCTTTGAACGCCACCCTTCCGGACAGTTTCCGAGAACGCGACTCAGGACTTACACCGAAATTGTGATAGAAACTGGTCTGTCGCCAGTAATTGCCTCGATGGGTTACAGATTTGACAGCGTACGGTGATCACGGAGAGAAATGACCGGCATGTTGAGAAAACCTAGATGCATTTTGCTTCTTTGGTGCCTCGCCGTCATTTTCAGTACAGGCTGCACCGATAAGAAGACGCGTATTGGTTCAAGTGCGATTCGCGGGGGCATTGACCTCAAAAGAGTACTCTCATGGCTTCCGGCTGACACTGAAAGTCTTTTGGTCGCCAATGGGCCCTTCTGGATATCAACTTTTCGAATCGGACAAGAGCGTTATCAGAACCGTAAAGCCACAAACGAGGAATTGGAAAAACATTTCGAGGGCCTGACGCTCGACCTCTTCAATTTCAGTTCCGGAAAGAGCCTCCTTGAGAAGCACCTGGAGGGCAAGAAGGTCTTATTCGCGGCTGAGGGTTCTCGACATTTTCGCACGCCGGCGGGCCTGGGCGAACTCCCCTTTGAAGGGTGCGCCTTAGCCGTTTTCAAGGACGACCTTGGCGACCGCCGCGACGCCTTCATGAAAGAAGCAGCTCATGTTGCCGTGCGTATGGAGGAGATTGAGGGGCAAAAGGTTGCCGTATTTGAGGAACCCTCCGAGCAGGACATTTGGACGATTTTCGTTACTTTTCCGCAAGAAGGCGTGGTTTTAGCAGCTACCGACAAACGGTTTCTGCAAGAAATGCTGGCGAGGATGCGCGGCGCGGAAGGAGAAAGGGCCCTACACGATACCCTGCCCGAATGGAAGTATGTGAACAAACAAGCTCAGTTTTGGGGCCTAAGGCATTTCGACAAACGGCAAGCGAATATGGACCCAACATCGCCGTTCGGAGGCAGGAAGTCAGCTAACATTCCAGATGACGAAGCAATCGGTCTGACTTACCAATGCGACCCAAGCAAAGAACGAAAGGCAACACTTACGTATCTTTCCGGCCCGCGAGCGGAGATTAGGAAAGTGGAGGAGAGCAGATTCCCTAGTTCTTCAGAGCCCGAAGATACGGCGGGCTTGCACATTCAATACCGGGAGTTGGAACCAGGAGTGATTCAGAGCACTTACGACCTGAGCTCTTCACGACCCCTAGATTGGTTCTTTTTTGTCTTTATGCTGAGTATGGGGCACGCGATTTACATTTGATAAGCCTGCGGCTTGAGCGAGACCTCCAGGGACGTCTTATGATGCGTGACATCTATTACATAGCACGGGCCCTGTAGATTCTAACGCCTTACGAAGCTGGAGAGGAGCGGTTCGCCGTGGCATCATTGCCCACACATGGTATGGCCGCCCTTGGACTCGGAGCGTGCTTTTACAAGCCCGGTATACCAAAACGCGTCTGGGTGATTGGCGTAGTATGTTCGGCTATTCCTGACTTCGATGTTATCGGATTCCGGTTCGGTATCCGATACGGTGACTTTTGGGGACACCGAGGGTTCACTCACTCCCTTGTGTTTGCCGCTGTCCTTGCGGGTGCAATCGTCATCTTGGGATTTCACGGTGGCCTACCGAATATCAGTCGACCGTCAATGTGGACGTATTTTTTCCTGGCAACTGCCAGTCACGGTTTATTGGATGCGATGACAGACGGAGGTCTCGGCGTCGCATTTTTTGCGCCGTTCGACAACCACCGGTATTTTCTTCCGTGGACTCCTATTCGGGTGTCGCCTATCGGTATCGGACGATTTTTCACGAGTCG
>WNGC01017720.1_pt1 | contig 10584 bp, 7 predicted proteins | sample 5400051 | NCBI WGS metagenome assembly WNGC01 (sample SAMN13153368, study PRJNA577476) | soil metagenome | isolation source: 20 cm soil or saprolite under grassland replicate 2 | place: USA:California | collected 2016-06-15 | reverse complement strand
ACTTCGAGTATAAAGGGCAAGACGCGTGGCGCCTGTGTCAAGCTGCGCGTAATCTCCGGAGCAATGTCCGAGCCGAAGCCCCAAAACTCCAGTGTAGAAGTGCAACGCTCGATCCAGGTCCTCCACGATCAAAATCATATAGTCAGGCGCGGTTAATTCCACAACTCGCTCGCAGTTTCGCTCGTTCGCAGTCTGCAGATCAACGTCCTTCGCAAGCCATCAATCACTTGAGACACTCCAAAATTTCTTCCCGGAGTTTCAACAGTAGCCCTTCAACTTCCTTTGGCTTCCAATCTTTCTCTCGCCTTTCAGCCTGTGCGACATACCTGTCCAGAATGGGCTCGATCAACAAGACATTCATGACTTAGGCCACCTCCTTAAGGTTATTGTCCCTTCTTTAAGGTGTCCGTCAAACCCGGGTCAGCTCAGACCGTTATTTCTTAACAACTTGACTCAGCCTGTCTATCGCTTTTCTTATTTCTCGATCCGATTCCATTAGTTTCATTAATCAGCTTTGTTTCGTGTCGCTAGAAGATGCGATCGTCTTCACAAATCGCGTTTTTGTGTATTCCTCCACATCCTGTGGTGACAGCTTTACCGCCCCGGGCCCACTCCGCACATAAAAATCCCCTTCGCTTCCGTCTGGCATGTCCTTGGTTTTCATAAATACCGGCTCGGGGCTTCGCTGGCAGGTGACGACACAGACGGTTTTACCTTTGGCTATTTGCATTCGGGGATCAACGCAAGTGCTGGCTCTGTCTCCAAGAGTGTTTCGGACCATCTGGCTCAGGTGAAGCATAAATTTATCTTCGTCATCGAAAGCATCCGCCTCAATGCCTAGAATTGAACGATCATCCCCAACACCGATGAGAAGATCTCCCCCTTCCGTATTGAGGAATGCGGCAATCGTCTTGATCGCTGCATAGGTGACCGCTGAATCCTTGCGCTTCTCCTTCAGGTTCCAACGCAACGTAGACTTGAACTCTAACGTTTTTGATTCATGTTGCTTCAGCAGTTCCTCCGCCTGCCGGTGATTTCTGAGATAGATGTCGAAGAGAAGATTCTTAATCGACTCTCCGAACACCCGGTCGTCGGTAATCCGCTTGTACAGTTCAAAGTTCGAGTCAACTATCTCCTGGATCACGTTCTCCACCTTATGATCGAACGTAAGCCGCACGTTCTCACGCGTGTTGACACGAGCGCTGGCATCCAAAGCCGGGTCCTGGTCGAGCTTGCTCATCATTTGATTCAGAGTGACGCGATGCTCCTCTCCCAAGTTTAAACCAAACCGTTCGTTTAGCTCCGCAACGATCTTCGAAAGCGGCTCCAACTCTTCGGGTCCCGGACCATAATGCTCCTTACTCTTCTGGGGCTGTAGCTGGCCAGCCTGGCGTTCCAACCTGATCGGCGCGCTTGAGGTCTGCTGGATGCGGTACGATTCCATGTCGATGTTCTTCTGGACCTCCCGTGGCAATTCGGCTGGATCAGCCGGAAGCAGCCGCCGCAGGTATCGTCCAAATTGATAGAGTTTTTCCAGGTCGATGTCGGCAAACGTCAAGATTTGCGATAGGAACGCGTAAAGACGGACATAGTCGTTCACTTGGCTCCGAAAGTCACTTCTCTCTCCCTCCGGAAGTTCCTCAAACCTGTCCCTCACAGGCTGCAAGACAGCATAGATGCGGTCTTGCGTTGCCCTTGGATCGAAATAGATTGCTGCAAAAGCGTCCACATCCGCATCGACAAAAAGCTCAAAGCCGCGCAGGCGGTTCTGAATCTCGTACAGCAGGTTCGGGTCAGTTGCCTCGGACAGAATAGTCGTCTCGTAGTACGGCTCAAAAGCCTTTCGGATCTCTTCGGCGTCGTTGGCAAAGTCGATTACCATAGCTTCGGTTTTTTCCAGATGCGTCCGGTTTAGCCGCGAGAGAGTCTGGACGGCATTAACCCCGCCGAGCTTTTTGTCCACATACATGGTGTGAAGCAGCGGCTGATCAAAGCCGGTCTGAAACTTATTGGCGACGATAAGGAAGCGGTATTCAGCTCGCTCAAAAACTTTAGCCGTCTGCTTTTCTGAAAAGCCATTCAGGTTCGGCTCTGTGTAATCCATGGCTCCGTCATGAACCGTGCCTGAAAATGCTACCAGCGCCTTCCACGGATAGTTCTTCTCCCGCAGACAAGCATCCAACGCTAGCTTATACCGCACGGCATGAAGCCGGGACCGCGTGACGATCATGGCCTTGGCCTTCCCACCGAGCGCGTGTTGTGTTTTGTCGGCGAAGTGCTCAAGCATGATCTTGACCTTCTCGTTAATGGCGTGCGGATGGAGTTCGACAAAAGACTTTAGAAGATATGCCGCTTTTCCTCTGTCATATTTTGGGTCTTCAACAATAGTCTTCTGGAGTCTCCAGTAAGCCTTGTAGGTCGTGTAGTTTTCTAGCACGTCGAGGATAAAGTCTTCTTCGATGGCCTGGCGCATGCTGTAGAGGCTGAAGGGTTCGAATTTTCCGTCGTTCCGCTGGTTACCGAAAAGCTCGAGGGTCCTGGCCTTGGGCGTGGCGGTAAAGGCGAAAAAGCTCATATTGGGGAGCCGGCCCCGCTTCTGCATCTCGGCCAGAATCCGCTCTTCCAATTCCTCTTCGGAGGTCGGAGCCTCGGATTCGTCCTCCTCCGCTTCCTCCAGGCTTCTTACAGACAGGACTGTTTTGAGGCTCTTGGTGCTCTCGCCGGATTGGGAGGAGTGTGCTTCGTCCACAATCACGGCAAAGCGTTTCCCCGGCAACTCGCTGATCTCATTCACAATCACAGGAAACTTTTGCAGCGTGGTGACGATGATCGTCTTTCCAGACTCGAGCGCTTCCTTCAACTGGCGCGAGGTCGTGTCGATGTTCTCCACTACCCCCAGGACCTGCTCGAACTGTCGCACCGTTCGCTGGAGCTGGCGATCCAGAACCCGCCGGTCAGTGATGACGACGATGGAGTCAAATACGCGCCGATCCTCGGCGTCGTGTAGGACCGAGAGTTGGTGCGCCAGCCATGCGATAGTGAAGCTTTTTCCGCTTCCCGCTGAGTGCTGGATTAGATAGCGCTGCCCCGAACCTAGACTGCGCGCGTCTCTAACCATCCGGCGCACGGCATCGAGCTGGTGATAGCGCGGGAAAATCAGAAACTTTTTCCCTGTCTTTCTTCCTTTCTTATCTTCTTCCTCGACTTCGTGAATGAATTGCCGGACGAGGTCGAGCACGCTGTCACGCGCCCATACACGCTCCCAAAGATAACGAGTTGCGAAGCCGCTTTGGGTCGGGGGCACCGGCGGATTCCCCGCTCCGCCGAAGCGACCTTGGTTGAAAGGTAGAAACCAGGTTTTCTCGCCGGCCAGCCTCGTGGTTACGAAGGCTAGCTCCGGGTCCACGGCAAAGTGAGCAAGACATCGGGCATAAGATAAAAGCGGCTCGCGCGGGTCACGAGTCCTTCGATATTGGCGGACCGCATCCTCAACCGTCTGCCCGTTGAGCGGGTTTTTCAGTTCAGCCGTGAAAATGGGAATTCCATTTAAGAAGAGCACCGCATCCAGGCTATGGTCGGTCTTCTGGCTATAGCGCAGCTGGCGAACAACGGAGAAGAGATTGGCCGCGTGCAGGCGCTGGAGTTCTTCATTGAGTCCGCTCGCGGGGCGAAAGTAAGCAAGTTTGAACGAGCAGCCGGAGTCTTTGATGCCGTTGCGCAAAACGTCCAACGTGCCGCGTTTTTCAATCTCGGACGAAAGTCGCTTGAGAAACCGTTCTTTGACCTCGCTTCCGTGGTGCTGCTTGAGTCGGTCCCACATCTTCGCTTGCGTTGCATAGATGAAATCGAGGACCATGCTCGGATCAAGGCAAAGCGCTTTGTCGTAGTCTTCCGGCCTTCGTCTTCTATATCCGCCGGGCGCATTTTTACTTGCTCAAAGTTTCTCTCGGAGATATCGACCATCTGGATGATCACTTTTTTTATATCAGCGACTGGCTTGGTAGATGATCGGTCAATAGCGCGGTTTAGGAACCGGCTTGCCTGCTTTGCGCGCTGTTTTAAGCCACGCGGCTTTGGCGATTTCCAACTCTGCTAGAGCTTTTTCTGGAAGGGCGTGCAGGGCGCCCGATTGATGAAGGTACTGCAGAGGGGATGTGTTGCAGATGATCTCAGACAAGGCGGGTCTCTTGTCGAAGCTCCTCTTCGCTCAACTTGATAGTGTCCACGCCATAGTCCGCGAGCCGCATCAAAAACACTGTTCTCGGAACTCCAGCAAGCTTGGCGGCAGCGCCCGAAGACATGCGACCGAGTTCGTATAGCTTGACAGCAGCTGCCAGGCGAAGCTCAGCTCCCAATTGGTCCGGGTTCACCTTAAGGGCCAAGAGAGTCTCGTCCGGAATCGACAATGTAATCTTGCTCATAACTGTTCCCCGCTGGTATCTATTCTGCCAGAACCGCCAGCGGTTGTCATCTGACCACGGGCGGGTTCCACTGGTTATCGAGAGTGGCAAGGCAGCAGCCAACCATCCTAACGAGTTCTTCGAATTCACGACCTTTCCGCTTCGTCAGAGATTGTGTCGGCCTAACCGTTCCGGTTAAGCCGCGCGAGTTTGGCGAGCGACGGACTAATCCATTCCCATGTAGTCCGGCGGGCCGTCAACTTCCTCTTGGGACCTCTTCCCGGACGTCGATCTTGCCGGTCACGGCGGCGGATATGAGCGCCGTGCGGTACTCTTTCAACTTCTCGATCTCTTGGCGTGTCAAGAAAGGTTCGCGGCCCCTTTTGTTACCCCCGCGTCTCCTTTTTTACCCTCCTCAATTTCGTCCGCTGCTTCGTATCCTTCTCGCGTTACTTCAAAAACTTCACGTTTTTGGCCGATGTCTTTGATGTATCGGCGGCGGATCAGATCCTCAAGCCCCCCGACCCACAAAGCTATTGTTCTTTGATTATTCTCAGGAATTAGTGACTTGCCGTTTGCTTGAATCTGCTCGCCTCCCATATATCTGTTGTGCATGATCATACCATCACCTGCCGAAGCTTCCAGCAGAATGGTCTTTGCTTCGTTTGATAGTTCCCTCGCCTTGGACTTCATCCTGGGCGGTGAGACCACGTCATCGATTCCTTCGCGCCAATCAACAGCCCCGACCTGAATCGGGAGCGCGCGTATAACCTCACGCAACGCGTGTAGATGCGTTCTCGGTTTCTTCCACACATATGTCTTTATTAATTCGGGAATCTCTCCAACGTTTCCATTATCATCGGCGAACTGCAACGTGATGATCGCAAATTTGTTACCTTTTATCCGTTTCTCCTGAATTGCGTAGTTGATTTCGGTTTCCAAATACCCGTCATCTTTGAACGACGGAGTTATGAAAAATACAACGCCACATGAATCATTCATTCCTTTAAGCAGACCTCTTTCCAGCGGTGTGCCAGCGGGCATTGCGTCTTCGTCAATCCAAGGTTCGTACCCCAGGATTTCAAGAGTGTCCTTGAAATCGATGACGAACTCTTTGTCAACCCCTTTGTGACTCAGAAACACCTTCTTTGAATCGCTCATTTTCAAATCTACCTCCTGGCCGCAGATCACACAAAAGACTTTCTCGTGAGGTTCTATCTTAACCGTTTCGTTGCAGCATCGAAAACTACGAATTTCAAAATCTCCGTTAACATCTATTGGCACCGTTGGAACATCAGGGAGGTTTGATTTCACATCAATTTTCAAAAGGTTGCCAAAAGAACCTTTAAGGCTTCGCTCCAATTTCTTCAGTTCGGGGCCAAGTACGATGTTTGTCGCCGCAGCCGACATGTAGTCGGCTTGCTCTCGCGTCCACCAGCAACCTCGTCCCCCGAATCCACAATAGGGACAAAACGAAATAGGTTTTTCACTTCCTTCGCCAAAAACCACCTTGAATGGCTGATCGCAAGATGGACATTCTTGCGACAGAAACCTGTCACTATCGGTAGGGAAACTAATCTCCAATGTCTACTTCTCTTTTGTCAGCGCGCGATTTCGACTTCCACGTAACTTGCCATGGTTTCACGAGATTTGTTCCCGCACGTCGATCTTACCTGTCACGGCGGCGGAGATGAGCGCGGTTCGGTACTCTTTCAGCTTGTTGATTCCTTCGCGGACCTTGGCAGTGAGCTCATCAATCTTGCTGTTCTCCCGGTCAAGGAAATCAGCGATGGCTCTCTGCTCTTCACGCGGCGGACATGCAACCCCGAATTCCTTGATCTGCGCGACGTTAATGCGGTCAAACGTCGATCCGACAGCTAAGGCCTCGATCTGCCCCAAAACTATGGGTGAGTTCAGTTGATAGCTAAGGTAGAGCTGATCCCGGTCTCTGGAAGTAATTAGGCAGACATCCTGCCCCATACAAAACGGCTCATCGGTGTCAATGTAAGCTCCGGAACCTAGGGAGGCGTTGCGGCTATAGATAACGTCGCCACGACGGGGGTGCAAGCAGTCAGCCAGTGACCAAAACCGCCGCAACTGTCCTACTTCCCAATGCGCCGGGATTTTTCCGAGCCATTCCACACCGGAATCTTTCATGCGAACGTTCGGATCGAGGCCGTTAGTGACTACACGAGTGATAAGCGCGGCGCGCTTCTCTTCCAGCAGCTCGATTAGGCGCTCCTTCTTCGCCCGCAGCGCATCAATCTTAGCTGTCTCGCGGTCGAGAAATTTAGCAATGGAGCCCTGTTCAGCAGTGGAAGGAACTGGAAAATATGAGTTGATGAGCAAATCATGCTCGATGCTTTCAACTGTGGCGCCCGCCTTCCGCCATTCTACAAGTAAAGCGTCTTGGTGACCGACAATAAGATATTTCAGATAGCCAGCCTTTATAGCCGCTGCTGGAACAAGCGCCTTCATGTCCTGATTCAGTGCAACGTCCCGAGAATTTATGGCCACGGGTATAGAGTGTTTCAAAATTCCTGACCGGACTACGATCAGGACGGATTCCTTCTGAACAAGCCGGGTCGCGCTGCTTGCAAGAGCATCCTCGGTTATGTGGTCCTCAGAGTCGGTTACGAATTCCGACTTCATGTCCTTAGGTGAAACCCAAGGTATATCTCCAGTCCAATAGAACAAGTTGTCTTTCGACGGCGTACCGCCTCCGTGAAAAGTCACAAGGAATTTAAGTCGTTTCACATCCCAAGACACTGGGATTTTTTGGAGCCACTTTAAACCTGAAGCTTTGTAGGCAGGGTAGGGATTCCACTTCCGTTTGGAAGAAGGGAAATCTGTCGAGGCCAAGAGATTCAACCTGCTACCTCTCGCAGCGTCTCCAGAACATCTTTTTCAATAGCCTTGATATCAGCTTCGATTGCTTCGAGCGGGCGGGGAGGAGTGTATTTGTAGAAGTAGCGATTGAAGTTGATCTCGTACCCGACCTTGCCGACTTCCTTGTCCTTCTCATCACAGATGGCTGTATTGATCCAGGCATCCGGCACGTAGGATTTCACCTCGCGTTCGAAGTAGACCTCGATGCTTTCGGAGAGCGGCACATTTTCGGTGTCGCGAAGTTCGGGATCGGGTTCGGGATTGCCGTCGCTGTCCCGGCAGATCTCGGCGGCCTCGTCTCGTTCGGAGAGAACGGACATGGTCGCTTTGCGAACGAGAGCCGGAATCTTAAGACCTGCGGCTTTTGCTGCCTTATCTAAGGCGCTTTCGAATTCGACCCGATCTTTGAATAGAGTGCCAGGCAATGTTGCAAGTATTCTTAGGATTGCTTCCTGCTCTTTCCTACCTTCTGCCTCCTCCTTGGCCTTCTCCTTCACGTTTTTCTTCTTGCTCACGGCGAGATTGCGGAAGGCGGATTCTTCTTCGAGGCGGGCGATGCGCTCGGGAGTCGCCTGGAAATTCAGCCTGAGTGGCCGCTCGACGGTGATCTTGCGGAAGCCAAAGTGCGTGGTCGGGTAGATCTTGACGTATTCTCCTTCACCAAAGCTACGGAGAAGCGACACGATTTGCTCGGCCTTGTCCGGCGGAATCTCACGGCGTTTGTCACCCAGGCTTTTTCGCATCTGCGTCCAGAACGAAGTGGCATCGATAAGTTGGACAACTCCCTTTCGTTTTGGCGCTTTGCGGTTACTGAGAACCCAAACGTAGGTGGCAATACCTGTGTTGTAAAACAGTTGTTCTGGCAGGGCGATGAGCGCCTCCAGCCAGTCATTTTCTAGAATCCAGCGCCGGATCTCGCTCTCGCCGCTTCCTGCGTCACCGGTGAAGAGCGGCGAGCCGTTCATGATGATGGCAACGCGCGCGCCTCCTTCATCAGCGGGTTTCATGTGCGAGAGCATATGCTGCAGGAAAAGAAGCTGTCCGTCGCTGATTCGCGGTAGTCCTGCTCCGAAACGGCCGCCAGAGCCCCGCTCATGTTCCGCTTCGACTTTCTCCTGATCGCGCTTCCAATCTTTGCCGTAGGGAGGATTGGCAATCAGGTAATCGAACGTGCGGCCCGCGTGACGGTCGTTGGATAAAGTAGTGCCGAAAACGATGTTGTCGGCGTCCTTTCCGGTCGGCTCCTTCATGAACAGGTCCGACTTGCAGACCGCGAAGGTTTCCGGATTCACTTCTTGGCCGAAGAGATGGATCTCCGCCTGCGGATTGATACCGCCGCGTCCTCCATTTCCGAGAATGTGATCTTTCGTAATCGTAACCATGCCACCAGACCCGCAGCACGGGTCGCAAACGGTCACGATCATGCCCTTTTTCCGAATGCGCTCCTCGTCGCCTGCAAGGAGCAAATCCACCATGAGATGGACGACGTCGCGCGGTGTAAAGTGCTCACCGGGGTTTTCGTTGAGAGCTTCGTTGAACTTCCGGATCAGCTCTTCGAAGATGGTTCCCATCGTAGGGTTGTCAATTGCGTTAGGGTGTAGGTCCACGTTCTTGAACCGCTCCAGCACCTGGAAGAGCAAGCCGGCTTCGTCGAGCTTGCTGATCGTGTTATCGAAGTCGAACTTTTCTAGAACCTCGCCCATGTTAGGGCTGAATCCTTTAATATAGTTACGGAGGTTTGCGGCCAGATGCGGCGCATCGGCAAGAAGTTTCTCAAAGTCGTAGCGCGAGGTGTTATAGAAAGCGAAACCGGAAGCGCGACGGAGCTGCTGATCGGGATTGTCTAACTTCCCTTTAAACCTACTGACCGTCTGAAGGACCTTCTCCTTCGTAGGCGCAAGCACACAGTCCAGTCGCCGAAGCACCGTGAGCGGCAGGATCACGTCCTGGTACTTACCCCGTTTAAAGGTATCCCGAATGAGATCCGCAACACTCCAGATGAAGCTGACTATCTGACTATGATTCAAGAAATGTCTCTCCTGGCAGATTATATTGCACGCGGATGCTGAGAATGCGAGCCGTGACTTGCTTTTATATGGCTTAACACAGCTGACTGGATTACTAAAACCTGCAGAGATTCCGACACTCTAACCCGGTGCAGAATTCGAAATTCAAAAACTTGGCCGCAGTTTAAACGCTAGGGTGCCCAGCCGATGAAACTGATCTGGCGACCTGTTTTTTTCCGTTCGCGTCGATATGAAAAAAAGTCGTTCGCCGCGCAGCAGGTGCACGGGCCGACCGAAAGAATCTGTTGGCTCGGGATGCCGGCTCTTTCGAGAATGGCGCGATTCAAGCTTCTCAAATCCAAAAATGTTTTTGTTTCTCGAAATTCCAAGGCAATCTCGGCGAGCTTACCCCATTTTTCGACCAGAGGACGCGAGACATCTTCTTTGACCTCGTAGCAGCACGCGCCGATAGCGGGACCTAACGCGGCTTCGATTCCATCAATCGCCACACCGTACTGTTCTCTCAAAATACCGACTGTTTTTGCTGCAATTCCCGCAAGCGTGCCGCGCCAGCCGGCGTGAACCGCCGCCGCAATTCTCTGTTCCGGCGCGATAAACAGGATCGGCACACAATCCGCGGTTAGAACCCCCAGATAGGCACCCTTCTCTCGCGTTACCATGCCATCGGCTTCGCCGGCTTCCTTGATCTTGGTCTCCTTGACCTCGACGATATGATCGCCGTGGACCTGTTTCATCGTGATGATGCGGCCGTCGTGAATGCCAACGGCCTGTTTCATATCGCAGACGTTCTGGCTAACGATCTTGTTATCGTCTCCGACACGATAAGAAACGTTCAGCTCTGCATAAGGTCCGACACTTTTGCCGCCCTGGCGTCCCAAAAATCCGTGAAGTAGATCAGGGTAGCGATTCCACTGCTCGACTCGTAACCAGTTTAGCTTCATAGGAAACTATTATGCGTCGATTGACCCGAAGGTTGCAAGAAATTTAGTTCATTTGACAAATAACTCTCGATCCAGGGACAATCGGCGCCAATCCTTTCGCATCAGGCCTCCATCGACCATGGAAGAAAACCTTGCCTGCCTCCGAGCATGGAACCAAGTTTGCTCACCCCGTCCCCGTCGGGTCCGGGCTTGAGAACGCGAATTTTTGCTTGTTTCCGGCAGAGGATTTTCGTATGACGACAGGTAAGTGCATCGATTGGCCAACATCGAAGCAGGCGCTTGGTATTTTCAGAATGAATTGATCGCCGTTCCAAAAAGAGGCCTTCT
>WNGC01013319.1_pt1 | contig 10584 bp, 11 predicted proteins | sample 5400051 | NCBI WGS metagenome assembly WNGC01 (sample SAMN13153368, study PRJNA577476) | soil metagenome | isolation source: 20 cm soil or saprolite under grassland replicate 2 | place: USA:California | collected 2016-06-15 | reverse complement strand
CGATGACAATGTGGATGCCGCCACTGCCCTTGGGGCGTTGCTCCGTCAGGACAAGCACACCGTTGAGGTCGCCCACACGGGATCGATGGGACTCGAGCTGGCCAGGCGCTTCAAACCCGAGGTCGCGCTCGTCGACCTCGCGATGCCGGGAATGAATGGGTTCGAGCTTGCCGAGCGGCTGCGCGGGCTGGACAAGCACCTGCAGCTCATCGCCGTCAGCGGCTACAGCGGCGAGGAAGCGCGGCAGCGTGCGCGTGACGCGCACTTCGACGGCTTTGTCGTCAAACCGTTCGATCCGCAGAGCCTCGACGACTTGCTGCGCCGCCCGGCGCGTTAGAGGAGGTTACATGTCATCCGCTGCGGACCGAGAGGCGGCCCAGCGTTGTCTCGTCGCGATCGTCGAGGACGACCGCGAATTCCGCAACATGCTGCGCGACCTGCTCGAGGAAGAGCAGTATCGCGTCGTGGCGGTCGCCAACGGCGTCGAGGCGCTCGAGGCGCTCCACGGCGATCCGGTGCCCAACGTGATCCTCCTCGATGTGTCGATGCCCGTCATGGACGGATTCGACTTCCTGCGCTTTCGCAACGAGGATCCACGCCTCGCCGCCGTGCCCGTCGTGTTGGTGACCAATGCGCGCCCGAACGAACGGCCCACCATCGGCGTGAGCAACGTCGTCCGCAAGCCGATCGACATCGATGAGATTCTATTCGCGATCAGGCGCTATTGTGGTTGAGCGGTCGCCTGCGGTAGCGTAAAGAAGAACGTCGTTCCATCGCCCGGACTGCTCTCGACCCAAATTCGACCGCCCAGCGCTTCCACCACACCTTTTGCGATCGTCAGACCCAGGCCGCTGCCCAGGCGGGCTTTTGGCGTCGCCTGCCAGAAGCGGTCGAACACGTGCGGCAGCTGCTTCGGCGATACGCCGACGCCGGTGTCGTGCACCCGGAACCGCACCTCGTCATCCACCTGCTCGGCGCTGACCTGCACCGAGCCACCGTCGGGCGTGAACTTGATCGCGTTGCCGATCAGATTGCCGAGCACCTGCAGCACGCGGTCGCGATCGCACAGCGCCGCGAGGTGCTCGGCTGTCACGTGTTCTGCGACGCGCAGCGATTTCTGGATCGCCTGATCGCGGCACATCGCCAGCGCCTCGATGATCATCGGCCGCACCGCCTCCGCCTTCGCGTCGACGAACAGGCGACCCGCCTCGATGCTCGCGACGTCGAGCAGGTCGCCGATGACGCGATTCATTCGCTCCGCGGCGCGTCGAATCGCTTCGACGTGCCGGCGGTCGCGCCCGCCTTCCGTGTCCGGCGGCAGGATCCGAAGCAACAGGCCGACCGCGGTCAGCACCGTGTTCAAGCCGTTGCGGAGATCGTGGGAAATCGCGGCCAGGGTGTCGTCGCGGGTGCGGCTGGCCTGCTGCGCCTGTTTGTAGAGCCGGGCATTGTCGGCGCCGAGTGCGGTCCGTTGCGCGATGTCTTCGAGCATCGGCAGATCGGCCTTCGTGAAGCGGCGCTCCGGCCGCGTCATGCCGAGCGTGAGGACGCCCAGCAATCGTCCCCGGCCAACGAGGGGCAGGAGGACGAGCGAGCGGATTCCCGCTGCGCGGATCGCGGCCTGACCGCCGTGATCAGCGGCGATGGCGGCGAGCGCCGACTGGCTGACGTCCGGCAACAGGACCGTTTCGCCGGACCGCAGCGCCGGTGTCGGCGCGAGCTGCCAGCCGTCGAGCGTGTTGTCGACGCGCTGGACCGACCCGTCATCGTCGACGACGTCGGCGAGACAGATATCGCCGAGGCGCGGCACGAGCAGCCGCGCGACCGCCGACAGCATCGCGCGCTCGTCCAGCGCCGAGGCGAGCACCTCGGCCAGGTTCGAGAGAAAGCGCTGCTCGTCTTGGGCGACCTTGGCGGTCGGCCGCTTGGCGCTGCGCACTTTCACATCATCCCTCCCACCGCTCAAATATCACCCTCCTGGCGGCAGGCTGCAGCGTTGTGGCGCGGGGTGGGGAGGGGCTAGCGCGTCTGAGGGATGTGACGCTCCGGGCGGCTGCCGATCGCGACGGGATCGGTCACTCGGTACCGCGCGTCGAGGCGTTCCAGCGCCAACTCCAGCCGGTGATTCACCGGCCGATCCTGCTCGGGAGTGTCCGAGACGACCAGAATCTGCGTACTGCGCTGCCCCAGAACGAGCTGTGCCGACCACGCCCGCGCATGCTCGAACGCAAACGCGTTCTCAGAATCGAGCAGCTTGCGGATCTGTCCTAACCCGTCCGTCGGCGGAGGCGGCACGACGCGGTACGCGTACGCCCATAACTGTCGCACGTTGGGATGCTCACGGGAGCTACCCGGACGGGGCAATCCAGCTTCGGGGTTAGCTCTACCGGACGAACTTGCGCCGGTCGCCCTTGGGCGGCGTCTTCTTGTGGGCGTGGGCGGCAATCTGGAGCCGGCTGTGTAACGCCAGCTTCTCCAGAATGTTGTGGACGTGGCTCTTGACGGTGTAGGTGGCGATGTTGAGACGCTGCGCGATTTCCTTGTTGGACAATCCCTCGGCGATGAGATCGGTGATCTGCTGCTCGCGTTTGGTCATTCGGACCGACGCCATCATCGGCGTGTTGCGCAGCACCGAGGCTTGCTTCGCGATATGGGAGAGCAACGTGCCCGTCAGCGCCGACGGGACTACGTCGCCGCCGTTCGCGACCTGCCGGATCGTATGGACCAGATCCTCCAGCGCGGCGTCCTTGGCGATGAAGCCATTGGCGCCGCGCTTGATGAAGTCGATCACGTCCTCTTCTTCCGGTTGCACGTCCATCATGATGATGCGGGCGTGCGGTGCCGCTTCCTTGATGCTTTCGACGAGTCGCTGGCTGCGGTTGCGGCCGAGCGCCGCGTCGACCAACACGACGTTCGGCTTCATCTCCTGGAGTCGTTGCAGCGCCGACGACGCGCCTTCGGCCGAGCCCACCACCTTGAACTCCGTCTGTGAGTCGAGCAGCGCGGCGAGTCCGTCGCGCAGCAGACGATTGTCTTCGATTACGAGTATTTGAATGCGCTTCGTCATAGCACGGACGGCCCTCGTTTGGGCACGAGAGTTCGGGTCGGCAGCAACTAGGTTGGCGGATTCCACGGGTATTAGTCAAGTCGGAAGTGAAGGTTCCGGTCTCAATCCAAAGGATGAGACCCAAAAAATACGTTCTAATCCCATCCAACACGGTGCCCGACGCTCGTCGGCTTGCCTTACAGCGATGGGAAGTGAATGGTAGGAAGCGCTCCGCGCCCGAAAAAAAGGTGGAAGGGGAGGGGATTGATGTCCCAGATCCACTGTCACTTTTGTGGTGGCGTCATTCCGGATCCTGCGCTGATCGACTATCGCCCGCCGCGTGCCAGCGCGCAGTTTGCGATGCCGCATCAAGCGCCGTGTACATGTTCGCCTCCGGTTGTGTACGAGCATCCGCCGATGCTGGGGGCGCCGGACGACGACCAGACCCCGGAGGGCGGGCACTCCGATCCCACAAACGACCACGGCGCTCCCTAACGGAGCGCCGTGTCAGTTCAGGTGCCGTGGGTGGTTACAGCTTCACGACGTTCTGCGCTGCTGGGCCCTTCTGAGCCTGGACGATTTCGAACTCCACGCGCTGGCCTTCGGCCAGCGACTTGAAGCCCTCTCCCTGAATCGCGGTGTGATGCACGAAGCAGTCCTTCCCGCCGTTCTCCGGCGTGATGAAGCCGAAGCCCTTGGCGTCGTTGAACCACTTCACGGTACCGGTGATGCGTGCCATCTGTGCGTTACTCCCTAGCGTGTACGTTTCCGGCGGCGAGCAGCCTTGCTCTTGCGCCGCCGTTGAACGGCGGGACTCTCATAGAAGCGTTTCTTCTTCATGTCCTGAAACAGCCCCGCCTTCGTGATCTGGCGGTTGAACTTCTTCAAAACGACTTCCAACCGGTCAGTGTCATTCAGCGTGACGTACATCCGGGCCCTCTCAGGTGAGAGCATCCACCAGAAACGCGACGAGGACCGCAGGCGGAAGCCCAGGTCCTCGATCAAGTCCACTGGTGTGCAGCACACGGCACCGTGCCGTGGCCCCTTCGCTCGCCCGAAGGATCATAAGGGGGCAAGGTGAAGTCAATGGCCGTGCGCGGTTGTACGAACGCGCGCGGCGTTGCAAGTTAGTGCCGCAATGCGCTCCCCCGTTCTGCTCCTGGTCGCGCTGCTCGGCGTGGCCTGCAAGCCACATCGTCCCGGGAACGCGCCTCCCGTGAGATCGACTCGCGATTCCGTGCGGGTCCCACCCGCATCCAGCGTGGTCCGGGACACGGCGCTCGAGAACCGTGCGGCGCGACTCGAGCTGCGGGTCCTCGAACAGGAGGCGCAGGTCGACGCGCTGCAGAGTCGCCTCGATGATGCGCGCCTCGAGGTCGTCCGCGCGATGGCGAAGCTCCAGTCACTCGCGACGCGCGCCGAAGCGGCGTCCGGCATGGCGGAAGCCGAGATCGCGCTGCAAGCGCTGCGGACGAACGGTGGCGCGAACAGCTCGCAGCCGTCACCGGAACTGTTGCAGGGGAATCAGCTGCTGCAGCTGGCCAGCTCCGAGTTCGACAAACAGAACTACGCGGGTGCGCTCTACCTCGCGACGGAGGCGAAGAATGCCGCCGCCGCCGGCCAGGGTCGCGCGCGGGGAGGAGACGATCCCGGGAGCGGCGCGAACCGCAAAGGCGAAACGCCGTTCGCCCTGCCGTTGCGCCTGCAGACCACCGGCCGCGCGAACGTGCGGGAGGGTATGTCGATCAGTGGGTGCGCGTCCGGGATGAAACCGATCGGGTCGGCTGGATTCACCAGACGCTGGTCGGCCGGCGACCCTAGCTTTTCTTCGACGCTTCCGGTACGGCTCCACGCGCCGCGGCAACGACCCGATTGCCGCCGGCGCGTTTTGCCAGGTAGAGCGCGGCATCCGCCTCCGCGATGAGCTGCTCGGGCGCATCGCCGTGCATCGGAAACGCCGACACTCCCATGCTGACGGTGATCGCGCCGTCCGGCAGCTTTTCACTCGCGATTTTCTTGCGGATCCGCTCGGCGAATTCCGTCGCGCCGTCGACTTCGGTCTCCGGCATCACGATCAGGACTTCCTCGCCGCCGTAGCGCGCGACGAAATCGACGTCGCGGCTGGCCTCGCGCATGATCGCGGCGACGCGCTTCAGGGCGATGTCGCCCGCCGGGTGTCCATACTCGTCGTTATACCGCTTGAACAAATCGACGTCGACCATGACGACGGCGAACCGGTGATGGAGCCGGCGGGAGCGGCGCACTTCATTCTCGAGCACTTCCATCATCCGGACGCGGTTGGACAGCCCCGTGAGATGGTCGGTGACCGACAAGCGTTCGAGCTCGGCGCGGCTTTCGCGCAGTCGTGCCACCATGTTGTTGAAGACTTCCGTCAGGTAGCCGACCTCACCACCCGTCGTCACGGGCAGGCCGACCTCGAGGTCGCCTTTCGCCACGGTGCCCGCCGCCTGCGTCAGCCGATTCAACGGCCGCACGATCAGGAGGCTGAGCAGATAGGAGAGTGCGCCAACGACCGCGAGCAACAGCAGCACGACGCCGAGCGTCACGTTCCGGAGCTGCCCGACCTGCCGGAACGCTTCGATGGCCGGAATCTCGGATGCCATGATCCAGTCCAACGACGGCAGCGTGCGAACGCTGCCGACCACGCGGTCGCCGGTGAAGCTGTTGAACTGTACGGCGCGTCCTTCGCGCTGCAGCAGCGCGTTGGTGGCGTCGCGCGAGAAGCCTTCCCGCATCAACGCCTGCGAGCTGCCGCGCGAGCTGACGACGATGCGGCCGGTGCGCGTCATCAGATAGATCTGGCCCGCCTCGCCGGGAGAGAACCGCTGCAGCGTGTCCGCGAGCCCGTGCAGGTTCACGCGCGACGCGAGGGCCCCCACGAGCTGCCCGCCCCCCGCGCCGCGACCCGCACGCCGCGCCGATTCGATCGGCACGGACACGAGCATCTCGGCATGCGCCGCGGTCGAGTCCCAGTACGGCGGGCCGAACGCCCAATCGTTGCGCGTCAGCGCGGTGGCCCAATCGGCGGGGAGCGCGACCCGGCGCGGGTTATCGGCGCTCGAGGCGACGACGTGACCGTGCTGGTCGAGCACCAGCAGCTCGCTGTAGTCCGGAAAGTGGTCGCGGACCGAATTGAGATAATCGTTCAGCCGTTTGTAGTAGATCCCGCTGTGCACCGGCTCGCCCTTGACGAGCGGGAGGCGCTCGAGATTCTCCGTGACTTCATAGGAGCTCGAGAACACGCGGAGATTGTAGCGCAGCTCTTTGGTCCAGAGGTCGCCTCCGTTGGCTGCCACAAGATTCATTCCCGGCACGTTATTGCAAGTCGCACGCTGTAACCGTGTGGGGAATCACGTGATCTGGCGCACATCCGGCACGCAAATCAGACTTCGTGGTCCTTTTCGGAGACGGTCATGACCGACAGGCTCACACGGCGCTCCTTCCTTCAATATGGAATCACCGCAACGCTGATTGGAGGCCGTCCGCCATCGGCCATCAGCCATCAGCCTGCCTATGACAGACGGCTGACGGCTGCCGGCCGAGCGGAATTCGAATTGGAGGAATTCACCATCGCGCAGCTCCAGGACTCGATGCGCAGCGGCGCGCGGACGGCGCGCTCCATCTGCACCGCGTATCTCGCGCGCATCGCCGAGCTCGATCCCAAGCTGCACGCGGTGCTCGAGACGAATCCAGACGCGCTGAGAATTGCCGATCGCCTCGACGCGGAGCGAAAAGCCGGGCACGTCCGCGGGCCGATGCACGGCATCCCGGTGCTGGTGAAGGACAACATCGCGACGGGCGACCGCATGATGACGACGGCCGGGTCGCTTGCGCTGGCCGGGACCACGGCCCCGCGCGACGCCCCGCTCATCGCGCGGCTGCGCGCCGCCGGTGCCGTGATCCTCGGCAAGACCAATCTCTCGGAGTGGGCGAACATCCGGTCCAACCAGTCGTCGAGCGGCTGGAGCGGGCGTGGCGGGCAGTGCGCGAATCCGTACGCGCTCGATCGCAACCCCTGCGGCTCGAGCTCCGGCAGCGGCGCGGCGATTTCCGCCAATTTTGCGGCGGTCGGCATCGGGACGGAGACTGACGGCTCGATCGTGTGCCCGTCGAGCGCGTGCTCGCTCGTCGGCGTCAAACCGACGCTCGGCTTGCTCGACGGCGCCGGCATCATTCCCATCGCGCACAGCCAGGACACGGCAGGCCCGATGGCACGGACCGTCGCCGACGCCAGCGTGCTGCTCGGCGCTCTCGCCAATCACGACTACCGCACGAGCCTCGATCCCAACGGCCTGCGCGGCGCGCGCATCGGTGTGGCGCGCAAGAAAGTTTCCGGCTACAGCCCTGAAGCGGACGCGTTGGTGGAAGCGGCCCTCGACGTCCTGCGGCGGCAAGGCGCCACGATCGTCGATCCGGCGGACATCCCGCATCTCGGTGAGTACGATGACTCGGAGCTCATCGTGTTGTTGTACGAGCTGAAAGCCGACCTCGCGTCATACCTGGCCACGTGGGCGCCCACTGCCAGCGTGAAGACGCTCGCCGATGTGATCGCGTTCAATGACGCGAACAAGGCGCGCGAGATGCCGTACTTCGGACAGGAGCTGTTCCTGCAGGCGCAGGAAAAGGGGCCACTCACCGATCAGGCGTACCGCGATGCGCTCGCGAAGGATCAGCGGCTCTCGCGCACCGAGGGGCTCGACGCGGCATTCGCGCAGAACAATCTCGACGCCATCGTGGCGCTGACCGGCAGCCCGCCGTGGCCCACCGATCTCATCAACGGCGATCACTTCCTCGGCGCCAGCTCGACGCCCGGGGCGGTCGCCGGCTACCCCAGCGTCGCGGTGCCGATCGGCTATTCGTTCGGATTGCCGGTGGGGATGTCGTTCATCGGTCGAGCAAATAGTGAAGCGACGCTGCTCAAGCTGGCATATGCCTACGAGCAGGCGGCCAAGCCTCGCAAGCCGCCGCGGTTGTTGCCGACGGTGCAGTACTAGCGCAGCGGCGAGCCTGTGCTGATCCACTGCCCGAGCAGCGCGCGCTCGGCGTCGGTCATACCAGTCTTGTTCGCGAACGGCATCGTCTGGGTCTCGACCACGCGCACGCGAATCCGCTCCGCCAGCCGCGCGATACTTTCGGGCGTATCGAACGTGACGCCGCCCGGCGCGGGGCCAAACGAGCGATCGGTCTGATACTGCGAGTGGCACGGCTGGCAGCGCTGCGTGATCACGGCCCGCACGGTGGCGAACGAGGGGACGGAGTCGGTGGCAGCAGTCTGACGCGCCGCCGCGCCTTTCGGCGTCGAGAAAAACATCGCGCCGGCCAGTGCGACTGCGGCGGGAGCGAGCGCCCAGCGGCTCGATACCCCGCGCCCGATCATCGCATGGCGCACCGCGGCACCGGCCACGAACAAGAGCAAGAGCACGAGCCAGTTGTAGGGGCTCGCGTATGTCGCGGGGAAATGATTCGACAACATGATGAAGAGCAGCGGGAACGTCATGTAGCTGTTATGCACCGACCGCTGCTTCGCCCGCTCACCCAGGGTGAAATCGGCCGCCCGTCCCGCCCGCGTGGCGGCGAGCATCTGCTGCTGCGCCGGGAGAATGCGCTCCCACACATTCGCGACCATCAGGGTGCCGAGGACGGCGCCGACGTGCATGAAGGCCGCGCGTCCCGAAAGAAAGTGACAAGCAAGGACGGTTAGGCCGGTGAGGAGTGCGAGCGAGACTGCGGTGGCAATCGCTGGGCGCTTGCAGAGCGGGGAGCGCCACAGCCCGTCGTAGACCGGCCAGCTGAGGATCACGAGGCCGATGCCGAGGGCCGTAGCGGCACCGCGGGAGATGCGGGAGATCCCGGGGTCGAGCAGGTAGGCCCCGCTCAGGTAGAACACGAGAATGAGCAGCGCGATGCCCGTCAGCCAGGTCAGCATCGCTTCCCATTTGAACCAATGCAGCACCGGCGGTACCTCGCCCGGACCGGGGCGGCGCTTCTCGACCTGATAAAACCCGCCGCTGTGCACCATCCACAGGTCGCCTTCCACGCCGGGACGCGGCAGTGCAGGTTTTGTCAGCGCGCGGTCCAGCCAGATGAAGTAGAAGGAGCTACCGATCCACGCGATGCCTGCAATAAAATGCGTCCAGCGCAGTAACAGATTCGCCCAATCCGCGAGCCATCCGGTCATGGGGGGAGTAATATAGGCCATGCTCTTCCTTCTACTATCCGTGCTGGGTCAGCCGTCCGATACCGTTGCTGGGCGTGTGGTCGATCCCGCCGGGCAGCCCGTTGCCTCTGCCATCGTCGAAGTCACGGAACTCGGCCGCAGCGTTGTCGTGGCGTCCGACGGCCGCTTCACGATCGCCCTCGCAGCCGGTCGGTACACCCTGGCGGTTCGTCGCGACGGCTTCGCGCCGGCGGTGCGTGAAGTCGCCGTCGGCGCGGGCGCGCCGGTTCCCGTTGAAATCGTGCTCGCGCCCAGCGCCTTCCGGCTCGAGCCGGTGACGGTGACGGCGACGCGCCAGCCGGTGGCGACGGTGACGTCGCCCCTGCCCGCTACCGCGCTCGCCGGCGAGGAGCTGCGACAGGCGCAGAGCGTCTCGCTCGCGCACGTGGTCGCGGCGCTCCCCGGGGTACGCGCGATCACGACCGGCGCGCAAATCGGCAAGCCGATGATTCGCGGCTTCTCGGGCCCGCGCGTGCTCGTGCTCGAAAATGGCAGCCGGCTCGAGGACTATTCGTGGAGCGATGAGGACGGCCCGTCGGTCGAAACGGCGTTCGTCCGTCGCGTGGAGCTGATTCGCGGACCGGCGAGCGTGCTGTACGGTTCCGACGCGCTGGGCGGCGTCATCAACGTGATCCCCGACGAGCTGCCCGATGCAGCCGGTGGGCCAAGTTTCGTCCGCACGGGATTCACGCTCTCGGGCGCGACCAACAACATCGAAATCAGCCCGGGCGTGCGTGTGGAAGGGGCGCGCGGCAACCTGGGGTGGCGTGTCAACGCGATCGGCCGGCATGGAAGCAACCTCCACACTCCCGCGGGCGAGCTCGACAATACCGGCTTCGGTGCGTTCAATGGCGAAGCAGCGGCGGGATGGCGCTGGCCGTCGGGCAGCGCGCTGGCTGTTCGGGTAGTCCATTACGGCGGCGAGTTCAAGCTGCTCGAGGCGAATGCCCCTCCGGGCGAGACAGGTGGGCCCGAACGCAAAGCCGGTGACGAGCGCATCCAGATCACCGGCCAGCGGCCGTGGGGGACTTGGCGCCTCGAAACCAAGGCACAGCTCCAATGGCATTCTCTGATCGAAATAGCGGATGATCCGACTGGAACGGAATCGGAGCAATTCAACCTGCTGCTCCAGACCGCCTCGCTCGATCTGCTCGTCCATCACCGCGGTACGACGTTCGGCGTCACGGCCGTTGGCCAGGGCAACGAGGCGAGCGGGCGCGAGCCAATCGTTCCCAACGCGAATGTCCTGTCCAGCGCCGCGTTCGCATTCGAGCGATGGACCCCGGGATCGGGGCGCTGG
>WNGC01006411.1_pt1 | contig 10584 bp, 12 predicted proteins | sample 5400051 | NCBI WGS metagenome assembly WNGC01 (sample SAMN13153368, study PRJNA577476) | soil metagenome | isolation source: 20 cm soil or saprolite under grassland replicate 2 | place: USA:California | collected 2016-06-15 | reverse complement strand
CGACAACGCCCGGCTGGGACAGATCGACTTGAGCATCCACCACGGCACGCTATTGCCGCGCAAGCTGGTGAAGAACGACGCCAGCATCGAGAGCCGCTTCCCCGTGGAAAGCGTGCGCGTGCAGAGCCTCTCGCCGGGGGATGAGCAAGGCTTCGGCTCGACGATGTTCCTCACGGTCAAGTCGTTCCTCAGCGTGCGCGCGGTTCGCTCGACCGATTCGATGGACGGGATCGACTGGTGCTCGTGCAACAACTCGACACCCTGCAACCTGCAGCAGATGACCGCGCCGCTGCTGGTGACGACCATGGGCGGGCACTACTTCATCCGCGACGCGGAGCAGTATTTCGACATGGCGGCGAGCCCCGACAAGGATTATTACGTGATCGAAGGCGCGACCCACGGGGGCACCGAATGCACCGCCTGTGAGACCACGCCCGGACAGTATTCCAACGCGACCAAGAACCTGTTCGATCTGATGCAGCGCTGGATCAACGCCAGGTTCTAGCGCGACCTGGAATCAAGGGGGCAGGCGGATCCCGGCCCTCGCTTCGCGCTCAGGCGTTCGCTTCCGCGGGCGGGGTGCGCTCGAACCTGAGGATCGCCCGTCTGATCGGCTCGGGCCACGGGGCCGATGTCCTCGTTTTCGGATCGGCGTTGACGTAGACGAGCTCGCCGCTCGTGATGTGCTCGGTGCCGCGCCAGATGCCGAACACGAGCTGCATCGAAGAGCGGCCGATGCGGCCGACGCGGCAGCCGATGTCGATCAGCTCGTCGTAGGTCGCCGAGCCGTGGTATTCGGCGCTCGCCTTTACGGCATAGATGTCCGTGCCGAACTTCTCGACGATATCCTCCGGGTAGCGAAAGCCGATCGCGCGCCAGTATTCCGCGACCGCTACGTCGAAATACAGAAAGTAATGCCCGTTGAAGACCACGTCCTGCCGGTCGACTTCCGCCCAGCGCACCCGCAGGCTGTGGACGAAGGTGAAATCCTCGCGCTTCATTGGGGGCAGGACTGTCCGGTGGATTAGACTTCGAGCATACCAGAGCCCCGATGGACGAGATCGTACTGCGCTCGATGCTGAAGTGGCCGGACGTGCCGGCGGTGTACGGCTGGCTCGCGCTCGACCGGCGCGGAAACTGGATGATCAAGACCGTCGCGGGACGCTTCGAGCGCATCGCCCATGCCGCGGTGAAGGAGTTCATCGGCAGGAATTACGCGTCGGATTCCGAAGGCCGCTGGTATTTCCAGAACGGCCCGCAACGGGTGTTCGTCGCGCTCGATTACACGCCGTGGGTCTACAGGTTCGACGACGCGGGGCAGGGGCTGCTCGCGCACACGGGGGCGGCGCCGCGCGCGCTCGAAGCGGTGTTTCTCGACGACGCGGGCGCGCTGCTTCTCAAGACGGAGATCGGCATCGGAGTGCTGGTGGACCGCGATCTCCCGGCCTTTCTCGAGCGCCTTGCCGACGTCCGCGGCCGGGCGCTCGAGCGCCTCCTGGAAGAGGTCGCGCGGGGCGCTGAAGCGCGGGCGATACTGCAGGGCAAGAACGTGCCGATCGCTTCCATCAACGCCGCCGGCGTTCCCGGCCGGTTCGGATTTGTGGCACGGCCCGCGCCTCGGGCGGGCGAGCCGGAGTGCTGAGCGAGCCCGGATGTAACGAGGTGTAAAAGGTGTAAAAGGCCAACGCCGGCATCGCGCCGGCGTTACACTTCTTCGGAGCCGGGTTCTCCGTGAATAGGAGGCTCCAATGAGACGACCGATTGCGATTCTGCTGGGAGTAGCGCTGCTGATGAGCGCACCCGCCGTCTTCGCGCGCGGCGGCAGGGGCGGCGGAGGTCATACGGGCGGCGGAGGATTCCACGGTGGCGGGACATCGATGGGCTTTCACGGCGGACACGGGGGAATGGTCGTTGTCGGCGCTCATATAGGGCATTCCATCGGACGGCCCTTCGCGGGCGTTCGCCCCGGGTTCGTCGGCCGTCCCCCCTTCTTCCACCGCCGGCACGTATTCGTCGGCAGCACGATCGTCGTCGGTGCGCCGTTCTTCTATCCCTACTATCCCTACTATCCTCCGGCGTACCCGGTGCCGTACTCGGAACCGCCGGCCTACATCGAGCAGAGCGGCGGCGTGTATTACTACTGCCCTGACTACAACGATTACTACCCCAATGTCCCCAGTTGCCCCTCGCATTGGGTGCCGGTCTCCGCGGCCGCGAGCGAAGCCCCGCGCTAAAGCCCCGTAGTCAGAACGACCTTTCCCTGAACCTTGCGGTTCATCATGTCGTTGAGCGCGTCGGCTGCGCGCTCCAGCGGATAGCTTGCGCTCACCAGCGGTTTGATCTTCCCGGCGCGCAGCCACGCCGTCAGCTCCCGCAAGTTCGCCGCGTTGAGATCGCGCTCCCGCCTGGCGAACTCGCCCCAGAAAACGCCCACGATGGAGCAGCCCTTGAGCAGCGTCAGATTGAGCGGGATCTTCGGGATCTCGCCCGAGGCGAATCCGACCACGAGGTAGCGGCCCTTCCAGGCCATCGCGCGTACGGCAGGCTCGGAATACTTTCCGCCGACCGGATCCAGGACGATGTCGGCGGCGCCGCCAAGCTTCTTGAGGGCTTCACGCAAGTCCTCGCGCTCGTAATTGATCGTGATTGCGGCGCCGAAACGCTTGCAGGTCTCCAGTTTCTCGTCGGAGGAGGCGCAGGCGATCACGCGCGCACCGAAAAGCTTGCCGAGCTCGACCGCGGCAAGGCCGACGCCGCCCGCGGCGCCGAGCACGAGCAGGGTCTCGCCCGCCTTGATTGCCGCGCGATCCTTGAGCGCGTGGTAGGCGGTCGCGTAGACCAGGCCGAACGAAGCGGCGACCGTCAAATCGAGGCCGGCCGGAACCGGCGTGACGAGCGCTTCGTCGACCACGGCCTCCTCCGCATAACCGCCCCAGCGGATGTGCGCCATCACCCGGTCTCCCGGCATGAAACCGTGCACGCCTTCTCCGACCTGCCTGACCACGCCGGCGATCTCGCTCCCCGGCGAGAAGGGCAGCTCGGGTCTGAACTGGTACTTGTTCTGAATGAGGAGGACATCGGGGAAATTCACCCCGCTCGCTTTTACTGAAACCAGAAGCTGTCCCTTGCCCGGCGCAGGCGACGGGACGTCTTCGACCACCAGCGAGTCGGGCGGCCCCCAGTTCTTGCACAACACGGCTCTCATGCGCGCCCTTTCCGGATTCCCGGGCCATCATAAGGCGATGTTGCTTCTCTAACAAATGTCGGGCTACCATGCGCCCGAAGGGGGTGGCCATGGCCGACATCGTGACCTCGCGCGAGCCGCAATACGTGGGTTTCTGGATGCGCTTGCTCGCCTTCTTCGTCGACTCCCTTATCCTGACCGTGGTCATCGCCCTCATTCTCATCGGGATATTCGGACGGAACTACCTCCAGCTCTCGGTGCAGGGCAAGACCCTCTGGGCTGACATCCTCTTCCAGATCCTCTTCCAGGTCGTCCTGCCGGCCGTTGCCGCGATCCTTTTCTGGCGCTACCGCGGCGCGACGCCGGGAAAGATGCTCATCTCCGCGAGAATCGTCGACGCCAAGGCGTACGGGCCGCCGTCCACGGGAAAGCTGACCGGTCGCTATTTCGCCTACCTCGTTTCGATCGTCCCGTTATTCCTGGGGTTCCTCTGGATCGCCTTCGACAAGCGCAAGCAGGGCTGGCACGACAAGCTTGCGGGAACCGTGGTGATCTACGACGAAAGCGACTAAAGGCCGCGTTCGCGCGCGACCGGAACGGACGCAAGAAAAGGGGGACGCATGAGTTGGGGATTCTGGACTGTCGTCGGCATCGTCGTCGCGGTCGGGGTATGGCTGATCTCGATCTACAACGGGCTGGTTGCGCAGCGCAACCGCTTCAAGAACGCCTTTGCGCAGATCGACGTCCAGCTGAAGCGTCGCTACGACCTGATCCCCAATCTGGTGGAAACGGCGAAGGGCTACATCAAGCACGAGCGCGGCACGCTCGAAGCGGTGATCGCGGCGCGTAATACCGCCCACGCCGCCAACCGGCCCGCCGCGGCCAACCCGGCGGATCCCGAGGCGATGAAGCAATGGATCGCCGCGGAAGCCGGCCTTTCCGGCGCGCTCGGCAGGCTCTTTGCGGTGTCCGAATCCTATCCCGACCTCAAGGCCAATCAGACCATGATGCAGCTCTCCGAGGAGCTGACGAGCACGGAAAACAAGATCGGGTTCGCGCGGCAAGCCTATAACGACGCGGTCATGAGCTATAACACCGCGATCGAGAGCTTCCCGGACAACTTCGTCGCCGGCTTCGGCGGATTCAAGGAAGCGACTTTGCTCGAGTCCACCGAGTCGCCCGAGGAGCGCAAGCCCGTCAAGGTGTCGTTCAGCTAGCGCCGCGGCCGCCGCCGGCGCAATGGATTTCTTCCAGGACCAGCACCGCGCCCGGCGCAAGACCGCCTGGATCGTGCTGGCGTTCCTGCTCGCGGTGGTTGGTATCGTCGTCTCCATCAACGTCGTCGGGGGTTACATCTATCTGGTCGCGACCGAGCGGTCGCTGCTGCCGGTCGGCCGCGCACTCGCCGCGGTGCCCCGCTCGGCTTACGTCGTCACGACGCTCGTCGTGCTCGGCGCGATCGCCTGGGGAACGCTCGCGCGCATCTACGCGCTCGCGGGCGGCGGCGCGGCGGTCGCCGACATGGTCGGGGCGCGCCTGGTCAAGCGGGACACGGGCGACCTCGGGGAACGACGGCTTCTCAACGTCGTCGAGGAGATGGCGCTCGCCTCGGGGATTGCGGTGCCGCAGGTGTTCGTCATGGACGGACAATCCTCGATCAACGCATTTGCCGCGGGCTATTCGCCCAACGAGGCCGCGGTCGTCGTCACCGAGGGAACGCTCAAGCGGCTCAACCGCGACGAGATTCAGGGCGTGATGGGACACGAGTTCAGCCATGTTCTGAACGGGGACATGCGGCTCAACATTCGACTGCTCGGCGTGATCGCCGGGATCGTTCTCATCGGGTCCGCCGGCGGTTTTCTGATGCGCGTTGGCGGCGGGGGGCACGGCAACCGCGGCGACATCCGCGTCTTCTTGGTTGGCCTGCTGCTTTGGCTGATCGGATCGGTCGGCGTGTTCGCCGGTCGCGTCATCAAGGCCGCGGTTTCCCGGGAGCGCGAGTTCCTCGCCGACGCCTCCGCCGTTCAGTTCACGCGCAACCCCGACGGCATCGGCGGCGCGCTCTTCAAGATCGCCGAGCGCGGCAGCGTGGTCACCCAGCGCCACGCCGAGGAGCTTTCGCACATGTGCATCAGCGCGCCGCTGAACGACTTCTTCGAATTCCCCTGGCTCAAGACTCACCCGCCTCTCGAGGAACGGATGGAGCGGCTGCTCGGGCCGGCGGCGAAAAGACTGCTCAAGGAGCGCATCGACCGCGCCGAGGCCGCGGCGTCGTCCGCGCAGTTAAGTCCGGTCGTCGAGGCTTTTGCGAGCCCGCTTTATGCCAAACCCGCCCCCGGCGCCGCAAACGCAGGCGCAGCCGGGATCGCCGCACAGGCGATCGTCGGGAGCATCGGCAACCCTTCGCCCGCGCACGTGGGCCACGCGCGACGCCTGCTCGACGAGATCCCCTCCGATATTCGCATTGCCGCCGGAAGCGCGCCCGGCGCCAAGGCAGCGCTGTTCGCCCTTCTGCTCGGCGAGGCCGAGACTCGCGTGCGGCAGCTCGCGCTCGTTCGCGAAGACTCCGGCGTCGAGCTCGCCGTGCAGTGCGCCCGGTTTGCTGACGCGCTGCGCCCATTCGGCTCTCGTCTTCGCCTCCCCGTGCTCAGTCTCGCGTTGCCGACGCTCAAGGCCCTTCCGCAGGACGTGCGCGACCGCACGCTGCGCCTGGTCCGCGACCTGGTGGAGGCCGACCACAAGGTCACGCTCGGAGAGTTCGTGCTGCTCACGCTGTGCAGGAGCCAGATCCAGAAGGAGCCAAAGCGCCCGCCGGCGGCGAAGTACCGCAGCGTCGACGCAGTGGCCACCGAAGCGGCCGTGCTGCTCTCGCTGCTCGCTCACTCGGGCAAAGGCGGCATGGCCGCGTTCGACAAGGGGATGGCCGCTCTCGGCGCAGCGGGCGGCGTGCTGCGCTCGCCTTCCGAGCTGAGCATTGGGGTGGTGGAGAGCGCCCTCAACGAGCTGAACCTGCTCGCACCGCTGAAGAAGCCCCTGTTCATCAAGGCCTGCGTCGCGACGGCCATGGCCGATGATAAACTCACGCTCGCGGAAGGGGAGCTGCTGCGCGCGATCTGCGCGACGCTCGACTCGCCCCTGCCGCCGATTCTGGAGACTACCGAGGCCGTCGCGTGATCGAGCCACTGAGCGGAAAAATCGCCTGGGTTACGGGCGGAGGCAGCGGCATCGGGCAAGCGTCCGCGGTCGAGCTCGCACGAGGCGGCGCGACGCTGGTCGTATCGGGGAGGCGCGCCGATGCGCTCTCCGAAACCGCGGCGCTGATCAAGCAAGCCGGCGGCAAAGGCGAAGCCGCCGCGGTCGACACCAGCGACAGGCAGGCGGTCGAGCGAGCTGGGGCAGCGATCCTCGCGCGGCACGGCCGCATCGACATCCTCGTCAATTGCGCGGGCACTAACGTCCCGAAGCGCTTCTTCAAGGATCTCGCGGCGGCCGATTGGGACCGCGTCGTCGGCACCAACCTGAACGGCGCGCTTTACTGCACGCTCGCGGTGCTGCCTTCGATGCGCTCGCGGCGCGACGGCCTCGTGATCCACGTCGTGTCCTATTTCGCCCGCTATCAGAGCTATCTCGGCGGGGCAGCCTACAACGCGAGCAAGCAGGCGCTGTGCGCGCTGGTACACCAGATCAACATCGAGGAAGGTATGCACGGGATCCGCGGCTGCGCGATCCACCCCGGCGAGACGGTCACGCCGCTGCAAAAGGCGCGGCCGAAGCCGCCATCGCCTGAAGACCAGGCGCGCATGCTGAGGATGGAAGACGTGGGGCGCGTGGTGCGCTTCGTCGCCGAATCTCCCGCGCACGTGTGCGTAAACGAAATCGTCGTTACGCCAACCTGGAACCGTCTTATCCTCGGCGGCGGCGAGATGCTGCTCGCGCCGAAGATCGAGTAGGAGCGGAACTTCAGCGCTGCCGCTTATTTTTCCGCGCGCGGGTCGGCGATCAGCCGGGAGGGCGAGCCGTACAGTACCAGAACCTTTTGCCGGACCGAGAACACCGGCTCGAGCCCCTGGACGATCGTCATCAGATTGCCGTTTTCGGTCTCGACAACGTACTCCATGCCTTTTTGACGCGTGGCACCGGATTCAATCGCGGCCCCGGCGAGACCTCCCGCCACGGCACCGCCAATCGCGCCGACGATGTTCCCGCGCGCATTGTTGCCGCCCACGCCCGACGCAGCGACGCCGCCGGCCGCAGTGCCTGCCAGGCTGCCTACTCCGGTCGTACCGGCGATATCAACCTCGCGTGCACTGATGACGGTAGCGGGCACCGTCCGGTTGACCTGGCCAACCGATCCGACGGAGTAGGTTTGAGGCGAGATGTTTTGCTTGCAGGCACCCAGCATCGATGCCCCGATACCTATCGCCAGCCAGAACCGCTTCATTTCGACGAGCCGGTCTTTGCCGGAAACATCGGCTTTCGAATGTCGACTGACTCGAGTGCTTGCAAGAACTGGGTGATGTTGTCCTGCACGGCGTGATTGATCGAGTTGTTTATCCGTATCCGCGCATCGAACGCAAAGCCGGCCGGGGTGGTGTAGGCCGATGAAAAGTCCTGCGTGTAGATGATGTCGCCGCTCTTGCGATCGACGATTTCGTAGCGGGCCGATGTCTTCGTGGTCATCGAAAAGCCGGGACCGGGCGGGTCAAAACTCAGAATCTTCACCGATAGATTGACTTTCATCGGGGCATCATCCTGGAATATGGACATCTTGTTGAGTGCCTCGTTCATCGCCGAGCTCCAAAGCGGAGTGACCACGGCTGTATTTATGTTCTGGGTCCCGGTGGCCTCGCTGGCGGGGGCTACCGTCACGGTCAGCGACTTCACCTCGGCATCGATCTTCTTTTTTGATAGTCCCACGTTCGGGACCGAAAAGTTGATCGGCACCACGGGTGTGGCGCAGCCGTAAAGCAGCAGCGCAGCTGCCGCAGCGACGAACCAATATCGAGCTTTTTCCACGGGAACTCCCCTTAGTCGTTGAATACGGAATCTGGCGATGCCCTCCCAGGCTTTGCGCAGCGCCCAAAGTGCGATCTCCGGTGCGCTGTAACGCAAGCCTACTCTTCGCTGGCCGAGGGGGCAAGCGCGCGGCGGGCGGCTTGCGTTCAGGTCTCCACGGGGAAATCGTCGAACCGCCCGGCGCTATCCGCCCTTCTTCTCCTTGTCGGCGAGCAGCTTGAAGGTCCCGATCGCCTTTGCGAGGAGCGCTCCCTTGTCGTCGCGCGCCTCGGCCTCGCAGAACGCGGTGGATTTGCCGCCGTGGAGGACCTTGCCTTCGGCCGTAACCTTGTCGCCGAAGCTTCCTTTCATGAATCCGACGCTCAAGTCGACCGTCAGCACGCCGCCGGCCACTCCGTAGTGCCCGCGCACCGCCCAGCTCATGACGAGGTCGAGCATGGTCATGATCACACCGCCGTGAGTCGCGCCCCAGCTGTTCAGGAGCTCCGGGCGCTTCTTGAGCGAAACCACCGCGTGCTCCTTCGTCATCTCGACGAGCTGGATTCCGAGGTGCTCGGTAAACGGGATCTTGATGGCGGCGGAGCTCGGCGTCATCGGGGCTCCTTCAGGCGACACTCGCGCCTCCATCGACAGCGACGATCTGCCCGGTGATGTGGCGCGAGGCGTCCGAAGCGAGCAGCACCACGAGCCCCTTCAGGTCCTCCCCGTCGCCGAGCCGACGCAGCGGCGTGCGCGCGACGATCTTCTCGCCGAGCCTCTCGAGCGACGCCCGGGTCATCTTCGAAGGAAAGAATCCCGGTGCGACCGCGTTCACCGTAATGCCGTGCTCGCCCCATTCGGCGGCCAGCGCGCGCGTGAAATTCACGAGCCCCCCCTTGGTCGTGTTGTACCCGAGCGTCTCCAGCATGTCCACGGGGTTGCCGCGCAGCCCCGCGATCGACGCGACGTTGATGATTCTGCCATAGCGGTTCGGGATCATCGAGCGTTTTCCCACGGCTTGCGTGACGAGAAAAGTTCCCGTCAGGTTGAGGTCCACGAGCTTCCGCCACGCGTCCAGGGGATGCTCCTCGGCGGGCGCGCCCCAGGTGGCGCCCGCGTTGTTGACGAGGACGTCCACTTTCCCGTGGCGCTCGAGCACCTTCGAAACCATCGGTTCGATCGCTTCCGGCCGGGAAATGTCGCAGACCAGGGGAAAAGCCTCGATGCGTTGCCTGGCGAGAACTTCGCGCGCCTGCTCGAGCTCGTCCGATTTCCTCGCCGAGATCGCGAGCTTCGCGCCCATTTCGCCCAGCGCCTCGGCGATCTGCAGTCCGAGGCCGCGCGACCCGCCGGTGACGAGGGCGACCTTTCCGGTGAGATCGAGGAGTTTCTTTACGCTCATGGCCGCGGCCTCAGCTTAAGTTCCTGCCCGATTGTAGATTGACACGGGTTTGCGCGCAGGGTAATTTTCCCCGGCCCCCTCGGCTGCCCAGGAGACAAACCATGCGCGCCCAAATGATGGACATGCCGCTGCTCGTCTCGTCGCTCATCGCGCACGCCGACCGCAGCCACGGCGACACGGAAATCGTGTCCCGCACCGTCGAGGGGCCGATTCACCGATACACGTACAGCGAGGCGCACCGGCGCTCGAAGCGCCTCGCCCAGGCGCTCACGCGCCTGGGCGTGAAACAGAGCGAGCGCGTCGCCACGTTCGCCTGGAACGGCTTCCGCCACTTCGAGCTCTACTACGGCGTCGCCGGAATGGGCGCCGTGATCCACACCGTCAACCCGCGGCTTTTTCCGGAGCAATTGGTGTTCATCGTCAACGACGCGGAAGACCGCTACGTCTTTTTCGACCTGACGTTCGCGCCGCTCGTCGAGAAGCTCGCCCCGGCGTGCAAGGGCGTCAAGGGCTGGGTGGCGATGACCGATCGCGCCCACATGCCGCAGGCGAATCTGCCCAATCTGCTCTGCTACGAGGAGCTGATCGCACGCGAGGACGGACACTACGAGTGGCCGCAGTTCGACGAATGGACCGCCGCGGGCCTGTGCTATACCTCCGGCACGACCGGCAACCCGAAGGGCGTGCTCTACGCCAATCGTTCCACGATCCTGCACGCCTATGCCGCCTCCTTGCCGGACGTGTTCAACTGCTCGGCGCGCTCGGTGATCCTGCCCGTTGTGCCCATGTTCCACGTCAACGCCTGGGGAATTCCCTATTTCGCGCCGCTGAACGGAGCAAAGCTGGTTTTCCCCGGCGCAGGCCTCGACGGCAAGAACCTCTACGAGCTGTTCGAGGCGGAGAGAGTGACCGCGAGCGCAGGCGTGCCCACCGTGTGGCTCGCCCTGCTCGCCCACATGAAGCAGAACAATCTCAGATTCAGCACGCTGAAGTCGGTGGTCGT
>WNGC01003972.1_pt1 | contig 10584 bp, 8 predicted proteins | sample 5400051 | NCBI WGS metagenome assembly WNGC01 (sample SAMN13153368, study PRJNA577476) | soil metagenome | isolation source: 20 cm soil or saprolite under grassland replicate 2 | place: USA:California | collected 2016-06-15 | reverse complement strand
AGACGGCGCTCGTCATGTTCGACAATGACCTGTCCCTGGACGAAGGGCGCGGTCGCAACCACCCGGGGCGTTGCCCGAATCTTTTCTGTCAGCTCGCGCCAATTCGTGAGTGTTGTTTCCGTCGTAACCAGAATGTGGGCGTCGAAATCGATCACCTTCTGCCGTAGTTCGCGGTCAAATCCCGTCATTACTGAGATAACAAGGATCAGGACAGTGACACCGAGCATGACGCCCATCACCGAAATCAGCGTGATGACGGAAAGAAATGTGCGCTTTGGTTTTAAATAACGCAGCGCCAGAAAAAGGCTAAAGGGTAATTTCAAGACGCGCTAACGGTGCCGGTGAACGCTATTATTTCAACGCGTGGGCTTGTAATTCTTCGAGGGTAACAAACTCCAGTGCAGACGCATGGGTTGCTTCCAGATCAACCGGGCAGGCGACGCCGTGGTCGAGCGCTTCTTTCCAACGGGTCACGCAGACGCACCATTTGGCGCCCGGCTCCAGCCCGGGAAATTCCCATTCCGGATGCGGCGTGACCAAGTCGTTTCCTTGCAACACTGAAAAATCGAGAAAGTCCCGAGTTACCTGAGCGCAAACGGTGTGCAACCCAACATCACCGGGGCCGGTGCGACAGTAGCCGTCGCGATAGAATCCGGTGAGGGGATCGCGGCAGCAACATTGCAGTTCGGTGCCGAGGACATTTGTGGGCATAGGAAGATGATAACGGCGCCTCCGCCTTTGTCATCCCGAGCGGAAGCCGAGGGAGCCCGTGAAGGTTATCTTTAAGATTTCGCTGCCGGATTTCTCGACTTCGCCCTGGGATGACGGGAGCTTTGGCACGAGGCCAGATGACAGAGAAGGTCCATGCGATCGCGTATTGGTTGCTGCCGGAAGCGGCGGCGCGTGAAGTGTTCTTGCGAGAAATTAGGAGACGGGCGAGGCAATTTGGCGCTCCGTTGTTCGAGCCGCACGTAACCATTTTTATCGCGCCGGAGAATTCGGGTGCGCCGCTCGAAGTTTTACGCGAGCTCGGACCGGTCGACATCGAACTGGCGATTCATAGCATTCGATTCAGTGAACAATTTACGAAGACGCTCTTCGTGCAGTTCGAAAGAAATAGTGTCCTGCAACAGTTAGGCGACGCGATCTGGAGAACGGAAGGCGCGCGGAACCGTTACCTGATCGACCCGCATCTGAGTTTGCTGTATGCAAAATTACCGTCAAAGACCAAGCAAAGACTAGCGGACAACATACGGCTGCCATTTCGCAAAGTTGGTTTTACCTCGATTTGTGTGATGCGATGCGCTCGTCCCACGACGAGGGCAATCGAAGTCGAGCAGTGGAAATTACTCGCGCCATAAAAAATAAACGCCGGAAGCATTTCGCTCCCGGCGTTTCCCTTTGATCCCTAAGCTATACCAACTGGAAACACTGCGGGGGCGTAAAAGTTTCTGAAAAACTACGAGCGGTCATTTACACGAAAAGGGACGATTCGATTAATGCGGCGAGGGATTGGGGGGTGAAGCCGAGATCGTCGGCGAAGGTGCTGGCGTCGCAGACGTGCTGCTTGATTGTTTCTGCAACGCCTCCTGCAGGAGTTTCTTTTCTTCGGGGAAAGTGAAGCCGGAATTGGCGGCGTCAATGAATTCATGAGCGGCATCGGCCTTGCCGTCACTCACCAAGAGCACGGCGAGGTAGAGTGCGACGCGGGCGTCGTGCAATTTCTCTGGCGGGAGTTTTTGCAAGATCACGATTCCTTCCGGAGTTCGACCCTGCGAATTTAGAGAAAGCGCTTGGGCAACGACGCAGGGCGGCTCGGTCGGCGCTTGATCAAAGGCCTCTTTGGCAACGCGCTGACCTTCGCTTTGGTTGCGATCGAGGATAATCGAGAGACGGGCATATTCCGCCGCAATCAGCGGTTCTTCCGGAGAAGTTTCGTGCAGGCGCATGGCGGTGAGACACAGATTAGGGAGATCATTGCTGGCACGATAAATCTCAAACAAGGCATCGAGCGCTTCCCGGCGGCTCAATGGATTATGGGCGACGCGCAACCAAAGTTGCTCCGCCTGGCTCGGCAGATTCCATTTCGAAGCCAGGCGAGCAAGCCGAATTTCATGCTCGGGATTTTCTTCGCACGCGCGCTCGGCATCGTGCCAGAGAGAAACAGATTCCGCATCGGCGCCTTCCTGGCGAGACTGCTGCCTGGCATATGCCTGATAGGCGAGCCCTAAATATTCAGAGTCGCCCCAGTTAGTGCTTTTTGTCCAACGACGAAGGCGCGACCAATTTTTTTGCGCGGCAAAAGCATCGGCGACTTCGATTGCCGGCGGAGGATTAGCGGTTTTTTCTGGCGGCAACTTCTCCATCCAGCGCAAGACTTCGGCGCTCATGCCATTACCATTCATCCATGCCATCAGCGCGGCGAGATCCTCGGGTTGCCGCGCCGCCAATGGTTTCACTTTCTCGAGTAATGTTGCTAGTTTCTTTTGATCGAGTTTTTTGTAAAAATCCAAGCAAAGCAGGTCGTCGGCGAAAGTGACCTGTGGGCTCAATTGCAGTTCTTGCGCGAAACGATCGGCTGCCTTGAGGTCGTTGTGCCGGATTGCGTCATTTAGCAAAGCGCGAAGAGATCCGGCGCGAAACGGAGCGCTTTTGGCGAGCTGCTCGAGGGCTTCCCGCGCCTGCGCGTTTTTCTGCGAATCGGGCGATTTGATCCGAACGGCGGCAAGGTTGTATTGATACGTTTCGTTGTGTGGTTCCTTTTCCAAAGCCGCGGCGAAATGGCGTTCCTGGCCCGCTTCATCGCCCTGCGCACGCGCCAACCATCCGGCAACCACATGGTAAGGCGCGCTTTCGCGGTTCTCCTTCGGCACGCTATCGAGTGCTTTGCGGGCTGCATCGAGCTGCCCGAAACGTAAAGCGGCCGAGGCGAGATTGAGCTGGCTATCGATGTCGCGCGGCTGCAAGCGTGCGATCTGCGCGCGCCAGACAACAGTTTCGGCGCGATTTTGTTTCTCGGTTGCTTCGGCCAGAATTTGATAGGCCGCCAAAGAATCACGATCGATCTGTAGCGCCTGTCGGGCGGCATCATTCGCGGCATTGAAATTTCCCTGTTTCAAATTCGTTTCGGCTTGTCGTAGCAAGCGCGATTCTCGCCAAGCGTTAACGAATTTTGGACCAATGCTAAGAACAAGCAGACCGAGCGCGAATCCGGCAATGACCGCCAGGACAATCAGACCGCCACGGACAGGACGGGCCTGACCTACCGAAGCCGTTCTGTTTATCTGTCGCCGAAGTTGGTGCATCACCGGATCTGTCATAGTCTCGCGATGGACTGTGCGCGATTCCCTGTAAATAGCGTACCGTTCAAGCGCGCGCCGTCTCTGCCTCAGCTTCCGCTTCTGCCACGACCGGAACCTCCTCGATCGCTTCAAAGGCTTCCTCGCGCAGACGCTCACTCCACACATATCGTGCGAGCAATACCTTAATCGTCGCCGTCAACGGCACTGCCAAAATTGGACCAAGCAATCCCCCAATGAGCAAACCCCAGACGAAAATCGAAACAATCACCGTCATCGGATGAAGCCCCACGGAATTGCCGACGATGCGCGGCGCGTAAAATAAGCCTTCCAGATTTTGCACGACGATGAATATGAGCGTGACGAGCAATGGGTGAGTGAGGTCGCCCCATTGCGCGACGGCGATCAAAACGGCCGGAATCCAGCAAAGAACGATCCCGATGTATGGGATCATTGTGAGAATGGCAACAAGGCAACCGATGAGGACGGCAAAATTTAATCCGGGTGGAGGAAGAAACGAGAGGGTTGTGCCAATCAGAATGCCATCGACGAGGCAGACGAGGAGTTGTCCGCGAAAATAGGCGATGATGTAGCTGTTGATCTGCAGGAGAACGTCGGCGACTTCGTCTTTGAGAGGCGAATTACGAAGCGGCAGGTAGTCTTTCCAACTAGCCTGGATGGCCGGCCGTTGCTGAAGAAGGAAAAATAAATAAATCGGTACTAGGATCAGGCTCAAAAGAAAACCGGTGATGCCGAGAAACCCGCCAATGCTTTGCTTGATGATCGCCCAGATCTTCTCAGTGAGGTTGGGCAATTGTTTTTCAAGGTTAGGCAGTTGTTTTTCCACCAACTCCTGAAGACGGCCACGCTCGGCATCGGTCAACTTCGACGGAGCGGGCGCGATCTCCTCCAATGGCGGAGTGGCGGATGGTGAAGAAATCGGAAGAGTTTCCTCCGGGGTGGTGGTGGCAGCAGGCTTCGGACTTGGTTTCGGCGACGGAACCGGAGTCGATCCGAGCAACCACTCCACGATTCCACTGGTAGCTTTCGCTCGTGTTTTGTCGTTGGTGCCAAAGGTGCGCTCGTAGCGATAAATTATATCGACGATCTTATCGCGCGCTTTGACAGTGTATTGCGGTAATTCTCTCACCAGGTTCGAGCTCTGCATTCCAATTGCCGGCACCAGCCAGGTGCCGACGGCGACGAGTGCGAGCGCGGCAATGGTAAAAAGCAGAATAATCGATTTCGTTCGACCAAGGCCGTTGGCGGCCATTCGTGTGACAACCGGGTCAAGTAAATAGGCAAGGATGGCCGCAATCGCGACCGGAATTAGGATCGGTTGCAGAAAACTGATTACGTTCGCCATGATCCAGATCGCCGCGACCAATACGAAAATGAGGAAGCTAACAGCGAGCGCGCTGACCGCAGCCCAGATGGCTTTACGCTGCCACTCCGCCGGATAACGGGTGCCTCGAGCCTCACTCATGGCTTCGCTCCGGTCGGATTGGTTTTGCTGACACGGGTTTTTTGGCCGTCGATTTTTGCCGCTAGGTCCTTATTCGATGGATCGAGTGTTTTTGCCTTCTGCCACGATTCGAGCGCTTGGGAGACACGGTTCAATTTCAAATAGACGTCGCCAAGATGTTCGAAGACGACGGCGTCTTCGCGCGGCAAATTTTCAATAGCGCGCTTTAAATTTTCCAGTGCCTGATCGTATTTTCCCTGACGGTATTCTACCCAGGCCATGCTATCGAGGTAAGCACCGTTCTCGGGATCAAGTTGAAGCGCGCGCTTGATGGCGTCCTCTGCTTCGTCGAGGTGAATATTCTGCTCGGCCCACATGTAGCCGAGGTAATTGTAGGGCTCGGCCGCGTTGGCCGGATCCATCGCGATGGCTTTGTGGAAAAGTTCCGCCGCTTTGTCGTAGAGCCCGGCCTCTTGTGCCGCCGCGCCATATTCAACGTAAAAGCGTGGTTTCAAAAAATCAGCCTCGGCATTCTGCGCTTCGTTGAGCGCTTCTTCGAACATGATCACCGCGTCTTTCGCCTTTTTCGATTCGCGTAGTGCAATCGCAAGGTAATAGGCGAATTCGGGAGCATCGGGAAAACGCCGGCGCCCTTCGATTAAAACTGAAACGGCGCGTTCGCTCTGTTTCAGCGGAACGAGCAATAATTCCGCCAGCCGCAAATACGTCCCCGCGTGATTTGGATTAATGAGCAGGCTTTGTTCGTAGTTCTGTGCCGCCTTCTTGAACTCGGCATTTGCCGGATCGGTTTGATTAGCACGAACCAAGGCGCGCCCTTCATCATCATGCAGCTGGGCTAACAATTCGTAGGACTGATATTTTTCGGGGTGCTCTTGGATGATTGCTTCCAGCGTTTCGACTGCGCGGGCCCGCTGATTTGTTAAGACAAAGCCCGTCGCCAGTTTTTCGCGGACATTGGCGTCGTCGGGTTGCAGCTCGAGGACGCGCAAATAAAACGGAAGCGCTTCTTTGATCTGTTGGGTGGAGGCGAAGTAATCCCCCACCTCCTTCAAGACGGCAGCGTTATTTTGCCCTTTGGCGGCCGCCTTCTCAAAAACATCGTTGAGACGCGCCGTTTGTTCCGGATTTGGTTTGGCGTCTGGTTTCAAAATAACCGAGCCGTAAAGCCGGCCAAGTCTTGCCCAGAAGGTCGGATCGTCGTTTGGCATTTTGGCGGCGCGATCGAGAGTTTCGAGCGCCCTTTTTTCATCGCTGGCGGTGAGATAGATCTCAAACAATCGCTGGTAGCCGTCAATTTTCTGCGGATCCAGCGCAATGGCTTTATTGGCGAATTCAATCGCTTGATCGCCTTTCTTTAAATACTTGGCGTAGATAAAAGACAGCTCCAGATAAGGCTCCGGCGCTTTCGGATGCACCTTGACCGCATCTTTTAAGACATCGATCGCGCTCGGATAATCATCGTCCCGCGTTAGCAACGCCGCGACACGAACCGCCAGCTCGATCTGCCCGGGATCGACATTCAGAACCTGGCGATAGGCTTCGAGGGCTTTCTCCATTTCGCCGTCCTCCTCAAAGTCGATTCCTTCAGCAAAATGGGCGAGGGCCTCAGCCTTGTGCCCCCCCTCAATACTCAGATTTAGATCTCGCGCAGGGGGCAGAGCCAACGAATCGTCGATTAAATCGGTTCGCTTCGGCGTCGGGCGCGCCGCCGTCCCCTTTTGCGATTTCGTAGGTGGTACCGGTGCGGATAAGATCTTCCCGATGCCGCATACGAGCAGAAGCAGCGCAAGATAAACTGCCAGCTTGCGCGTAACCATCATCCTTCCTGAATCTACCGTGTCGGTCTACCGAGGCAAACCGCCTATCGTCGCCGCTTACGACTTGTAACGGAGGCGCTTCTTGTGCCGATTCTCCTTCATCCGCTTGCGGCGTTTGTGCTTGGAGATTTTAGCTTTGCGTCGTTTTTTGAGAGAACCCATAGCGGGAAGATTACTTTGGCGTAGCGGTGAGGCGAAATGCAAGCATTGCTTGTGCAGGATGGCAAACGGTTTCGCCAAGCAAATCGCTTGGTCATTTTTCGAAAACCAAGACCATTACACCAACTAATAATAGAAGCGATCCCATCACCAGGCTTTCATAGCGTTCAAACCAACCAAGTCCGATGCCGCGAATTCCGATTAAGGCCAGCCAGGTGAATACCAGCATTCCGGCAACGGCTGCAGTCGAGAGAATGAGAGTCAAAAGAGCAAAACCGCCCCAGCCGAACCGAATTCCCGAAACGTAAATCGGCAGAAACGCCTCACAGGGTGAGAAGGTCAGCATCGCAAACAGACTGCTAATTGCGACCCAGTCTGAAGTGCGAGTGCGCGAAATATCCGGCCCGCGAAAATGCGCCAGCGATTCCCTCAATTCATGCTCATGCTGATGCCCGCCCTTTGAAAATAAGTGAGTGTGGCTGTGAGCATGGCCGGAAAGCTGTCGCCAGATGTAGAATAGACCAAGGCCGATCAGCAATGCTCCCGCTATTCGCGGGAACCAGGTGCCAATGCGCGAGCTGAGCGCGACTCCAAAAATGGTTAGGATTAAACCGAGGACCGCAGTCGCGAGGACATGGCCGGTGCCGGCTAGCGCGGTAATCAGGAGGGTTTTGGAATGGGTCCACCGTTGCGCACGACCCGCTGCCACGAAAGGGAGCCAGTGGGTCGGAATCGCGGCGTGAAAAAATGCGACCGTAAATCCGGTAAACGCAATGGTAGTGAGGACAGTTTCGTTCATGCCTAACCAGATGCGTTTAATCGGGCTGGTGGGATTTGAACCCACGGCCTCCTCGTCCCGAACGAGGCGCTCTACCAAGCTGAGCCACAGCCCGCGAAGTGCGGCCGCGCCCGCCGCGGCCAGCGGGACTATTTCGCCTATTTAATTAAGGATGGCAAGAAGAGACGACGCGCCTAAGGCAAACCTGGGAGGGACGTCGTATCCGGACGAAGCACCGAGATTATAAATACATTATTATAAGATGGATACAGCTATAACTATCCTACGTATTTGCCGCAGAGCCTACGGCATTCTGATTGCTATAGTATATGCGAAAGCTTATAATATATATAACTCGTGAAACTGTTACCTAAATGTCACACCTCGGGCACAACGCTCGTTGAAATCCTCGTCGCCACACTCTTGCTTGCCTCCTTTTTCGCATCCCTTTTCGAGGCGAACGCAGTTTGTCTCCGGTTTATCGCGGCGAGCAAGCAATCAGTCGGGGCCATCGAGGCTGTCCAAGCCCGCGCCGAAGTTTTCCGTAACCTCGCCTTTAGCGATCTCACTACGACATCTTCTGTCCAGACCCTTCTGGCCACCGCGGCGAACACGTCTGACTTTGCTAAATCCGCCACCGAAGTTGTCAAAATATCCGCATATCCTACGGCGAATGGCGTTACTCAAATAACGCGGGCAATGGCCGGCACAGTCAATCTCAATTCTACCGCCACGAGCCTCGGTTCTACGCTGGTTAAAGTGGACATTTCGCAGTCATGGACCGCAGTGTTCGGTGGGCGACAACGAACCGAGCAAACATCGCTTATTATTTCCAACGGCACAAAGAAATGAAGCTAACGCACAATTCTCACCAATCTGGATTTACCCTTGCCGAAATCTTAACGGCCATGGCTATCGCCGTGGTCATTTTTGCCGCCATCATTACAGCCTCGCTCGCGATGCAAAAGAGCTTTAACGCGGTGGATCACTACTTCGCCACTCATATCCAGCAGGTTCGCATTATCGATTATCTCAACCGCGATGTGAAACGGGCTCTTATTTGCACGACATCAGTCAATCAACAAACGGTTACACTGACGATTCCTAAATACATTATTCAATCAGGCGACGCAGAGGCTGTCAGCAACCCATCCCTGGTTGGTGCGATGCGGAGTCCGACGATCTCGACCACCGCTAGCGGATGGCGGTCACGTTTCACCCGATTTTTACCAGCGGGAACGTCGCCGACGAACGCACTGGGACAACCGTCTTTTCTCTCGCTTATCTCCGAAATAAACGACGCGGATAAATTTATGAAAGTATCATTCATTCAAAACGAACGGGGAAACGTCCTACTTTGTGCTGTTTGCACGATTTTTGTCGTCTCGTTGATCGCAGCCAATGTTCTGTTGAATTGCACTGCCCGCTATAATCAGGCGTCGAACCAGGTCCGTTCTTGGAACGAAGCGCTGTATGCGGCGGAAAGCGGTGCTGACATTGCATACAATGAGGTCCGAAAGATAGCTTCTAATCCCGCCAGCGCCTTTGGCGCCAGCAATGGTTGGGCAACTTCCGGCACGACCTACACCAGCGGGACGACAACCTTTGGTACGAATGGTCTGCGCACGAGCCAGACGGTGGACCTCTTTTACTCCGATCCGACAAGCGGTAATGCCTGGTATCGTATCCGTTCGAAAGGAATCTCACCTTTGCAAGGATTGAAGCGCACCGGAATGGATGATCGCTTGAGCAATGGAAATAGGTTCGCCGCTAACGGGGCGACGCGCGGGGACGGCGATACCCTCCTGCGCAAGATAGATTTCAAATATGATCATTTTACCGCCACCTACGGTCCCACCGGGGATGGAACGAACAAAGCCATCGTCGCGGTCTCACCAGCGCCACAACTTAGCCGCCGTATTGAATTAATCGCTGCGCCAGTCGGACCGTTCGATGACGTTGCGATCAAAGTAACCGGAAACTTCTATGGTCTTGGATCGGCGGCCTATATTGACAGTTACCGATCCAGTGCGGGGCCCTATGACCCTAGCGTGAAAACGAATCCTTCCGATCCTCGTTACGTAGATTCGCAAAGCGGATCGGTACAAATTGACAACGCTACCGCCACCGTCATGGGAGACATCTACGGAAACCTTTACACCAATGGCGGAACGACCACAAAGAAAACGCTCAACGTTCACGGCACCATCGACAACAATGTGCCGTTTACGCTGGACTCGTTCTCAATACCGACCTACTTACCGGCGCCTCAAGCCTCGCCCACCAATATAAACGCCAATACTATAGTCACTCCGCCGACCGCTGGCACGGCCCGAGCGCCGACCGTGTACTTGCTCTCCAGCTTCACCAAACAACTTACTATCAACCAAAATGGATCATCGCAAACTTACGTGGCGATCCACCTGACAAGTGACTTTACCGGCCAAATCGATGTGAAGCCTGGCGTGCACGTGCAGTTTTTCATTAACGGCAACGTCGATGTTAAAGCAGGTGACATTGTCAACGAGACTGGTTACGCCGGGAACATGCAATTCTACAGCATTAGCCCGACCGATGGATCCTCTCAGCATATTAACATCAATTCGCCGGGGAATTTAGTGGCCACGTTTTATGCCCCGAGCGCAGACTTTACCATGAACGGTAACCCGGATGTGACCGGGGCAATTATTGCCAAATCCTTTTACGGCAACGGTAATACCAGCTGGCATTATGACCGGTCGCTCGACAGCTTGGGTGACGTCACCGATTACCGAATTGCCAGTTACATCGAAGACATTCGCTAAACCTCGGTGAATTCCCGTCCGCGGGAAAAATCGGTTGACAAGGCGCGTCAACTTCCCACATTCACGATTTCTTTCGTCGCGATGCTCGGCTCTCGTCTTTTTCCTGGTCCCATTTCGTCCTGCTCACCGACGATTCTCCAATTCCCGGCGGAGCCCACCCGCGCCGTCCACACCTTGCGCATTATGACGACTCAACTCTTGCAGGAAGCCAGCCAGATCATTCCCAACCCGCAATTGCTTA
>WNGC01004526.1_pt1 | contig 10586 bp, 13 predicted proteins | sample 5400051 | NCBI WGS metagenome assembly WNGC01 (sample SAMN13153368, study PRJNA577476) | soil metagenome | isolation source: 20 cm soil or saprolite under grassland replicate 2 | place: USA:California | collected 2016-06-15 | reverse complement strand
AAGGCCATGACCCAGACACTTCGATTGGTCGCGAACGATGAACACATGATCGCCGGCGGCGTTCCACATCATTCGGTGGCGACAGACGACGACCTGTTGGATGCCTATTCGCAGGCGGTGATCACCGCATCCGGACAAGTCAGTCCAGCTGTCGTGAACATCGAAGTCAGCCATCAATCGGGGAGGTCGGCCGGGGATGTGAGGACTCCCCTTGGTGTCACCGGCAGCGGATCCGGCTTCATCTTTACACCTGATGGTTTTGCCCTCACGAACAGCCACGTCGTGCATGGTGCAGCGCAAATCGATGTCACCATGTCGGATGGTCGTCGGCACTCCGCTCACCTCATCGGTGAGGACCCCGATACGGATCTGGCCGTAATTCGAATCGAGGCGCCGCTGCTCAACCACACAGAGTTCGGTGACTCGCACAGGATTCGCGTAGGACAACTGGCCATCGCCGTAGGCAATCCCTATGGATTCCAATGCACGGTCACAGCCGGAGTAATCAGCGCGCTTGGGCGCTCATTGCGTTCGACGTCGGGCCGATTGATCGACAACGTCATCCAGACGGATGCGGCGTTGAATCCTGGCAACTCTGGTGGGCCGCTCGTCAACTCGCGCGGCGAAGTCATCGGCGTCAACACGGCCATTATCCGATCGGCCCAAGGCATCTGCTTCGCCATCGGCATCAATACGGCGAAGTTCATCGCGGGACGGCTGATCAAGGATGGGAAAATCCGTCGCGGCTACCTCGGGATCTCGGGCCAGAACGTGGAACTGCCGCGGCGAGTCGTCCGTTTCCATGATCTGGATACTGAGAGCGGGATTCTCGTCGTGGCGGTCGAGCCCGGCAGTCCCGCGCAGCGAGCGAGTCTCGCCGGAGGCGATGTGATCATCGGCTATGGCGACCAGACCGTTAGGGACATTGATGATCTGCACCGGTTGTTGGTCGAGGAGAAGGTCGGCATCCCGATGGTCTTGACTTTTCTGCGACGCGGCGAGAAGAGGACGATCTCGGTGATCGCAGAGGAATCATGAATTCAGGCTCAGATGAGCACCACATAACCAGGGCTATCACGAAACCCCTATGCCAGGTAGCCGAGCCTGCACTTGGCGGGAGGGGGAGAAAGGGAGACTCACAATGAGAGACACGATGTCGGCAACCTACGTGAAGAAGACGGATCAGGTGAAAGTCTATCAGCCGGGCTCTCAGCACGTCGTCGGGGACGGGTTTCACGTGCGGAATCTGTTTCCAAGCAATGACCTGGATCGTGAGCTAAGCCCGTTTGTTATGTTGGACTATGCGGGCCCCACGTTCTATCCGGCGACGGACACTCCACGAGGGGTCGGCGAACATCCGCACCGTGGGTTCGAGACCGTCACAATCGTCTACCAAGGCCTTGTGGCGCATCGAGACTCGGCCGGGAATTCCGGCGTGATCGGCCCGGGCGATGTGCAATGGATGACTGCGGCATCCGGGATCGTGCACGAAGAATTGCACGAGAAGGAGTGGGCCAAACGTGGCGGGACATTACAAGCGATTCAACTGTGGGTGAATCTGCCCAAATCGTCCAAGATGTCCCCACCAGGCTATCAGACGATTGTGAACGATCAGATTCCGGTCGTGCAGTTGGACGGGGGAGCCGGTTCGCTTCGTGTGATTGCCGGGTCGGTAGGTGGGGCAAAAGGCCCGGCCAAGACGTTCACTCCCATCGAATTGTACGATGTGCGCCTGCGCGCGGGGCATTCGATGCCGCTGCAGATCCCAAATGGGTACAACGTCGGTCTGTTGATCCTCAGTGGTAAGGCGTCTGTTGAGGGAGCGCAGAGGATATCGGAGGCCGATCTGGCTGTTTTTGTCTCGACAGGAGAGCCTGTGACGATCATTGCAGAGGAAGAGGCAACGATTCTGGTAATGGCAGGAGAAGCGATCGATGAACCAGTGGCTCGTTATGGGCCGTTCGTCATGAATACGAAAGCAGAACTGGTCCAAGCCGTGAACGATTATCAGGCAGGAAAAATGGGTCATTTGAGTTGAGCAGTAACACAATGTGAAGGAATCCACGATGCAGATCGAGATTTACTCCGATGTCGTCTGTCCCTGGCATGGACCGGCGCGTCTATCTTGACGCGAAGTTCGGCGGCACAGAGGCCCGGCGGGCGATTGAGGAACGCGTGGCCAAGGCTGGTGAGGCGGTCGGGATTGTTTTTGCCTTCGATCGGATCGAGCGGACGCCGAATACTTTCGACGCCCATCGCCTCATTTGGTTCGCGGAGCAACAAGGCTGTCAGGATGAAGCAGTCGAGGCCCTCTTTCACTCGTACTTCACGAAGGGGCGCGAGATCGGGACTCTCGATTCGCTGGCTGAGATTACGGCCGGCTGTGAGCTCAATCGTGAGGAGGTCGAGCGGTTTCTGTCCAGTGGCCTGGCGGTCCAGGAAGTCCGCGCCGAAGAGGCGGCCGGGCATCGGTTGGGCATTCGCGGGGTGCCCTATTTCGTCCTCAACGGCAGTATCTCGATCTCTGGCGCGCAGCCTCCCGATATCTTTGTGTCTGCCCTTGAGCAGGCCGAGGAAACAGTCAGGAAGAGAAAGGAAGGGGCATGATGGCAGTCCAAGTCTACGGATGTAACCATATCGTCATAGAGGTCACTGACGCCAAGAAAGCGGTGAAATTCTATGCCGATGTCTTTGGCTTGAAGATGCTCCGCGGCGGCGAAGGTGCGGCCTGGTGCAAGCTGGGCGAGCATCAATTCATGGCGATCTTCGAAGTGGACACACTGCAACCAGATCGCACGAAGCATTTCGGTCTCATGGTCCGTGACGAGAAACAAATCAAGGAAGTGCGGAAGAAGCTCATCAACAAGTACAAACTTCCACTAGTGCCCGGCTTTCGTTGCGACTTCCGCGATCCGTGGGGGAATCGTATTCAGGTCGGCGATCTCAGCGATGAATCGCTCGTCTGGCTGCTCCCTTACCAGGAAGTCCAGAAGGCCGGTATCACGTTCGGAAGGTGAACTCATGAAGGCTCATTATCTCGGCCACGTCGTATTCTATGTGAAGAATCTAGAACAGTCCCTTGCCTTCTATCGCGACCTGCTGGGCTTCAAAGAGGTCGGACGGATCTTCAGTGGTGCGGCAGCAGCCTTGACCTCCGGCCGGACCCATCATGAGCTATTGCTTATCCAAGTAGGTGATGCCCCCGGGCCGCCCCTGGGACGCCGCCGCGGGCTCTATCATATCGGTATCAAAGTCGGCAATAATTTGGATGAACTGCGGGCCGCCAAGCAGGAACTGGAGCAAGCGGCTGTCACGATCGACGGCATGAGCGATCACACCGTGAGTCAAAGTCTCTATCTGCACGACCCGGACGGAAACGAAGTCGAACTCTATGTCGATGCGGATGAGTCGGTGTGGAAAAACAATCCCGCTGCCGTCCTCGCGCCGATCAAGCCGTTATACTTGTAACCTACAAAAGGAGGACTGTTCATGGAGAAAGCACGCATTGCAGCCAAGCAGCCGGCAGTGCTGTCGTTGGACCCCGGAACCTACTATTGGTGTCACTGTGGACGCTCGAGGGACCAACCGTTCTGTGACGGGTCCCACCAAGGAACCGGGATCGAGCCGGTCGAGTTTTCATTAAATGAAAAGAAAGAAGTCGCCTTGTGCCAGTGCAAGCAGACCAAGACCCCGCCGTTCTGCGACGGCACGCACCAGACGCTCTGATTTCACCGGAAGGCTCTCATACCTTCCATCTGTTTCGCAGCAGGTAAGGCCTACGCACCGATTGTCTGTATCGGATTGTGATCGCGGTTCATGTGACAGATCTGCCCTATCCCGCCCCTCGACCGAAGAGGAGCTGCACCATGAAGATCGCATTGATTGGCGCGACAGGGTTTGTCGGATCGGCCATTTTGCAGGAAGCGTTGGAGCGAGGCCATGAGGTGGCCGCCATCGTGCGGGACCCAGATAAGCTGACGCCACAGGCGAAGCTTCATCCAAAGAGAGGCGATGTCTACAACGAGGATGAAATGGTCCGGTTGGTCACAGGCTACGATGCGGTGATTAGTGCCTTTAATCCTGGATGGAGCATCCCAGACCTCTACAACCAGCAGGTCAAAGGCACCCGCTCCATTATCAATAGCGTGAAGAAGGCAGGTGTGAAGCGGCTACTGTTCGTGGGTGGGGCAGGGAGTTTGGAAGTCAAGCCGGGGGTCCAGTCCGTCGACTTGCCCGGTTTCCCGACCGAATACAAGCAGGGTGCGCTGGCGACGCGGGAAGCTCTGAACATGCTTCGGAATGAAACGGGCCTTGAATGGTCCTTCCTCTCTCCGTCTGCCGACGTATTTCCTGGCCAGCGCACCGGCCAGTTCCGACTGGGGGCGGATCAGTTGCTGACGGATGGTCAGGGAGAAAGTCGCATCTCGGTCGAGGACTATGCGATGGCGATGATCGACGAGGTGGAGAAGCCGAAGCATATCCGCCGGCGCTTTACCGTGGGTTATTGAGTTGGCATGAATTGGACGCACTAGCACAATAACCGCTGCGTCATCGCACGTGGAGGCCATCGAACGAAGGGTTCGATTTCACGGCGCAGGGCGTCACTGATCGAAAAGAGTTCCCTATGCCGCCTTCTGGCATCGTCTTTCTTTTCGACGTGGATAACACGCTGCTGGACAACGATCGGGTGACGGAAGACTTGCGGCGTTATCTTGAGCGGGAAGTTGGTCAGGAGCGTCAGGAACGATACTGGACGATCTTTGAACAGTTACGGGTCGAGTTGGGCTATGCGGATTATCTGGGAGCCCTTCAACGGTATCGTACTGAGTACCCCCGTGATCCGCATCTGTTGACGGTCTCTCATTTCTTGATCCATTATCCATTCGCCGACCGGCTGTACCCGAACGCACTCGAGGTGATTAAGCATGTCAAACAGTGGGGCAGGATCGTGATCCTGTCCGATGGGGATGTGGTGTTCCAGCCCAGAAAAGTCGAGCGATCCGGATTATTTGAAGCCGTGGGTGGGAACGTCTTGATTTATATTCACAAAGACCAGGAGCTGGATGACGTGGAGCAGCGCTACCCTGCTGAGCATTACGTCTTGATCGACGACAAACTGCGTATTCTCTCAGCCGTGAAAACCACCTGGGCCTCGCGCGTCACGACCGTGTTTCCTCGCCAGGGCCACTATGCATTGGACCGGCAGGTACTGGCTCGCTTTCCACCAGCGGACATAACCATCACTCGCATCGGGGACTTGCTCAACCATGATCTCTCGACACTACTGGTGGGCAGGGATGGGCCTAAACAATAAGAAGCACGTACGTGATGCGGATCGTCGAAGGAGCCGTGTTCATATAGTCATGATGAGGAGGTGAGCTCAGGCCACGAACAGCTTCGGCGGCATGGCAGGGCGGTCTGAAGAGGGGCAAAGGATGGTATCCACCGAGCGCGGCGTGCTGGCGCAAACTCAGTTTCCGTTTACGACGAGATGTGAAAACGGGAAGGCACGAATCCAGAAGAAGTGATTGCCGAGGCACATGCGGGCCGCTTCGGGATGGAACTCTCGGGGCAGCTTGGGAACGCGGGGCTCGTGGCCGACAAGCTGGAACCGACGGCGACGGTGGGTTTTGAAAACCTCGAGGCAGGCTGGACGGTGGCGCAGAGTCACTTTGTATGAGAAAGGCACGGTCCCGAAGACCGATGCGGCGGCTTGGGGTAAGGGTACCGCCGCCGCCAAGGCCGGCTGCCCCATTTCGCAGTTACTGAACAACACCATCACGATGGGCGCGACGCTGGAGAAATGACGTATCGAACAGGAGGACAACCATGACGACCAAGCTCAAGATTTCCAGCGCCTCGAAGGCGAAGAAGTATTTTCAGGACAAGTTGGCCTTTACCACGGGACCAGTCGAATTGGAAAGATGGCTTAAACAGGGGGAACCGGTGAATATCGTGGATGTGCGTGCGGCGGAAGATTATGCGGAGGGGCATATCCCTGGCGCACTCAATCTGCCAAGGGACCAGTGGGACAACGTTAAGGTCGTGAAAGCGCGTCTCAACAAAAGCAAGATCAACACCCTCTATTGCTATTCACACGTCTGTCATTTGGCGGCAACAGCAGCGGTTCTATTTGCGAGCAAGGGTTACCCTGTGATGGAACTCGAGGGCGGCTGGCGCTGGTGGAAGAACGACGGGTTCGAAATCGAGAAGTAGCCAGTGCTTGCTCTGATTAAGGGCCTGTGACGACACTTCACAGGTAACGAGAGCTTCAGCATTCATATCAAACCCGCCTCTGCCACAGGAGCTGCGGGAAGCTCTTGAGCAATGACATTCTTTAGACCATACTGAGTCCCTATGAATAGGCAATCCGCATCCCCTTGCGATACTCTCGCGGAGCGGTACGAAGCTCTGCTGGAGGTTGCAGAGGCGATTTCCGCACACCGCGATCTCCACGAACTCTTTCGAGACCTCGCCCAGCGCCTTCCCCGAGTAGTGCACGTCAATTTCGTCGCCCTGTCTTTACACGATCCTGCTCGCAACACGATGCGGTTGCACACCATTCAAGCGAACGTGCCGGCCGATCTCGTGGGCGGCCATGAGGGGCCGGTCGAAGAGAGTCCCGCCGGATTAGTCTGGCAGACGCAGGAACCCATCCTCGTACCGGATCTTGCCGAAGAACATCGCTGGCCGAAGGTGACTCAGCGCATGCAGGAGGATGGCACGAATTCGTTTTGCGTCGTTCCCCTGACCACAGCGGTGCGGCGGTTGGGCGCGATGGGATTTTTGAGCTTGCAGAAAGAGGCCTATGGTGAAACGGACCTGGAATTCCTCCAGCAAGTCGGCAATCAAGTCGCGGTTGCCGTGGACAACGTACTTCATCATCAAGACCTGAGCCGTGGACGGGACCGGTTACGTCTCCTGCTGGAGGTATCGGAATCCATCGCGTCACACCGAGACATGGAGGAACTACTTCGTGATCTCGCTCAACGGCTCCCTCAAATCGTCCCGTTCGATTACATCAATGCAGTCTTGCATGAGCCTGCGCGCGATGTCATGCGCCTGTGGCTCCTGGTGACCGCGACACCCAGCACGATCAGCCCCGGTCTGGAGCTACCCGTTGATGAATCTCCCGGGGGGTTGGTGTGGAAAACCCAACGGCCTTTGACCGTGAACGAAGTTGAGCAAGAGCAGCGTTTTCCGAAGCTGATGGCCATGCTGCGCGAGAACGGCGTCCAATCCTTCGGTGTGGTCCCGCTCACAACGGCGCAGCGTCGTCTAGGGGCAATGGGATTTGGGAGCTATCAGCAAAGAACTTATCAGGAGTCAGAGATCAACTTCATGCAGCAGATAGCAAATCAGGTCGCTGTTGCCGTGGACAATGTATTGCACGCTGCGAGTGCCCAATCTGCCCAGCAGCAGCTGAAATACGAACGGGATCGGCTCAGCTTGGTGCTGGAGATCAACAACGCCGTCGTGTCGCACCTAGAATTGCCAAAACTTCTGAAAGCGATCTCCGGCTGCCTCGGACGTGTGATCCCCCACGATCTAGCCTGGTTTTGTCTCTATGATCCCGTGACGCACCAGTTGCAGACTCATGCGCTGGATTTCCCTGGCAATCAAGACTTTGCCGAAGCGGGAGATCCCATTCCGTTGGAAGGAACCCCTGAAGGGCTGGCGTTCACTACTCAGCAGCCGGTTCTGATCAGAAATCTCAGCCTCACCGAGTTTCCCGCGGAGATCATCAAGCGGGGGGCCGCCGCAGGGCTGAAATCCGGTTGCGCCGTTCCTCTGATCTCCCACGGGCGAGCACTGGGCACGTTGAGCGTCGTCAGTATGCAGGAGGGTGCTTTCACCGACGACGATGCGAAATTGCTCAGCTGGATCGGCGATCAGGTCGCGCTCGCCGCTGCGAATTCACTGGCCTTTCAGGAAATCTCATCGCTGAGGGACAAGCTGGCGAAGGAAAAACTGTATCTGGAGGAGGAAATCCAGACTGAGTATAACTTCGAGGAAATCGTCGGTGACAGCCGGGCTCTCAAGCTGCTTCTCAAAGAGATCCAGCCTGTCGCTGCGACTGATTCCACTGTCCTCATCTTAGGCGAAACAGGTAGCGGGAAGGAGCTCGTCGCACGGGCGCTCCACAATAGCAGCGATCGGCGCGAGCGAACATTCGTCAAGCTCAATTGCGCCGCGATTCCGACGGGGCTGTTGGAGAGCGAGCTCTTTGGGCATGAAAAAGGCGCATTCACCGGCGCGATTGCCACCAAGATCGGCCGGTTTGAATTGGCCGACCGCGGAACGATCTTCCTCGACGAGGTGGGGGAAATTCCGTTGGAATTACAAGTCAAGTTGCTCCGAGTGCTCCAAGAGCAGGAGTTCGAACGTCTGGGCAGCACTAGGACGATTCATGTCAATGTCCGCGTCATCGCCGCGACCAACCGCGATCTCGGTCGGATGGTGGAGGAACAGGAGTTTCGCAGCGATCTGTATTACCGGCTCAAAGTCTTTCCGATTACCGTCCCTCCCCTCCGGGACCGCCCGGAAGATATTCCCTTGTTGGTTCGACACTTTGCTCAGAAATTCGCCCAACGGATGAAAAAGCGCATCGAGACGATCCCGTCGGAGGCCATGAAAGCGCTCCAAACCTATCACTGGCCAGGTAACGTGCGAGAGCTGGAGAATTTCATAGAGCGAGCGGTGATTCTTACCCATGGACCGAATCTATTTGTTTCCCTCGCCGAATTAAAGCGGACACCGAGTCACACAACCAACTCTGGGACTTCGACCCTCGAACAGGCTGAGCGCGAACATATTCTGAAGGCGCTGCGCGAGACGAACTGGACCATCGGTGGGCCTGCTGGTGCCGCCGCCAGGCTTGGGATGAAGCGAACGACCCTGCAATCCAAGATGCAGAAGCTCAACATTTCACGACCAAATTAGTCCCGCCGATCATTCGGCATCCGCCGGTATTTCGGCGCGGCCTCTTCGTCATACCATCCCCGCATAAGACCAGAACCTACTGCTGCTGACCGACAACCTCTCTTCTCTCCGACATTTACATCGCGTCTCAAGTGACTCAGTGATCTGGAACGGTTTATGCGATGTTCAAAAGTAGATAAAGGAATTGAAGAGACGCAGGTGATTACGATTTCAGGATCACATGAAAGGAGCTGACACCATGTCCTGGCTGGTTGTATTCGCGTCATCTTTCTTCCCCATCGTGCTTCTATTCATCTTGCACGCCGTAAACTGGATGCAGACGGATGCCGGGTCGAGGCCCTCCCTACTCAGGCTCAAAAGGCATGATGGAAAGAGACCAAGTGTGAGGGGTAGCAGGCTGCAACAGTAACCCGCGTGGTGTTCACGAGGTCTCTACGACCAATAACCGGTCACTATTGGGCGTGCAGCAGGAGGAGACACCATGACCGAAGGAGGCCGTCGATGGCCATGACAGCAGGAGTTCCAGCGAAAGACCTGAAACAGGAGAATCCCACAGGTTGGAAGCAGCTCGCCAGCGCGACGAGGTGTTCGCGGTGCGGAGGCCTCATGGTGACCGAGCAATGCATCGATCTTCTGGATGAGAGCGGCCACCGGAATTTCCGATCTCGGCGCTGCGTGCAGTGTGGGGACTTCATTGATCCGGTCATCCTGCAGAACCGTCAACTGCTTCTGCCAATCGGTGCTAGTTGAAGCTCAGCTGGGGGAGGAAACTATGAGACTCACGATGTTGGCTCTATTTTTGATATTCGCAGGAACCTCGGCATTCGCAACTGCCGCAGGCCAAGACCAGAACGCCCAGGCTAGTGGGCCTCAAGTCACCATCATATTGAAGACCGATGTTGCAGGAGTGGAGGACAAGGAACGGGAGGTCATCACCGTTGAACTTGCGCCTGGAGCGGTGGAAGCACGGCATTTCTATTCCGGTGTCGAGCTCATTTATGTCCTGAATGGCGCAGGATTCTTGGAAATGGATGGCAAGCCGCCGGTCGCATTAAATGCCGGGACTGTTGCCACGTTACATCAGAAGCAAATCCACGTTCTCAAGAACACGAGTCAGGCTCAGACGCTGAAAATCCTCGTCGTTCTCCTCCGTGAGAAAGGGCAACCGCGTCTCGCGCTCGCGAACCGGGGGACGTCCCCAAAGGCGGTCGAGCAAAACAATTCAACGGTCCCAGGATTGGTATTTTGAGGGCGATCCATACAACAGGCACGGAATAGGAAAGGCAGCCTGTCCACTTCTTCCGTTGCATAGGAGGTCATCATTGAATGCTCACGCTGCCATGGCTTCAATGACATGAGCCACTACAGCCAGGACCTGCCGGGATTACATTCACCAAAAAACTTCGAAAGGAGCCACGCTCATGAGCACAGCCAATCTACAACAGCGGCTGAACGATCTGTTGGGTTACATTCGGCAGGGCAAAATCATCGAGGCGATGAATGAGTTTTACGACAAGGACACGGTGATGCAGGAAAACACCAATCCGCCAACGAATGGACTCGACGCCAACATCGAACGGGAAAAACAATTCATGAGTGGCGTGAAGGAATTGAGAGGGTTCACCGTCACAGCTTCAGGCGTC
>WNGC01002812.1_pt1 | contig 10586 bp, 10 predicted proteins | sample 5400051 | NCBI WGS metagenome assembly WNGC01 (sample SAMN13153368, study PRJNA577476) | soil metagenome | isolation source: 20 cm soil or saprolite under grassland replicate 2 | place: USA:California | collected 2016-06-15 | reverse complement strand
CGAGCTCGACCAAGCGCTTGACGGTATCGGCATCGAGCGCCTTCTGAAGGTCGCGGCTCAGCCGGCCAACGATCGATGCCGGCGTGCCACCGGTGACGCCGATGCCGATGAACGAGATCACCTCGTAGCCGGGCAGCGTCTCGCGCACGGCTGGCGTGTCGGGGAGCGCTTTCCAGCGCTCCTTCGATGTCACCGCGAGCGGCCGCAGTTTCCCGGCCTGGATCTGCCCGATCGATAGCGTTATCGCCTCGAACAGCACGTCGGTGCGCCCGGCAAGCGTCTCGGTGAGCAGCGCGTTCCCGCCGCGGTACGGGATGTGCGTGAGGTCAGTGCCGGCGAGGCTGTTGAACAGCTCGCCGGACAGGTGGTGCACGGTGCCGATGCCGCCGGATGGGTAGTTCAATTTCCCCGGATGGGCTTTGGCGTGCGCGATGAGCTCGCCCAGCGACTTGAACGGCGAGCCCGGCGCCACGCTGATGACGAAGGGATACGAGGTGAGGAGCGACACCATGGCAATGTCGTTCAGGGGATCGAACGGCAATGCCTTCATCATCACCGCCGACACCGGGTAGGCGCCCGTCACCAGGAGCAGGGTATGGCCGTCGGGGGGTTGCTTTGCGACGTAGTCGCTGCCGACCACGCCGCCCGCGCCAGCGCGGTTTTCCACCAGCACCGGCTGCCCGAGGACTTCGCCCAGGCGCTGGCCGGTGATGCGGGCGATCACGTCGGCCGAGCCCCCCGGCGGAAACGGCGTGATCAGCCGGACCTGCTTGGAAGGAAAGGGCTGCGCCGAGGCGCTTGCCCAGGCCACGAACAGACCGAGCAGGGCAAATCTCGCGTAGTACATGTTCCCTCGTCCCCGTTATGCTTTACGCCAGTTCACCACAGCAGAGGGCATGATGGAAGAACGGGTTCAGTGGACGGCGAACGGACTGCGGTTTGCCGGAATCGTCGAGTTTCCCCAGGACATGACTCCCGGCGAGCGGCGCCCCGCCTTCCTCGCCCTGCACGGCTTTGGCAGCAGCAAGGAAAGCGCGATGATCAGAACCGTCACGCGCATGTTCACTTCGCTCGGCTATGTGGCGCTGCGCTTCGACATGCGCGGCTGCGGCGAAAGCGAAGGCCAGCGTGGCCGCGTCATTTGCCTCGAGCAGGTGCAGGACACGGCCGGCGCATTGGAGTTTCTCGCCGGCACCGGTCATGTTGAGCCAGAGCGCATCGGCGTGTACGGTCACAGCTTCGGCGCGGCGGTGGCCGTATACGCCGCGGGCACCAATGCGCGCATCGCCGCCTGCATTTCCTCCGGCGGATGGGGCCACGGCGAGAGGAAGTTCCGCAGGCAGCACGCGTCGCCCGCGGCCTGGGAGCGCTTCAGCGCCATGATGCAGGAAGGCCGCCGCCGCGCGCAGCGCGGCGAGTCGATGATGGTGCCGCGTTTCGATATCGTGCCGATCCGGCCGGAGCTGCGCGCGAACCTCGCACCCGGCTCGATCCTGGAGTTTCCGTTCGAGGTGGTGGAGAGCATGTATGGCTTCGCCGCGAACGACGTGGTCGGCAGGATCGCACCGCGCCCGCTCCTGCTGCTGCACCCTTCCCATGACACAGTGACGCCGACGGAACAGTCGATCGACCTTTTCATGCATGCCGGGCAGCCGACCGATCTGCATCTGTTCGCCGACGTCGACCACTTCATGTTCAGCGACGCCAACCCCATGCTGCACAGCGTGGTGCGCGACTGGCTCGCGCGCTACGTTCCGCTCCGCAACGCATGAACGTCGCCGCCGAGCGCCTTGAGGTGTGGATTTCACGGGTCTTCCGGAAAACCGGAATGGCCGACGAGCACGCCCAGACGATCGCGCGGGCGCTGGTCTGGGCCAATCTGCGCGGCATCGACACCCATGGGGTGGTGCGCGTGCCGCGCTACGTGGAATGGGCGCGAAGCGGCGAGCTGAACACGCGGCCCGCGATGCGCGCCCGCAGCGACTCCTCGGCGTGCGTGCTGCTCGATGCCGACCGTGCAGCGGGCCCGGTCGCGATGAGCCACGCCGCGTCGCTCGCGGTGGAAAAAGCGCGCGGCGCCGGCATCGGCATGTGCCTCGTGCGCATGACCACCCACACCGCCGCGCTGGGCTACTACACCCAGCGCATTGCGCACCTCGGCATGGCGGCGATCGCCTTTGCCGCCTCGGGGCCAAACATGGCCTACCACGGGGCGCGCGCGGCCGGCGTCTCCACCGCCCCGCTCGCCCTCGCCGTGCCGGGCGAAGACGGCCCGATCGCGCTCGATATGGCCTCGGCAGTGGTGTCGCTCGGCAAGCTTGCGCAAGCGCGCCGCAGCGGCGAAGCGCTGCCGCCCGACGTTGCGCTGGATGCGGAGGGAAAACCCACCACGGATGCGCGGGTGGCCAGGCTGCCGCTCCCGCTCGGCGGCGCGAAGGGCGCCGGGCTTGCGCTGCTGATCGAGTGCGTGACGAGCCTCATCGTCGGCAATCCGCTGCTCGCCGAGGTGCTCGAAGGCACGCCCGCCGGCCGCAAGCACAGCCAGAACGGCGCAGTGATCGCGGTCGATATCGAGCGCTTCATCGAGCTGCCGCGCTTTCGCGGCGAGGCGACGCGTCTGGCGCGTGCGCTCAAAGCGCTGCCCGCGCAGCCCGGCATGGAGATCCTGCTCCCCGGCGAGCGCGGCCATCGCGTGGCTGCGCAGCGCCGCGTGGACGGCATCCCGCTTCCCGCGCCGGTTGAGGAGCAATTGCGCGCCCTCGCGCGCGCAATGGACGTGGAGGACATCTGATGAAGTCCTTGTTCGCAATCATGGCCGGGATGGCGATGGCGGCGTGCGCGCTGTCCCAGCCGGCAAAGCAGGTGCGCATCATCGTGCCCTTCCCGCCCGGCGGCGCTGCCGATGCACTCACACGCATGGTGGCGGAGAAGCTGCCGGCGCAGATCGGTCAGCCGGTCGTGGTCGAATATCGTCCCGGCGCCGCCGGCAACGTCGCGGCCGAGCAGATCTCGCGTGCCGAGCCCGACGGCAGCGTGCTGCTGTCCGCGCCGCCGCACCTGCTGACGATCAACCACATGCTGTACAAGCTGAACTTCGACCTGACCAAGCTGGTGCCGGTAGGAATCATTGCCGCCTACCCCAATGTGCTGCTCGCGACGCCCAAGCTTGCCGCCTCGAGCGTGACCGAGCTCATCGCGCTCGCCAAGGCGCGTCCGGGCACCCTGAACATCGCCTCGCAGGGCAACGGCACCAGCACCCACCTGAGCGCAGAGCTCTTCAAGATGCTGGCGAAGGTCGATATGGTGCATGTGCCTTACAAGGGCACCGCGCCTGCTTTCGCCGATCTGCTCGGCGGGCAGGTGGATGTCATGTTCGATAACCTCATCGCCGCGCTTCCGCACGTCAAGTCAGGCAAGCTCAAGCTCCTCGGCGTCGGCGGCCCGAAGCGCGTCGACGCCTTTCCGCAAGTGCCCGCCATCGCCGAATTGCTGCCCGGTTTCCGCTCCGAAACCTGGATGGGCCTCGTCGCGCCGCCGACGACGCCGCAGGCGACCGCCACACGATTGTCTACGGCGCTGAGACGCGTGCTACAGGATCCCGATGTGCGTCGGCGCCTGAGCGAGCTGCAGGCCGAGCCGGTGGGCAACACGCCGGAGCAAATGGCCGAGATCATCCGCCAGGACACCGAGCGCTGGTCGGGCGTCATTCAATCCGCCCGCGTGCGGATCGACGGATGAAGCTCACGCGTCCGGTCGCCCGTGCCGAAAGCCTTTCTCGAAGTGGCCGCGTCCGGCGAGATCACCCTGCTCGAAGATCCAGGTGTAGCCGCCCTGGGGATTGGAAAGGATTTCCCACGCGTTGTCGTCCGCGTCCCAGAACAGGAAACTGTAGGTCCCGTGCCGTTCCGCGGGCTTGCTGATGTCGTGCAGTCCCCATTTTGCGGCCTGCTCGGTGCACAAGCGCCAGGCTTCGTCGACCTCGGCGTCGCTGTGCACGTCGAGGCCGTTGTGGTAGCAGCGCGGCATGCGCTCCTTTTTCTTCGTGTGCACGACTGCGTAAACATGGTTGCCACCGAGCCTCACCATGAGCGAGACCGGGCTGGTGCGCACGACCTCCAGGCCGAGGAATTCCTCGTAGAACCGGCGCGTCGGCTCCAGGTCTTTCGAGCCCAGGGTGCCGTGCGAAAGGAATCTGGTTTTCAGAGCGGGCATGGGTCTTTACTCCAGCTTGATGCGAGAGTCCTTGATGAAGCGCCCCCACCTCTGGTAGTCGGAGCGCACGCGTTGGGAAAATTGCTCCACCGGCCCTCCGACCGGCTCAGCACCGATCTCGAACAGCCTCTGCCTGGCCTTCGGATCGTCGATGACGGCCTGCATCGTTTCGTTGATGAGGCGCACGATATCCGGCGCGACGGCGCGGGGCGCGAAGATGCCGAACCAGGCGCTCATCTCCCAGCCCGGCAGACCGACCTCCGCAGAGGTCGGCACGTCGGGCAGCCCGCTCAGACGCCGCTTCGACGCGGCGGCAAGCGTCTTGATCTGGCCGCTTTTCAGATACGGGCGCGCCGAGCCGAGACTCATGGACATGACTTGCACGCGGCCCGCAATCATGTCGGGAAGCGCGTTTCCGATCCCCTTGTAAGGCACGTGCACCAGGTTCAGATCCGCCAGCCGCGCAAACAACGCCATCGATAAATGCGGCGGGCTTCCCGCCCCCGCGGAACCGTAATAGATCTTGCCGGGATTGGAGCGCGCATAAGCGATAAATCCGCCGAGATCCGCGACCGGAACGGAGACTGGCACGACCAAGATGTGAGGCGCCTCGGCGACGTTGAATACCGCCACCAGGTCATTCAGCGGATCGAACGCCAGCGCCTGCTCCAGGAAAGGTTTGACCACCAGATTGCCGCCGGCGCCGATCATCAACGTATAGCCGTCCGGCGCAGAACGCACCACGAATTCGGTCGCGACATTACCCGATGCGCCGGGCTTGTTGTCCACCACGACCGGCTGCGCGAGCTTTCGCGCCAGGCCTTCCGCGCACAGGCGCGCAAGGAGATCGGTGAGTCCGCCGGGCGAAGTGTCGACCACCAGCCGGATGCTGCGGCTCGGATAAACAGAGGCGTTTTGCCCCGCGCCCAGCGATGCAGCCAGCGCGAGAATCAGCCCTGCAGTCAGACGGAGCCCATTCATCCTTCTCGTCCTCCATGCGGTTTGCAGCATAGCGCCTTGCGGCGCCGGTTCGGACGGGACTATGATGGATCGCACCCAAGTCAGATGAACACCGAAAACTCGAGGCGGCGCGGCTTTCTCACGGTGGTATCGGCTGTCGGATTGAACCTCGCGATCGAGGCCATCCCCGCCTTGGCGCAGCCGGCGAGCGAGCGGCCGAAGGAAGGGGATTTGCTCGTCTCGATCGAAAGCGAGAGCACCAACGCGCTTGAACCCAGGGACATTCCGCTCGGCGGCCCGCCGCTTCTCGCATGGCCGATGGACGCAGCGGACAAAACCGTTCGCAAGGATTCCCGTCTCAACAAGATCCTCTTGCTGCGTTTGGATCCTTCGACGCTGGTCGGCGCGACCAAGGATCGCGCGGCGGAGGGCGTCGTCGCCTATTCCGCGATCTGCCCGCACGCTGGCTGCGAGGTGAATGTTTGGGCGGCGGAGCAACAGACTCTCGAATGCTCCTGTCATTATTCGCACTACAATCCGCGCGACGGCGCGTCGGTCATCGACGGTCCTGCGCCGCGCGCCCTGGCCGCGCTGCCGCTCAAGATCGTGGACGGCAAGCTTGCGGTGGCGAAACCGTTCACCGGCCGCGTCGGCATTGTTCCGAGCTGATGCTTGCCGGGGAACGACGAGGAGGAAACGTGACTACCAAGGTTCTCATGCGAAGCGTGTGCGTCGCCGCCATCGCGGCGGCTGGCATGTGCGAGGCTTCGGCGCAGCAGATGATCGAGCCGGCCTCGGCAACTCCGGTGCCGGGGCCAATGCCGGAAATCCTTCGGAAGTACACGCCGGTGACCGCCGAGCGGCTGAAAAATCCCGAGGACGGCAATTGGCTGATGTTCCGCCGCACCTTCGACGGCTGGGGTTACAGTCCGCTCGGGGAGATCACGCCTGCCAATGTGAGCCAGCTGCAACCGGTCTGGAGCTTCGCTAGCGGCCAGACCGAGGGCCATGAGGCGCCGCCCGTCGTGAACGATGGCGTCATGTTCGTCGCGACGCCGGGCAACCAGCTGCTCGCGCTGGAGGCCAGGACCGGCAAGGTGCTGTGGCGCTATAAACGCCCGTTCCCCGAGGACATGATTCCGCTGCACCCGACCAGTCGCGGCGTGGGGCTCTACGGCGACAAGGTCTATTTCGCGGCAGCGGAAGCGGTGCTGGTCGCGATCGACGCCAAGACCGGCAAGGAAGTCTGGGCCACCAAAGTTGATGACTACAAAAAAGGCTACTACATGTCGCTCGCGCCGCTCGTTCTCGACGGCAAGGTGCTGCTCGGCGCATCGGGCGGCGAATTGGGCGTGCGCGGCTTCCTCGCGGCCTTCGACGCGGAGACCGGCAAAGAGCTCTGGAAGACCTATACGGTGCCAGCGCCGGGTGAGCCCGGCAGCGAGACCTGGCCCGCGGGCAGCGATCATCATAAGCGGGGCGGCGCTTCGATCTGGATCACGGGGACCTATGACCCCGAGACCAATCTGACGTTTTGGGGCACCGGCAACGGCGGCCCATGGTTCGGCGATCAGCGTCCCGGCGACAATCTCTTCACCTCCTCGGTTGTCGCCTTCAACGCCAGCACTGGACAGATCAAGGGACACTTCCAATATCATCCCAACGACTCCTGGGACTGGGACGAAGTCTCGCCGCCGCTGATCGTCGACTACCGGCGCGACGGGAGAACCGTGAAGGGCCTCGTCAACGTCGCGCGCGACGGCTATCTCTGGCAGCTCGAGCGCACCGACGACAAGATCAACTTCGTCGCCGGCCAGCCCTACGTGCGCCAGAACGTGTTCAAGGGGCTCGATCCCAGGACCGGACGGCCCGAGGTCGATGAGACGCGCAAGCCGGGCACCAACAAGTCCGCCGAGTTCTGCCCGAGCCTGTGGGGCGGCAAGAATTGGCCGCCGGCCGCGTACAGCCCGCAAACGCGGATGCTCTACATCCCCGCCAACGACAACCTCTGCACCCAGCTCACCGGCGAAGCCCCGAAATACGTCCAAGGTGAGCGTTTCATGGGCGTCGCGAAAAATGTGCTGAAGATAGTTGCCGGCGCCGATCACATCGGCGAGCTGCAGGCCTGGAATCTCGATACCGGCAAAAAGGTGTGGACGACCAGCTTGCCGTCGTTCAATTGGGGTCCGGTGCTCGCCACCGGCGGCGGCTTGCTGTTCGCGGGCGGCACCAACGACCGCATGTTCCGCGCGTTCGACGCCAGGACCGGCAAGGTCCTGTGGGAGTTCCCGACCGCCTCGGGCGTTGCCGCGGTGCCGGTATCGTTCCAGGTCGACGGTAAGCAATATATCGCCGTGCAGTCCGGTTGGGGCGTCGACCCCGCGAAAATGCAAGCGCGCATGAACCTGATCTTCCCCGGCCAGTATCCGGATGTGCCGCAAGGGGGCACGGTCTGGGTGTTCGCCGTGAAGTGATACCCAGGGCCGTTCAATCGCGCTGCGCGGCTTCCCAGTCCTTTGCAGCCTTTACCAGCGCTTCGAAGGCGCCGCCGCTCTCGAGCAGCGCGCGCTTGAGCGCCGGCTCGAGCGGCTGCTCGATGCCCGTTTCGTCGAGCGGCATCCTGTCCTCGCGCACCGCCTTCATCAGCCTGCCGATTTCACCCGAGGCGTGCGCCGGCGTATGCATGATCACCAGCCGCCGCATGGGCAGGGGGTTGTTGGGCATGTGGCAGTTTTCGCACTGCGCGTCGCGCATCCGCAGCGCCAGAGTCCGGTAGGCGAAGTCGAGCTTCGGCAAATAGGGGTTGTCCTGCCGGAACAGGCCGTCGAAGAGCGTGACGCGCGGCTGAATGCGGCCCTCCCTGTCCATCCACATCCAGCTGCCATCGAATTTTGGGCTCAAGGGCTGCGTGGCAACGACCGCGCTGCCTTCGCCGCGCTCGGTGAACTGCCCGATGACGATCCTGGCCGTCTTGGGATTGACCCACAGCAGAATGCAGTTCGTCGCCTGGTAGACGCCCCATTTCGCCTCGTCGTGCCAGAACGGATAGGGGAACTGCCCTGGCGGCAGGCGGTTGCGGAACGCCGACTTCAGCCGGATCAGGTACATCCGCTCGCGCTCCACGTATTCGACGCTGTGCTCGCCGCTGAACATGAAAAGCGAGACATACAGTCCGGCGAACACATCGGGCGCGAACTGCGTGAGATTCGTGTCCTTGAGCGCTGCCGCCGCATCCTGATGCCGGCGTCCCCACAGAAGACGCGGCGCCAGGTTGCGCCGCAGCGCCGAATCGCCGAAGAGGCTGTGCCGGCAGCGGTCGAAGGCCGCCTGGTCTGCGGGCGAAGCCGGCGGACAGACGCGCTGCAGCTCTAGCGCGACCTCGGAGGCCATCCGCTCGACCTGCTCGCCGAGGTCCGGCAGGTCGTCCTCGGCCGCCGCGGCGCCGCCCGCACAGAGCGCGGCCGCGAGCAGGAGCGCGCCGCCCGGCGCGAAGAGCCCTGCGATGCGCATCCGGCTACCGCGTGGGCTGCAGGTAATTGGCGAGCAGGTGGTCGGCGAGCTTGCGCCCCATCGCCTCGCCCACGTCCAGGGAATTCCTGAAGTGGATGCCGCCCCAGATGCGCACCTCCTTGTGCTCTTCCGCCATCTGCGCGAGGCTGTCGAAGCGGCGCCGCAGGCGCGCGTCCGCCACGTCGGCCACGGTAAAGCTCTCGGGCCCGCTTCCGAAGATGGATTCGAGAATGCTTCTCGCGGTACCCGCGTTGATCCCCGCCTGTGACGGATATTCCGGATGCATCGGCGTGGCATTGAGCGGCAGCCAGCCCGCATCGCGCTCGGTGGCGTCGTTGCCGTCCTGGTCGCCGTTGCGGATCGCCGTAAGCGGCCGCCAGAACTGGTAATGGAACTTCGCGTCCCAATCGAGGATGTAGCAGTTGGCGATGCCCATGGAGAGCAGCGCGAACAGGCGCGCGTTCTCGGCCAGCCCGAGCCCCCTGCGGGCCGAAATCTGCGCGGCCGCCTGGTACCACGCGACAAAAAGATTGCCTTGCGCCCAGAAGCGCACCGCGTCGGACTGCGCGTCGGTGCGCTTGATGCTCTTCACTCCGCCGAATTCCTTGACTTCGTTGTAGTCGCGCGCATAGACACCGCTCGAGAGCGACGGCGGTGGGCCGGGGCGGAACTGGCTAGCGGTCTTCATTCCCCACGGCCTCGCCGTCGCATATTGCGAGAAAAGCGGCGGCGTAGTCGGGACCCAGACGCCGGGCCGCGTCAGGGGGCGGTACGTGTCCGGGACACTGGTGTCGTCGTTCTGGCGATCGGTGAAGACGCTGGCCGCGACTTTTTCGCCCAAGGCAATGCCGGCGGCCCTCGCGGGACTATCCGGCACGCTCTCCAGCATTGCCCCGAAGGCGGCATCGATGCGCGCTTTCTGGCCTGGATATTGCCGCATCAGGATCTCGCGCGCCGCCGCTGCTGCAGCGGCCTCTGCGGACGCGTTCCGGTCCGTCGCGATGCCGGGCGTAAAGCGCGCATATCGGTCCTCGACGGCGTTGACCGAATCGGACATGGACACATGCATGATCGCCAGGCTGCGAGTCCACGGGTTGCCGCCGACGTTTACAGCCTTCATCACGTCAATGGCGGTTTGAGTCCAGTCGGTGATGACATCGGCGCGCACGAGCGTAGTGCCCGCGAGCAGTGTCAGACCGGCGATTGCAGTCCTAAGCGCATTCATCGTCCCCTCCCCCCCTTTGCGTGACCGGAGCCGGTCACGTACAGCAACTCTACTCCTCGCGCGTCAGTTTGGGGAGAAGCCCCGCCGACAAGCTCGAGACTTACTGGGGTTTGATCCCGGCATCCCTGGCAATTCTGCCGAAGATCGCAATCCGGTCCTCGTAGCGTTTTCTCAGTTCCTCGGGGCTGCTTGCCGTAGCTATCGATCCGGCTGAAGTCGGCGTTCCGCAACCGCCTGCCGCCAGGGCAGTTCCCCTATACCGCCACCAGGTCATTCAGCGGATCGAATGCCGGCGCCTGTTCCAGGTTTGACCACCAGATTGCCGCCGGCGCCGATCATCAACGTATAGCCGTCCGGCGCCGAACGCACCACGAATTCGGTCGCGACATTACCCGATGCGCCAGGCCTTCCGCGCACAGGCGCGCAAGGAGATCGGTGAGTCCGCCGGGCGAAGTATCGACCACCAGCCGGATGCTGCGGCTCGGATAAACGGAGGCGTTTTGCCCCGCGCCCAGCAATGCAGCCAGCGCGAGAATCAGCCCTGCAGTCAGACGGAGCCCATTCATCCTTCTCGTCCCTCCGTGCGCTTTGCAGCATAGCGCCTTGCGGCGCCCGCTCGGCCTACTCCGCCTTGATTCCGGCAGCGCGAATCACCTCCCCCCATCGTCTGGCATCATCG
>WNGC01014727.1_pt1 | contig 10587 bp, 6 predicted proteins | sample 5400051 | NCBI WGS metagenome assembly WNGC01 (sample SAMN13153368, study PRJNA577476) | soil metagenome | isolation source: 20 cm soil or saprolite under grassland replicate 2 | place: USA:California | collected 2016-06-15 | reverse complement strand
TCCTGGTTTCCGGACGAACCCTTGGCGATGTTCAACAAGAAGTGCAGCGCGTACTGCGGACGCAGTTTCGCGATGTTTCTGCTGACGTGTCGTTGCAGCGCCTGCGCACAGTCCGAGTATATGTTGTCGGCGACGTCGCCTCCCCAGGCGCGTATGACGTAAGTTCACTTTCCACTCCGCTCAACGCGCTGTTTGCGGCGGGAGGTGTAACCGAGCAGGGTTCTCTGCGAAGGCTCGAACACTATCGCGGAAAGCAGGTGATTGAGGAGGTAGACGCCTACGACCTGTTGCTCCATGGAATTCGCGGGGATCTCGCCCGACTTGAAAACGGTGATTCGCTGCTGGTACCACCGCTTGGTGCAGTGGTGAAGGTTGATGGCATGGTACGCCGGCCAGCGCTCTATGAACTGCACAGTGAGACTACGCTCGAGGAGGCGCTTGACTTGGCGGGAGGCATTCTCCCCGCAGCGGCGCTCCGACACATCGAAGTGCAGCGGTTGGTGGCGCATGAAAAGCGCACGATGTTGAGCGTCGAGATCGGAGAGACCAGTGATCCAGAAGCCGTGCGCGCCCAGTTGCGCGGTCTTCGAGTACAGGATGGTGACGAGATTCACATCTTTCCGATCGCGCCTTACAACTCCGCGTCCATCTATCTCGAAGGGCATGTATTGCGCCCAGGCCGGTATTCCTACAAGCCGGAGATGAAGCTTACCGACCTCGTGACTTCGTATGCTGACCTGCTTCCGGAACCTTCAACGCGTTATGCCGAGATCATTCGGCTGAGCGCACCGGACTATCGTCCAGTTGTCGAGACTTTTGATCTAGCAACCGCTCTCGAACATCCCGATAAGGCACCTAAACTAGAGCCGCTCGATACCGTACAGATTTTCGGAAGGTACGACTTTGAGCCGGATCCAGAAGTGCTCGTCACAGGTGAGGTTCGTGCGCCGGGGCGTTATCGTACCTCGGGACAGCAGCATTTGCGCGATGCGATTTATCAGGCCGGAGGCGTAACGCCGGATGCGTGGCTGGATTCGGCACAGCTATACCGTCGGCAGCAAGATGGGACCACTCGAGTCTTCAGCATCAACTTAAACGATGCACTCGCGGGCGATCCTTTGAACAATGTTCTGGTCCAGCCGCGCGATCGGATCCTTGTTCATCGCCACCCGGAACAAGTTTCGCCAGCAAGCGTGTACGTGAGAGGTGATGTGGCACGGCCGGGACGTTATCCACTCGCAGCCAACATGCGCGTATCCGACTTGGTCCAATCGGCAGGGGGATTGTTGCGCAGTGCGAACCCCGATGCGGGGGACCTCACGCATTATGCGTTCTCTAACAATTCCTCAGGTGAACGCACGCCGTCGGGGCACCAGGATCTAAGTCTGGCTGCGGCCCTCGCAGGAAAAGAAGACCAGAATTTACCGCTCCACGCTGGCGATGTGTTAACCGTGCCTCAACAGGCTGGCTGGAACGATATCGGAGCGACGGTCACCCTGCGCGGTGAAGTCCGCAAACCAGGCGTTTATGGCATCCGGCCAGGCGAACACCTTAGTTCGCTACTGAGTCGGGCTGGCGGGCTACTGCCGACCGCATATCCCCGGAGCGCCGTGTTCGAACGGAACGATGTTCGTGAACTTCAACAGAAAAGCCGCCAGGAGATGATCCAGCGGCTTGAGCAGGAGTCCACAACGGTGAAGACTTCGGCATCCACAACTGGAACGGAGGAAGCCGCATTGCAACAGGCTGCCATCCAGCAGCGCCAGCGCGTGTTGGAGGCGCTACGGAGAGCGCCTGTATCTGGCCGGCTAGTGATCCATCTTCGCCCCGACCGCAAAGACTTTGGCGGCTCGCCTGACGATATCGAGCTTCGCGCGGGCGATTCGCTGACGATTCCCAAGCAACCCGGAAGCGTGCTGGTAATCGGGCAAGTGTACAACTCCAACGCGCTCACCTATACACCCGGAAGGAATGCGAGTTGGTATCTCTCCCGCGCCGGAGGCCCGACGGAACTTGCGAACAAAGGAGGAATCTTCATTATTCGCTCCGACGGTTCTGTCACCGGCGGAAAGCAAGGGGGTTTCTGGTCCGGAAGTGTGCTCTCGGCGGCCATGGGTCCAGGCGACACGGTCGTGGTGCCGGAGAGGCCAGTTCTTGGCAGCAGTACACTGAAAAATGTTCTGTCGGTTGCGCAGATCGCGTCGTCCGCGGCGTTGGTTGCAGCTGTTGCCATACCCTGAGGATAGATGAGGACGATGCGTCTGATGGCGATTTTCGGAACAACGCTGCTGTTCAGCTTTGGAAAGGTTAGTGTGTCGTATGCGCAGGAACAAGGTGCGCAGCCCTCGGCATCGGAAACCGCTTCCGATAAGGACAGAAAGACCGATGTGGCGACGGAAGCGAACGCTGTGAGGAAAATGTCTGAGGGAACGCTAACAGGATTGGTGGGAAGGTTCATCGGTGATCAGCGAGAGATTTGGACCAGTCCTGCAAAGCTTCGCTTCTCTGATAAAGAATGGCTTGTTCCTCTCAGCGGTGTCACGGCAGGGCTTTTCGTGACAGATGGCGACTTCAGCAGGCACTTGTCACAGAATCCGACGACGATTAGTCACTACAAAACACTATCAAACGCTGGAGTAGCAGCCGTAGTTGGTGGGGCGGGCGGAATGTGGGTGATGGGGCACGTGAGCCACAACGAGCACTGGAGTGAGACGGGGTTCCTAGCGGGGGAAGCGGCGTTGAACAGTCTCGTAGCGGTGGAGTCATTCAAGTACACCCTGCGGCGCGAACGACCGTATCAAGTCGATGGCAGCGGGCCGTTCTTCCAGAGTGGCGGCACGTCGTTTCCGTCTGAACATGCTGCCGCAGCGTGGTCCGTGGCTGGGGTAATCGCACATGAATACCCTGGCCCATTTACCAAGATCATGGCGTACGGCTTGGCTTCTTTGGTGAGTGTTTCGCGCGTGAAGGCGCATCAGCACTTTCCATCGGATGTGGTCGTTGGCAGCGTGATTGGCAACCTTGTCGCGCAGAATATTTACACCCGCCATCACGATACGGATCTCGGCGGCGGAGAATGGAGATCGATCAGCCAACTCTTTCGTGGCGATGGAAACGCTTCTCCTGCGAATCAGGGTTCGCCTTACGTTCCGCTCGACAGCTGGATCTATCCGGCCCTCGACCGCCTGGCAGCCATGGGCTTAATCGACAGCGGATTCGTGGGGATGAAGCCTTGGACGCGCAATGAGTGCGTCCGCCTGTTGGAAGAAGCTTCTGAGTCCGTAAATGGAGAAGGCCGCGGCGGACCTGAGGCGGAAAAAATATATCGACTGCTCGAATCGGAATTCCGCGACGAGCTCGAAGAAAAAGGCGGCGACGGACGATTTCACGGACGCGTCGAATCTGTGTACGCGAGAGTGATGGGAATTTCCGGAGAGTCACTTACGGATGGCAATCACTTCGGGCAGACGCAGATTAATGATTTCGGGAGGCCGTACCAGGAAGGGTTCAACTCCGTCGATGGCATTTCCGCATGGACCACATCTGGTCGTTGGGTCGGCTACGTTCGCGGCGAATACCAACATTCCCCATCTGCTCCCGCTCAACCGGATAGTGCACGCCAATTCATTGCCTCGGTCGATGGTGTTCCCGGAGTTCCGCCCGCTACGCCACATCCTGCCGTCAATCGGCTCCGATTGCTTGACGCTTATGTCGGTATGAACTTTGAGAATTGGCAGATTTCTTTCGGCAAACAAAGCCTGTGGTGGAGTCCTACCGAGGGCGGGCCACTGATGTTCAGCGATAACGTCGAGCCGGTGAACATGTTTCGAATCAATCGTGTCTCACCATTCAAGCTCCCGAGTGTCCTGGGTTGGCTGGGGCCAATTCGTGTGGAGTGGTTTCTCGGGCAGTTCGAGGGCCACGATTTCGTATTCCAAACCAACACAGGTATCGTGGGGCAATTTGGCCGTCCGCTAGGTCGGCAGCCTAGCTTCCAAGGGGAAAAAATGAGCTTGAAGCCAACGCCGAACTTTGAGTTTAGCGTTTCGACTACGACTGTTTTTGCAGGTGGCCCGGGTGCACTGACTTGGCACACCTTTTTGCGGAGCTACTCCCTCGGAAATACCTCTCATCAAGGCGGCACCGATGATCCGGGGGATCGGCGCTCAGGAGTTGACTTCAGTTACAGGATTCCCGGGCTGCGCAAATGGTTGACATTCTATGGCGACGCGTTTACGGAAGACGAGTTCTCTCCTTTGGGTTACCCACGGAAATCCGCGATTCAGGGGGGGATTTATTTGCCGCGGATCCCAGGTGTGTCCAAGCTCGACCTTCGCTTCGAAGGGGGAACTACTGCGCCGGTGGATTTCCCGGAGTGCCAAGGCTGCTTTTACGTCAATGGTCGTTACCCGGACGGCTCTTATGTGAACAGCGGGAACTTGCTTGGCAGTTGGCTGGGACGCGGTGGCCAAGGTGAACGAGCTTGGAGCACGTACTGGTTAAATTCGCACAACAAGATTCAGCTCCAATTCCGCCATCAGAAAGTGGACGGGGATTATTTGCCANNNTGGTTGAGCTCCACACTGATGCTTTCAGGATCCGTGCAGTATGAAAAGTGGAGCTATCCCGTCCTGGACCCGTTGCCAAAATCAAATGTGACTACGTCGATCCAATTAGGCTATTGGCCTCATTCGCTGAATAAGTAGTTGCGAGCAGGTTAAAGGGAAAAAAAGGAAGGTTCAGAGAGAAGTGACACAGACAGCAGCCAAGCCGCAGACTGAGACTACGCCGCAACCGGTCGAGGGAGAAGTTCTGCTCCCCGAGATGTTGCTAGAGGATGCGCGCGAGCGGCAAGCGGAACGACTGCGTCTGCTTTGGAGACACCGCCGACTTTTTCTCCGGACTGGGACACTCGGTCTGCTCGTCTCCACTCTGATCGCTTTTTTGATTCCGACGTCGTTCACTTCGACGACCCAACTCATGCCCCCGGATTCGCAGTCCACCTCGGGAATGGCGATGATGGCCGCCATGGCAGCAAGGTCAGGAGGAGGCTTGGCAGGTGTCGCAGGAGATCTTCTCGGGCTCAAAAGTTCCGGAGCTCTGTTCATCGGCGTCTTGAGAAGCCAGACCTGCCAAGATCACATGATCCAGCAGTTCGATCTGAAGACTGTTTACGGCACAAAGCTCTTCTCAGATACGCGAGCGAAACTCGACGAGAACACGGCAATTTCTGAAGACCGAAAGAGCGGTCTTATCACGATCAGCGTGACGGATCACAATCCACGGCGAGCTGCAGCTCTCGCAAACGGCTACGTTGACGAGTTGAACTCGCTCGCTTCGGCGCTCTCGACTTCTTCAGCCCGCCGCGAACGAGAGTTTCTAGAGGAGCGCCTGAAGGTAGCAAAGCAAGATCTGGATGATGCCTCCAGCCAACTCGCACAATTCTCGAGCAAGAACAATACCCTCGACATTCAGCAAGAAGGAAAAGCGATGCTGGACGCCGCCGGAACAATCGCGGGCGAGATGATCGCCGCGCAATCGCAGCTCCAGGGGCTTCGCCAGCTCTATACCGATAACAATTCGCGCGTGCGTTCCTTGAACGCCAGGGTCGCCGAACTCCGCAAGCAGCTCGAAAAGCTCGGCGGCACGCAGGTGAATGGCGCGAATGGCACCAACGCGTCTACTAAGCCGGCAGGCGATCCGTCAGCTGCAAAGGCGGGCGGAGGTCTGCCTTATCCCACCATCAAGAGTCTGCCGCTGCTCGGAGCCAAATACGCTGACTTTTATCGCCGCGCAAAAATCCAGGAAACGGTCTACGAACTGCTTACCGAGCAATATGAGCTCGCAAAAGTGCAAGAAGCAAAAGAAACACCGAGCGTGAAAGTGCTGGACCCGGCAAAAATTCCGGATGGGAGCTGCACGGTGGCAAGAGGCCGGTCCGCCAGATCCGCGCAAAGTTTTTCTGCACGAGTTGGCCGGTACGGTGATGGCGCGGATCCCGTGGGCGCACAAGAATGGAGCGAGTCCCAACGGGGCAGGAGCGGTTGCGGACGTGGGAGCAGACCGGACGGAAGAGGGTTTTCTGCGGGACAGCGATTTGAAGGATAGGTAGTCTCGAATCGTCTATAACGTGTTGTAAATACACACGTTAAATGAGATTCGGCCCTGTGACTGACGGGGCGAAGCTGTATACGGAGAGTGGCACATGGGTCTATCCATTGTGACTCCTAGGACAACGGAACAACGCCGCAACTTCGAGGGAGTCACTCTGCCGGATTCTTTTGCCGAACGGCACTGGTACGCGGCGTACACACGCGCGCAACATGAAAGGAGGGTTGTGGCGGAACTGGGAATGCGGGAGGTCGAACATTTTCTGCCGCTATACACTTCTGTGCGGAGGTGGAAAGACCGGCGCGTGCAACTGGAGTCGCCGTTGTTTCCCGGATACGTTTTTGTCCGGCTGGCGCTGTGCGATCGGCTGCGCGTGCTGCAGATTCCGAGCGTAGTGCGGTCTTGTCGGTGGGTTTGATACAGCGTTCCGTCGCTGCGGACGTGGACCTCGCTGATATCGAACCTGTGCTTTAAGCGCACGGGTTCCACTTACCTCTCCATGATTGACTCAGACAAAGGTATTCCAATTCTACAGACGCCGCTGAAGTGGTTAAGAGAAATTACCTCGTCTAGCGAGGCTGGCAGTCTGAGAGCCCGATTTAGACATGGGATAACTTGGAACGTGACGGGCGCCATACTAAACAATGGCGCGAATTTTCTAACGAACATTGCAATCGCCAATCTCCTCGGAAGAGAGATTTTTGGGCAGTATGGGATGATTCAGAGCACGTTAAGTACTTTCGTCGGTGTGGCATATGCCGCCGGGGGCATCACGGCGACCAAATACATTGCAGAATTTCGCTCCAGTGATAAGGAGAGAGCCGGCCGGGTCCTTGGCTTGTGTAGCGCAACGACAATGGTTACCGGAACCATAGCTACTCTCCTAGTGCTATTTTCTGCGCCTTGGTTGGCAAGTACGACACTGAAAGCGCCGTTTCTCGCAAAATCCTTGCAAATCGCTGCGGCCATCATCTTTTTTACGGTCACAAATGCATACCAAATGGGCGCTCTTGCAGGATTGGAGAGCTATCGGGAATGGGCCATCGCGAACGGGTTGCAAGGGCCCATCCAGCTCGGAATCTGCACGTTAGCTGCCTGGAAGTGGGGGCTTCAAGGGGCGGTCGTGGGATTGCTGACAACATCCGCGGTTCGATGGCTGATCCTTCAGCTTGCACTGAAGAAAGAGGCAATAAAGCAAGGCATCTTTATTCGCTACAAAGGACTTTGGCAGGAACGCTCCATCTTGCTTGGATTTGCCTTACCGGCAGCCATTAGCAGCTTATCGGCAGCGCCGGCCATCTGGCTGGGCAATACCTTCCTTGTCCGGCAAAGTGGCGGGTACTCTCAACTGGCTCTTTTCAGTGCCGCGTTGAACCTCAAGAATGTCGTAATGTTCTTACCATTGCTGCTGAACAACGTCGGAATGTCTTTGCTTAACAACCAAAGGGGTGAAAACAACCGGCTGCGATATCGGAAAGTCTTTTGGACGAACGTACTTATGACAGCGGCATCGGCTATCGGAGGAGCAGTCTTCATCGGAATTTCTGGGAGTCATTTACTGCGACTGTTCGGAAAGAGTTTTCCGGAAGCGTTCCCGACTCTCGTGATTCTTCTCTGCTGCGCCATCGTCGAATCTGTAGCAATGGCTGTCTATCTTATCATCAGCTCCGAAGAGAAAATGTGGCTAGCACTTCTGGCGATTGTATTACCCAGAGATTGTGCTTTGGTTCTCCTCGCTTACCAACTGACAGCGAAATACGGTGTCGTCGGCCTTGGGTTAGCCCACGCGATAGCGTGGCTGCTCTGCGCGACGGTTATATTTTGGTGTGCCTTTACTATCGGATTGCGTCCAAAGAGAAATACTGCCGTTTTAGAAGCAACCCCACTTTCGGGACTATTTGAAAGAGATTTGGAGACGTGAGATGGCGCTTCTTATTGTCATCAAACGGATTGCTAAGGCCATCTGGAGGATTCGCCAGATATGATGGCTGATTCTGACCTCAATGTGATTCGCGGATTCAAGATCAGAGAACAAACAACGAGATTCGCGTTCGAGAAAAATTGGCAGCGCTTCTTGCGGGTCGTGGATGAGGAGCGCATTGCAGAGGGTGAAAAATCTCTGTGCACCATGCTAAGTATTGATGACCTTAGTAAAAAATCATTTCCCGACGTTGGATGCGGAAGTGGACTTTTTTCTCTTGCCGCAATGCGGAGAGGAGCCGTTCGGGTTCACTCTTTCGATTACGATCCTCGGAGCGTTGCATGCGCACAAGAGTTGAAGCGTCGCCACTTCTCCAATGCTCCTAACTGGACCATATAGGAGGGAGACGCGTTGGACCCCGAGTACCTGTCCTCTCCGGGACAGTTTGATGTGGTCTATTCCTGGGGTGTTCTCCACCATAGCGGGAAATATGTGGCGCGGCTTGGAGAATTTGGTTCCGCTCGTGGCGCCTGGTGGGAAGTTATTCATCGCAATCTACAACGACCAGGACACTCAGTCACGTATTTGGAAAGCAGTGAAGGAACGGTACAACCGTGGAATTGCATGGCGCCTGGCAATTATGCCGATTTTTGGTTCGTACTGTTGGCAGGCGCTTTGTTGCAGATATTTTGATCCACCGTAAGAACCCACTGAATCGCTATCGGCAATACAAACACACGAGAGGTATGGCCTATCTAACCGATGTATTGGATTGGTTGGGTGGGTATCCATTTGAGGTTGCAAGACCGGAAGCCATATTCCACTTCTATCGAACGAAGGGGTTTGAACTCGTAAAGCTCAGGACTGCGGGTGTCAGTCATGGGAACAACGAGTTCGTTTTCGTCAAATGTGCGGCATAAGTGGTTTTTTTGGGTCTCCCAAAGCGGACCCACAAGAGCTCCTGCATGAATTGAATGATGCTCAATCGCACCGCGGACCTGACGCGAAAGGAGCTTGGATTTCCTCGGATCGACGCGTTGGCTTCGCTCATCGCCGCCTCTCTATTGTTGATCTTAGCCCGGCTGGCAACCAACCGATGCACTCCGAGAGCGGCCGTTTTATCATCATCTTTAACGGAGAAATCTATAACTTTCTTAGGCTGCGGCGGCAACTTGAGGAACTGGGACACATTTTTCGGAGCACATCGGATACGGAAGTAATGCTGGCGGCCTTCGAGCAGTGGGGTATCGTCGACGCGCTTCCACGATTAAATGGCATGTTTGCCGCGGCAGTCTGGGATGAATCCGAAAGACGGGGGTACTTGTTTCGCGACCGTCTCGGAGTGAAACCACTCTATTACCAATGGCATGTTGGCTCTCTGTTCTTTTCCTCCGAGTTGAGTTTGCCATTTGCAAGACTAGCCCCTCGCTCAATCTCAAGGGATGCGCTCGCGCTCTTCTTGCGTAACGGCTACGTACCAGCTCCTTATTCCATCTATGAGGGGATTTATAAACTGCTTCCAGGCGTAGTCGCTACACTCTCATTGGATGACGCTGCGAATAGTCGGTTTGGCTCCTCCTCCAAATACTGGGACACCCAAGAACACATCAATGAGATCTTGAGTAATCGCGTCGAGCAAATGACCGAGGAAGAAGGGCTTGAACGGTTGGATGCGGTCTTGCGCCGTTCTGTTCAGGAGCGAATGATCGCCGATGTCCCGCTGGGAGCATTTCTTTCCGGGGGGATCGATTCTTCGCTGGTTGTCTCCTACATGCAGCAGGTCAGCAGCTCGCAAGTTCGAACTTTCACGATCGGCTTCGACGAGCCTCAGTTCAACGAGGCCGGGTTTGCAAAAAAAGTTGCCGAACATTTAGGCACGCAGCATTTAGAGTTGACTGTAACAGAACAAGATGCCTTGAAAGTAGTTCCCATGTTGCCGGGAATTTACGGAGAGCCATTCGCAGATTCCTCCCAAATCCCAACTTATCTTGTCTCGAAGCTTACCCGGGGACATGTCACGGTGGCGCTCTCCGGTGACGGAGGTGATGAGCTGTTCGCTGGATATAACAACTATCGCAGCATTCTCAAGTACCATCGGGCTGTTCGGATGGTCCCGACTTCGATGCTGGCTGCCGCTCTGAGTGTCATGGCTTGGTCGCGAGGACCGCAACTTGTTCGCGCCCTTTCGGGGGATCAGCAATTGTCCCGAATCCTGAGCGGCGTCAGGGCTTTTTCGATGGAAAGGAAAATTCAAATTTGCCCGGATCAATGGGGACCTGCCACGCTACCGGAGCGCCTGGTCAAGGGAGCCAGCGGGGGCATTTCTATTCAACCGCTGCAAGCTTGCCTTGGAAATGCAATTGAGCAGGCCATGTGCCACGATCTGGTCACCTATCTGCCCGATGATATCTTGACCAAAGTGGACCGGGCCAGCATGGCAGTGTCTTTGGAGGTGCGCGCGCCATTCTGCGACGATTTCGAAATCTTTGAAGCGGCTTGGAGAATTCCTTTCGCCCACAAAATGAATGGCGCCGGGGGAAAATCAATTCTGAAGA
>WNGC01002937.1_pt1 | contig 10593 bp, 8 predicted proteins | sample 5400051 | NCBI WGS metagenome assembly WNGC01 (sample SAMN13153368, study PRJNA577476) | soil metagenome | isolation source: 20 cm soil or saprolite under grassland replicate 2 | place: USA:California | collected 2016-06-15 | reverse complement strand
GTGGTGGTGCGCCTGAAGGGCGGCGACCCGATGCTCTTCGGCCGCGCCCACGAAGAGATCAGCTTTCTGATCGAGAATCGGATCCCGGTGGAAATTGTCCCGGGGGTCACGGCTGCGCTCGCCGCGAGCGCGCAAGCGAGGGTTTCGCTTACGCGCCGCGGCGTGTCGCGAAGCGTTGTCTTCGCTACCCCGCGCGCGGGCGAAGGCGAGGCGCCTTCCGGCTGGGTCGACGCCGTGCGCGCCGCGGACACGGCGGTGCTCTACATGGCCGCCGGGGATGCCGCCGACATCAGGAATGAACTGCTCGCTCGCGGCATGCGGCGGGGTATGCCGGTGGCCGTCGCCGAAAGCGTTTCGACTGCGCAAAGCGAGCTTTTGCTTGGAACTCTGGAGGAGCTGCCCGAGCTTGCCGCGCGCTGCACGGGCGGGCCGGTATTGCTCCTCATCGGAGAAGTCTTCCGTCAGGCGCCGGGAGACATCGCCGCGGAGCCCGTCCTGGAAACCCTGGACCTCATCGCGCGCACCGCGAGCCACAGGGCGTAGCCGCCGAGAATCACGAACCAGGCGAGCGACCACTCGGCGATCGACAGGCCGAGGAAGGTCCAGTCCACCGCCGCGCACTCGCCGCTGCCGGAGACGAGCTTCTTCAGCGCCTGCGCGAGCGGGAAGTTCTCCAGCATGAAGAAAAGGTCCGGCCCGCACTGCGGCACCTTGTCGGCTGGCAGGTGCTGCAGCCACACCTGGCGCGACGCCGTGGCCGCGCCGCCGGCGGCGAACACGAAAGCGAGGATCGAGTACGCAACGCTCCCGGCGCGCCCGGGAGCATGCAAGGCGGCAATCAGAAAGATCCCGCCCGTGACATAGAAGAATCCGCGCTGCACGAGGCACAGCGGGCAGGGCTCGAGCCCCCGCGCGTACTGCAGGGTGTAGCCAAAACCGAGGAGCAGCGCGCAGGCAAGCGCACCGAGGAAAAAGGGGACAGACTCGATTTTTCTCCTCATTTTTCTCTCCTCGCTGGCAGCACTCGGCCCGCCGCCTCGCCGAAGCCGATCGTCGCATGACCTTCGCGCGCGCAGCGAGCGCGCTCGATCACCTCGTCGCCGTCCTCGATGAAGGTGCGCGCTTCGCCGCTTGGCAGCTCAAGCGACGCCTTGCCGCCCTGGGTGAGCTCGAGCAGCGAGCCCACCGAGTCCGGCGTCGGGCCGGAGAGGGTTCCCGAGCCGACCAGGTCGCCCGGCTGCAGGTTGCAGCCGTTCGAGCTGTGGTGGGCGATGAGCTGCGCCGGGGTCCAGTAGGAGCTGTTGTAGTTGCCGCGCGACAGGCGCATCGGCGGCCGCTTCGAGGCGCGCATCCTCGCGCTGCGCAAGTACATCTCGACTTCGATCGAGAGGCCGCCTGCGCGCGAGTCGGCTTCGTCGAAGAGGTAGGGCAGGGGCTGCGGATCCCCGGCCGGGCGCGCAAAGGCGGGGCAACGAAAAGGCGCGAGCGCCTCGAGCGTCACCACCCAGGGCGAGATCGTGGTGCAGAAGCTCTTGGCGAGGAACGGGCCGAGCGGCTGGTATTCCCAGGCTTGGATGTCGCGCGCCGACCAGTCGTTGAGAAGCACTACGCCGAAGATATGGTCGAGAGCCTTTTTAAGCGGAATGGGTTTTCCCAGCGCATTGCCCGGGCCCACGACGAAGGCGAGCTCGGCCTCGTAGTCGAGGCGCTTGCTGGGGCCGAAGGACGGGCTTTCCTGATCCGGAGATTTAGTTTGACCGGTGGGGCGCATGACGGGAGTGCCCGAGACGACCACCGAGGAGGCGCGGCCGTGGTAGCCGATCGGCAGCCACTTGTAGTTGGGCAGCAGCGGGTTGTCGGGACGGAACATCCTGCCGACGTTGGTGGCGTGGAACACCGAGCTGTAGAAGTCGGTGTAATCGCCGACCGCGACTGGCAGGAAGAGCTCCGCCCGCTTCATCGGCACGAGGTGCTTTTCGAATCGTTTGCCCGGCTGGGTCAGCGCTTTGGAGATTTCCTTCCGCAGCGCTTTCCAGGCCGGGCGGCCCATCGCCGCGAGAGCGTTCAGCGCCGGGCCGCTCTTCACGCCGAGCGCCGCGAGATCGAAGATCTGGTCGCCGATGGCGACGCCGGCGCGCCGGCTCTCCATGGAATTTTTCCGCCTGAAGATGCCAAACGGCAGGTTCTGGATCGGAAAGTCGCAGCCCGGCTCGTTCGCCGACTCGACCCAGCTCTGCAAATCGGGATCGTACGTTTCGTCCAAAGAAATGGGGACACCCATTAGCCGGCCAGAGTCAATAGGGCGAGGGTCTGCCTCGTGATTTTGCCACGATAGGTCGATAGAGACGCCCGTTCATCGACCCGGCAAACGCGCCCGGTTCTTCGTCTCATTGGCTGCGATCCGAATCGCGCCACACACCCATTTGGATCAAGCAAGCACGGCGCCGAGCTCAAGAGCCCGCCTTGGCGGCCCTGCCGCCCCAGAAGAACGTTGGTACCGCGCCGTGTCCAAATCGTATTGCAAACCTCTACGCCAAGCGCTTTTCCCAAAGCATCCGCCAGCAACGGGACGGGCTGTAGCCGTCTGCCAGGACGAGAGGGCGGAACTGCCACGATAAGGTCTACCGGACGAGGCTTACGCGTCAAACGAGTGCCCGCGACGGCAAAGCCCGCTTTACCAACCAGTTTTGGGCCGGCTATTTCTTCTCCTGCCATGACGCAAACCCGATCGGCCGTTTCTTTCCCGCCGGCGGAGTCATTAGCTCGCGGATAGCATCGAACACGACCTTGAATTGGGCATCGTAGTTCTTCTCCAATGCCGCGAGCTTGCGGGCAAGTTCGACATGGGCAACGAGTATTTGCCGGAGTCGCACAAAGGCGCGCATGATCTCAACGTTGACCAAGACCGCGCGCTTGCTGCGGAGGACGCTTGAGAGCATGGCAACGCCCTGCTCGGTAAAGGCATAGGGCGTGGCCCCGCCGAACTCCACCCCAACTTGAAATCACAATTTGTGATTTCAAGTTGTCGAACTCCTCTTGGCTCAACTGGAACATGAAATCGGCGGGAAACCGTTCAATGTTCCGCTTGACCGCCTGCACCAAGGCTCTGGGCTCGACCTCGTAGAGTTCGGCCAGATCCGGGCTCAGCATGACTTTGTGACCGCGCAATAGGTAAATGCGGCTCTCGATGCGCTCCGCGGGTATAGGCGTCATCCATCATGCCTTTTTGCGCGCAAGCGGCACGACGTCCGATGCGCGACCGCACCGCGCGCCTTCACATCGTCATCGGCGGCGCGGCTTTCCCGCAGCTCCCACTCGCAGAAATCAAACCCGTCGCGCAGCACGAAGCGCAGGGTGGGCAATGCTGCGCCCAGAGTCGCGCGCCAGTTTCTCGAGTCGCAACTGTTGTGTGGGCGTCAGGGCTACGGGGCGCATCGATTTCATTCTAGCATCGCAAAAAATCGGGGTCAGAGCTCAGGGTTATGCAATGCGGTGCGGCCCGTCACCTAGCTGCCGAGCCACGTCACTTCACCGCGTTTTATATCAGGTAGGGTGCCGAGGAGGCGCGGGACAATAGGCAGCAGGTCCCGCAGGCGATTGGACCGCGCACGCATTATGACAACGGCAATTTGAATTGCGGTAACGGCTGTTGAAACGATAGGTTCCTGTCAACAGTCAGGAACACGTCAAATTGCTTTTCGGCCAAGGCGGGATCGCGCCGTTTTGAGCCCCGGCCCATCCCTGCTCGGGCACCGTGCTTACCTGATGTCCTGCGAGCTCTCGCGCGAGTCGACGATCAACGCACTCGTCGAGGAGAATCCTCAACCCGCAAGCGGCGCTGCAGGGGTTGAGCACATACCCATATTTCAGCACGTTAGCTCCGAAGCGATCGGCAACGACATCACCGTGTCGCAGCCGTGTCGAGAGTGTGTCGCCGAACGGTGCCGTCCGAAGCGGGAAAGCCGCCGCATCCGTGCCGTCTTATCTAAGACAACACGCTTTTTTGGCCTCCCTACTATGTGCTCCGTTTCTTCGCTTTTCTCTGGCGCGAATAGCGCGAGAACTTGTGCTCGTCCGACTGCAGCAGCGTCAGGAATTTCGGATGCAGAAAGAGCTTTTCTCTTCCTACTTCTATCTCCTTCAGCACCCCGATCGCGGCGAGCTGCTTTAGGTACTCCGAGGCAGTCTGCCGTTTAGCAATATCGGCCTGCACAACATTTTGTATGCGGCAGTACGGCTGCACAAATATGAGGTCGATGAGCTCGTGGGTGTAGATCCTGGGCAGCTCTCCCCGCACATGCTGAGTCGTGTGTTCCATGAGCTCGCGAATCGCGGATATTTTCTGGTTTGTCCAGCCTGCGATTTGTTCAACGCCACCCAACATGTACAAGATCCAGGGTTCCCACGCGCCTTTCGTAGTAACTTCGAGGAGCAAGCGGTAATAGTCAGCCTTATGGCGGATGATGAAGCGAGAGAGGTAAAGAACAGGCGCGTCGAGCAGCATCTTCTCCACCAGCATGAGCTGATTTAGCACTCTTCCCGTGCGGCCGTTGCCGTCCGTAAAAGGGTGGATCGCTTCAAATTGATAGTGGGCGACCGCCATTCGAATGAGCGGATCAACGCTGTCATGCTCGTGAATGAACCGCTCCCAATTCGCGAGTTTGTCGCGCAGGAGGGCCTCGCCCTCGGGAGGCGTATAGATCACCTCGCCCGTAGCGGGGTTAGTCAGCTTTGTCCCCGGCACTCGACGCACGTTCATTTCGGCGCCCCTAATCGTGGTACAGACTGCGCACGCTGTGGCCGTACCCAGGGGTCTTGCTTCTAGCGCCGCCGCACCCTCGGACAGCGCGCGTCGATACCGGAGCGCTTCCTTGGTAGCCGAATCGGCGTGCTGCTCATCAGTGCCAACTTGGCGAAAAAGAGCGTCAGCCGTTGTTACGATATTTTCGATCTCGGAGCTGGCTTGAGCCTCGAGCAGCGGAATGGTATTAAGCAGAACGCTTTGATTCGGAATTAGGCGGCCCGAGGTACGAAGGGCCTCGAGTTCACGCGCGGCGTCGACACAAGCCTTGAGGATCGTTTTCGACTCAATGTCGGCCTTGGGAGGCAGCGGCGGCAGAGCGTTGTACGGTTTGGTGGGGTCGAAAGGCACAGGTACGCGTTCGGGGGTCTTTTCGACCTGTCGGGCCGACTCGTCGACGCGATCGACATTTCATCAAAATATGTCGAAAAAGGCAAATAAAATCGACATATCCATAAGTTAGCGGTAGACCCAGTCCGGATGCGATTGATAACAAAGATCCGCAACCGAAGGTCGATGGCGCGTACTCGCTTCAAGCCGCATAGAGCAGCGTCTTTTCATGCTCCACGCGTTGCCGGAAATACGGATTGGCCAGACCCGGTGGTGTGACGAGGTCAACGGGCCGGGCGAACAGCGCCTCAAGCTGCTCGCGCAGCGCGAAGTACGCGGCCGCATACTCTCTGGGCGGCCGATCGCCCAGGTCAACCAGGAAATCCAGGTCGCGCGGCGAGCCGCTTCGCGTGCCCGAGCCGAACAGCTCCAGCCGGCGCACGCTCAATCGCGCGCAGATCCCCGCGATCTCCGCGCGGCGGGATTCGATCTCGGCTGACAGCGCTGAAGTCATCTAGTAATAGAAGCCCTACGGAGCATCAATGAGGTCTGCCCCTGGGTCTGTCCCACGGTCTGTCCCCTTTTTGAACCCGTCCCAGACTTTGTCGTAGTCCTTCTGCAGCTCGGGCGCGCTCAGCGCGAACTTGGTGGGACGCCACACCCAGCGCGACTCCCACATGAAGGCGAGCGTGTTCTCGATCTTCTGCGGCTTGAGCTCGGCCGCCGCGGCCTTGTCAAAGGTCGCCCGGTCCGGCCCGTGCGCCGCCATGCAGTTGTGGATCGACACGCCGCCGGGGAGGAAGCCCTCGGCCTTCGCGTCGTAGACGCCGTGCACCAGGCCCATCAGCTCGCTCATCACGTTCCTGTGGAACCACGGCGGCCGGAACGTATGCTCCGCCACCTGCCAGCGCGGCGGGAAGATGACGAAGTCGCAGTTCGCGACGCCCGGCTGCCCCGAGGGCGAAGTGAGGACGGTGAAGATCGAAGGATCCGCGTGGTCGAAGCTCACCGTGTTGATCACCATGAAGCGCGCCAGGTCGTACTTGTACGGCGCATAGCGGCCGTGCCAGGCGACGACGTCGAGCGGCGAACGGCTCCATTCGGCGGCCCACAGCCCGCCCATGAACTTGCTGATCACCTCGCATTTCGCGTCGCGGTCCTCGAATGCCGCGACCGGCGCAAGGAAATCGCGCGCCTGCGCGAGGCCCTGCGCGCCGATCAGCCCCAGCTCCGGCAGACGGAACGGCGCGCCGTAGTTCTCGCAGAGATAGCCGCGAGCTTGCTTCTCGAGCAGCTCGAGCTTGAATTTCACGCCGCGCGGAATGACGCCGATCTCGCCAGGGGCAATGCAGATTTTTCCTAATTCCGAAAAAATCAGCACTTCGCCCAGCTGCGGCACGAACATCATCTCGCCGTCGGCGTTGACAAAGTAGCGCTCGCTCATCGAGCGGTTGGCGCGATAGAGGTGCACGGCAACACCCGATTGCGCGGACGGCTCGCCGCTGCCGGCGAGAGTGGCCAGGCCATCGATGAAATCGGTCGGTGCGTCCGGAGCCGGCAGGGGATTCCAGCGCAGCCGGTTCGGCGGCGTCTCCACTTCATTGAACGGCCCGGAGCGCATCAGGCCGCTGCCGATGCGCCGGAACGGCGCATGCATTGCCGAGGGCCGCAGCTTGTAGAGCCAGCTCGAGAGGTTTTCGGCCCGAGGCGCAGTGAACGCGCTGCCGGAGATCACCTCGACATACAAGCCCTTGGGCGCTTGCTGGGGCGCATTCTGGCCGACCGGCAGGGCGCCGGGCACCGCTTCGGTGCTGTGGTAGTTGCCGAAACCGCTCTGGTATTCGAGAACCGGTCGAGCCGCGTTTTGCGGCGCGCTGCGGGCGGGGGCGGTGACGATCATGCGGGTGTCCTCGGAGATTACTTCAATACTATCTTGGGACTGCCCTGGGCGCAGCGCTCGGCAAAGGCGCCGGATAACAAAGATGTTTCTAAGCCTGCAACACTCCGCGGCCAGCGCCTTCCTTCAGAAAACTCGCGTACGCAAGGCGCAAGCCTTCTTCCAGCGAGGCCCGCGGCCGTCAGCGGAGCGCGCTCAGCTTCGCGGTATCGAGGAGCTTGCGCGGCGTGCCGTCGGGCTTCGAGCAGTCGCAGGAGCACCGCGACTTTTCGCGGGGACAGACCACATTTTTCTCATTTTAGCCGTCGCCGCCCAGCGACAAAACGCGCGGCGGGCCGCGATGCGCGGCGCTTCGCCAACTTTGACATTGCCGCCCGGCCGCGACTTGCTTAACGTGCGAGCGGGGAGCACAGCCATGAGCGACGCTACAGTCCTATTCGCCGACGTGAGCGGCAGCACGCGACTGATCGAAACGGCCGGGGATGCGGTGGCGCTGAAGGCGATCGCGCGCTGCATCGAGCGGCTGCGCAAGGCCGCGGAGTCGACCGGCGGCCGGGTGGTGAAGACCATCGGCGACGAGGTGATGGTTCTCTTCGCGACGCCGGATGCGGCGGTGCAGGCCGCCGCGAAAATGCACGCCACCATCGCCGCGCTGCCTGCAGTGGGCGATACCAAGCTGGGCGTGCACGTCGGCTTCCACAGCGGGCCGGTGATCCAGGTCGAGAAGGACGTGCTTGGCGAGACGGTAAAGCTCGCCTCCAAGCTGGTCGAGCAGGCGCAGAAGGGCCAGACCATTACCTCGCAGCAGACCGCGGCGCTGCTCAGCCCGGCGCTCAAGCCCTACTCGCGCGAGCTGCGCGAGCTGGCGGTGAGGGAACAGGGCGACGGCGTCTGGCTGTGCGAGATCGTGTCGCAGGCCGCCGCAACCGCGGCCGTGCGGCTGACCTACCGCGACCAGGCTATCGCCTGCTCGCGCGAGCATCGCTCGGTCGTGATCGGGCGCGAGTACGGCTGCGGCGTGATGGTGACAGAGCGCACGGCTTCGCGCAGGCACTGCACGGTCGAGCTGCGCGGCGGGCAGTTCGTGGTGCAGGACCACAGCACCAACGGCACCTACGTCACGATCGACAACGAGAAGTCGGTCCTGCTCAAGGGAGAGGACCTCGCGCTGCGCAGGTACGGCTGGATCAGCTTCAGCGACGTGCGCTACGCAGGCTCGGACGTGGTGCAGTTCTCCTGCGGCTAGCCCCCATGAAGGCAACGGTTCTTTTCGCGGACGTGAGCGGCACCGCCATTTCGCAGTGCATCGGGCAGTTGCGAACGGCCGCGGAGTCCACCGGCGGGCGCATCGTGAAGCTCAGCGGCGACGAGGTGATGGTGGTCTTCGCCACGCCGGATGCCGCCGCCAAGGCGGCCGTCAAAATGCATCAGTGCATCGAGGCCCTGCCCGCGGTCGCGGGCGCCGAGCCCGGCTTGCGCGTGGGATTCCACAGCGGACCGATCATGCGGCGCGACCGGGATGTGGTGGGCGACACGGTGAACCTCGCGGCCAAGCTCGTGGAGCAGGCGCAAAAAGGCCAGACCCTCACTTCGGCGCCGACCGCGGCTCAGCTCAGCACCGGGATGCGGCCGCTCATGCGCGACCTGCAACGCGTGGCGCTCGTCAACAAGGCCGAAACCGTTCGGCTCTGCGAAATGCTCAAGACCTCCCTGAAAGGCGCCGCGCGCGCGCAGGACGCCAAAGCGAGGACCATGGTGCGGCTCGCTTACGGCGATCAGGTGGTGGTTTGCTCGCGCGACACCCCGCGCGTCGTGATCGGCCGACAGAAGGATTGCGACCTGGTGATCGGCGACCAGCTCGCGTCGCGGCAGCACTGCACGCTCGAAGCGCGCGACGACGGATTTTTCCTGCTGGATCACAGCACCTACGGCACCTACGTCACCGTCGAGGGCGAGCAGGAAATCCTGCTGAAGGGCGAAGGCCTTGCGCTTGCGAGGCACGGCTGGATCGCTTTTGGCCATCCGCACGGCGGCTCCACCGAGGCGGTAGAGTTTTCGGGCAGCTAGCGAAAAATCGCGTCCCGACGATCACCTCGTGCCCCGCGGGGGTCGCCGGGACGAGCACAGGCGCCCGCCCCGCCGCAGACCCCGAGATCCTGCCACGGCTTATCTGAAAGCATTTTGTAAGGAATCGAAAAGCGTGGAAAACTACTGCTCCATAAGGGACTCTTACCCGCAGACTTGTGCCCCTTGTCCAATAGAACACACCTGCCTGCGTGACGCCCCGTGCCTACGCGATGCCCTCTCTGTGGAGGGCGAAGCCTAAGACCTTCCAGCTCACGGCAGAGGAAGGGGAGCGGCTGCTTCGCATCCTCGCCGAATCGCAGCTCATCCGGCGCCACGAGCAGCTCTATCTCTGGCTGCAGGGCGAGATCCAGCAGTTGCTTCCCCATCAGATCCTGATCTCGGCCTGGGGCGATTTTCCGAACTGGAACCTCAAGCTCGATGTCATTTCCGCCCTTCCGGGCGTGCGCACCGAGCAGCTTGCCCATTGCGGCATCGGCAGCTTTCTCAAGGAGCTTTTCGCACGCTGGGTCGACGCGGGGCGCAAGCCCGTGGTCGTGCCCGCGGCGGACGCGCTGAAGGGAATCGGCAGCTGCTCCTGCCCCATGCATAGCGCGCTGCGTGGCCTGCGCTCGGTCCTGGTGCACGGCGTACGCGACGAGCGCGGCGGCTACGACAGCCTCTATGTCGCTTCGCATTCGCGCTCCTTCACCAAAGGCCAGCCCAAGGACCGCTGCAACTACCTGGTCGATCTGCTCGTTACCCAGATCGACGCGGCTTTTCGCAGGGTGGCGGCGTTCCGCTTCGCCGACTCCTCCGCCGAGAAGCTGGGGGGCGACTGGCTCGAGCTGAGCACGCGCGAGCACCAGATCCTGGATAGCATTTGCAAGGGCAGCACCAACGCCGAGACCGGCCTCGCGCTCAACATCAGCCCCTTCACGGTCAAGAACCACGTGCGCCGCATCCTGAAGAAGCTGGGCTCCGGCAACCGGGCTCAGGCGTGCGCCTACACGCGCGAAGACGCGTTGCACTGGGATCGGTTCGTCGAGCTTTGTCCCGACGCGACCTTCTTTCACCGCAGCGGGTGGAAGGAGGTCATCGAAGGCTGCTTCGGCCATCGCACGCACTATCTTCTCGCGGAGCGCCCCTCGGGCATCGCCGGCGTGCTGCCGCTCGCCGAGGTCAAAAGCTTCCTCTTCGGCCATTCGCTCGTCTCGCTGCCGTTCTGCGCGCTCGCCAGCGTGGCCTCTGCCGAGCCCGACGCGGTCGCCGCCTTGCACAGCGCGGCGCAGGCGCTGGGCGAGCGCCTGGGGGTCGCGCACCTCGAGCTGCGCAACCGCAGCGCGCGCGAGCCTGGCTGGCCGCGCCAGGACCTGTATGCCGGCTTTCGCAAGCCGATCCTGCCCGAGGTCGAGGCGAACATGCTGGCGATCCCGCGCAAGCAGCGCGCGATGGTGCGCAAGGGCCTCAGGAACGGCCTCACGAGCCGGCTCGACGCCGG
>WNGC01004196.1_pt1 | contig 10596 bp, 9 predicted proteins | sample 5400051 | NCBI WGS metagenome assembly WNGC01 (sample SAMN13153368, study PRJNA577476) | soil metagenome | isolation source: 20 cm soil or saprolite under grassland replicate 2 | place: USA:California | collected 2016-06-15 | reverse complement strand
GACCGGTTCCTGAACGGACGCCTGATCGGGATCACCGGCTCGAACGGGAAGACCACCACGACTTCCTTGATCGAACACATTTTGAAAAACGCTGGTTTCTCCACGATTCTTGCGGGGAATATCGGCACTCCCTTGATTTCGTGCGTGGAGCGAACCAATGACAGCACCATCACTGTGGTGGAATTAAGCAGTTTTCAGCTGGAGCTGATTGAAACATTTCGCCCCAACATCGCGGTGTTCTTGAATCTCACACCCGACCACTTAGACCGGCATTACACGCTCGCGGCGTATGGCCGCGCCAAAGCGCGAATCTTCGAGAATCAGACGGAAGCGGACAGCGCGGTGTTGAACACGGATGATCCGGCGACCACGCCCTTGGCGCCCGCCAAGCCGCACGTCTACTGGTTCAGCCGGAAGCAGCGCGTGGCGCAAGGCGTGTTCGTGCGGGAAAACGAAATCGTCTTTCGCCATAACGGCGAAGAAGAGCTGGTACTGAATCTCCAAGAAATTCCGCTGGTGGGTGCACACAACGTCGAAAACGTCCTTGCGGCCGTGGCCGCGACGCGTCTCGCCGGGGCCGGACCCTCGGCTATCGCGAAAGGAGTGCGCTCCTTCGCGGGGGTCGAGCATCGCCTCGAGTTTGTCGCGGAAATTAGGGGTGTGCGCTATTTCAACGACTCGAAGGCGACCAATGTGGATGCCACGCTGAAGGCCCTGGATGCTTTTGCCGGGAGAATCCTGATCGTTCTGGGCGGGAAAGACAAAGGCAGTGATTACACGGTGCTGCAGAAGCCGCTGCGTGAGAAGGCCATTCTTGCGCTTCTGATCGGCGCGGCAGCGGAGAAAATTGAGAAAGACATCTCCGGCAGCGTGGCGATCGAGCGCGCCGGGGTGATCGAGCGTGCCGTGGAAATTGCCTGGCATGCTGCGCGGCCCGGCGACGTGGTGCTTCTTGCCCCGGCTTGTGCCAGCTTCGATCAGTTTCAGAACTACGAACACCGCGGCGGCGTCTTCAAAGAACTAGTGCATCAATTGGAGCGGCAGGTGGCGAGTACAACTTCTGGAAGAGGGTAGACGATTGCCGAGACGACTGGAAAATGACCGCTGGCTCTTTGGAGTGACGCTGGCGTTGTGCCTGCTTGGCGCCGTCATGATTTTCAGCGCCTCGGCAGTCACGGCGGAACAGCAGTACGGCCACTCGTACCTATTTCTCGTCCGCCAGGCCGCTTGGCTCTTCATTGGGGTCTTGGGCATGTTCGCTCTGATGAAGACGGACTATCGGCGTTTGCGCGAGCCCGCGGTCGTCTATCCCGTCGTCTGTGTCGTCCTGCTGTTGCTTGTCGGTACGTTCTTCCTCGACAAGTCCCATGCTACGCATCGCTGGATCAAGTTCGGGCCGGTGGGCATCCAACCGTCGGAACTTGCAAAACTCTCGACCATTCTTTATCTGGCGTGGTTTCTCCATCAGAATCGCAGCGACAAGGCCAGCATGGAATTCCGCAAGGGAGATTTCTGGCGGACCATTTTTCCAGCAGCTGGTCCCATTCTTGTCTATGTCGCGCTGATCTTGCTACAACCTGACCTTGGGACGTCTATCGATATTCTCGTTGTGGCTACCGCCATGCTGTTCGTCGCGGGTCTCTCATGGAAGTGGCTGGCGGTGGGGTTCGCCGGAGCGATTCCCGTAGTGTATCTGCTCATCACGCAGGTGGCGTACCGGCAAGCCCGGTTGACGGCTTTCCTGCACCCGGATTCCGATCCGCAAGGCGCAGGATTTCAGTTGCTTCAATCGCTCATTGCCGTCGGCTCCGGTGGCTTCACGGGCGTAGGCCTGATGGAGAGCAAACAAAAGCTCTTCTATCTGCCGGAGGCACACACGGATTTTATTTTTGCGGTGATCTGCGAGGAACTGGGTTTTATCGGGGCGATGATGGTGATTGCGCTCTTTGTCATCTATGGCTGGCGAGGAATGCGTGCCGCGTTGGGCGCGCCGGACGGATTCGGGCGGCTGCTGGCTTTGGGAATAACCGCGATGGTTTTGTGTCAGGCACTGATTAATTTCGCAGTCGTGCTCGGGATGGTGCCGACGAAAGGAATCCCGCTGCCGTTCATCAGCTATGGAGGATCGAGTTTGCTGGTCATGTTGCTAGCCACCGGCGTGCTGCTGAATATTTCGCAACGGGCAGCGGAAGCATGAGCAGTGGGCCAACCAAGTGAAATTGCTGATTGCAGGCGGCGGCACGGGCGGACATGTCTTTCCGGCGCTGGCGATTGCGCAGGAATGGCTTTCCAGAGGAAGTGAGAGGGAAGTCCTGCTGGTCGGAACAGAACGCGGGATTGAGATGAAGCTGGTGCCGCAAGCCGGGCTGCCGCTGGAAACGTTGCGCGTGGCTGGCTTGAAGGGCAAGGGCGGAGCGACGCTGCTCAGGAATTTGGCCATGCTTGCGCCGGCGATGCTCGATGCGCGGCGCGTGTTGCGCAGGCACCAACCCGTCGCTGCGTTTGGTGTTGGAGGATATGCAGCCGGACCCATGTTGCTGGCCACCTGGTTGGGGCGCGTGCCCAATGTCATTTTCGAACCAAACGCCGAACCGGGTTTCACGAACAGGGTGCTGGCGCGAATTTCTACACGAATTGCCACTGGCTATGAAGTTTCTGCACGCGCGTGGGGGAGGAAGGCCATCGTTACGGGTTGCCCGGTGCGCCCGGAGTTTTTCTCCATTACACCGCGGCGGCCGGGAAAGCCGTTTCGGCTGCTGGTCACCGGCGGTAGCCAGGGGGCGTTACCGATCAACCGGACGTTGGTCGACGCCATGGAACGTCTGGCCGCACGCAAAAGCGAACTGGCCATCGTGCATCAGACCGGCGAACGCGATTATAATGCCGTACGCACCGCCTATGCGCGGCGCGAAATCAACGCCGAGGTTGTCCCCTTCCTCACGGACATGGCGGAACGCTTTGCCTGGGCAGATGTGATTGTTTGTCGGGCAGGAGCCATCACCACAGCGGAAATCGCTGCTGCGGGTAGAGCCGCCATCTTCATTCCTTTCGGAAGGGCGACCGATAGCCACCAATTGCGCAACGCGCAGGAAATGACGCGCGCGGGCGCGGGCCGCCTGATTTCTGAAGTAGAACTCACGGCCGAACGACTGACCGCCGAAATCTTCCTTCTCCTCGACCAACCTCAGGAGATCGAAAAATTATCAACCGCTGCGCGCAGACTTGCCCGCCCTTGTGCCGCGCGTGACATCGTGAACCTCATCGAAGAGGTCACGAAAATGCAAGGAAATCTGCTGAGGGCAAGCGCATGATGGTCTCTTTCCGCAATTTTCAACGAATCCACTTGGTTGGTATTGGCGGCATAGGCATGAGTGGCATCGCCGAGGTGCTCCTGACGCTCGGCTATTCCGTGTCCGGCTCAGACACCAAGCCGTCCACGATCACCGAGCGCCTCCAGAATCTCGGCGCAACGATCTATGAAGGTCACCAGTCTTCCAATGCCGATGGCGCGCACGTTGTCGTGACTTCCTCCGCAGTGAAGGCAGATAACCCCGAAGTCATCGAAGCGCACAAGATGAAAATTCCGGTGATTCCACGTGCGGAGATGCTCGCCGAATTGATGCGCTTGAAGTACGGAATCGCCGTAGCCGGCGCGCACGGTAAGACGACTACAACTTCGATTGTCGCTTCGGTGCTGGCGGCGGCGCATCTGGACCCCACGTTTGTGATCGGCGGGAAGGTCAACCAGGCGGGCACGACGGCGCGGCTCGGCAAAGGCGAATATTTTGTAGTGGAGGCGGACGAGAGCGACCGCAGCTTCCTGCTGCTCGCGCCAGTGGTCGCCGTGGTGACTACGATTGATCGCGAACACCTCGATCAGTACAGCTCGCTCGAAGACATTCAGAGCGCCTTCCTCCAGTTTGTGAATCGCGTGCCATTTTATGGTGCGGCGATTCTCTGTATCGATGAGCCCAACGTGCAGGCCATTGTTCCGAGCGTGAAGCGTCCCATCATTACCTATGGAACGTCGAGCCAGGCCGATCTGGTAATCAGCGATGTGACGCTGGAGGGTTTAGGAAGCGAGTTCCGGCTGACCTACCGAGGCGAAGATCTCGGTTTATTCCAGCTGACGCATCCGCCGGGCATTCACAATGTCCGCAACGCGGCAGCGGCGGCGGCAGTCGCGCTTTACTTGAATGTTCCGACTGATCTGATCCGTGAAGGCCTGCTCAAATTTGCCGGCGTGGGCCGCCGCTTTGACATCAAGGGCGTAGTGAATGACATTACCGTGGTGGATGACTACGGTCATCACCCGGTTGAGATTGGCGCCACGCTCGAAGCCGCTCGCGGCTGCAAATTCAATCGCCTGCTGGTGCTCTTTCAGCCGCATCGCTACACGCGCACTCAGTACCTTTGGGGCGAATTCTCCCGTGCGTTCAATCAGGCGGATATTCTGGTGCTGATCGATATCTATGCGGCCAGCGAGGCGCCCATCCCGGGCGTCAGTAGTGAAACGCTGGCGAGCGCCATTCGCGAGGCGGGCCACAAGAACGTCCACTATTTTCGCTCCATGCAGGAAGGCATCGAGTACCTGCTGAAGCAAGCGCGATCCGGGGACGCTGTTCTTACCATCGGCGCGGGCAACATCGGCCGTGCTAGCAGCGAATTCATGGTTCTGCTGGGAACGGAGCATTCCACCCCTCATGCGCATTCCTGATCCCAGGATGGTTGCCAAATTCATGGGCATGCAGGTCGAGCTGCAGCCCGGGACCGCGCTTGCCGACTGCACTTCGCTGGGCATCGGCGGCGTGACGGACATGCTGCGCATCAAAAAGCACGAATGCCTTCCGGACCTTCTGAATCTGCTCGAGGTGAACCACATCCCCCACAAGTTCCTCGGTGGAGGGTCGAACCTGCTTGTCGGTGATGGGGAGCTGCCATGGGTGGTCCTGCAACTCGTCCGTCCGGAGCCCGATGTGGTGCTCGATGGCAACTTTGCCCACGTCGACGCCGCGGCAGACCTTGGCCGCATGATCACCTTTTGTGCCAAGAACGATCTCGGCGGGATGGAGGGACTCATCGGCGTTCCCGGCACGGTCGGCGGTGCTCTGCGCATGAATGCCGGGGCTTACGGCATGCAAATCGGCAGCTATGTCCGGGAAGTGAAGCTCTACCGGGCGGCCGGCCGGAAGATCGAAACCCTGCGGGGCGACCAAATTTCTTTCGAATACCGGCACACTTCCTTTGCGCCGGATGATATGATGCTCGCGGTGATTCTGGAACTACCCTCCATACCGTTCAAAGAAATTCTTCACGGGATTCGTATCTGCAACGAAAAGCGGCGCTCAAGCCAGCCGCTCGGCCAGAAAAGCGCCGGCTGCATTTTCAAAAACCCTCCAGGCGCATCCGCGGGCCGCATGATCGATGAATTGGGACTCAAGGGCGTGTCTGTAGGCGACGCCCGCGTCAGCGATCGTCATGCCAATTTCTTCGTCAACGCCGGGCATGCCTCAGCCAAAGATATGCTGACGCTGATCGCGGATGTGCGCGAGCGCGTGCTGAAAACTTACGGTGTATGTCTTGAGAACGAGGTGGTCGTTTGGAACGCGTAAAGGCCATACAGCGAAACGCGTCTGCGGGGTCGGAGGCTGATTCCTACCGGCCCGAGCTGATTGCCGACGATGAGCCGCGTTACTTGCGCCGCCAGAAGCCGGTCGAAATCCGTCGCAAGAAATTCAGCGGGCGAAGCTGGCCATTCTATCGGCGGGTTCTGGTTCTGGCTCTTGCCAGTGTTGCGGGTCTGACCGGGGCCGTTTACGGGACGCGGTTTCTTCTGTATTCGCCCAGCATGCTGCTGCTGAGGCCGGATCAGATTGAATTGAACGGCAATCGCGTCGTCAGCCGCGAAGCGGTACTGCAGCAATTTGTCCACGACCGGGACCGGAGTATCTTGCGTGTTCCCTTGGAAGCGCGGCGGAGTCAACTGGAACAGATTCCCTGGGTCGAATCTGCCAGCGTGCAGCGTATCCTGCCGAATCGCCTTCGCATCGAGCTGACGGAGCGCACTCCGGTGGCTTTTGCTCGGAACGGCAACGAACTGGCGCTGATTGACGCCCATGGCGTCATGCTCGACCGTCCGCGGGGCGAACATCTGCATTTCCCGATCGTCACTGGCGTTTCCGAGGACCTGCCGCGAGACCAGCGGGAAAAGCGCATGCAGACATACGAGGAATTCTTGAAGGATGTCGATCTTGTGCGCGGCGGCTCGTCCGACCGCGTCAGTGAGATTGATCTCTCAAACCCGAAAGATCTGCGCGTGGTGATGACCGGGCTGGCGAGCGCCACCGACGCGCAGGCCGTAACGATTCACTTCGGTTCGGGTGAGTTCACCGGCAAGTACAAAATGCTGGTCGACAATTTTTCGCAGTGGCAGGCAAATGCCGGTCGCGTGCAGTCCATCGATTTACAGTATTCGCGGCAAGTGGTCGTGAACCCCGACGTCAGTGCAAACACGACCGCCGCAAGAACGAAATAGGTTCACCGCAGGGAGCGGCGATTGGGGAAAAAAGACAAATACCTGGTTGGGCTGGACATCGGCAGCACCAAGACCTGCGTGCTGATCGCGGAAGTCGAAGGCGAACTGGTGAAGTTTCTGGCGCTTGGCGCGGCGGAGTCCAAGGGACTGCGCAAGGGCCTGATCGTCAATCTTGATTCCACGGTGAGTTCCATCCGCCGTGCGGTCGAAGAGGCCGAAAGCGTGGCGAATGTGCCGGTGGAAGAGGCCCTGATCGGAGTGGCCGGTGGCCACGTGCGCGGGGTAAACAGCCGCGGCGGCATCACCCTGGGACAGCATCCGCGAGACATTGAGCGTGAAGACGTGCGCCGCGCCGTGGATGCGGCCCGCAATATCTCGCTTCCGGAAGACCGCGAGGTCTTGCACGTGCTGCCCCATGAATTCATGGTAGACGCACAGAATGGCATACGCGATGCCGTCGGCATGTTCGGCCAGCGGCTGGAGGTCAACGTCCATCTCGTGACGTCCTCCGTTGCCGCCACCCAGAATCTGGTCACCGCCGCGAACAAGGCCGGCATCCTGATCAGCGATACGATTCTTGAACCGCTGGCCTCTGCGGAATCTTGCCTGACGCAAGACGAGCGCGATCTCGGTTGCTGCCTGCTGGACATCGGCGGCGGCACCACGGAATTGATTGTTTTCGGCGGCGGCGTGGTGCGTCATACCAGCGCGGTTGCCATTGGCGGCGATCACTTCACGAATGATCTGGCTGTCGGTTTGCGCACGCCGATCCCCGAAGCGGAAAGGATCAAGCGCCGCCACGGCTGTGCTGCGTCTTCATTTATGACGGAAAACGGTGCGATCGAAATTGCCAGCGTGGGCGACCGTCCGCCACGAACCATGTTTGCGCACATGTTGACGGATATCATCGAGCCGCGCGCCGTCGAATTGCTTTCGCTGATTCACGACGATTTGCAGCGCGCTGGCCTGGACCGCCAAATCGCTGCCGGATTTGTGCTGGCGGGCGGTGGCGCGCGGCTCCATAGATTGGACGAACTTGCCGAGCAGTCTTTCCATCTGCCAGTGCGAGTCGCGGAACCGAAAGGCTTGGCTGACCTGCCAGAACAGGTGGCGCAGCCGGAATATGCAACCGTGGTGGGACTGGTATTGTGTGGCGCGAAGGCGCGGCGTTCCGCGCCCCAGCGCACGGGAAATCTGGTGTCAAAATTGAAGGCCATGTTCGCCAGCGTCTCGTGACCCGGCCGAGCTGCAAGCGATATTGGGGAAGGTTGGGGAAGACATGAGCACAAGAGAAGCAGGAATCCGGATGAGCTTCAGCGAGGATCTGCAGCCGGCGAAGATCAAAGTCATCGGCGTCGGCGGGGGCGGGTGCAACGCGGTGAACCGCATGATTCGCGCCAAGCTCGAAGGCGTGGAATTCATCACTGCTAACACAGACCTGCAGGCGCTGAAGCTGTCGCAGGCTCCGCTCAAACTGCAGCTCGGAGCGAAACTCACTAAGGGACTCGGCGCGGGCGCCAATCCCGAGGTCGGCCGGAAGGCGGCGCTTGAAGACACGGAGAAAATCATCGAAGCACTGGAAGGCTCGGACATGATTTTTATTACCGCCGGCCTTGGCGGAGGCACCGGTAGCGGTGCTGCCCCAGTGGTAGCTTCGCTCGCCAGTGAACTCGGCGCCTTGAGCGTCGCCGTGGTAACGAAGCCCTTCGCCTTTGAAGGCAAGCGCCGCATGATGCAAGCCGAACAAGGCCTTCAAGAACTCATCGGCGCTGTTGATACCGTCATCGTGATCCCCAACGAGCGGTTGATGGACACCGTCGAGCGTGGGACGAGCTTCTTCGATGCCTTCCGCATTGCGGACGACATCCTTCGCCAGGCGGTGCAGGGCATCTCGGACATCATCACGGTGCCCGGCATCATCAATCGCGACTTTGCCGACGTGAAAGCCATCATGCATGGCCAGGGCTATGCGGTGATGGGCACGGCTGTGGCGACCGGCACGAATCGCGCCGTGGATGCCGCGAACCGCGCCATCACGAAGCCTCGAGCGTCATTCAGAAGGCCGCTCACGAGAATGCCAACATCATCTTCGGCGCCGTGCAGGACGACAACATGAAGGACTCCGTGAAGATCACCGTCATCGCCGCGGGCTTCAAGGACGCCAATAAGAAAAACATCCATCAGAAGCAATCGTTGTTGCCAAAGACCTGGAAGGCGGGCCGCGAGATCGCGGAGCCGCCCATGCAGCAGACGCTGCCAAACGTGATCCACCAGGTTCAGCAAAACGTCCACGAAGTCAGCCAGGATGTTCCGGCTGATGATCTGGACGTACCGACATTCCTGCGCCGTCAGGCGCAAAAAGCCTAGCAAACCGGGGAAACCTCCTTGTTCGTAGGAGGCCGGCTCCATCCTGAGCGTGAGCAAAGGATTGCCGGGCTTTTTTTTAATTTGGATGAGCGTTTGGCGAATAGAGGCTGGCGAGTTGTTCCGCTAAATTCCCAACTTCTGTTTCGAATTTCTTGTAATCGCGGCTCCCGTAGGGAAGCGCCGTGCTCAACCCGGAATGAAATTCATGCGCCCCCGTTTGCTGCGCAATCTGTAAGACGTTGGAAGCATTGATTCCGGCACCTGGGACAATTACGACGCGGTCCCCCGCGGCGGCCACCAGTTCGGCGAGGATGGCGCCGCCCTCAAGAGCGCTGTTCGCGCCGCCGGACGTCAGGATCCTGCTCGCACCGGTTTGGATCACCTCCTCGAGGACACGGCGCTGATCGGGGGCCTCATCGAAGGCGCGGTGATAGGTCACCGGCAAGGGCCTAGCAAGCTCAACCAGCTCCTGCGTTCGCTCGATATCAACCTGCCGGTCTTTCCGCAGGATACCCAGTACCACTCCGTCCAGACCGCAGTCTTTCACAGCGGAAACAGCTCGCTTCATTTCCGCGAACTCAGCGGTCGAATAGACGAAGTCCCCCCCACGCGGACGGATCATCACCACAATGGGGATAAGAATCTGTTCCTGCACGGTGCTAACGAGACCAGCGCCGGGTGTGACGCCGCCGAGAGACAAATCACAGCAGAGTTCGATGCGGTCCGCGCCGCCGCGCTCTGCCGCCAGTGCCGCTTCAACAGTTTCAACGCTGATTTCGAGGATGTACTTCCGGTTCATGTCCGAAGTCCAGCGGCGGGGACGACATGCGTAAGCGTGCTGTGGGTCCAATTCCAGAATATCCCCAGCAGAGCGGCGGCGTTCCAACCCCACAAGAAGAGACGCATTTGTCTTGGAGTGTAAGCCCGGTTTTTCCATAATAAAGTCGCGTCGATCAAGAACCAGAGCGCGCCGAAGGCGAGGAAGCCGGTGATGATCCAGTCTCGAAAATAAATTCGCACCAGCGTGGTTTCAATACACAAAAATGCTGCAATCAAGAATTTGGCGAGAACTCTCCCGATCAAGGTCGCCGTCGTTCGCCGTCCGCTCAGTTGGTCAGGCTCGATGTCCATAACCTCGCCGAAGATATGAGAGTGCATGGCAAACAACGCGCCAAATAAGAAAGTCTGCCAGGGGAGTTGCGCAGCGTTGTTCAGCCAACTGCTCAACACGAAAACGAGAAGGTAACTTGCCTGAATCAGAACGTCAAACGGAGGGCGCCCTTTCCATCCGATGCCGGGCGCATTGTAGAGGCCGACGGCCAGGAGAAGCAGGCCGTACCACCACAGAATGCCCGGCCCCACGAAGAAATAGAACACCACCACGAAGGGGATCTGCACCATGGCGATCTGCCATTTCAAAGCTGCGAGCTGTTCACTCGCCCCACGTGAACCAAACATGAAAGTGCCTTTGCGCGGGTTCAGCGAATCGGCCCCGGCGTCCACGATGTCGTTAACGCCGTAGAGCAGAAACCCCAGCGGGAAGAGCATGTAAAACAATCCCAGCCAGAGTTTGCCGGAATGGAAGATATCTGCGTGCCCGAGGGGCATGAGGTAAAACAGTGTCGTCGTGCTCCACAGTCCAGGCCGTGAAACCTGGAGCAAAAAGAACGGATAGGAATGGGAATGTTGGCGAC
>WNGC01003006.1_pt1 | contig 10598 bp, 11 predicted proteins | sample 5400051 | NCBI WGS metagenome assembly WNGC01 (sample SAMN13153368, study PRJNA577476) | soil metagenome | isolation source: 20 cm soil or saprolite under grassland replicate 2 | place: USA:California | collected 2016-06-15 | reverse complement strand
CGCCGAACAAGTCGCAAATGGCGAGCCGTCCGGCGAAGGGATTGCCGTCGAACTAGTCGTGCCCTATTACGCTCCAGAAGTGTACTATATTCGCTGTATTTTCAATGATTCCAGCGGACTGGGGCAATTCCAGGCAGGAAATCCGATTTCTCTAACGGGAACCGTGGATGGCGTTCGCAGCTACAAAACATTGACAATCAAAGATTGCCATCTTCGATGACGCGCTTCGATTGCGCGTCATCGAGCATTTTGTGTTCGTAACGCGGTCGCGAGACAATCTCGTCACTCCACGGTAAGATTTTGATCGCCGCTCGCTTTCGTCAAGACCTTACGTCGAACCTGCCAAAGCCTTCACGAAAGCATATTTCGAGGCCAAGGCCGTTTAAACCGGTCTAGGGCGAAGTGCAATCCGATCAGGTTTTGCAAGCTTTCCAAAAGACAAAGGCGGCAATCACGATCGCGCAGATTGAAAACCAGTCCGCTACGATCCATGAGCTGCGATCCAGACCGAGCGGGAAGATTGGATTAAACAAAACCGCCAGCACGGCAAAAATCCACAGCCACAGCACGCGCTTCATTTGAAAAGATGTGACCCCAGAATAAGCAAACACCGCACAGCAAATCCAGCGCAACAATGTGTAAAAACTGTCAGGCTGTTTCTCAGCCGCAGCAAAACCGAGCATCGCAGCTGAAATTAGCCAGGCGATGTAGAGTAGAAGGATCGTGCTCTTGGCTTTCATTCCTGCGGAAGCGAGGATTTTCCATCATCGCTCGCTAGTTGCAATCGCCAATCTAGAATTTACAATCTGAAATTCGTTTCGGGGTCTTAGCTCAGTTGGTAGAGCGCCTCAATGGCATTGAGGAGGTCAGGGGTTCGAATCCCCTAGGCTCCAAAATTTCGACAGAAATCTTGGAGCGCTAAGGGGATGAGAATGCAGTTCGACCGGTGGGATGCGAAGCGTGGGGTTTAAAAGCGAAGCTCAAAAGCCGGAGCCGAAGCTTGCTTTGGCAATCCCCTAGGCTCCAGTCTGCGCTCGCAGCGGTAGCGCAAAGCGCAGACTGTGGCGCCGTAGCCTGAGCGAAGGCGGACTTTGATCTTGCCACAGTTGCGCGGCGAGCTACGACTCGGCAAGCCACCCAAGATATGGGCCAATTTATCTACCTGTATATACTGTATAAAGAAGCGGCTCTAACATACGGCGTTTGCTCCTTCGCGACCAAATTTGGAGCACTTGGCAGGTTGGACGAAACTTGCAACAAAGCGCCATTTGTGATGTTTAATCGCCGGAGCAACTTAATGAAACGATTCAGCATCTTGGCGTTCTGTCTAATTTCAGCGCTCGCAATCGTCACTCCTGCCGTCGATGGACAGACGAACGTGCCTGTTGCCCAAAATGGTTCTCAAGTGGCGGTGAACGGTAAATCTCACGCCACGGGCGTGCATCGAAACGCACCGATCTCGCAAAATGTCACTCGCACGCCAGCAAGCGCTAGCCCTAGAATGATCAACTCGCACCCGGCCCGAGCGAGCGGTCAGGCGGCCATGAACCTTCCGTCGAGTTACTCGCCATTTTCGCGGTCACTGAATCCTACTTTGGCGGCAATGAGCGCCCGACAAAGCGCGCGAAGTGACAATGTGCAACTTAACAGGGGCATGTTGCCAAGGGAGGAAATCGTGGAGACGACGTTACCGATCACGAACGCTCAGCGCGTGGTCAGAACTGACGATTTGCAACCAGCCAGCGGCCTTTTGGCGAAGCGGGAAATTTCGGAGGGCCCGGAAACGATCGACACTCAACGCATCGGAAGAAATAACAATGTGCGACGAATCCCGCGCGATTTAGCGACCCGTGAAACCAGGCAGCAGATGGCGAAGTGGAATCAGCAAACGGGAAGGAATCGTTTTAGCTATTCTGATGCACTGCGGCGTCATCAACACGAATGGCACAATCGCGATTGGTGGCGACAACATTGTAGCACCATCGTTTTTTTTAGCGGGGGATATTACTTTTTGGACGCTGGCTATTGGTATCCTGCCTGGGGCTATGATCCGAGCTACAATTATTACGATCAGGACGGACCGATCTATACTTACGGCAATCTGTTGCCCGATCAGGTCATCGCGAATGTTCAAGCAGTGTTGCAAGATGCGGGGTACTACGCCGGCCCGGTAACCGGCTCGCTTAATGTGGATACGCGAGCGGCCCTTGCGAATTATCAACGTGACCAGGGCCTGTTGATTACGGGAGCAATTGACCAGCCAACAATTGAGTCGCTTGGGTTGTATTAGCGCTCTTGCGGGTGTTTCAATCTTAACTGGAAACATCCGTCTTTGAAGAGCTGAGCATGCGTCCATTCATCGCATTGGCCGTAGCCGGAATCGCACCTGCGTCCGCCGAGCAACTAGCAAAAAGATCCTAATCCAAGGCAACGCCGCCGGTAATCAGACCGTGCAGACCGACGCCGCGGGTGCCGTACGCGCTGAATATTCTTACAACTACCGCGAACGCGGGCCATCACATCATCGCGACTTGGAAGCTCGACGCTGCCAATTTTCGATTTTAGATTTCGGATTGCCGATTTCGGATTTAACGTCGGTATGAAACTTCCGGGCAGTCGATGCAACAAGACGAAACACAACTTCGCGGCGGGAGAATTGTGCGCAGTGAAGATCCGCTCAATCTCGAGATGCCGTTCGAGAGACTCGACAATTTCATCACGCCGCTCGAATCGTTTTACGTTCGAACACACTTCCCGATTCCCGCGATTGATAGGGACGCGTGGTGGTTGAATGTCGAGGGCGAAGTCGAAAAACCATTCGCGATAAATTACGAGGAGTTGCTCGAATTAGAATCGCGCACAATCCCGGCAACGCTCGAGTGTGCCGGCAACAACCGAAATTTTCTTGAGCCGAAAGTGAAAGGCGTACAATGGGACCTCGGCGCGGTCGGCACGGCAGCCTGGACCGGCATTCCATTATCGATCTTGCTCGATCGCGCGGAAGTAAAACCCGGAGCGCGCGAAGTAATTTTGGAAGGCGCGGATGGAGGAGTGCTTGAAGACCCCAAGCGACCATCCGGCAAGGTGCAATTCGCTCGGAGCATTCCGCTGGCGAAAGCGCGCACGGATGTGCTGCTCGCCTATCAAATGAATGGCAACGATCTTCCGCCGCAACACGGTTTTCCTCTGCGCGCGATTGTACCCGGATGGTACGCAATGGCGTCGATCAAGTGGCTGCAACGTGTCATCGTCACGGATCGACCATTTACGGGGTATTATCAGACAATGGATTACGCGTATTGGGCGAGGCGAGGGGACATCGCCGAATTGGTTCCGCTCACCGAAATGCAGATTAAAGCGGAAATCGCCAAGCCGGCTCAAGGCGAAATCGTCCCGGCAAATTCCAATGTCCGCGTGCATGGCGCCGCGTGGACAAGCGATGGGGAAATTACGAAAGTTGAGCTCAGCACCGACGGCGGATCGACTTGGAGTGAAACGAACCCGATCGATAAGCCGACGCGCAATGCGTGGCGTCGCTGGGAATACACCTGGCACACGCCCCTGAAGGCGGGGCAAGCAACTCTTATTGCGCGCGCAACCGATTCACACGGGTGCAGTCAACCAGCCGAGCGTGATCCCGATCGCGGGACATACATGATTAATCATCTTCTACCGATCAGTGTGGAAGTGCGATGAAACTCTGTAGCGGCGCTCTGCGAGCGTCGCGTTAATTCGGCCGGCGGTCATAGACCGCCGCTACAGCATTTGTCGATGTTGTTGAACTTGACCGTTGCTTGGCCGTAAAGTCAGTCGATGTCGCTCGTTTTCAAAACCATCCAGACCAAAGGCATCGCGGAACTTTCTTATCTGTTGGGCGACGATGACGAGGGAGTTGCAGCAGTGTTTGATCCTCGACCTGATGTCGAGGTTTACGTCGACATGGCGCGCGAGGCGAATCTTGCCATCACGCACATTTTTGAAACGCACATTCACGCTGATTTGGTGAGTGGTTCGCGCGAACTCTGTGCGCGGCTCGAATCAGCGACGATTTTCGTAAGTCATGAAGGCGACGCGTCCTACGGATTCCAGCACGAAAAAGTAAAAGATGGCGACGAATTCACTTTCGGCGAATCGCTGGTGACCGCGCGGCACACGCCCGGTCATACGCCAGAACATCTCTCTTATTTGCTCGCAGAAGTGGATCATCCCGAAACACCTTGGGGTATACTTACGGGCGATTCGTTATTTGTCTCATCCGCGGGTCGACCCGATTTGCTGGGTGCGGATCACACTAATGAGCTCGCTGAAAAACAATTTCACACCTTGCGCGATTTTTATCTCAAGCTGCCGGATCACGTCATGATTTATCCCAATCACGGTTCAGGTTCGCCTTGCGGTGCAGACATCGGGGATCGGTTGAGCAGCACGATCGGTTACGAGAGAAAATTCAATAAGTTCTTGCAGTTCGATAATGTAAAAAGTTTTACCGACTACGCGCTCACGAGCGCGCCACCGGTGCCGAAGTACTATCCGGTGATGAAAAGGATGAATGCAAAAGGACCGGAAGTTCTTGGGAATCTTCCGCGCTTGCCGGGTCTTCCACCGAAAGCGTTCAAGGAAGCGATCGACAAAAAAGCGGGTGTGCTTGTGGACACGCGTACCATGCTTGCGTTTGGCGGGGGCCATATTCCCGGTGCGCTCAACATTGGCGGCTCGCCCATCCTTTCGATTTGGGCGGGTTGGATGCTCGATCCAAACGAGCCGATTCTCTTGGTGCTCGAAAGTGAAGACGATCTGGAAGAAATCCTGCGGCTGTTTATTCGCACAGGTTATTCGAAGTTCGCGGGGTACCTGGTAGGTGGAATGAAAGGGTGGGATGCAGGCGGATTTCCACTCGAAAAAATCGGGCAGATGAGCGTGCATGAGCTTAACGAACGCAAATCGTCACTCCAGGTTCTCGACGTTCGCTCGCCGGGCGAATGGAAAAAGGGACACGTGGCCGGCGCATGCCACATTTTTCTGCCGGACTTGCGAAAGCGGATTGGCGAGCTTGATCGCGCAAAGCCGACAGCCGTTTATTGCGGAAGCGGATACCGGGCAAGCATCGCCACGAGTATTCTAAAACCGGAAGGCTTTAATGAGCTTTGGAATGTTCCCGGCAGTTGGGAAGCGTGGAAGAAGGCGCGGTTCCCTGTGGAAGGGGTCGACGGTAAATGAACGGAGCAGAGGCAACCTTCCCGCAGCGTTCGTTTGGGCAAACGATGCGCGCGGATGTTTGGTGGACGCAGCCGCTTCTCGTCTTCTTCGGATTGTCGATCTTCATCGTGTATTCAACCTGGGCGGCATTCCAAGGGAGCCATTATTTCTTTGGCAATTACATCTCGCCGTTTTATTCGCCGGAAATTTTTGGTGACTCGCCGCACAATTGGTTTGGGCCCAAACCTGCCTGGTGGCCGGCGTGGCTCATTTTTTCTCCGGCGTTATTGGTCCTTTGGGCACCCGGCGGATTTCGTCTCACCTGTTACTATTACCGGGGCGCCTACTATAAATCTTTCTGGGCTGATCCGCCGGCATGCACCGTCGGCGAACCTCGGAAGACTTATGTAGGCGAACGTTCCTTCCCGCTGATTATGCAAAACGTTCACCGCTATTTTCTCTATCTCGCTCTCGTTTTCATTCTGATCCTCACCTATGACGTGTGGAAATCGCTTTGGTTTGTCGATCCAACGACAGGGAAAAATGTGTTTGGCATCGGCGTTGGGACCGTGGTTCTCGCAATCAATGTCGTTCTGCTCAGCGGCTATACGTTTGGTTGTCATTCCCTGCGACATTTGGCCGGTGGATTTCTCGATCAATTTTCCAAATCGCCAACATGCTATCGCGCTTACGCTTGTGTGACTTGTTTCAATCGGCGCCACATGCTTTGGGCCTGGCTGAGTTTGTTCTGGGTCGGTTTCACCGATCTTTACGTGCGGCTCTGCTCGATTGGTGTCTGGACAGATTGGCGAATCGTTTAAGCCTGGAAGGGTTGAAGCGGTGAAGAGATTGAAAATTTTGCTCCTTCATACGTTCACGCTTTAGCGCTTTAACTCTTCAACGAACCCGATGCCCGATTACGAAACTTTCGAACACGATGTTCTTGTCATCGGCGCTGGCGGTGCCGGGCTCCGCGCGGCGATTGAAGCATCCGCGGCTGGCGTTTCCGTCGGGCTAGTTTGCAAATCGCTTCTGGGAAAGGCGCATACGGTGATGGCGGAAGGCGGAATCGCCGCCGCGCTAGCCAATGTCGATGAGCGGGACAACTGGAAGGTGCATTTCTCCGATACCATGCGCGGTGGCCAATACGTCAATAACTGGCGCATGGCCGAACTGCACGCCATGGAAGCGCCGGACCGTGTGCGGGAGCTTGAAGCTTGGGGCGCAGTTTTCGATCGGACAAAGGACGGCCGGATTCTGCAAAGGAATTTCGGCGGTCACAAATATCCCCGTCTCGCGCATGTCGGCGATCGCACCGGCCTGGAAATGATCCGCACGCTTCAAGATCACGGGATTCATCAAGGAATCGAGGTCTACATGGAACATACGATTCTTTCCTTGTTGAAAGATGGCGACCGCGTAGTCGGCGCTTTCGGCTATGAGCGCGAGCGTGGACGCTTCAAGATTTTCCGCGCCAAAGCGATCGTCCTCGCGACTGGTGGCATCGGCCGCGCCTACAAAATCACCAGCAATAGTTGGGAATACACTGGCGACGGCCACTGCCTTGCCTACGACACGGGCGCGGAACTGATCGACATGGAATTTGTCCAATTTCATCCGACGGGGATGGTGTGGCCACCGAGCGTTTCGGGGATTCTCGTTACTGAAGGCGTGCGCGGCGATGGCGGAATTCTCACAAATAAGGAAGGTCGCCGCTTCATGTTCGATGACATTCCTGCGAGCTACAAAGCGCAGACCGCCGACAACGAAGAAGAAGGGTGGCGGTATTGCCAGGGGGATAAAAATGCGCGTCGGCCGCCGGAGCTGCTCACTCGCGATCACGTCTCACGCTGCATCGTTCGCGAGATCAAGGAAGGGCGGGGGAGTCCTCATGGTGGAGTGTTTCTCGATATCTCCTGGATTAAGCAAAAACTTCCGAAATCCGCCGAGTATATTAAAAGGAAACTACCGAGCATGTACCACCAGTTTAAACAACTGGCAGACATCGATATCACGGAGCAGGCGATGGAAGTCGGACCAACAACACATTACATCATGGGTGGCGTGCGCGTCGATCCGGACACGCAAATGTCGCGCCTGCCTGGTTTGTTTGCCGCGGGGGAATGTGCGGCTGGGATTAATGGGGCGAATCGCCTCGGCGGCAATTCGCTCTCCGATCTTTTGGTGTTCGGAAAACGCGCGGGAGAATTTGCTGCGAAATTCGCCAAAGAGAATTCGCTCGGCAAGGTCGATCACGACAAGATTGATATTACTGCGCGCGAAGCGCTCGCGCCGTTCGAAAGGGCCGGCAACGAAAATCCGTATCAAGTCCAACACGATTTGCAGGAGATAATGCAACACAGCGTCGGAATCGTGCGGAATGAAAACGAAATGAAACCGGTGCTGGAACGACTGAAAGAATTTCGAGATCGCGCGAATGGCGTTCGCGTCATCGGGAACCGCGAATTCAATCCTGGCTGGCATACCGCACTCGATTTGAAAAATCTATTAACGGTTGCGGAAGCAATTACGTGCGCGGCGCTGGAAAGAAAAGAAAGCCGCGGCGCGCAATTCCGTGAAGATTATTCGAACAGGGACGACGCTCTTGGTAAGGTGAACACGATTGTTTCGAAAGCCGCTGACGGATCAATGCAGGTTCAACTCGAATCAATCCCGGAAATGCCGGATTATTTGAAGCAGATCATCGAAGAGATGAAATGACCGCGCAAAAACAGGCAACATTCAGAATTTGGCGAGGCAGCGCCCCGGGCGGTGAATTCCGCGATTACAGAACCGAGATTTCCGAAGGCATGGTTGTGCTCGATGCCGTAAATCAAATTCAGGCGACGCAAGCCAACGACCTTGCCTGTCGATGGAACTGCAAGGCGGGGAAGTGCGGGTCGTGTTCGGCGGAAGTCAACGGTATGCCGAAACTGATGTGCATGACTCGAATGAGCGAATTGCCGCTCGACAGACCGATCACGGTCGAGCCGATGAAAGCGTTTCCGATCGTGAAAGATTTGATTACGGACGTGTCATGGAATTTTCGGGTGAAGAAAAAGATCAAGAAGTTCAAGCCACGACCGCCCGACGCGCCGGACGGCACCTGGCGAATGCGGCAAGAGGACATCGATCGTGTCCAGGAATTTCGTAAATGCATCGAGTGTTTTCTTTGCCAGGATGTTTGCCACGTGCTGCGCGATCATCAGATGCATGAACAATTCATTGGGCCACGATTTTTGATTCACGTCGCGGCGCTCGAAATGCATCCGCTCGATACTGAAAATCGCATCGATGAATTGCGAAACACACAGGGCATCGGCTACTGCAACATCACGAAATGTTGCACAAAAGTTTGTCCCGAGAGCATTGAGATCACCGACAACGGAATCATTCCACTGAAGGAACGCGTGGTGGATGAATTTTACGATCCATTTGGTTGGATTTGGAAATGGATGAAGAGGAAGGTAAATCGTTGAAGGGTTGAAGCGATGAAGCGGCTTTTGCGCGAGACTTTTTCCGCCTTAACGCTTTAACTTTTCAACGGTTCAACGAATCCCATGCCCGAACTCAAATCGCTCTCTAGAGAAGCTGTTCCAGCCGCGCTCGAAAAGGCGATGCGTTATCGGCTGCTCAACGAACCCGCTGAAGCCGAGAGCATTTGCCTGGATGTATTGAAAACCGATCCCGAAAACCAGGAGGCAATCATCACGTTGCTGCTCGCGTTAACCGATCGTTTCACTAAAGGCTACGGCGTAAGTGATGCACAGGCCAAAGATCTTCTGTCGCGAATTAAAAGCGAATATGAGCGTGCGTATTACACAGGAATCTTCGCAGAGCGTAGGGCTAAAACAAAACTGACGCAGAATACACCCGGCTGCCGATTTCAGGCGTACGAGCTTTTTCGCGAAGCGATGAGCTGGTTTGAAAAAGCGGAAGCAATTCGTCCGCCCGGCCACGATGATGCATTGCTTCGTTGGAATACTTGCGCTCGAATTATTGAGCGAAACAAGCTGGTTCCACGCGAAGAAGAAGAGCCAATCGAATTTCCGCTGGAGTAAGCTGTCGTTGTTCTGCTGTGCGAAACGTACGGTAGATTGAGCAGTCTCTGCTCGACGGAGCGGTCGATCCACCTTAATGCGAGCCGGCTCAGCATCATCACCGTGACAAAAATCAATGACGAATTTACCCGATTCGAACACGAAGGCTGGGAACGTGTGGCCGACAAATACGATTCCGTGTGGTCGTCACTGACGCGACAGTTCATTCCTCATTTGATCGATCGTGCTCAAGTTTCGTCGGGAATGTCAGTATTGGATGTCGCGTGCGGACCCGGGTACGTATCTGCCGCTGTGCGGGAACTGAGTGCTAATCCAACTGGAATTGATTTCTCGGCGAAAATGGTGGCAACGGCAAAAAAGATGTTCCCTGATATTTCATTCCTTCAAGGTAATGCTCAGACGCTGCCGTTTGACGATGCGACCTACGATCGTGTTTTGGTTAACTTCGGCCTGCTTCATCTTGCGCAGCCGGAAAAAGCGTGTCGGGAAGCTTTCCGTGTATCGAAACCGACAGGGAAGTTTGGTTTTACCGTGTGGGCCGCACCCCCGGAAAATCCTGGCGGTAAAATTGTCAACGACGCAGTTGAGGCTCACGCGGACCTAACTGTCCAACTGCCACAAGGTCCACCGCATTATCTGTATGACGAGAGAGAGGAGTGTCGAAAGGTATTGGAACAAACTGGTTTTGATAGCAGTTCGATGATCTATGAGACTCGGTCAGTTGAATGGCACATTCCGACGGCACGCTACCTCTTCGAAGCCGAACGCGACGCTCCGATGGCCGCCCACCTTGTCGTCGTAGCGAAACCTCAGAAATAAAATGAAGAGACTGTTCGCGGTGATTCTCAACCATGGCGCCGCCTGGCAAGCCTCGCGCTCCTTGGAGGAGCAGGAAGATTGGGAAGCTCATAGATCCTTCATGAACGCTCTCGAAAAGGAAGGGTTCCTCGTGCTCGGCGGCCCGCTGGAGCGGACGGACAACGTTCTTCTTAGATTTCGCGCGACGAGCTCGGAAGAGATTGTAGATCGGCTCTCGGCCGATCCATGGCACCGCCGCGACCTTCTTCGCGTAAGCCGAGTTACACCGTGGGAACTACGACTAGGCTCCCTGTCGTAAGCTCGAATAACGGAGGATAGGCTCCAGCCTGACCTTCGATTAATCACACAATCGCGCCGCCGCAGCTTGAGCCAGCGCCTGCGGCGCAACCGAAGCAATGGTCGCCAGTCATGATCTCACGATTGTCGATTGCATCTGGATCTAGATCCCAGAGAAAAAGTGCCCGCCCATTCACCCATTGCATGTCGAGTTGTTGATTAAAATCGCAGTCGTAAACTTCGCCG
>WNGC01002804.1_pt1 | contig 10600 bp, 10 predicted proteins | sample 5400051 | NCBI WGS metagenome assembly WNGC01 (sample SAMN13153368, study PRJNA577476) | soil metagenome | isolation source: 20 cm soil or saprolite under grassland replicate 2 | place: USA:California | collected 2016-06-15 | reverse complement strand
CTGCTTAACAATGGCTTTGGGGGCAATGGTAATACGGGCAACGGTGCTAATGCGCTCTTGATGAATTTCTCTGGCACTCGAAACACGGCCAACGGTGTTAATGCCCTCCAAAGCAACACTATTGGCAACAACAACGTAGCCGAGGGTGTCTTTGCGCTTTCGGACAACACCAGCGGCTCATCCAATATAGCATTAGGCTTTAATGCCGGGTCCAATCTCACAACGGGCAGCAACAACATTGACATCGGCGCGTCGGGTGTGGTGGGCGAGTCCAATACGATTCGCATCGGCAGACCAGGATTGCAGAACAGTACTTTTATCGCCGGGATCTTCGGCGTTCCTATGAGCGGTAGTGTGGTGGTGGTAAACTCCAGCGGGAAACTGGGGGTCACAACCTCCTCCGCACGTTTCAAAGACGACATCAAGCCGATGGACAAAGCGAGCGAAATGATCCTGAAACTGAAACCAGTTATCTTTCGCTACAAAGAGCAGATCGATCCGGACCGCATCCCGCAGTTCGGCCTTGTGGCCGAAGAAGTGGAAAAGATAAATCCTGATCTGGTGTCCCGCGACTCTGATGGAAAGGCTTTTACGGTGCGCTATGAAGTCGTGAACGCCATGTTGCTCAACGAGTTCCTCAAAGAGCATCGCACGGTGCAGGAATTAAAGTCCACTGTGACAAAACAGGAAGCGATCATTGCAAAACAGCAAAGGGCTTTTGAAGCGACTGCGACGCACCAGCAAAAGCAAATTGAAGCGCTTACCGCGGGCCTGCAAAAGGTGAGCGCACAGTTTGAAGCGAGCAAACCTGCGCCGCAAGTGGTCAACAATCCCTAAAGCCGCGCCCGCCGCAACAAAGCAGCAGCATTTCACAATCAGCCGTCACGTTTCAGCGCGTGGCGGCGGCTTTGTGTTTTGTTTCGCTTAGCACTCTTTAAAGTCGCCACTGTGCTCGTGTGTTTCGATCACATTGCCAGCCGCATCGTAAACCCGGATCACTGCATGATGTGATCGGCTGCGAAACTTTGCGTAGGCGATGCCTTTGCGCGGTCGCACTTCGTAAACGTGCAGCACCGCCAAGCGAGTTAGCGACGGATTGCACGCGTGCGCGAGTAGAGCACGCGATTGGGCGGCAATCGCAGAATGCCGAAATTTTCGCCAACCTCCGTTCCTGCTTGGCATACTGTCGCGACGCGCAGCCGCTCATTCATCGGCGGCTCAGTGTCGGCCCCCTCGCGGCGCACCGGCAAGCGCAACACACGCGCCTCATGCGTTCACCGCCTCGCAACTGCTCCCATGAGGCGCTCCCATTCGTCGTGGCTCCCGCGAAAGCCAAGCACGCAGGCAGTATTGAAACTCAGCCGGGCGTTCAGCTCGCGGCGTTTTCCGCTTTTCGTATCGTTAGCGTTCCGATAATGATGGCGTGAAACAAAGATGTGGGACGCGAGCGGGTCGTGTTCGGCTTTCATTGCCGCAACCTCGGATTCAACATCGCGTATCGCCGCAGTGAGTCGTTCCAGTGCCTGTTGAAGGCGTGCCGCACGCATGACTGTTCAATCGAACATATCGGCTACTGAACGTCAAGCGGGGCCAGCGACTTTAGCTATGAAAAGAGGCCGGGGCGGGAATCATGGCGGAAATAGGCGGATCAGTTATGACTTTTCGCCTGTTCTGTTATGACTGCGGCTCCGATGGAGGTCTGTTTTCATAGGGAGGTAGCGGGCAACGGGAATCGAACCCGCATATCTGTCCAGGGCCTAAACAGCCCTCTAACCTAGCCCAGAGATCGCAGCTAATCGGCGAATGAATTTGGCACCCTGCGAGCAAAAAGAAGCCGTTTTTCCGACACGTTGGAGTGGCAAAAGTGTCCAAGAAGTGTCCAAGCAGACATTTTGTCGCTTTGACGCTAGTCCTCGATTTACTGGGGAGCCGGCAGTCGGATTCGAACCGACGACCTGCTGATTACAAATCAGCTGCTCTACCAGCTGAGCTATGCCGGCGAAAACGCGGCCCACATTAGCGCACGCTGCGTCTTAGAACAAGCTGCCGATCTTCATAAGCGTGAACGCGTCGTGACTGAAAGCGGTTCCGCCGTTTCCAAATTTTTGATCACGGTGCTGAGATAAACCGACTTTGGATAAATTGCTCTGTACTTCGTGATTTCCGCTCGATTTAATACTTTGAATCCGTAACGTTCGAACATTTTCTCCCCGCGCCGGCTCTCGAACGTGACAATCTGTCCGTAAACACGCTTTTCGCCGGAACGGTAAAGATAACTCAGGTAGGCACTCATTAATGCGCGCGTTGTGGAAACTTTGCGGGCATCCGGAAGGAGATTGATGTGAAAATGCGGAACCCGGCGCGGTCGCGCGGGCACTTCTCGCCAACCATACACGAGCGTCCATCGAATAAAGCGGCGTGAGCGTTCGTGATAGCGCAAGTAACGAGTGAGCGCGCGGAAAAAGAGCCAAACGTTTTGATAGAGGGCGTAGAGTTGATTGCGCAACGGCTTGCGCGAGCCGAGAAGATAACCGCGGATTTCGCCGTCCACCTCCAGGAGAAAACACGACTCGGGCTCGTGATCGGTGTAATAGGTCGTGAGAAAATCGGAGAACAATTCCCGATCTTCATAAACCGGGTCGATGGGGTGCCCGAGAAAGCCGGTGTCGCAGCACAACTTTCGGACCGCTTCGCGATCCGATGGGCGGTAGCTGCGAATGATGAACGGCTTATGATCGTCGCTCTCCATCAAGAACGGCCGTAGTTTGCGCAAACCTCGCGATAAATGCAAAACAGTTCTTCGAACACACGCGGCCAGCTATACAGATTCTCCGTCGCCCGCGCGGCGCGCTCGCCTAAGGCCGATAACTTTTTTGAGTTCGCTCCTTCAATCGCGTTGGCAAGCGCTCCCGCTGTGTGTTCCCGCGCCCATAAGTCCTGATCATGACAAATAATCCGGTCCATGTAGCTGCCCTGGATTCCCATCACCGGCGTGCCGCAGGCCTGACTTTCCAGCGCTACGAGCCCAAATGTTTCCTGGACCCCCGGGTGAACGAAGAGATCGGCAGCGCGGTAATAACGCGCGAGATCAACGGAGTCAGTGCAATACTGAATCCACGAAATATTTCTCCCGCAACCGCGGGACTTCAACTGTCGAAGTTGCTTCCGCTGTGGCCCGTCGCCGACGATCAATAGATGAAATTCGTCCTGGTGTCGCCGGTGCAAAAGCTCGAAGGTCCGAAACAATGTCTGAGTGTTCTTTTCCCTGGCCAAACGGCCGACATAAAGAAGTAGCTTTTGATCACTGGTAATGCCTAACTCGGCGCGTGTAGCTTTCCTGTCGTCTGGCGCCGGCTTAAAAGTGCCGGTGTTTACGCCAAGCCGGACCACGCGCACATTGTCCACCCCCCACTCAGAAAGGACGCTGGCCAGAGGCGCGGAGGGCACAAGTGTAGCCTGAAAGCGATTGTATAGCTTGCGGACATACGCGCGCGTCAACTTCATGGCGCGATGCGTCCCGCGTTTACCCAAAAATTTCGTGCTGCCGCGCAGGTACGCTTCCGGGAAATGCGAATGATAAAAGCCAACGACGGGAATTTTCAGCGAACGGCCGACGGCAATCGACTTCCACCCAATTTGGTACGGGTCACTCGATTCGATGATGTCAGGCCGTTCATGTTCCAGAATTTCTTCGACGGCCCGCAGATTTAGTAAAGCCCGATAACGCGACGTGCGCGAAAGCAAGGGTGAGTGAATCGAATAAATGCGCGATCTTGCGTTGCACCTCATTTGCGTTTTAGGCCCGGGCACAATGAGGAGGTGCTCATCGTCCGGCGAGTGTTCGTCGATGTACGCGATCTTCTCATGGACGTAACGTTTCACGCCACCACTCAGCGGCGAATAGAACTGCGTCAGATCACAGATTTTCATCGTCTTTGTCATTCCGAAAGGAGTCGAGGAATTTCTAACGGTTCTCTGATTTCTCCCTAGCCAACCGCATCGAAACAATGAGAGATGGCCATTCGGCTTCGCTGAGGGGCAAGCTTTCGACTCCGCTCAGCATGACACAAAACTCGCACCTTAAAATTCGAGTTCGCTCAGGTATTTTTCGGCCTCCATGGCCGCGGCGCAGCCCGAACCGGCGGCCGTCACCGCTTGCCGATAAACGCGATCCGCTACGTCGCCGGCGATGAACACCCCAGGGTGTTTACTCTCTGCCAGGTTTTTCGCGATCAAATAACCATCCGGGTCGGCCTGCAACTTCCCCGCGAACGGTCGTGTGTTCGGATCGTGACCAATGGCGACAAATACGCACGCGATCGGTAATTCGCGCTCGTCGTTTGTCTTCACGTTGCGCAGTTGCACCGCGCGCATCTCGCCTCTTTCATCAGGAATATATTTCGTGACGACCGTGTTCCAGATCGGCTCGATTTTCTTATTGGCGAATACGCGGTCCTGCATGATTTTGGACGCGCGCAATTTATCGCGCCGGTGAATCAAATAAACGTGCGAAGCGAATCTGGTGAGAAAAAGAGATTCTTCTGCCGCGGAATCGCCGCCACCGACAACGCAGACGGGTAACTTCTTGTAAAATGCGCCGTCGCATGTCGCGCAGGAAGTCAGGCCATGACCGATCAGTTTTTCTTCATTCTCCAGTCCGAGATACCGCGCCGACGCGCCACTGGCAACGATCAGTGCCTGTGTTTCCAACCATTCATCATCCGCTTTAATGCGAACATGGCTGTTGCGCGGCTCGAAGTCCGTCACTTCCGCGTACGAAAAACGCGCTCCGAATTTTTCGGCCTGCTTATGCATGTTCACGATCAATTGCGGCCCATCAATGCCGTCCGGAAACCCCGGGAAATTCTCGACCAGAGTCGTTGTTGAAAGCTGTCCCCCGGGCTGACGACCTTCCAGCACCAGCGGACTCAGATTAGCGCGCGCCGCATAAATCGCTGCAGTCAACCCTGCGCAGCCGCTTCCAACAATGATCACCTTCTCCATGTTTAAATTTAGCATGGGGCGCAAGTGCGCCAATAGGCGCCCTCATCAGTTCGTGGCGCACACCGATGGCCATCCGTTCGCGAGCAAAATCAATAGACCTAGAGAATGACTCGGTCCGTTCGTGCTCGCTTACGCCGTAACGTGAACCGCAACCTTGTGCAAACCACTCACGCCGGAAAACGGACTGCGATCAGGTTCCCATTCTTGCACGTCGCCTTCGCCATCTGTGGCGCGGATGACGAGACTGTAATCGCCTGGCGCATCAGGCATCCAGCCATTGTCTAACTTCCAGAGCGACCAGGCGAGATCGCCGCCCGCATAATAAATAGAGGCGTCGTTCCACGTTTTACCATCATCAAAGCTTAGCTCCACGCGCGAAACCCCGCGGTCGCCGCCATAGGCAATCCCTTTCACTTCGATTGATTCCCGTAATTCGTGAATCGAGAACCGTGATTCGTGATTGGGCACGTCGATGCGCGAGCGTGTCGGGGTGATGAAGTCAGGGCCCCAGCCTTGCGCTTCATAAAATCCTTTGGCGGTTGAGTCGGTCAGTTCGATGCGGGTGAGCCATTTCACATGCTTCTCGCCGAAGTAACCCGGAACGATCACGCGCAACGGATAGCCGTGCCGGTGCGGCAACGGAACGCCGTTCATTTCGTAGGCGAGCAGCGTCGTCGGCTCCATCGCTTTCTCCAGTGGAATGGTGTCGGTGTAATTATCTACGCCGTGGAGGCGCACGCGCGCGGCGCTGGAAAGTGGTGCAGCCTGATCAAGCAAATCGCGCAGCGGAATACCTTTCCAGACAGCGTTACTGATTAAGCCCGCGTCCAAGCCGTTACTGATACACATTAACGTCGTTTCCTGTTCGCGCGCAGGGAATCCCAAGAGATCCCGAAATCGCCACGTCGCCCGATTTCCCACCAGCCCCGCAACTTCAAGCCGCCATAGATCGACGTTTACTCGCGGATCAACCACGTTCTTCGTCACGCAGTAAAACAATTCATTCGGCGTGATCGGCTGGACAGTGGGACCCTTGTATTGCGTGCCGTCGTAACTGAAGGTCGCCGCGCGATAAAGTTTCCGCGCCAACGCGACGCCACCCCCAGCCACGGCAACTCCAATCGCGCTCAGCAAAAATGCGCGTCTCCCAATTGCCGGAGTGAATTCTCGATCTTCGCTTTTGGTTTTTGGCTGCGTGAGAAATCGGAAGCTGGCGGTGAGGGTTCGCTCGAAAACAAAAACGCAGAGCGCAAAGCCGACAAGCGTTGCGAGACGCGCGACATCAATTGGCAACCCGCGGTAATGCGTTCCCAGCACAGGCCAAAGTGCGACCGCGACCGCAATAATCGGCAGCAGGACAAAGATGCCAATCGTGGCGAGCGTCGCTGGCTTTCTGGGCTCGCGCCGCATGCAAAATCCAAAAATCGCGCCACCAATGGCGCCGAAGACAAGCTGGCCGGCGACTGTCGATCCAACGCCAAGCTGTTTGAGATGATTGTAGCCGCCGACCTTTCCCATCATGGAAAGAAATGGGCCCGGTGGAATGAAAACCGAAAGCCTGTCGCCGATGATCAAGAGTGGCGTCGCAACGCCAAAGCTCGCGAGGACCAACATCATGACCGTCATCGCGATTGCGGCGATAAGACCGGCCAGTAATCCGGCGGAGAAGGCTTTGGTTTTGGTCATCGCTTTCCGATTTTACAAATTAGGGGCGAAGGAAAACAGCCTTTTCAGTCTGTGCGGTCGGTGGGTTTGCGACCCGCGATTTCAGACTCGGCAGTTTGCAACAGGCCTCTGCGCCGCTCGAAAGCGATACGAAGGAGGGTCGCGAGGATTCGCGCGCCGGCGACAAATGTCCCGCGCAATGTGCCGGAAACTTTGGATTCGCCACCGGTGCGCCGGCGATGATTTACGGGAATTTCGCGAATCCGAAGCTTGGCGCGCGCGGCTTTCATCTGCATTTCGAGATTCCATGCGTAGGTTTGCTCCCGCATGCCGAGCTTTTCAAGCGCGTCTCGCCGGATTGCGCGAAACGGGCACATGTCGGTATAACGGACGCCGTACAAGATGGACATTAACCACCCGGCGAAGCGTCCCGCGAAAACTTGTTGAATGTTCATGCTGCCCGGTTCGCGCTGCCCACGCGTACGTGATCCGATGACGAAATCACATGTGCCAGTCGCAATGGGATCGACGAGTTGCTTCATAAAATTGGGACAATCGCTGCCATCGCCGTCGAGAAACACGACGATGTCGCATTCACGCTGCAAGGCGGCGATTCCGGCCGCACATGCGCGCCCGTATCCGCGCAGAGCTTTCACAACACGGGCACCGGCTTCATGAGCGCGTTCCACTGTTTGATCTGTGCTGCCGTTATCGACAACGATGATCTCGGAGGGAACTTTTGTCGCCCTGACTTCACGCACAACGCCGGCAATCGGCTCTTCTTCATTGAGCGCTGGAATAATGACAGAGATGCGGCTCATCGGAAAACCAGCCATGCACTGGTGAAATAAATCACCAGCGCAAAAAAATCGGCCAGCGCCAGCGTGACTGGTCCGGCGGCAATTTTTGGATCGAGCTTAAACCGATGAAGAAGCGACGGCACGCCCAGCCCAAACGCACACGCAGTGACCAGCGAAAGCGCGATGCTTCCGCCGATGACAGACGCGCTACGCAGATCATGGCGCCAGATCCAAACAATCACGGCAACGACTAAACCGCATGCCACACCGAGCAAGAACGCGGTCGTCACTTCGCGACGGAACGCTGTTGCCAGCCACTGCCAGGTGACGGAAACGGAACGCAACGCGTGGATTGTCACGCTCATCGATTGCGCACTGACGCTTTCGTTGAGTCCGAGCACCATTGTCAGAAAAAACGCGAGCACCAGACTGCGGGCGAGCGTTGCTTCAAAATAGCCGGCCAGAATGGCTGACACTGTGCCGCCTGCTACCGTGACAATCAGCCACGGAAAACGAAACCTGAAGCCGCGCCACGGCGATGCACCGCGGATTTGCTCGATATGAAAACCGAGCGCCTCGAAAAATTCGGGGCTCACCGGCGCAGCGCGACGATGTCGATCTTCGCTCTCCCCCGCCTCCAAAATTTCCTCGGCAAACAGATTCGCGTCGATAACGCCGACAACGTGGCGTTGCTCGTCCACAACTGGGAAGGCGAGAAACTTGTAGAGCACAAAGAATTCGCAGGCGTCTAGGACGGTTGCGTTGGCCGGAATGGCGATGACACGTCGCACCATGATCTCGCGCAGTTGCGCCTCCAGCGGTGCGGTTAGCAGGCGACGCGTCGGAACCACGCCAGCGAGGCGGCGCCGTTCGTCCACTGCATAAAAGTAAATGACACGCTCGCCTACGCCTTCGCGTCGGATGCGCTCGAGTGCTTTGCCCACGGTCATATCGTCGTCGAGCAACGGAAAATCCTGACGCGCGTGCTCGACAATCGGCGCATCAAAATCGGGAATGCTGGCAGCGATGTTCATCTCGCTACTGGATGAACGATGCCTTTATTTCGCAAGATTTCCGCGGCTTCGCTGAAATAATCGCGAATATCAGATTGCCCGCGGATCCACTCGATATAACGAGCAATTCCGTCGACAAGATCGACCTGGGGCTCGTAACCAATGGAACGAATTCGGGTCGTGTCGCTGGTGAGGTGACGCATCTCGCCCGGGCGAAACTCGCCATTCGCTTCCGACGCGATGTGGATTTTGAGAGCACAAGAAAGTTGCTCCGCGATTTGACGAATCCGCGTTCCCCTGCCGCTGCCGACGTTCACTGGCAGTCCATCGAGCTTGTCCGTAGCTGCGGCGAGCAAGTTGGCGTGGGCGATGTCCTCTACGAATGAGAAATCGCGCGTTTGTTCACCATCTTCATAAAGCATCGGTGGCAAATTATTAAGCAAACGCGTGCAAAAAATAGCAATCACCCCGGTGTACGGATTGAAGATGGATTGCCGGGGTCCATAGGTGCACGAATAACGCAAAGCCACTGTGGGGATGCCGACTTGTTTGCCCCAAAGCAATACCAGCCTTTCCTGATCGACTTTCGTCAGGCCGTAAACGGTTTCGCCACCGACGGGAGCATTCTCTGGAGTCGGGACGCTCCGGATGATCGCGTCGCATAGCGGGCAATGCACTTCCCAATCGCCTCGGCGCAGTTGTGCCACCGGCCGCACAGGAGGAAAAATTAACCCATGTTTCACGCATTCCCCGGCGCCTTCGCTATAAACGGCCTGGGAGCTAGCGACGACAATTTTTCTAGTTGGCAAATTTTTCTCGCGAATAACTTCGAGCATTTGTGCGGTGCCAAGCGAATTGACATGCACGTATTTGGCGATCTCGGGCATGTAGCCGCCGTAGGCAGCCTGATGAAAGACGACGTCGATCTTGTTGAGCGCAGTCGCAATCGCGTCGCGATCGCGCAGATCGGCCTGAACAAATTCCGCCTTTTCGTTTATCCACGCCGGTCTTCCGCGGCGATGCGTTTGCGGTTCAAGATTATCGAGCACGCGTACTTTCCAGCCCTCGCGCACTAGCAGATCGGTAATATGCGAGCCGATCAAGCCCGCGCCACCGGTAACAAGTGCGCGTTTTTCCATGCTTTCCTTGTAGCACAAGCGCGCCGCTTGTGACCCGTTAATTTCGCCAGCCGGATACGAGCGCGCCACACCTACGCCGGCCAGATACGACGGCGGCCTTCGCGCTTGACGATCTCCGCTAGGAATTTTCGTGTATTCGGTGCGATCCCGTAATCGCTGAAGGTGTTTTCCCCAAGTAATTCATTACACAATCTTTCCAATGTTGCCCGATCATCGACATCGTAGCCAGCGGGCAAAAATTTCACTTCCGTCCCAATTTCGGCCGCGCGTTGCAATGTCTGATCAAGTACACGTTCTGTGCTCCAGTCGATGCGTTTAAATATTTCGCGATGCAGTTTCTTGAGCCCAATTAAATAATAACCCCCATCATCGGACGGACCGAGAACGATACAATCTCCCGGCGAGTGCACGAGCTCTACCGCTTGCGAAAAATTCTCGGCCGGAACCGTCGGGCTATCGGAGTTAATCAGACAAACGGAAGTGAATCCGACCGTGAACAAATCTTCGGCCGCAAAAACCAAGCGATCGCCAAAACTGTGGCCGCGCTGCGACATGAGAAAGAACTCTTCCGGCAAAATATTTTCATATGCTGCCTCGGCGCCCGGCGGAGTGTAAACGGCGACGCCGCGAGCGCTTAGCTCGGCAGCCGCGGCGGAAATCGCAGCTGCTATGTCGCGCAAAAATGAACTGTTCAGTTGCGCGGCTTCATCATGAGTGAGCGGCGGGACAAGTCGTGTCTTTACCTCTCCCGCTCGCGGAGCCTTGGTCATCACCGCTAATGCGCAGGAGGTGCGATCAATGTCAGCCGACCTGTTGGTGTCAAGAACGCGATGAATGATTTTCATCCGGCCTGTTGGCTGCAGTTTCAACCCTTTTCACAGAGCGCGTATTGATAGCGCCCTTCCTGCCAGATCCTAATATTTTTCCATGGTTGTGTTGGGAAGAGATTCTCGAACGCGCGACGAGAAAATACTGTCGC
>WNGC01004515.1_pt1 | contig 10602 bp, 8 predicted proteins | sample 5400051 | NCBI WGS metagenome assembly WNGC01 (sample SAMN13153368, study PRJNA577476) | soil metagenome | isolation source: 20 cm soil or saprolite under grassland replicate 2 | place: USA:California | collected 2016-06-15 | reverse complement strand
GCGAGTATTCCTTCTCGCCGGACCTTGTCTGAGCTACCGAGAGGCTCGTCGAGGAATAGAAATTCCGGATTACGACCCTTAGCTTGAGGAATCAATGCTAGCGCGAAAGCCAGCCTCATAGCGAGCAACAACTGATCCTCCGTGCCGCCCGAGAATACTTCTTTCGGCCGAAACTCTCCCGCTTCCGGATCAAAGACCCTCACAGTATAGTCGTCTTCTAGCTGGACTGCCTTGTATCGGCCAGAAGTGATCACCGGCAGAATCTGGCTCATGTACCTCTCGACCTGCGGCTTGACCCGGTTCCTCAACGATTCTGAAGCCTGTTCGAGTCCTTTGATAGAATACTTGACCACCGCGAGCTGTTTCTGTAAGAGCAGTACTTTCCGCTTCTGCTCGTCGACCTGCTCCTCTAGATCTTTGTTCTCTTCTAGGAACTGTTTCAGCTCGATGATGCGCGTCATCGACTCTTCAATCTGAGTCTTCACACGGGACACTGATTCGTTGAGACTGTCACGCATCTGGCTCGCCTCGTCAAGCAGCTCCGCCGAGAATTCAACTCCATCAGGAAGAGAAGGAAGTAGTGTTTTCTTGAGTTTCTTCTCGACCATTGCGATGTCGAGTTGGGCTTGGGCGAGCCGTCGCTTTAGTTCGGGTTCTTCTCCCAGTCGTTTCTGGAGCATATTGACTCGTTCTGTTACTGCGCTGAGTGATTGTTTGTCTTGATTGTAGATTGAGGAGGCTTGTTCCACGACCTCTCTGGGATCAGTCAGACCTTGCAGGTAGCTGGAGTATGATAAGATCGAGCCTAGAACTTGCAGAATCTGGCTGGACCCTTGTCCTATCGTCGCAACTGCAGCATCTCGACTCTTCTTCACTTCTTCTAGCTCGTTCTCCCAAGAGACGAGCAGTTGAGCACTAGCTAGGCGGTCTTGTTGCTGTTTCGAAGCTTCGGCTTGTTGCGAGAGGGAAACGATTTGCCGGGTTAGGAGAAGAAGGGATACAACCGCGAGGGACCCTAAGATGATTGTTAATGCTAAGTAGAGTAGTATGAAGGAGAGAATCGCTCCCGCGCCGAACGCGGCAGTAGTGATCAGGTAAGTCCAGATTCTTCGAGGTCCGATCGAAGACTCGAGCCGCGATTCATCTACACTGATGACCTTCTTGTTTGTCTCGGTTATCTGTGCTTGTAGTTTCTGCTCTCGGTCTTCGAGTTGTGCGCTTTGCAGTTCTGCACTGCGAACCTCTTCGAGAACTTCTGATGCCCGTGCTATTGCTTTCTCTGCTTCAGCAAGATCGCCGTACTTTTTGACTTCTGCTTCCGCTCTCCCAAGCTCCGACCGTTGCGTGTCGACGCTTGCGAGCTGTTGTTTGAGATTGTTTGTGAGGAGGCTCTTGTCCTCTATCTCTCGTTGTAGAGAGTCTCGTTCCTTGACCGCTTCTCCGTACTCGTTGAGTGTCTTGTATAGAGTGTCAGTTTCAACAAACCGTTTCTCTTGGTGCTGTTGATCCTTCTTGAGCTTCTCGACCTTTACATTCAGATTGTCTAGCTGAACGCTCGTTTCTTTGTACTCGTTCAACTGCTCGTTGAGAGTCTCGAGACGCTGCCTCTCGACCGTTAGGTGTCCCGGGGTCCTACTCGTGCCTTCAATTCCATTCCGCTCATTGTCGAGCTGATCTTGGACCTTGTTGAAGCTCTCGAGGTTGAGGAAGACGTTGATGACTTTCCGACGATCGTCGAGCCGTTGTTTGATGAGTCGCTCAAGATCCTTCTGGGCGACAACGCTACTCGCAACGATCTCGTCATATGTTATTCCTCCCAGCAGCCGCTCGATCTCCGCCGTGACATCTTTGACGGAGCTCGCAAGCGCCTTCGTCGTCCCGTTAGATCGCACCTCAACAAGCGTGGCCCTGTTAGGTCTGGTCTTGTGAACCTCTCGGACTACTCGATACCTGCTCTCGCCGATGTCGAATTCTAGGCGGACCTGTGCTTCTCCGTTTCCGTAGCTGATGATGTCCTCGTTGCTAGGCATCTTGCTAGGCCGAATCACACGGCCGAACAGGGCGTAGAGGACAGCGTCTAGGATGGTGGATTTGCCGCTCTCGTTTATGGTGGATTTGCCGCTCTCGTTTAGACCCGTGATGAGAATAATGCCCTCGGAAAGCGGAAGGGGTTTGGAAAGCTTCAGTTTCTTGAAGTTTTGGGCCTGAAGACTTACTAGTCTCAGCTGACTCCCTCCTCTTGCAGTCTTGCAATCGTCGCCTTCCACGCTTCATGGACGAGCGGGCGGTCCTCCTCTTTCACGTTGGAGAGGAGGGCCTGGAATGAGCGACCGAGTTCTTCTAGTGGTGTAGTTCTTGGCAGCGACTCTATCGCTTCCGTCGTCAATACGTTCAGGCCGTCTTCGTCGAACTCGGTGTGAAAGAAACGGTCTTGGCAGTATGATTGCAGGGCTGAGCGTTTGTAGGTCGAGAGCTGATCAAGAGACACTCGACCTGTGACTCGAATCCGGAGGATCTTCTCAGCACCCCGCCTCTTTTCTAAGACATCCTGAATCTGTCGGGTTAGGCTTCCACCCTCACCGGTCACCCGGGAATCTAGCGTCTCCATTGGACGGGCGGGTGTTGAGTGAAATTCTTTCTGTACTATACCATTCTTGTCGAGTTCAAGCCAGCAGAACCCCTTCTCCTCTCCCTCCTCGTTGAAGCTGACCCGCTCAGTGCTACCCGGATACATGACGGGCGTGCCGTTGATGGTGTTCTTCTGGTGTCGGTGAAGGTGTCCCGACGCGAACAGCTGATAGTCTCGAGGTATCGAGGATTTTCCGATGTGTGTCTCTTGTCCGAAGTATCCTTCGAACCCTTCGATAGGATAGTGAGTGAGGAATATGTTCACGTCTCCCTCGCGCGACAGTTCCTGTCCGGCCAGCGGGTCTTGTTCTGGCCCGAGCCCGGGGCTGAGACTCATTCCCGTCACATTGACTGTCTCGGTTCCCAAATGGAACATCTTCGGCGTTGGACGAGGGTCTTGTAGGAAGTATACATGTCCCGTTTTAGCGTGGACGGCTAATGGTGAGACTCCCTGCTCTATGCTCCTTGGAGTGTCGTGGTGTCCGCTGACTAGGACTGTCTTGATCTCTTTCTCGTATAGTCGTTTGAACTGTTCAGCCACGTAGGCGCGTGTTGGGTTGCCGGGCAGTATGCCGTCGTAGAAGTCGCCTCCTATCAGGAAAAGATCCGGCCGGTTCTCAAGCGCAAAATTGATCAAGACGTCGAAGGAGTGTTGGAAGTCTCGCTTTCTCTCGAATCTCCTCGGACCGTACTGGACGGCGGACGGGTCGAGATGGTTGTCGGCTGTTAGAAGGACGTGAACCGTCATTATCCCTTATCCTGCCATGCGACCAGAAACCGAACGCCTGCTCAGCCACCTGGGTTCCATATTAAATCTGGAGGCGGTCGAACCTGAAGCATTCCCTTCATGATAGCTGGCTGCAGCTTCTCTGGAATGGTAGAACCCTCGGCTGGCTCCGAGACTTCAGAAAGGAACAACATTAGCCTAGAACGGGATATAGAATCATCCGGTTTCTGCGTCGCGAGACAGGCCTTCATACCTTCTTTTTCTAGCTAGCATATTTCTAGCCGAATCTTAACAGGGACCGAGCAAGAACCCCGTTCGCATCTTCTCAAGCGTCATACTGATCTTATCATTGACTCGGACCCTCAGGCGTTTTCTAGGCGACTTCCTTGGCACCCTCAGGACCCTACCCTCTCGTGTTGCAGATCTGCCGCTTTGCGAAGGAACAACCAGTAGGTAGGATTCTTCTGAAAAAGGGTCCGCTGCTCCTTCTTCGCCAAGCCCCGGGATCTGTCACGCGAGGAAGATCGTTTCCAAAAATATTCTATCTATACCTAGCTCCTGAGATTTTACGGGAGGACATCAGGCTGGAAGGCTGGTTCAGTCTTCCCTGATCTGAAGGGATTAACACGACGATGGACAGGTTTCGATTCTAAGGCGTTTTTGCAATGAATTGTCAGGCTACTGGCCACCGAGGCCGCCATTGCCTTTCTCCGATTACCAGAAGGGACATGGATCGAGTTTCGTTAAGGAACTGATATTGCCTATGCATGATGTTTAGAACCAGATCAAGGTGTAACTCGACCATCCTATCCAAGGTTTCGACACAGGAATATCCCATTCGTATAGCGATATCTTCCAAGTGTAAAAAATAATGACGGACTCAACTTCCAACAAGACTTGGGGCGCGGTTGCTCCTGTCATGCCCTCCTTCATACGACTAGTCGCTGGAGTCATAGTACTGGTAATCGTCGAAGCGGTAGTTCTTGGCTTTCCAGGAATATCCAACCCAATAACGGGATCCACCATATCAGTCGCGAACATCGTAGTCTTCATGCTCGGCCTCATCGTCTGCTTCATCCTACTCAAATTCGGCACCCAGCTCGCCGACACCGCAGCCGACGCCTACAAGAACTATCGAACCTGGACACCGCTACTCGCATACTTCTTCCAGATCGTAGCAATCGGAATACTCTACTCAGTGACCAGCGAAATTGCTCGGCCCTATTTTACAGCGCAGCCGTGGGCCTTTCCGCTAATCTTTCTGCTGATCGCACTGATCCCAACCATCAAAGTCGTCGTCAACATGGTCCACGCCCTCGAAGGCCCCGGCTCGACAAAGCATAGCCAGAACTAGTCTAAGGACTGCCCAAGGAAACTGCGAACGAAACTTCTTTCACAGACTCTTTACTTGGGTCTGTGTCTTATTTCTACGAACTAGATAGACGACGATCCCGACAATTACGGCCAGGGCGACAACCCCAGCAATTATCCCGAAGATGACAACCTCTGGGAGAAAGGAGCTAAACGCTCTACCAGGAACAACTTGCTGCAGAGCTATTGATGCCCATGCCGTATCTAGGGCGTTGGACCCAGGTGATGATCGAGTGCTGTCTCTAAATCCTCCATCCGAGTTCTGATGTGAAAGTATGAATGCTATTGCGTCGTACGCGTAGGCTGTTCGCCCAAAGGCATGGAACGCTAGTGCCGAGAGCGAGGCGGAATAGACCGCATTGTTGTCATTCGCCATAGGTGAATACTTGGAAGAGGCAGTGGTTAGGAAGCTCAGCGCCTTGGCCACATCCGTATTGGTGTTCGTGTAGGATGCGTCTCTCAAGGCAAGCAGCACTAGCGCAGTTATGCTGACGGGTTCTGGTCCCTGTGAATAGATCGGATCGTATGCCATGGTACTTGTTAGGTTGAAGCTTCCATCAGAGTTTTGAAGTGTAAAGAGATAGGTGACTGCCGATTGTTCACTCGACGCGTTGATAGCTCGGACACTAAGGAGCCCTCTGAGTGCTTCCGCTGTGTCAACGCTACTTGTCACGGGATTGCTGGCTCCGCTCGGCCAGAATCCTAGGAACCCGCCATTTGCTTGTTGAAATTCCAAGAAACTGGAAGCGACACTGGGGACCTGAACGAACTGCAGGTTCGAACTACTCGCGATACTGTAAAGGGAGACGCCGGGTATGTCGAACTCGCCATAGCTTCCCCAGAACCAGTTTGATGAGTTGTCCAGTTGCGCCGCAAGCCAAGCGTATGCCGAGACCGCCCTCGCCGAGTGAGTGTCGTTGAGCCAGAGGGCGTAGGCTGCAGCTGCAGTATTAGGAGGAAAGAACTCACCATAAGAGCCATCAGAAGATTGATTCCTAGCTAGCCATTGCAACGCCGAGCCTAGACCTGAGGAAGCTGTCGGGGATAGAACAGGATAAGAAGTGCGAGGGTCCCTAGCCAGAACAGTCGGTACAATGGGTGAAACGGAAATGCCCATCATCACGAGTAGAACAACAAAGAGGACGGACTTACAAGCGGGCAAAGTTACCCGCTTGCCTGAGAGGTTGTCATATAAGCATTAGCGAAGGAAGCTTGTCCGAACGTCCTTAGAAACAGGAAGCAACAGTTCTAGCATTCGGCAGAGGCGGCTGATACGGCACCTCGTAGGCCCATGCCAGAGTTTGGCCGTTGGACAGTCGAATCATGTCAGCTCCAACCGGAGAGGTTGCCCAGGCGTTCTGACTCTGGCAGAATATCCAGACTGTCCAATAGAAGGGGTTTTGGTTGTTGACATTGTTGATTCCTGTGACGTAATGCTCGTTGTAAGGGGTTCCGTAGCATTGTTCCTTGACATTACCGTTTGCTAGATGGACTGTTAATTGGTAAAAATTCCAAGTCGCGGGGATATTTGTTTCATTGAACCATCTGAGAGTTCCGTTGCCATAATTGATCAGAGTATTCGTTTCGACAACATTGGTTCCTGCTGAACTACCGCTTGAAGGACCGCATTGGGCCGATGAGGTCGATAGCGTTCCGCCATACGATCTCTGAAGGTAATAGTATGCCCCAACTTGTGCTGCTACTAACAGGGCTGCGATGAGCCCGAGAACGAGATAGAACACTCGATGGTTCTCCGAAGGAGATCACTGTATCCTACTTTTGGAGAGGGAGCCCGATTCGCCTGGCGGCGATTATAGCCAATGGGACGACAGTTGCGAAGAATACTAGGTTGCTTGCTTCGTGAATAATTGCAAAGGGCACTCCGGTTATCAGGCCAATGACCAACGCTTGGTAGAGTGAACTGGTTTTGAATATCCAAGAGCCGAAGTTTGTGAGGACATCGTATGCGAAGGTTGCCTGGAAACCGATCAGTCCGAAAATTAGACCGGCTCGTCTATATGGATGGGCATTGTTGAGTAGATCTTGAGCGGCTGATGCCCGGCTGAGGAGTGCTCCTGCGATAGCGTAGAAACATTCTCCGGTCATAAGGAAAAATAGCAGTATGGGGTCGGCCTGGCCATAGGGGTTGATGAATCCGTAGATCAGCCAACTGGAGATGGCTGAGCCGAGCCCGACTTCTAGTCCGAAGAGGAAGGCGGCGATGAAAATCAGGGCGTCCATAAGCTTCACGTTGGGGATGTCGATCATGACGTAGTTTGTGCCTAGGGACAGAGCCGTGAAGACTGCTATCAAAGCCACCTTCATCTGGGGGCTAGAGAATGGTTGATGGTTCTGCCTGAGCCGCGACAAACTAAGCGGGCAAAGTTACCCGCATGCTTATATAGAATTTCCTCTCGGCCTCGCTTGTTTTGATAGCCAGCGCTCAGACTCTGAGAGCCCCTCCCGAGCTACTTCGAGAGCTCAGAGAGGCCTTGGAATCTGCGGTCCAACGGAACAGGGCTGAAGCCATCCTTCTTTCCGGAGGGCTAGACACCAGCATCATTGCCGCGCTCGCATCCAAACATAGTGCTCTGAGAGCTTACACAATAGCTTTGGAGGGAGCTCCTTCTCCAGATATCGAATATGCTAACTTGATGACCAAGGCCCTAGGCCTGAACCATGATCTACACATATTCAGCGTGGAGGAATTTATGCAGAATCTTCCAGAAGTTGTGAAGACTCTCAGGGTTTTCGATCCGATGGAGATCAGAAACAGTGCTGCAGTCTATATCGCTATGAGGGAGGCCAGGAAGGAGGGAGTCTCGACATTTCTAACAGGGGACGCGTGCGACGAGCTGTTTGCAGGCTACAGCTTCCTGTTTAACCTCGCGCCGCCAGAACTGAAGACCTCTCTGCAGAAACTATGGAAAGCGATGAGCTTCTCTGCAGTCCCGATGGCTCAATCGCTCGGCATGGTTGCCAAGATACCCTTTCTCGAACCTGAAGTCAAGAAGCTAGCCAGTGAGATAGACCCGTCATTCCTCGTGGTCGAAGAGAAGGGTCAGAAGTGGGGCAAGTGGATTGTCCGGAAGACTTTCGAAGACTTGCTGCCTAGCCAGATTACTTGGCGAGTCAAGACGCCAATCGAACAGGGATGCGGGACAACAACCCTCCCGCAAATATTTGACAAGAGAATATCCGACGAGGAATTTCGTGAGAAACAGGAACACATCAGAGCGGTGGACAATGTTACCATTAGGGACAAGGAGCATCTCGTCTACTACGAGATATTCCATCGGGTTTTCGGAGATAGGCTAGAAACTTCTGGCAGAACGTGTCCCCAGTGCCACTACGAGGTAAGATCTGACGCGACGTTCTGTCGAACTTGCGGAGCCTATCCGATTTGAAGATACCTCGTATCGTCATCGGAGGGACTCACAGCGGCGTAGGCAAGACTTCCATAGCAATTGGAATAATGGGAGCCTTGGCAAGGAAGGGGAGAAGGGTCCAAGGATTCAAAATCGGACCCGACTTTCTCGATACCAGCTTCCACACAGCCGTGACTGGAAGACTCTCACGTAACCTTGACTCTTGGATGATGCCGAGAGCAAGAATTCCTTCCCTCTTTGCATCAGGCTGTGAAGGTGCTGATATCGCAGTCATCGAAGGCGTCATGGGAGTATTTGACGGGATTGACGGAAAGTCAGAAGTGGCAAGTACCAGCGAGGTTGCCAAGATGCTCAGGGCTCCCGTCCTGCTGGTCATCGACGCGTACGGTCTCGCTGGCAGCGCAGCAGCACTCGTGCTCGGCTACAAGAACCTCGACCCAAAGTTGAGACTTAGCGGCGTCATTCTAAACAGAGTCGCAGGCGACGCCCACGCAAAGATGTGCAGCGAGGCGATAGCGCGCCACTCGAAAGTTCCGGTCCTCGGTGCGATTCCAGTTAGCCAAGACGTCAAGCTACCAGAACGACATCTCGGGCTAATTCCAGCCAGCGAAATGAAAGACGGGAAAGTTCTCGACGCGATAATCGACCAGATCGAAGCCCATGTAGATCTAGACCGTGTCGAGGAACTAGCACAATCGGCCAGCCAGATCCCAGCCCCAAGAGGACGAACTACTCAATACAAAATCCAACGCGATAAGACGACAATCGCTATCGCAAAGGACCAAGCCTTCAGCTTCTACTACCAAGATAACCTAGACCGACTAGCCGGGGCCGGCGCGCGTATCGAATTCTTCTCGCCCCTCAACGACGATATCGTCCCAGAGGGTTCGAGTGGGCTCTACATTGGAGGAGGTTATCCAGAAGTCTACGCGAAGGCTCTATCCGAGAACCATCCTATGCTAGAATCGATTTCAAAACTTGCCATGGACGGTATGCCAGTCTACGGCGAATGCGGCGGACTCATGTACCTGACCAAGTCGATTCAAGACGTCGAAGGAGTCGAGCACAAGACTGTCGGCCTTTTGGATGCGAAGACATCCATGGTAAGAAGATTGACACTCAGCTACACACTCGCAAGGTCAATGCGACCAAATATTCTGACCCGCGCTGGGAGCATTGTTAGAGGACATGAATTCCATTTTTCCACATTGCGAGACGTTCCTCTTGATGCGGAGTTTGCGTACCAGTTGAAGAGGGGTATCGGGGTCGGTGATGGCCGTGACGGCTGGACTTGCTACAATACCCTCGCATCGTACATGCATACGAGTTTCGCATCTGATGGTCGAATGGCCGAAAGGTTTGTGGAGTCCTGCGTCAACTACTCGAGGAGGTAGGTTGAGCCAGCCTTGAGGATTGCCTCTCTTTTACCCAGCGCGACAGAGATCGCCTTCGCTCTGGGACTCGGGGACCAAGTGGTCGCGGTCTCGCACGAGTGCGACTATCCTCCCGAAGCTTCCGGGCGGCCCGTTCTGACAAAGTCTGCGATTCACCAGAAGATGCACAGGAGCCTCGACGTTGACCGCGAGGTGGAAAAACGTGGGGGCGACATTTACGAGATTGACGAGAAGCTGTTGGGGGAGCTGAAGCCTGATCTGATTCTGACCCAAGAGCTTTGTGCGGTCTGCGCCGTCTCCTATACAAAGGTCAAGGAAGCTGCGAGGGTCTTGGACGCGGATACGAAGATAGTCTCGCTTGAACCGAATAATCTCGAAGAGATCGTCGATAACATTCGCTTGGTCGGAAAGATCACTGGCAAGACCTCGCAGGCCGAAGAACTTGCATCACGACTATCCCGAAGGATAGACAAGGTGAAAGAGAAGACCAAGAAGGTGCAGTATCGTCCACGGGTCTTCTTCATGGAATGGCTTGAGCCTCCATGGGCTGGGGGCCACTGGATTCCCCAGACGGCTAATTATGCAGGAGGAGTTGAGGGCCTCGGAAACCTCGGAAGACCATCTCAGAAGATCTCCTGGAACCGGGTCGTGGATTATCAGCCTGAGATAATCGTCCTCTCGCCATGCGGGTTCGACCTGAAAGGCGTCAAAGCAGAGTCCCATGTCTTAGCCTCCTATCCGGGATGGGACAAAATTCCGGCGTACAAGAGCTCTAGAATTTACGCTGTGAACGCGTCAGCCTACTTCAGCCGACCAGGACCCCGCGTCGTCGATGGTCTCGAACTTTTGGCCCACATAATACACCCGGAACTCTACCCGGAAAACCCTCCAGATGATAGCATGGAACGTCTAGACACTGCTTTCATCAAAGCGTAGAGGATTCGTGCTGAATATTCTCAAGGGTCTCCTTCTCCATCTGTAAAGTCACGTGCTCTATCCCAAATGATTCTTTCAGTTTCGCGGCCACTTTCTTGAGAATGATAGACCCCTGACTGATCGAGTCCGAATCTAGTGTTACGTGCCCGCTCAGCGC
>WNGC01002984.1_pt1 | contig 10602 bp, 7 predicted proteins | sample 5400051 | NCBI WGS metagenome assembly WNGC01 (sample SAMN13153368, study PRJNA577476) | soil metagenome | isolation source: 20 cm soil or saprolite under grassland replicate 2 | place: USA:California | collected 2016-06-15 | reverse complement strand
CGGTAGTCATACCAGATATCCAGGATCCCGACGACCGCCAGCGCCAGCAGTGGAAGAAGGCCTGCCGTGAGGAGGAAGAGGCCGGCCATCACCTGCGCCGCCCGCGGAATCTGCCTGCGGTTCATCCAGGTGATTCCGATGAGGGCGCCCTGGAAGCCAAAGACGAACAGGGTGAGGATCATGACGTTCCATGCCGCACCGGTCAGCGAGGGACGCACCCCGCTGACCACGGATGTGACGGTGCAGGTCCAGAAGAGGCCGAGCGCTAGTGGCGGGGAGAGGCGCCAGGTGAGGATGGCAAACGCCAGCAGCACCGGGAAGAGGGTGCGGATCATCTGGGGTAATATCGCGGGAACGCAGTGGTGCTCCGCGCACGAGGGATCCACGAGGGCGCGAAGCGCCTCCAGTTGCTGCGCGGGCGCCCCAAGACGCTGTTGGAAGGCCAGGGACATCCGAATGCCCTGGACCTGGACATCGATGAACTGGCCGAGCACATCTTGATGAAGCACGAGCATGGTGACGCCCACCGCAGCCACCGACGCGGCCAGGAAGGCGGCCGCACCGGCGAGGACGGTCAGCGGCGCGCCGATCCGGCGCCGTACTCCCCAGCCCAACGCCAGGCCGAGCGGGGCGAAGATGCCCCCCATGGAGACCGCGTTCAGTGGGCCGAAGAACTGCAGCAGAATCAACCCGGCCACAATCGCGGCGAGGACCGCGGTGCGGAGCCCCCACCGGATGACCAGCAACATCAGCGGAATGGGGGCGAGGAGGATGCCGACGAACGGCGCCACCAGCCCGACAATCGCGGCGACGGCGCTGAGCGCGGCCAGGATGGCGCCTTCGGTCAGCCCCCGCGCCGGACGCAGTGCGCCCCCCGGGCGCGCGGCGGCGGGGCGTACGGTGGAGGAACGCGCGGTCGACTTGCTCAGGAGGCTAGTCTCCGGTGTAGGGAAGCAGGGCGAGTTCGCGCGCGCGCTTGATCGCGACCGCCAGCACCCGCTGGTGCCGGGCGCAGTTTCCCGACACCCGGCGCGGCAGGATCTTGCCCCGCTCGGTGACAAACCGGCGCAGCCGGGGAATGTCTTTGTAGTCGATAAACGTGGCCTTCTCAGCGCAAAACGAACAGACCTTGCGCTTCGGACGCCGCCGGTAATCGCGACGCGGCCGCGCGTCCTTGTCCCTGCCTTCTGACATCGGTCCCCTGCCGTATGTCCGGGGCGCTTGCGTGCTCACGGTACCCTCCGCGCTCAAAATGGAACGTCCTCGTCCGAACTGCTCTGTTGGGCGGCTTCGTCCGCCGCTGGGGCGGCCGCCGCCGCGGTCGCTGTCGCGGTCCCCGTCTCCGCCGTGCCCTGCCGTCCGCGATCCAGGAACCGGATCCCATCCGCGACGACCTCGGCGACCTTCCGTTTCTGGCCATCCTGGGTTTCGTAGGAGCGGAGTTGAAGCCGGCCTTCCACCGCAACCATCCGGCCCTTGGTCATGTACTGGCTGACCTGCTCCGCCAGTTTCCGCCAGGCCACGATATCGATGAAGTCCGTCTCGCGGTTCCCCTGCTGGTCCCGGAACGGCCGGTCGACCGCCAGCGTGAAGTTCGCGACCGGCGCTCCGCTCGGCACATACCGGAGCTCGGGGTCCCGTGTCAGCCGGCCGATCAGGATGATGCGATTATACATGGGACGGGCCCGCCGGCGGGGTCGATGGCTGCCCGGCAGCCGGCGTGGAGCCGGTCACCGGGGCCCCGCTCGTCGAGGAGGACGCCGGCGTGGCGGCCGGCGCGGCCGCGGCGGGGGCGGCGACCGGTTTGGGATGATGGGTCCCGAACGCGAACCGGAGCAGGTCCTCATTCAACCCCAGCAGCTGCCGCAGGGCGGCCGATCGGCCGGGATCGAGCGTGAAGACGAGCAGGACGTAATACCCGTCTCGGGACTTCTTGATGGGAAAGGCCAGCTTGCGCTTGCCCCAGCGTTCCTGGCTCTTCAGGGCCCCGCCGTGTTCGGTGATCCGCTGGGTGATCCGTTCGAGGGCCGCGCCCAACCCCGCTTCATCGAGGTCGGGCCGGAGAACAGCAACAATTTCGTAAGTGCCCACCCAGCACGCTCCCTTCCTCTGGACTGCAACCGGAAGCCGTCTTTCTCGATCGCGCTCCCGGGGCGGCCCTGCGCCGGCCCGCCGCAACCGGCGCGTGGCCTCGCAGGGCAGGAAGGACTCGGTCGCGTCACTGCGACCGCTCCTGTATTCGGTTCTGTCTCGCGGTCAGATTGTACCATGGGCGAGCGCGGTTTCACAAGGCATCACGTCGCGAACCGGAACGTGATGACGTCCCCGTCCTGGATCTCGTAGTCCTTCCCCTCCAGCCGGACCATGCCCCGCTCTCGCGCGGCGGCGACGGAGCCGCACGCCGCGAGATCTCGGTACGCGATCACCTCGGCCCGGATGAAGCCGCGCTCCATGTCGGTGTGGATGCGCCCGGCGGCCGCGGGGGCGCGGGTGCCGGCCGGCACCGGCCATGCGCGGACCTCGTCGGAGGCGATCGAAAAAAACGTCCGCAGGCCGAGGAGCGCCTCGCACGCGCGCACGAGCCTCGCGAGGCCGCGTTCGGTCATCCCCAGCGCGGCCAGGAACGGGGCGGCGTCTTCCTCCGGCAGCTCGGTCAGCTCCATCTCGAGCTTGGCGCACAGGCCGAGTGCCTGCGCGCCCGCGTGCGCGGCGTATCCGGCGACCGCCTCCAGGCACGGCCCGCCCGCCGGCCGGTCTTCGCCCAGGTTGGCGACGTAGAGGACCGGGCGCGCGGTGAGGAGGTGGCGGCGCCCGTCCTCGGCGGCGGCCTCGGTCCCAGCCGCGGGGACCCAGCTCCGGGCCGGATGGCCGCCGGCCAGGTGCGCCTCGAGCTGCGCCCACCCGGCTTCTTCCTGGCGCGCCGCCCGATCTCCCGCGCGGGCGCGCGGGGCGACCAGCGCGCGGGCCCGCTCCACCGCCGCCAGATCGGCCAGCAGCAGTTCGGTCTCCACGATCCCGATGTCGCGCAGAGGGTCGACGTTCCCTTCGACGTGGGCGACATCGCCCGCGAAGCACCGGACGACGTGGACGAGCGCATCGACCTCACGAATGTGGGCGAGGAACTGGTTCCCGAGGCCTTCGCCCTTGTGCGCGTTCCGGACCAGGCCGGCGATGTCGACGAGCTCGAGCGTGGCCGGGACGATCCGCCGGGGGCGGGTGATCGCCGCGATGGCCTCCAGCCGGGGGTCGGGGATGCGGACGACGCCCACGTTCGGCGCGATCGTCGTGAAGGGGTACGGCGCGATCTCCGCGTGCGCGGCCGTGATCGCGCGAAACAGCGTGGACTTCCCGGCGTTGGGAAGTCCGACGAGGCCACAGGTGAGGGGCACGCGTTCCTCCGGGGAGCGGCCCGGCTCTCCCCCGACGGGAGGCCGGGGCTCGCTCAGGAGGGGTTCGCCACCGCCACCGAGTTTCCGCCGCTGGTCTTGGCCTTGTACATCGAGCGGTCGGCCGCCTCGATCAGGGCTTCGGTGCTCTTCCCGTCCTCGGGGTACGCGGCCACGCCGAGGCTCAGGGTCACCGAGGCGGCCACCGCCGCGCTGAGCGGGGCCGCCCTGACGGCGCGCCGGACCCGCTCCGCGATCTCCGCGGCCGCGATCTTGGTCGTGTGGGGGAGGAGGATCATGAACTCGTCGCCGCCGTAGCGGGCAACGGTGTCGATCTGGGTGCGGTGCTCCTGCTGGAGGACCCGCGCGACGAGGCGGATCACCTCGTCGCCGCGGAGGTGGCCGTAGGTGTCGTTGAAGCGCTTGAACTGGTCGATCTCGATCATGATGAGCGAGAGGGGGACGCCGTAGCGCATGGAGCGTTCGAGCTCGCGCTCGAGGGCCTGCCAGAAGGCGCGGTAGTTGAGGAGGCCCGTGAGGCCGTCGGTGGTGGCGAGCACCTGGGTGCGCTCGTACAGCTGCGCCTTTTCGAGCGCGATCGAGACGTACCCGGCGAGCGTGGTGAGGAGGTCCAGGTCGGCGGGGGTGAGCTTCGTCTCGATCCCTTCGATACTGATGACCCCGACGACCTTCTCGTGGCTGACGATCGGGACGCAGGCCTGCTGGGTCACCCGGGGATCCCAACCGTTGAAGTCGGGGTCGCGGCGCACGTCGGCGACGAGCGCTGCGCTGCCGGTGCGGGCGACCCGTCCGATCACCCCGGTGGTCACGGGCACGGCCGCGGCCAGCCCGGTGTACCCGCGGGAGGCTGTGAGCTGGATCTGGTCGCCGTCGAGGAGGCCGATCAGGACCAGGGGATAGTTGAGCGTCGTGTGGAGCTCCTCGACCAGGGCGTCGAGCAGCTCGCTCGGGTGCAGCGTGGAGGCGACTCGGGTAAACGTCCGGTTGAGCAGGCCGAGCTGGTGGGCCTTGCGCTCCGCTTCCTCGAGCAGCAGGGCGTTCTGCACGGCGATCGCCACCTGGTTGGCGACGGCGCCGCCGAGCGCGGTCTCCGACGATCCGTACGGGCGCGCCGCGTCGTGGTATAGGGCCAGCACCCCGATGGCGCCGCTGCGGTAGACGAGGGGGAAGGTCGCGATCGTCCGGTACCCGACCCGCCGCGCGCGCTCCACATTGGCCCGCCCATCGGTGTGGGCATCGGCGATGATCACGGGCTGGCCGAGCCGGAGGGCGAGGCCGGTGAGCCCAATCCCGGACTGCATCTCGGCGGCCATGTTGCGGACGTCATCGTCCGCCAGCCCGCGGGCAAAGGTGTGCGTGGTCTCCTTGTCCAGGGCGCCGAGATACAGGCCGCAGCGGTCCGCCTTGAGCACCTCGTGCGTCCAGTCGGCGATCGTGTCGAAGACCGCCTGGAGATCCTGCTGCGAGTTGATGCGCTCGGAGATCGCCTTCAGCTCCTCGACCCGGGTCAGATCCTCCCGGGATTTCGTGTACAGCCGCGCGTTGTTCACCACGAGCGCGGCCTGGGCGGCGAAGGTTGAGACCACGCGTTCCTGGTACGCGGTGAAGAAGCCGGGGATGGGCTTCGTGACGGTGATGAGGCCGACCGGATCGCTGCCCGCCAGCAGGGGCACAATCAGCAGGGCCCGCACCCCGTCGTTCGGGAACGCGGCCTGGCTCTCGGCGGTCCGGCGGGCGTCCCGCTGGTAGTCGGCGATCCGCAGCGGCCGGCGGTGGGTCAGCGCCCACCCCGACGCGCCGTTCGGCAGGACGGCCGGGCCGCCGTGGAATTGGGCCGGCGTGAGGCCCCGCTCCAGGGCGATCTCGTAGGAGTCGTCCGAGTTGCGCAGGGTGATCCAGAGCGCGTCGGGCTTCGTCAGCCGGGCGACCTTGTCGGCGAGGCGGCTCAGCAGGGCGTCGAGGTCGTGCGTTTCCAGCAGGTCGGTGAGCGCCTCGTGGAGCGCGGTGGACTCCCGGAGGTCCTGCCTGTGGGACGTGAACAGCAGCGCGATGAGGCTGGCGATGACGAGGGGAATCAGCAGCACGGGCGCTTCGCCCCCCCAGATGGCGATCGCGATCGAGAGGCCGGAGGCCCCGAGCGCGGCCGCGGTGGGGATCCGCCACAAGGCGCTGTTGAGCAGCCCAACCCAGAACGGCTCCTGGAAGACCGCGGAGAGGAAGAGGCCCGCCTGCAGAGTCGTGGCGAGGGCGTAGACGGCCAGGACGGCCGCGGTCGCCGCGAGGCCCGCGCGCCCCGCGAGGTCGGGGCTGACGCGGTCGAGCGAGAGGGCATGGCGGAGGTACAGATTCCATGTGGCGCCGGCGAGCAGCGCCGCCAGCGCGCACTGCCCGGTCTCGAAGAGCCCGCGGTCGAAGGCGCGGCGGCGCAGGACCCCGTTGCCGATCGCCGCTCCGAGCGCGCCGGCAATGGCGGCCGGCACCGGTCCGAGAATGACGATCGCCGGGAGGGCGACCGCCGGGCCGAAGGTCTGGGAGCCTCCGCTGGCGAGCGGGATCTGGAAATGCTCGGCCGGGATGGAGAGGAGCAGGAAAATCGCCAGGAGCTTCCAGGACGGCAGGAAGACCCCGGGCGCCGTGCCGATGAGCAGCGCCGCCGCCAGGAGCGCGGGCCCCCACGTGACAAGCCACGCCGTGCTCGGCCGAACCTGCCCCGAGCGCAGCGCCACCCCTGGGGCGGATGGGAGCGGAATCTTCATACCGAGTATTTGATGCCCGGGGGAGGCGCGGGTTTAGACCTCGGGGAAGCCAATCGAAAGCCGATCGAAGCGTGGAGTAGAGCAAAGGTAAGCGTGGATTAGAGCAAAGGTATCAGGCGGGCGGCGGCTCCGGCGCGGCCCCTTCGGCTGCGCCGCGGCGGACGAACTCTTTGATCCGCCGCTCCAACTTGGGCCTGGGCATCAGCACGTGCCGCCCGCAGCCGAGGCAGCGGATGCCGATGTCCGCCCCGAGGCGCACGATCTCCCACTGATCGCCGCCGCAGGGGTGGGTCTTTCGCGTCCGGACGACGTCGCCGAGGAAGAGTTTCAGCACCGGCATCATCACCACCCCGATCCTTCCCCGCGCCTCGATCAGCGGAGCTAGCGGCCCGCCGTGATCAGGGCGTCCGTCGGCGCGTAGTCGTCGGTCAGCAGCGGGACATCGCGGGTCTCGACCGGGACATCCAGCAGGTCGCCGGCGTCCCGGCGAAGCCCGTCGATCCGGATCAGCCGCTGCCGCGCCGCCGTCTCTGCCCGGGCGAGCAGCCCGGCGCGGGTGAGCGGCGGGCCGGCGGTTCCCACCAGGATGATGTTGCGGAGCGACTCCGGCGCCCCGCCGCCCACGGGAAACACGTAGACCTGCGCGAACACCGACCGGAACGTCTTGTAGATCGCGCGGAACAGCCGGCTCTCAGGGCCCCGCACCGCGCCGATCACGTTGCTCGCCACGACGCCGCCCGGGCTCACCCGGGCCGCGGCCGCCTGGTAGAACTCCCGGGTGGCGAGGTGGAACGGGATCGTATCGATGAGGTACGCGTCCAGGATGATGAGATCGTAGCGCTCGGTCGCGCGGCGCAGCCAGAGGCGGCCGTCCATGACGTGCACCCGGAGGCGGGCGTCGTCCGGGACGGCAAAGAACCGCCGCGCCGCATCGGCCACGGCGGGATCGATCTCCACGACCTCGACCGTCGCGTTCGGGTAATCGTGGTGGAACCGGCTCGGCGCGGTCCCGCCCCCCATGCCCACGAAGAGCACCCGCCGGAATCCGGGATTGAACAGGACCGGGAGATGGAGGTAGTCGGTGTAGGGGAACACGGTGCGCAGGGGCGCGTCCTGATCCCGGGCGCTCTGCCAGTAGTTGTCCAGCCGCAGGTACCGGATCCGGGCCTCGTCCGCCACCGTGATCCGGTGGTAGACCGTGTCCCGGGCGAACACCGTTCCGCTCTCGCCCGCCGGGGGACTGCCGGTGAGGATCAGCAGGGCGCCGGCCACCGCCCCGGCGCCGGCGGCCGCGCGCGCCCGCCCGATCCACACCCACCCCAGCGCGGCCAGGGCCATCTCGGTTCCACCCAACATTTGCATGATCGCGCGGACCCCAAACGTGGAGATCAGCACGAACGCCGCCAGCAGGGTGCCGGCGATGCTGCCGAGCGTGCTCAGCGCGTAGAGCATCCCGGCGACGCTCCCGATCCCCTCGACCGACTGCGCCCGCAGCCGGACCGCGTACGGGGAGATCGTGGCCATGAGCATGGCCGGGATGAAAAAGAGCGCCGTGCTGCCGAGGAGCGGGTTGCCGCGCGGTCCGTAGTCGTGCGCGGCGATCCCGCCCAGCACCGCGTCCGCGAAATGGGGGATCGGGAAGGTCGCCGCCCCGGCCAGAAAGACGAGGGCGAGGAAGGGGCCTCGCTGCGGCCACCGGGTGCTGAGGCGTCCCCCCAGGTAGTACCCGGCGCTGAGGGCGGCCAGGAACACGCCGATCAGGCTGCCCCACACGTAGACCGAGTTGCCGAAGTACGGCGCGATGACGCGGCTCGCCACGATCTCCAGGGCGAGCAGGACCGCGCCGCTTATGAAGACGACGAGCTCGAGGATGACCCGGCCCCTCTCCGCGGGTTCGCCGGCGCCTGCGCCTTCGGGGCGGCCGCCTTTCGCACGACGATCTCGTCGCCCTTCGTCTCCACGACGAGGGTCTCGCCTTCCCGGACCTCGCCCGCGAGGAGCTGCCGGCTGACGGCGTTCTCGACGCTGCGCTGGATGAGCCGCCGCAGCGGCCGCGCCCCATAGTCGGGGTTGTACCCTTCCCGCGCCAGGTAGGCCCTGGCCTCCTTCGAGACTTCGAGCCGGAGCCCGCGCGCGGCCAGGCGGGCGGTCAGGCCCGCCAGCTGCAGGTCGACGATGCGCTCCAGGTCGGCCCGGCTGAGCGGGTGGAAGACGATGATCTCGTCGATCCGGTTGAGGAACTCCGGCCGGAGCGTCCGCCGCAGCTCTTCCAGGATCTGCACGCGGACCAGTTCGAACGCCGGCAGGTCTTCGGGATCCAGGTTCCTCAGGTACTGGCTCCCCAGGTTGCTCGTCATGATGATGATCGAGTTCCTGAAGTCGACCGTCCGGCCGTGCCCGTCGGTGAGGCGCCCGTCCTCGAGGATCTGCAGGAGGATGTTGAACACGTCCTGATGGGCCTTTTCGATCTCGTCGAAGAGGATCACGCGATACGGGCGCCGCCGCACGGCCTCGGTGAGCTGGCCGCCTTCGTCGTACCCCACGTAGCCGGGCGGGGCGCCGATGAGGCGGCTGACCGTGTGCTTTTCCATGTATTCGGACATGTCGATCCGCACCATCGCCTCCTCGTCATCGAAGAGGAGGGTGGCGAGGGCGCGCGCCAGCTCGGTCTTCCCCACGCCGGTCGGCCCGAGGAACAGGAACGAGCCCACCGGGCGCTTGGGGTCCGCGAGGCCGGCCCGCGACCGGCGGATCGCGTCGGCGACGGCCGCGACGGCGTCGCGCTGGTCGACGACCCGCTCGTGGAGGCGGTCCTCCAGGTGCAGGAGCTTCTGCATCTCCCCTTCCATGAGGCGCGTCACGGGGATCCCGGTCCAGCGGCCCACCACCTGGGCGATGTCCTCCGAGTCGACCTCTTCCTTGAGGAGGCGGCCGTCGCCCAGCGCGCGGAGGCGCTCCTCCTGCGCGGCGAGCCGCTGCTCGAGCTCACGCAGCGCGCCGTACCGCAGCCGGGCGGCCCGCTCGAGGTCGGCGGCGCGCTCGGCCTTCTCGATCTCCACGCGCGTTTCGTCGATCTTCGTCCGCGTCTCGCGGATCTCGCCGATGAGGGTCTTCTCCTGGTCCCACCGCGTCCGCAGCGCCCGGCTCTGCTCCTTGAGGTCCGCGATCTCGCGCTCGATCCGGCTCAAGCGCTCGCGGGAGGCCGGATCGGTCTCCTTGCGCAGCGCTTCCCGCTCGATCTCCAGCTGCATGATCCGGCGGTCCGCCTCGTCGAGGGGCGCGGGCTTGCTGTCGATCTCCATCCGCAGCCGGCTCGCCGCCTCGTCGATCAGGTCGATCGCCTTGTCGGGCAGGAAGCGGTCGCTGATGTACCGGTCCGAGAGGGTGGCGGCGGCGATGACCGCGTTGTCGGTGATGTGGACCCCGTGGTGGACCTCGTATTTCTCCTTGAGGCCGCGCAGGATCGAGATCGTCTCCTCGACGCTGGGCTCGTCCACGAAGATGGGCTGGAACCGCCGCTCCAGCGCCGGATCCTTCTCGATGTGCTTGCGGTACTCGTCGAGGGTCGTCGCCCCGATCGCGTGCAGCTCGCCGCGGGCCAGCATGGGCTTCAGCATGTTGCTGGCGTCCATCGCGCCTTCGGCCGCGCCGGCGCCGACGACGGTGTGCAGCTCATCGATGAAGAGGATGATCTCGCCGGCGGATTCGGTGATCTCCCGCAGCACCGCCTTGAGCCGGTCCTCGAACTCCCCGCGGAACTTCGTGCCCGCGATCAGCGACCCGAGGTCCAGGGCGACGACGCGCTTGCGCCGGAGCCCCTCCGGGACGTCGCCGCGCACGATCCGCTGGGCCAGGCCTTCTGCGATCGCCGTCTTGCCCACGCCGGGTTCGCCGATCAGGACCGGGTTGTTCTTGGTCCGGCGGGCCAGCACTTGGACGACCCTCCGGATCTCCTCGTCCCGGCCGATCACGGGATCCAGCTTGCCCTCCCGGGCCGCCTGCGTGAGATCGCGCCCGTAGCGTTCCAGCGCCTGATACTTGGACTCGGGCGAGGCGTCCGTCACCCGCTGGCCGCCCCGGATGGCCTGGAGGGCGCCGTAGATCTTCTCGCGAGTGACGCCCGTCTGGGCCAGCACCCGCCCCGCCCCGCTGTTCTGGTCCGCGGCGACCCCCAGGAGCAGGTGCTCGGTGCTGACGTACTCGTCCCGGAGGCGCTGGGCCTCGGCCTGGGCGACCTCGAGCGCCCGGCGGAGCCCCGGCCCGACGGGTGGCTCCTCTGGTCCGTAGACCTTCGGCTGACGGCCGAGGTCCTGCTCGACCGCGGTGCGCAGCACGCCCGCATTCACGCCGATCCGGCCGAGCACGGCCGCGGGGATCCCATCGGACGGGCTGAGCAGCGCGAGCAGCAGGTGCTCCGCCTCGACCTGGCCGTGGTGCTG
>WNGC01002802.1_pt1 | contig 10602 bp, 12 predicted proteins | sample 5400051 | NCBI WGS metagenome assembly WNGC01 (sample SAMN13153368, study PRJNA577476) | soil metagenome | isolation source: 20 cm soil or saprolite under grassland replicate 2 | place: USA:California | collected 2016-06-15 | reverse complement strand
GGGTGCGGCGCTCGTAGCGCTGCCGGCTCATGAACGAGGTGGCAGAAGATGTCCGAGAAGCGGACCAACGCCGAGTGGCTCGAGGCGCTCAGCGCCGATCGCGAGAGCGCCTGGGCAGCGCTCCGCGACCAGGTCGTGCGGGGGCTGCTCTCGTACCTGCGCTCGAGCCGGCCCGTGGACGTCGACGCGCGCGCCTTCCCGGCCCTCGTGGAGGACGCCACCCAGGAGACCTTGCTGACGGTACGCGCCAAGCTGGGCTCCTTCCGCGGCGAGAGTCGCCTGACCACCTGGGTGTACCGGATCGCGGTGAACGCGCTGCTCATGGAGATCCGCCGCCGGCGCTGGGAGCGGCGGTCCTCCATCGACCTCGGCGGCTCGTTGCCCGAGTGGCCGCTCGAGGACCAGGCGCCGAACCCGGAGCTGGGCGCGCAGCAGCGCGAGGCGTGGCGATTGATCAGGAGCTTGATCGAGCAGGAGCTGACCCCTCACCAGCGCGGGATCCTCCTGGCCCACGTCTTTCACCAGAAGCCGCTGGACCTGGTCGCCGCCGACCTCGGTATCTCGCGGGACGCCGTCTACAAGGCGATCCATGACGCGCGAAGGAACCTCCGCGCGGCCCTCCTGGTCAAGGGGATCACGCTCGAGGCGACGCTGGCGATCTTCGAAGGTAAGATCGGGCCGGGCTCCGGCATCTAACTGACAAGCGATGAGACGCGGCCAGTTTCTCCAGCTGCTCCGCTCGATCTTCGGGGCCCGTGAGCAGGAAATGCCCTGCTCGGAGTTCTTCGAGCTCCTGCCCCGGTACGTCGACGTTGTCCTGGCGGGCGAAGACCCCGCGACGGAGCCATTGCCGCACGTGGCGCACCACTTGGCCCAGTGCCAGGAATGCGCCGAGGCCTGCGAGGCGCTTCTGAGGGTTGCCAGGTCGGCCGAGTAAGATCTGCCCTCCTCCCCGCATCCAACGGGTGAAAAGGGGGTAGACCATGCGACTCATGAGGCTCCGCGCCTTCCCTTCGGTCGCCGCGCTACTCGTGCTCGCCGTTGCGTCCGTTCTATGGGCGTCCCGCGGCGTGAGCGATGAGCGTCGGGAAGCTCCCTTCGACCGCGTGATCAGGGAGCACGTGCGCACGCAGGTGGAGGACGGTCGCCAGATCTTTCGGTTCGACACCTTCGGAGACGAGGACTTCTGGGGCGGCCTCCTTCGCCTGCATGAGGCGATCGAGACGGTGAGCCCTCGAACCGCTCTTGCCGTCGGGCTCAAGGTCGACGTCGATGCCCTGCCCGGTAGCCTCAGGAGTGCCCTACGGCATGGGCGCGTCGATCTCGACGACTCCGCGAACACCCTGGCGCTCCTGAAGTTGAACGCCGTGCTGGGTGTCACGGGATTTTTCGATCAAAACGGTCGTCTGCGCTCGATGGGCATCCAGTGCGCGCTCTGTCACTCGACCGTCGATGACTCACTCGCATCCGGCATCGGCCGGCGGCTCGACGGCTGGGCCAACCGCGATCTGAATGTCGGCGCGATCGTCGCGCTGGCACCGAATCTCAAGCCGGTCGCGGATCTACTCGGCGTGACTGACGCGACCCTGCGAGCCGTCCTCAATGGCTGGGGTCCAGGCAAGTTCGACGCCGACGTCTTCATGGACGGCAAGGCGCTGCCGCCGAGTGGCGGACCGACGCTGATCCCCCCGGCGTTCGGGCTCGCGGGCGTGAATCTCCACACCTGGACGGGTTGGGGGTCGGTGACCCACTGGAACGCCTTCGTGGCCAACCTCGAGATGCACGGAAAAGGGACCTTCTACGACCCGCGGCTGAACGACCCGGTGCGGTTCCCGATCGCAGCGGCCAACGGCTTCGGGAACGTGCGGAACCATCCGGATCTCATCACCTCGAAGCTCGCGGCGCTCCATATGTACCAGCTCGCCATCCCCGCCCCCAAGGCGCCGGAGGGATCCTTCGACGGGAGCGCGGCGGCACGCGGCGAGATGCTCTTCAACTCCAAGGCGCAGTGCGCGACGTGCCACGTCCCGCCGCTCTTCACCGAGCCCGGCTGGAACATGCACCAGGGCGAGGAGCTCGGGATCGACAACTTCCAGGCTGATCGAGCGCCCGATCGGCACTACCGGACGGCGCCGCTCAAGGGGCTCTGGACGCACCAGAAGGGCGGGTTCTATCACGATGGCCGGTTCCCGACCCTGCGCCATGTCATCGACAACTACAATGCCGTGAAAGGTCTCGGGCTGACCGGGACGGAGGTCGTCGATATCGTCGAATACCTCAAGTCCCTCTAGACTCGGTGGTCGCCGAGCCCGGGCAGCCGCAGCTTCTTCTCCACGCCCCGGAACGTCAGCGACAGGGCGTAGCTGACCACGAGGTAGATCGCGCCCACCAGCGTGAAGACCTTCAGCGTCTGGAACGTGGAGCTGGCGAGCAGCTCGCCCGCCCGCATCAGCTCACGCACGCTCAGCACGGCGACCAGGGACGACTCCTTCACCAGCACGAGGGCATAGTTGCCGAGCGCCGGGAAGATGACCCGGAGGGCCTGGGGCAGGACGACGTGGCGCATGCACTGGGCGGCGGTCATGCCGAGCGAGCGCGCCGCCTGCGTCTGGCCGGCGTCGATGGACTGGATGCCGGCGCGGAACAGCTCGGCCAGGTAGGCGCCGAAGTTCATGCTGAGCCCCATCACACCGGCCTCGAACGCCGGGAGGCGGATGCCCGCGTCGGGCAACGCGTAGTAGATATAGAAAAGCTGCAGGAGCAGGGGCGTCCCCCGGATCACCTCGATGTAAAAGGTCGCGACCTGGGAGATGACCGGCGCCCGGGAGATCCGGCAGAAGCAGACGACGAGGCCGATGACGACGGCGATCACGAACGCCCAGACGGTGAGCGCGATCGTCATCACCACCCCCTCGAGCAGGGGCGGGAGGAACAACCGGAGGTCGTGTGCCAGCGCGTCGATCAGCTGGCGAGCAGGTGGCCGACGCCCCAGCCGTCGAGGATCTTCTTGAGCTGACCGCTCTGCTTGAGCTTCCGGAGGGAGTCGTTGATCGCGTCGAGGAGCTCCTTGTCGCCCCTGTTGACGGCGAGGCCGATCTTCCAGGCGTTGACGGGCGCGTAGTTCTCGACGCGCTTGATCCCGGGGATGCCGTGGGTGGCGATCTGGTAGGCGATGCTCGGCGGATCGACCATCGCGACGTCGAGGCGGCCCGCCCGCACGTCGGCGAGGAGCTGGATGTAGTCGGGATACGTGCGGACGTCCTTGATGCCGTCGACCTTCTTCAGCATCTCGTACTGGACGCTCGCCACCAGGCAGCCGACGCTCTTGCCGGACAACGACTTGAGCTCGGGGTAGTCGGCGGGCTTGCCCTCGGCGACCACCAACCCCTCGCCCCACCCGTAGACGGGATCCGAGAAGTCGACGACCTCGGCGCGCTGGGGCGTGATGAAGAGCGGGGCGGACATGAGGTCGGCGCGTCTCGAGGTGAGCGTCGGAATGAGTGACCCGAACGGCACCTCGGTGAATTCCGCCTTGACGCCCCAGTCGGCGGCAATGGCCTGCGCGACCTCGAACATGATGCCCTTGAGGCTGTTCGTCTTGGCGTCGAGAAAGCCGTGGGGCGGGCTCGACGAGGTGATGACCACCTTGGCCACGCCCTGCTTCTTCACGTCCGCCGGCGAGACGGCCGCGGCCTGAGCAGCGAGGGTGAGGAGCGTCGCGAGCGCCGCGAGCGTTCGCAGCATCGATGGTCTCCTCGGGGTCGCGCTCACCGCAGCGTGCGGCGGCAGGTGAGGTAGAGGCACTCCAGCATCACGGTGGCGGCGAGGAAGGCGGTCATGCCGCCCACGTCGTGGGGAGGGCTCACGGTGTTGACGTCGAAGGCGACGAAGTCGAGGCCCGCCAGACCCTGGAGGAGCTGGAGACCCTCGCGCGCGGTCGCCCCGCCCCAGGCCGGCGTGCACACGCCAGGGGCGCAGCTCGGGTCGAAGAAGTCCATGTCGAAGCAGAGGTAGACCGGGCGCCCGCGCAGCTTCGCGTGAACGTACGCGAGGACGTCGGGAATCCCGCGCCGGAAGAGCTCGACGCCGTCGATCAGCTCGTAGCCCTGTGCGCGTGTGTGCTCGAACACCCCGGGCATGTAGGTCGGCCCCCGCGCGCCGATGTGGAGCGAGCCCGCGGTGTCGACGACACCTTCCTCGGCCGCGCGCGTGAACGTGGTGGCGGTGTTGTACATGTCGCGTCCGGCGCCCGGATACGTGTCGGTGTGGGCGTCGATGTGCAGGACGACCAGGCCCGGGTGGCGCTTCTGGACGGCGCGGAGCTGGGGGAGCGTCACGCTCCCGTCGCCGCCCATCGTCACCGGCACCACGCCGGCGTCGACGATGGCGCCCACCGCCTCCTCGATCCGTTCGAAGGCCTCCTCGACGTGGCTCGGGGTGAGGCGGACGTTGCCGCAGTCGACGAGCCCGAGCTCGGTCAGCGGGTTGAAGTCGAAGATCGGCGGCTCGTAGGGGCGAACCAGATACGACTGCTCGCGGATGGCCGCCGGCCCCTGCCGCGAGCCGATGCGCACGGGATGCGTTCCCATGTCGAACGGCACGCCGAGCACGGCCGCCTTGCTGCGTGTCAGGTCGTGGCTGAAGGGGACGCGCATGAAGGTGACGGTCCCCTCGAACGGTCCCTGGATGTCGACGTCGCTCACGGCGGACCCCCTCGCGCCCCGGCGCGGACCGCCGACTAATACCGCAAAACGCCGCCGGCGTCCAGCGGCGCTAGTGCTCTTGCGAGCCACGTCACACGCGAAGAGCCAGCTGTATCTCTTGTGAGGCATTGACAGCCCAGAGCGTGCGGCATCGCCGCGTGTCGGCAGCGGCTCACTGATGTCGGCCCAGCGGCCTGCACTGACCCGGCAAGCAGACGTGACCGGGCTCGCACCGAAAAACATCGATCGCCGTGCAATCGCTCGTTCTGGAGCCGCCAGGGACGCGGGGAGGTGGGCTGGGCGATCGACGTCTTGCACCCTCTTGCGGAGTCGACGTATCGTGAACTCGCGGATGCCCTCGATCCGACGTCTGAACGTTGGTGAAGCCCGCGGACGCCCGGCCTTGCTCCACAACGGCGGCGATGCACGGACGCCGCACGGCACCGCGGGACAGCCGCCGGAGTAACGCCCGGCCGAGGGCATTCCGTTCGCCAACCCCAGCAGCGACGCGGTGGATCGGGAGCGCAAGAAAAAGGTGATGTAGATGCGGGTCCTCCTGATATCCGACTCCGGCCGTCCTTTCCTCGAGCACGCCCGCCCGCACATCGCGGACTTCCTCGGCGGCGCCGTGAAGCGACTCGCCTTCGTCACCGCGGCCAGCCTCGGCGACGAGGTCGCCTACTACCAGCGCGCGCAGGCGGCGTTGGGGCCGCTGCCGCCCGACGGCGTCGGCGTGCAGGTGCTGCACCTGCGCTGGAACGCCGAGCCCCTCGCCACCCTCGAGCGGGCGGACGCGCTGTTCGTGGGGGGCGGCAACACGTACGCACTGCTGAAGCGCCTGCGCGAGGCGAGGCTGCTGGAGCCCATCCGCGCCCGCGTCCAGGCCGGGACGCCCTACATCGGCTCCAGCGCCGGCTCAAACGTCGCGGGCCCTCGCATTCTCACGACGAACGACTGGAACGTCGTCGCCCTCGAGGCGTTCGACGCGCTCGGGCTCGTGCCCTTCAACATCAACCCCCACTATCGCGAGACCGATCCCGCCATGGCCGCTGGGAGCGAGACGCGCGACGACCGCATCAGCGAGTACCACACCGTGTGGGACAACCCCGTGGTCGGCATCGAGGAAGGCACGCTCGTGCGCGTGGACGGCGGCGCCGTCACGGTCTGCGGGCGCGGGCGCATCAAGATGTTCGCGCGCGGCGCGGCGCCGCGCTGGTTCGGGAACGGCGAGCGGCTCCCGGTCTAGCGGGCACCCTTCCCCATGGTCTGCAACATCTTCATCGAGCCGTAGCGGGCCTGGATCTTCATCCACTCCTCTGCGTCGTAGAAGCGGCACGTGCCCTGTCCGAACGCCTTGGCCACCTCGAGGCAGAAGCGCACGGCCTGCTCGATGTCGGAGGCGTGGGAGGCGCCCGTCGCCGAGCCCGGCACGGCCACCTCCGCGGTCAGCGCCACACCGACGACGGGCGCGTCGGTGGCCACACACGGCTGCAGCACCGAGTTCACGTGGAAGAGCTCGTTCCCGTAGGGCGTGATGTCCTGCATGGTGATGGGCAACACGACGGGCATACGGCCCGTGACGTGCTGCTGGATGGTCAGGAGGTCCTCGGCCACGCGCAGGATCCAGCCCTGCATGACCGTCGGCGAGATGGCGATGCCGCGATGGTTGACGATGCGGTTGCCGCGCGTGGTGTCCACGGTGAGGATGGCCTCCATCTCCGGCCGCACCTCTTCCGCGTTGAGCGTGGCCATGTCCACCGGCGAGTTCATCATGGTGACGACCGGGTGCGGCATGGTGGGCGCGTCGGGGCACACATGGGTGGAGATCAGCACGTCGCCGCGGAGGCGGTCGCCCTTGGCGATCATGCGCCCCAGCTTCAGCGCGCAGGCGATCGCGGTCACCGCGCCGTCACCGTCGGAGACGAGCCCGATCTTCTCGGGCCGCGCACCGATGCCGCCGAGGCGGCCCACGATGCCCAGGGTGGGCGCGTCCCCGCCGGCGCGGCGGCCCCGCGTGCCGGGGACGACGCAGCGGACGAAATCGGTGCCGCCCGCCTTGCCCGCGAAGCGCTTCACCTCGACCTCCTTCACCCCCGAGGCGCGGATGGCGTCGGCCACTTCCCGGCCGGTGACGGTGGCGGCGTCGAGTAGGTCCAGCGATTGGAGGACGGCGGCGAGAGGCATCTCAGGGCTCCACGTGAGCGGCGAGGTTGAGCTTCGGGAAGACGGGGATGCTGCGGCCTCCGTCCAGGACGATGGCGCGGCCGGTGACGAAGTCGAAGGCGGGCGAGCACACGAGCGCGACCATCCGCGCGATCTCCGGCTGCGTGACGAGGCGCCCGAGCGGCGTGGCCGCGATCGCGGCCGCCTTGTAGGCCGGCATCCTGTCGGTTCGGGCGCTCGCGATCTGGCTCGGCACCACCGCATTCACCGTCACGTGGGGCGCGAACTCGATGGCCATGCTCTCCGTCATGTGGAGCAGCGCCGCCTTGGCGAGGCCGTAGACGGAGTGCGAGCGGACGAGGCCCGAGGTCGCTCCCAGGTTGACGATGCGGCCCCAGCCGAGCTTTTCCATGCCGGGAACGACGCGCTGAGAGGCGAGGAATACCGACTTGAGGTTGGCGCTCATCACGTAGTCCCAGTCGCGCTCGGTGAGCGTGCGGAAGGCGGTGTCGGCGAAGGGACCCGCGTTGTTCACCAAGACGCTCACCGGCCCCAGCCCCGCCTCCACTTCGTCCACGAGACGGCGGACGTCGTCGGCAACGGCGACGTCGGCCTGGAACGCCTGCGCCGCAGCGCCCGTCGCGCGGATCGCGGCCACCACCGAGTCGGCGCCCGCGCGTGAGCTCCGGTAATGGACCGCCACGCGGGCGCCGCCGCGGGCCAGCTCTCGCGCGATGTCCACGCCCGCGCCGGACGAGGCCCCCGTGACCAAGGCGACCCTGCCCTCGAGGAACTTCTCCTCGGCCACGCGGCTCTCCGCCGTCACGGCTCCACCAGCTCTGACCAGATCGAGGTCGTGTGGGAGCGGTCGAGGTACTTCGAGTACAGCTCGTCGAGCAATCCCTTACCCTTCTCGGCCAGCTCTCTCTCGTAGGCGGCGCGGTCGGTGACCTCGATCCGCTCGATGTAGTCCCAGCCGATCGGCGCGATCCTCTCCCCCACGTCCGTGATCCGATGCGTCCGGTAGGACACGATGGTCTTCACCTTCTCGCAGAAGACGTAGTCCACCTGGCGCTCGAAGCGCTCGTAGTCCTCGCGGCTCACGCCGGGCTTCAGCTTCGCGAGCACGTACCGCACGGTCGTCGCCATATGCGTCCCTCCTCCTCGGGTTCGTTTCCCTGTCACACGAGATGGCAGGCGACGCGATGCCCTGGCGCCACCTCGCGCAGGGTCACCGGTTGGGCGCAGACGGGCTGCGCCAGCGGACAGCGCCCGCGCAGGCGGCAGCCCGCGGGAATGTCGATGGGGCTCGGCACCTCGCCCGCGAGCACGAGCCGCTGGCGACGCGCGTCGGGATCGGGCACGGGCTGAGCCGACAGCAGCGCCTTCGTGTACGGGTGGAGCGGCCGCGCGAAGAGCTCCCTCGTGGGCGCCTCCTCGACGATGGTGCCGAGGTACATGACGGCCACGCGGCCGGCCAGGTACTTCACGGTCGCGAGGTCGTGGGAGATGAACAGGTACGTCATGCCGAGCGTCGCCCGCAGCTCGTCGAGGAGCAGGATCACCTTCGCGCGCAGCGACACATCGAGCGCCGAGGTCGGCTCGTCGAGCACCACCAGCCGCGGCCACGTGGCGATCGCCCGCGCGATGTTCACGCGCTGGCGCTGGCCGCCGGACAGCTCGTGAGGAAAACGCCCCGCCAGCTCCGACCCCAGGCCCACCTGCCCCAGCACCTCGGCGACGCGCTCGCGCCGCTGGCCGGCGGCGAGGGCGGTGTGGCGGCGCAGCGGCTCCTCGACCGTCCGGCGCACGCTGAGCCGCGGGTTCAGGGACGCCGTCGGGTCCTGGAAGACCATCTGGAGATCGCGGCGCCGGCGCCGCAGCGGCTCGGCGCCAAGCCCGGTGAGCTCGACGTCGTCGAAGATCACGCGCCCCCTGGTGGGCTCGACCAGGCGCAGGATGCTGCGCGCCACCGTCGACTTGCCGCAGCCCGACTCGCCCACGAGACCGAGGGTCTCACCCGCCGCCACCGCGAGCGACACTCCGTCCACCGCCCGCACCGCGGGCGCCGGCCGCCCACGCAGGCGCGCGAGCCACGCCCCCGACAGCGGGAAGTGCTTCACCAGGTCCTCAACGGACAGCAACGGCACCTTCGCGCTCCACGGCGTGGCAGGCGACCTCGTGCTCCGGCGCAGCACCCAGCAGCGCCGGGCGCTCACGGCGGCACACGTCCAGCACGCGCGGGCACCGGTCGGCGTAGCGGCACCCGGGCGGAGGCGCGAGCACCGACGGCACGGCGCCGGGGATGGGCTCCATGGCCACGTCTCGATCGATCCGAGGAACGGACCGCACCAGCGCCTGCGTGTAGGGATGCAGCGGCCGCGCGAACAGCGTGCGGACGTCGGCCACCTCCGCGAGCTGGCCTGCGTGCATCACCGTCACCCGGTCGCACACCTCGGCCACCACGCCGAGATCGTGGGTGATCAGCACGATGGCGGCGCCGGTCCGGCGGCCGAGGTCGCGCAAGAGATCGAGCACCTGGGCGGCGATGGAGACGTCGAGCCCCGTGGTGGGCTCGTCGGCCAGGAGCAGGCGTGGCGAGGTGGCGAGGGCCATCGCGATCATCACGCGCTGGCACATCCCGCCCGACAGCTGATGCGCGTACTGGCGCGCACGTCGCTCGGGCTCCGCGATCCCCACCTGCGCGAGCATCTCGAGGGTCCGCCGCCGCGCGTCGCGTCCCGATGCCCCCCGATGCAGCTCGAAAAGCCGCGCGATCTGCCGGCCCACCGTAAGCACCGGGTTGAGGGCCGTGCGAGGGCTCTGGAACACCATCGAGATGCGCGCGCCCCGCACCGCGCGCATTTGCTCCTCGGACAGGGCGAGGAGGTCCGCGCCCTCGAAGCGCACCTGGCCGCCGACGATGCGCCCCGGTGGACGGACGAGTCGCAGGATGGCGAGTGCGGTCACCGACTTGCCCGAGCCCGACTCCCCCACCACACCCAGGATCTCGCCCGCCCGCACGCCGAAGCTCAACGCGTCCACCGCCTCCACGACACCTCCGTCGGTGGCGAAGTGCACGCTGAGGTCGCGGACTTCCAGCAGCTCGGTCACCGGACGCCTCGCATGCGCGGGTCGAGGACGTCGCGCAGGGTGTCGCCGAGCAGATTGAAGGCGAGCACCGTCGCCATGATCGCGAGGCCCGGAAAGAGCACGAGCCACCACTCGCCCGAGACGACGTAGCCCGCACCCTCTGCCGTCATCTGGCCCCACTCGCTCTGCGGCGGCTGGATGCCGAGGCCGATGAAGGAGAGCGCGGCCACGGTCAGCACAGCGAAGCCCATGGCGAGCGTGGCCTGCACGATCAGCGGCGGCACGCAGTTGGGAAGGAGATGAACGAGCACGATCTGGTGCGGCCGGTTGCCCACCGTGCGCGCGGCCTCCGCGTACTCCGTCTCCCTCGCCTTCAGCATCTCGCCCCGGATCAGCCGCGTGTAGATCGGCACGTGGGTGATGGCGATGGCCGCCACCACGTTGGCCGTGCTGTTGCCGAGGGCGGCGGTGATGCCCATGGCCAGGATGAACGCGGGAAACGCCATGACGGCGTCGACCGCGCGCATGAGGAGCTGGTCCACCCAGCCGCCGCGATAGCCCGCCAGCGCGCCCAGCGTGGAACCGAGGGTGAGCGCGATGGCCGTGGCGCTCAGCGCGACGAGGAGATCGACACGCGCGGCGT
>WNGC01003255.1_pt1 | contig 10607 bp, 9 predicted proteins | sample 5400051 | NCBI WGS metagenome assembly WNGC01 (sample SAMN13153368, study PRJNA577476) | soil metagenome | isolation source: 20 cm soil or saprolite under grassland replicate 2 | place: USA:California | collected 2016-06-15 | reverse complement strand
ATTACGTCTGATAGCTTCATAGTTTGATCCCCTTTCTCGATCGCTCAAGATCTGGCTCGATTGTACTCACAGGCGCGAGAGATTCGAAAGAACCCCGGTAATCCGGCTTTGAATCGATTTCCGCAGGCGGGTGCCACTTGTCGTCTTCGAGCCATCGTGATCGTGTTCGTGAGGCATGTTCGTCAATACGCCTTTGGAAGGGGAATTTGTGCCATTTCCGCTAAGGGATTATGGGTCGGAGCGCACTGCAGGGACGCGGTACAACGCGGCTTTCTCCGATGATTACAACTCCTCGTCTATGCGCTTGCGAAAACCGATCTTCACTTTTTCGTCCGTTATCTCATCGCTAAGAATCTTAACGAGCTCTGGAACTCGCGCCTTGGGAAATTTGTCTATCGACTCGCCGAGGGCCGTCACGTGGTCATGTATAATCATGGACGCCAGGGGCCCATTGATCTCGGCAAGTTCCTCGGTCACCTTATTAAAAAAACCCGGTGGCACGGCCTCTCGGGCGGCATCCGCTGGCTTGGACAGAGCTTCAACGCTTTTAACTTGAGGGGCAACGGGTTTCTCTTTTTCTTTCTTCAATTCTTGGGCCGGTACAACCGTGCCGTGATCTTGCTCTTCGACGGCGGTCAGAGCCTCTGCCTGCTTGAAAACGCTTCTTTATCTCTAACCTGGGCTTCCAAGGTCGCGATCTTTGCATTGGAACTCTCGGCGAGCTGCTGGGCACGCTTCGCTTCGCTACCCGTTTCTGCTTTGGCCTGCTGAATGGCCATCTCCAATTGGGTTATTTGTTTCCCTAGACCATCCATTTTGGACTTGAGGTCGAGGACCTCCTTACCGCGGCTTTCCAGGGTTTCCTCTTTCTTCTTCACGTCATTTTGCAAATCGTGGATCTTGGCAGTGAGAGTTTGTTCCATCTTTTGGGTAGCCAGCTCTTTGCCACGGGCGGCGGTAAGCTGGGCTTCCTGCGCAGCGATCTCGGTCCTGAGGCTCTCGATGACCTGCTCGGCATGCTGGCTCTCGCCCGCGACCACGGCTTCACCTTCTTTAACAGCGGCGCGCAATCTGCCGAGTCTATCCAGCACAATCTTCTCGAGCTGCTCCATTTCCTTGTCCAGACTCGAAGCATCACTGCCTTTTACCCGAGCAACGGTCATTGAATTGGCCTTGCTCCACTGTAGAGTCCCTTTCAGGGAATCATATACGTTGGACATATGCCCTCCCGGCGTCCTTTCCGTTGACTATAAAAGCCATTTTCCGCGAGTAACTTGCGACTTACAAGAGAAATTATAGCGTCTTCGCAGTTAGTCGCCAGGTAGAAACATGGCGGGAAAGGGGCTCAGGGCCCCAATAGTCCGGACCACGCTCCCAAAACATGCCCAGGTCCGACGGGTTGGTTTCGGCGTCCTTCTTGAAAAACCACGGCCAGAAGTCGCCTGAAGTGAACGCAAATCCTCTTTTATCTACAACTGGCGCGGCAAACCTTGGATCGACGCAAACCCCGCACTTAACTTGGCCGGCGGCGATTCCGCCGCCAGGTGACGAACTGCTTTAAGCGTGAAAAAATAATTGGAGCGAGTCCGATGAAGAGTGCGCCGAAAATTACAACCAGGACCACGTTGACACGAATGTATGGCTGTTCCCGCCTCGGCAGATCCGCCAAGTTGGTCTGGAACTTTCGCTTAGCAAAATCGTAGACGTAAACGTCTTGCCAGTCAAAGCAAGCGAGGGGCTTGGCAAAGTTTATGTTGTCTCGTCGTGTTTCCTTGGGAACATCGTTTGCCTTGTAGATGCAGGTTTTGAATTCCAGCGCTACATCTTTGACGCCGGTTCCGGTCACGAACGCCCCGGCGGGGTGATCGGTCATGTAAACCACCGGAATTTTCGGTTTATCGTCGCCGTAGTATTTCTGGGTCCGCTGATCGTAGGAGCGCGGTTTGTTCCACCTTAACAAATAAAATCTACCGTACTCAGGATCGCTGTTATACGCGGGATCGGTGTCCTGCGAATCGATCACCCATTGCGGGAAGCAAAGTGGAATATTTTCTCCGAAGCTCGGCACGACATAACTTAAATTCCTAGTTATCTTGCCTTCCGCATTTTTTGAACTGTGAAAGACACATCCCTTGACGAATTGAACAATGGCGTATTTCTCCAGCGCTTCCACTGAATCGGTCTCATATTCCATGATCGCGCCGTTGCCGTATGTAGGATAATTGGGGTCGTCACTGAACCAAACTTCGTAAACCGACGTTGTGAGCGTGAATCGTTTAAGATCACAGGTGTCGGTCGACCGGCAGTCCGGATTCAAAAACACCTGTTTTGTCTCTGAGTGCGTGTGAACGTGCCCTTTGCCGGTAAAATCTCCATAGGAAGTTGCCGCAAGAAACGAGCTGAGCAAGATAAGTGAAAAGCAGACGAATTTCTTCATTGAGCCCGGAACGCGAGCCTATCGAATCCAAATCTCAACTGTCAACGACTGCAGAAATGGCCGTGCTTTGAATCGCGCTGCGATGGACCGCGGAATGCGTTGGGGCTGTGCCGAGTACTGAGCTATTCTGTTCGAATCGTTTACGCTGCAACAGCCGCTTTAGTCCGCACAAGTCTTCCGACCATCCTTTCGCATAGTATCTTTCTTAGAGGTGCGTACTTTACATCGGAAAAGCAAGACGTAGATTGTGGTTAGGACGCATCGGCATTCGATGGCCGCGAGTTTCAGCGGGCGAGATGCCGGGAAGGCGAAGGCGCTGGCGGAGCAGCTCGGGCGCGGAACGCGACACGGTTCGGAAGCCGACGCGGCCGCATTCGCCGAGGTGGTCGTGCTGGCGACCCGGCACGAGGCTGTATTCGATGCCATGGATGTCGCTGGCGGCCCCGAAGCGCTGGCAGGAAAGGTGCTGTTGGACATCAACAATCCGGTCAGCATCGTCGATGGGGATTTTCTCGCGAAAACGTTCGACGGCAAGTCCCTGGCCGAAGCCATCGCAGCCTATGCGCCGGCCGCGCGAGTCGTGAAAGCGTTCAACAGGTGCAACGCGGTGGTTTGGCAGATGGAACCTCCGGTGTTCGACGGTCGACGCCTCGTCGTGCTTTACTGCGGCGACGCCGCCGCCGCCAAGCAGAAGGTGGCTGCGTTGATCGAGAACACCGGCGGAGAAGCCGCGGATCTGGGAGAGCTCAAGTATGCCCGGTTGCTCGAGCCGGCCGCCGCAATCGTGATCAAATTTATTTTGGCCGGCCGAGACTCTCGCACGGTGCTGAACCTGATCCAACCGGAAGTGAAGCGTATAGCGTGAGTGTTTGAGATCCGTGATCCCGCGCGGCCAATAAGCCGGCGTCGAGATGAATGGCTCGGCGCTGATACGCTGTCCTCTGAGGATTGGTTTGTCGCTCCGAGGATCCAGCACTCACTGTCAAATAAGCTTCCTAACTTTCCCATCCGTAAAATTTGTTCGCATTGTCCGTTAAGATTTTCTGTTTTACGTTCTCGGAAATATCGGTGCGCTTCCGTAGGGTTGACACTGCGTTTGGAAACAACCCGTCCCAGTGCGGATAGTCGGACGCAAACAAAATCATGTCCGCGCCAAAATGCTCGATGACATAGGGCAACGCACGCTCGTCGGGCTCAGTGGAGCAAAACCAGTTGCCGTTTTTCAAATATTCGCTGGGCTTATCCCTGAGCAGGGGTGCTTCCGGAGAACGCTTTTCATACTCCTCATCCAGCCGCTCAACCCAATAGGGTAACCATCCCACGCCGCACTCAAGAAAGGCGACATGCAGTTTCGGAAATTTCTCTGGAATGCCTCCGTACATGAGGCCGGCGAATTGAATCGCGGTCATGATTGGACGACCGACGGCATGTTTGAAAAGCAAGCTATCAAAGATGTTTTCCCCTGGCGGGGCGTGGCGATTATGAACACATAAGGGAACCGCTAGACGCTCGAGCTCTTGGTAAATCGGCCAATAGATCTGCGACCCCAAATGTTCCTTAAGGCCTTGGCAGGACACCGCAATTCCCACCAGTCCAAGGTCGACAATCGCCCGCTTGAGTTCATCGACAACGCTAGACGCGTCGTAGATCACATTTTGGAATGGCAGCAAGCCGATCGCTTTCAATCGTGGATTGCTTTTGCAGATATCGGAAATAAAGTCGTTATAGGCACGACAATAGGAAAGCGCGTAGTCCCGTTCCGTCGTCTGGCTCACGCGAAAACTGGTGGTGGGAAAGAGCACCGATATACGGATGCCCTCGATGTCCATGTCGTGAAGCCGCGTCGGCAAATCATTATCTTCCAATCCTCCCAAACGGCCGCCCATTAAACTGTCTTGTCCGTCCGAGGGCAAAAGCGAGCCGCTGCGTTTACAATGCGGCTCCGGTAGATAGGCTCTAATATCCGCGTCTTTCTCAACGATGTGACCATCGGAATCGATGACGTCCATGATTTCGAGTCCTCCTTCAAATCATTTTCATCTGAAGTTGCGTAGTTTACTCGGTTTGAAAAGTCAACATAGCGCGGCAGTGCCCGGAATGACAATTGGATTGTGCAGCAAAATTCCGAGCAATCACGCTAAAAGGTTGCATAATCGAGCAGGCAAAAGTAGGATTTTTCAACATCGATTTTGTATCGATAAGTGCGTTAGGAGACAGAACCCATGTTGCGATTTATTTTGTCGCTGGCAGTTTTGTTTTTCCTCGTATCGTCGTTAGCCGTTTTTGCCCAACAAGCAAACCTGGTCAAGGAAGCGAAAAGGGAAGGAGGTAAAGTCGTTGCTTACGGATCCTTGGAGTCTGAAGCTTTCGATGCCATCAAGGCGGGTTTCCAAAAGAAGACCGGACTCGAACTCGAATACTGGCGCGCTTCCGGCACAAAGGTAATGGATCGGGCAGCAAGCGAATATCGGACCGGAAAAGCCCTTTATGATGCGATCTTGCTCAACGCGAACGTGGCACGACTGGTCGCAAAAGAGGGGATGCTGGCCCGATATGTATCCCCTGCCAATAGCGAATTTTCCAAGGAATCGGTAGATGCTGTACTCGGCCCGAGTTACCGCAATGTGATTATCGGCATCGTATACAATAAGAGCATGATCAACGCGGCAGACACGCCGAAATCTTTGGAGGATATTGTACGACCTCAGTTCAAGGGAAAAATCGCCATGCCTGATCCTTCCCAGCATGTAACGACCACCCAATGGTTGGCCAGCCTGCACAAGGTGATCGGCAAAAATAGAGCAGACGAATTCGTTCGGAATCTGGCCGGCCAGAAGCCGATTTTTGTGGAATCGTTTATTCCCTCCGCCGAGCGTGTAACGGGAGGCGAACTACCGATAGCCATCACTTATGTCATTTATGCGTTCACCTATGCACAAAAGGGGGCCCCCGTCGATTACGTCAGATTGGGAAAGATGATGGGCGACGGACATTACGCTCTGCTCAGCAACAAGGCATCTCATCCAAATGCGGGCAAGGCTTTTATTGATTATCTCCTCGGCGAGGAAAGCATGAAAATTTTGGCGAGGATGGGCGAATTCGTGAACCGAAAAGGAATCTACCCGCCACTCGCTGATGCAGAGAAGATCCAATTTGTTCCAATGGACGACTTCAGCATCAAAGAGTACGGCGACAAAAGAAAAGAATTTCAAAAGCTTTTCTCTCCTCAATAGTCTTGCATGTTCGATAGTGATCAGGGGAAACCTTGTGGTCAGGGACAAGTTGGCGGTCCGAGCATCGGAGCGGGGAAAAGTCCGGGGACAATACTAATTTCGATGATGCAACGTTGGGGAATCTCCTGCTTTTTCAGGCGCAAATCACGCCCGGTTAAGTTTGCAATCAGTTTCTTAGGGCGACCGGTCCCGCGAAGAATAAACGAATCCGAACTTGACGACCTTTTGACTTCGCTCAGGACAACGGAATTTCATCAAACCGCTCGAGAGTTTGCACGCGTCGATCCATGCTCGGGAATTGTAAGCCGATCCGAACCCGCGATGTAGCGGATCGGCTGCGCCCTGGGTTTTACGAGCTACAAGCCCCAAGGAAGCTAGTGTGTGTCATTAACGTCTCTACAAAATAGCAATATAATCAAATTTTGATGAATCACATTTCTCTGACAAACACTTTGTCGCGCTTTTTTGATATCCGACCCGGCGAGGCCCGGCGTGTCGGCATAATGGTCTCCCTATTTTTTTTTCTGCTCGCCGCCAATAATGTTATCAAAGTTGTAAGAGACGCTCTCTTTCTCAGCCGTTTTCCCATCAGCGATCTGGCCTACGTTTACCTTTTTGCCGCGCTTCTTGCAGGCGTCATCATCACGGTTTACACGCGTTATACGGCAAGGTTTCCCCTCTACCGGCTCATTCTAGGCTCGAATGCTTTCATCATCTCCAATGTGATCCTGTTCAGGTTTCTTATAGTGGATTTTAATTTTGCCTGGAGCATCTACGCGTTTTACATCTGGTCCGCAATTGTCAGTGTTCTTGCCGTAGCCCAATTTTGGACCTTTGCCGGCTTGATCTTTACGTCGCGCGAGGCGAAACGTCTGTTCGGAGTTTTCAGTGCCGGCGGCTCGCTCGGAGCTATCCTAGGTGGCTTTGGGAGTGGTTGGGCGGTCAACCTGTTTACGGGAACCGACGGACTCTTTTGGCTGATCGGCGCGCTGTTTGCCGGTGCTTTTGGAGTGGTTTGGTTGGCGGGCCAGGAACTAAGTGAGACCCAAACTCCAGGGTTGAAGGAAATCCCAACGTCAAGCGAAGCGAAGGCTACCCAACAGGCTAGTGCGCTTGGTCCGATCCTAGCTTCCCGATATCTTCAGCTGATTGCCGGCGCTATTTTTGTCTCGGTTATAGTCTCAACGCTAATCGACTTCCAGTTCAAGGCTGCGGCAAAGGCCGCCTATCCCTCTAAAGATGGCCTGACAGCCTTCTTCGGTTCCTATTATGCCTGGGTTGCCATTATTACTTTCTTTAGCCAGGCAGTGTTCACTGGAAGGCTGCTGGCGGTCTTCGGCTTAATCCCGAGTCTCTTGCTCCTGCCGGTGGCTCTGTTCGCAGGATCTCTAGGTATTTTGGTCTGGCCGGGACTTTTCTCCACGACGGCGACGCGACTGACGGATGCGGTTTTGCGGACAAGTGTGAACCAGAGCGGCATGGAGATACTCTATCTTCCTCTCTCCGCGGCTGTAAAAAGACGAGTCAAGACTTTCCTTGATGTCGTGTTGCAACGGTTGGGAGACGGCGCTGCGGGGCTGATCGCGCTCTTTTATGCTCTGTTTATCATGCATTCGAACCCAGCTAGCCTCGCCTATTTTTCCCTCGGGCTCATCATCCTCTGGGCCATGTTCATTTTTGCTTTGCGCAGCGGTTACGTAGAGGCATTGCGGACCGGACTGGAAGCACAAACCATTACTTGGGAGGGAGGAGATATTAACTATGCCGACAAGCAAACCATCGAAGCAGTGCTGCAAAACTTGCGGACAAAGGACGAGCGGACCGTGTTATTCGCGCTTGACCTGGCAGAAAACTTGGATGCCGCAGTCATCGCTCCGCGTCTTCCCCTCAACCTCCTCCAGCACCCTTCACCTCTAGTCCGAAGTCGGTCGTTGAAACTTTTTGCCGCGAGCACGGATCCGGAAAAACTCAAGGAAATAATACGATTGCTCGAGGACGAAAATGGCCAAGTCCAGGCGGAAGCGATCAACGTGGTCTGCGCGATCCGCAAGGAAGATGCGATTCCCGTTATGCAGGCTTACCTGGAAAGCCCTGATCCACGAGTCCAGAGATCGGCGATCGAGTGTTTGCTGCACCATGGAGACGCGGAAATCCGTGAAGTCGCTATGGCTGCCTTTAGAAAACTGATCGCAAACCCAGGAACCAATGGAGCAGCCGATCGGATAGAAGCTGCTCGCCTCATGGGCGAGGTTGATGATCCCGAATTTCCTGGGTACCTAAGCAAATTGATCCGGGAAGACTCCTCCATCCCAGTGATCCAGGAGGCGATAGCTGCTGCCGGCAAGAGAAAGGATCCGACCCTTCTGAGAGAGGTTATTACGCGACTCGGCTATCCGAAGACAAAGGGTTGGGCGCGCCGGGCCTTGAGCGAATATGGTGAGGCTGCCGTCGAAACTTTGAAGGAGGCGCTCCTGGATTCCAACGTCTTGCGTGATATTCGACTCGGCATTCCCCGGACGTTGAGCCAAATCGCGTCTCCTGCCGCGACGGCCGCGCTTCTCAGCGGACTCAACCAGGAGGACGGTTCTCTCCGTTACAGAATAATTCTTGGCCTCGAAGAGATGGCGCGACGCTTGCCGAATTTGCGCATAGATCGAGCTGTCATAGAGATGGCTATTGTCGCGGAAGCTAGCCGCTATTACCATCGGTTCTTGACCGTTTTTGTGCTCTTTAAAGATGACAATAATCATTCAATGAACAACGATTGGCTGCTGCATCAAGCGTTGCTTGAAAATATGGAGAGGGAAAAGGAAAGGGTACTGCGACTGCTTTCCCTGATCTATCCTCCCGAGGACATTGGCAACGCCACCGCTGCACTGCACAGCGACATCCCGGCAAAGCAAGCCCAAGCGATCGAGTTTCTCGACAACCTGCTTACGGGAGATGTAAAGCGTTACATCTTTCCTCTGTTTGACGATGCTCCCGGCGCCGAGCTTTTTCAAAAGTTTCTTGCGCTATTGGGACTAAGGAGTTTTGATAGAGAGACGGCCTTCCAGGAGCTATTGAAGCAGGATGACGTCTGGCTGAAAGCGGCGACTTTCTGGGAGATCGGCTTGAGAGGACTTCGAGATTTTCGGGGGGAGATCCAGCAATATCTCAGTTCCACGAATCCTGTGCTCAAGGAAACTGCCGCGCTTGTGCTGTCAAGGATCTAACTTGTCCACAAAAAAAAATTTAACGACAATCGAGAAGGTCATCTTTCTCAAATCCGTAGATATCTTTGAGCATGCTACGGTAGAGCAGCTCGGTCGCATCGCGGCACTAACGGAAGAGGTTCATTTCGAACCGGGAGAAACCATCTTTAACGAGGGCGAGCCTGGAGACGCCTTCTATCTGCTCTTAAGCGGTCGGGTGTTTCTTGAGAGAAGTGGCAATATCCTTCGTGAGATGAAGGAAAAAGAAGCCTTTGGGACCCTGGAGGTCCTTGATTTCCACCCGCGTGCGACAACCGCAAAAGCGCTCGATCAGGTCCGCGCCCTCAAGCTGAACGGCCAGGAATTTCATGATCTTCTATCCCTCGATATCGAAATGGTTCAGGCCGTTTTCCGGATGTTGTGCGGTCTGGTTCGCAGGATTCTGACGTTAGTACCGTGAGTATTCCTGCCACCGGGCCGGCAAATTCATATCCTTTTCGAGGAACCGGTCCACGTCAGGATTGCACAGGTGAGCACGACGGTCGGGTCTGAGTCTTGAGTTGTTTTGTTCGACTCGATCCCTTGCAACACGTGGATCCAATTGATCGTCGGCGCGAAATACTAAAGACACACGACACGCGCGCGTCGCTGTGAACAGTCGAAACTAAGTTCTTTTAGCGACGGTAAAAAGCATCGATGCGATACAAAATTCCCAAGTTGAACGGCGCCGGTTCGACCCCCGGTCGCCGGCTCCAAAATTCCCGGGGTAGAATTCGGCCACTTTTAAATCCGGGCTTGTTAACCTCCGCTGAAGCATTTCGTCTAACAGGACTTGGAATCTTCTTGCGTCGCGACCGTGCGGGTTTAGTCGGGCGTTGATTTTTCGAGGAATCACCTGCGAACTTGCAGAATTGTCACAGTCCGCTTCGCCGGACCAAGCCGCAACGATGCGTACCGAGTTTATCGGGTGCGTAATATTTTCTTTGACGAGAAAATTTTACATACCGGCAATCAAAATGTAACTGCTCGTCACTAAATATTTTTTATCCAAATACGCGCGCACACGGTTCTGGTGACGAGAAAACTTTACACGTGGACTCGGTGACTGTGTCAGGCCCGAGTTAATAACCAATGGGTTCGCTTGGTGTTTCTCAGTCGGACCATTCTGGTACGCAGATTGCTCGACATTGTTGTGTTTGGTCACACACTCACTCGTGGAGAGATCGTGCACAGTAGAAATAATTTGAAACCGCGGCGTTTAGGTCTTGAGGGTCGCTCGCATTAAATTTCAACAAAAACTGAAGCCTATGACATCAAACCGCAAACGACAGAAATCAATCTTACATCCGCGCGAAACAAAGAGCGCGGCTGAAACGAACGAGTCCGCTCCAAAGAAGCCGTCGCGACAGTGGATTGGCGAGCTCGTTGAGGCGCAGCGGATAGTGCCCATGCGGCTGTTTAGAACAATCGAAGAAGCGGCCATGTGGCAGAGAGCGGCCGAGTGTAAACGAATCCGCCTAGTTAGAGTCGGAAGCGCCCTATGGACTCGCGCCCTGGATCAAGAATTGAGGATAGCGCAGAAAGCCGAATGCGATGGTATACCCTATGACGGCTCCAGCAGCTGGCCAGGTGTCTTTCGAGAAACGTCAAACGACCGTCCTTCTTAAGCGAATTCCGCCATAGTCAACGCGCATTGCGGTGCGCCATGGACTGCGCTTCTCTAAGCTGGAGGGCGCAGTCCAG
>WNGC01007812.1_pt1 | contig 10608 bp, 4 predicted proteins | sample 5400051 | NCBI WGS metagenome assembly WNGC01 (sample SAMN13153368, study PRJNA577476) | soil metagenome | isolation source: 20 cm soil or saprolite under grassland replicate 2 | place: USA:California | collected 2016-06-15 | reverse complement strand
TCAATCAGCAGCCGGATCGCGGTCTGCTCGGTACGTGTGCTGCCATCGCGCATCGGATTTACTTCCACAATATCCATCCCCACCAAACGTCCTTTCGATGCCACGCCCTTCAGCAGCCCGTCTATCTCGGAGAAGTTGAGACCGTCCGGTTCTAGGGTTCCTGTGCCTGGTGCGAGCGTGGGATCCATCACATCCACATCAAGGGTAATGTAAATGTTTCCGCTGTCCGGAATCTGCGACAGGATCCACTCCACTCCTTTGCGATGAATCTGCTCTCCCGTGATGACCGTCGTGTGATCCTTGCGAGCATTTCCCATCGCTTCCTCATCGTTGGCTAGCCCCCGTTGCCCAAGTTGAATCACCTTCTTCACATTCGGAAGCTCTACGGCCCGGTTTACCCAAGACGCGTGATCGAGATTTCCGGGCGCTCCGTTCCATGTATCGAGGTGGGCGTCAAAGTGGATGACGGTAACCGGAATGTCGAGGGCGCGTAGTATCGGGAAGGTGATGCTGTGATCTCCTCCCAATACAATGGGGAAGACTCCCTTGGAACGAATCTTCCGCACCCTTTCGGTGATCTTATCGTCCGTCTGCGATGCAACGGTAGGCATGACGGGCACATCGCCGACGTCAACCCAGTGTTTGCCTTTGAGAACCGTGCGGTCCCCGTCGATGTAGTAGAAGCCTTCGGTGAGATCGTGATTGTATTCTTGAGAACTCTCGCGCATACCGCGGGGACCGTACCGCTCACCTGGCCAGCCCCAGGTTCCTTCGTCAAAGGGAACGCCGAGAACGGCGAAATCCGCATGCACGTCTTCCAGATTCGGAACGTAGGGCGCCCCCAGAAACGTGCGGACACCCACAAACGTCGGCACTGCTTGGCAGAAAGCTGCTGGCGGACAAGAACACACTATCACTACCAATGCCACCACTGCTATGGGCATAGGTTTCGGCCCCCGGTTCACATCCACTGTCTTCCCCCTTCCCTTGGGACAACGTCAGGCCCGGACAAGCGTTTGGTTTTGTTCAACTCGTACGGTTCACAGGTTCCTCGGAAATCTCGCTCACAGCTCGGTAGGCCTGGTCGATGGCAATGTTGGTGTATGCGTGGCCGTCCGCATCCGAATTGGCGATCTTGATTCGGCCAAACGGGTTTCGCCCGATCACACAGGGACGTTCAGAATCTGGTCGGTCAAGCGGTTCAAACAGAGGGTTGTATTCGTAGGCGTACCCATGCGGCCAGCGGTTCACCGTGATCGCTTGAATGTCCCGCGCAGGATCGAAATCGGTGGTAGCAAGCATGCGCGCGAGCTGATCGCGAATATTACGTTCAAAAGTCTCAAACGTAGTGGCCAGGAGGTCGGCACGTCCGGCTCGGTATTGGTCCTTGCAATCCAAACCGGGACGGCAGGGCGTTCGAACTAGATGGAGGAGGCAGGATTCCGCCGGCGAGCTGGGAAACTTGTAGTCACCGATGGAAACGGGAAAATCGAGAGAAAAGGAGGAGAAATATCCGCCGGGGCAATAGATGTTGTTCAGCCCCAGTTTTTGAAAGGGCTTCCAATTGCGAATCTGGACGTTGGTATAGACAAGGGGAATCTTCACCGCATAGGCAAGCGCTTCTTTTTGTTTGTCGGACATTTCGGGGCATAGGTACGGAATCACCATGTTGTAGCAAGCAAGGACGCATTGCGCGGCTCGGACCTTGTGGGCCTTCCCGCCGCGTACGTAAGTGACCTCCACCTCGTTCGCTGTCGCTAGATCGCCGACATGGCGGGCACGAATTGCTGTGCTATTCAACCGGATACGAACGGGAGAAGCGGGATCGTCGAGCTTTGCGTAATTCATTTTCGCCGTGACGATATCCTCCATCGTGCTTCCCGGAGCGGAGCCTGGTACGAGCGCGCGAACCAGGAGCCGCGCGATCGAGGCGTTACCGTCGGGAAAGTGGAAGATGTACGGCTCGCGTTCCCCACGTTCTCGAGGCGGAGCAGGCATGCCCTTGAAACCCGGGTAGCCCATACCTCTGCAGTTGTCCGCGGAAACCGCGTCAATCCCAACGCCGTAGAGCCCGTGCGGCGCAGTCTGAAAGACCTTAATAACGTCCAGGTGAACTTTTGCAGATTGAAGAAGAAAGTCTTTATAGCTGGTCTTGATCAGCTTGACGCGCTTCTCTTCGGCGGACAGACTCGGCAAATAATCGACGGCATCATTTTCCAGGCGGGCCAAGTCCTTGCGCGCGGCTTCATCGATCGGGATTTGCAAGATGGCTTCCGGACTCGAGTGAAGGCCGGCGCCGGGCACGAGCCGATCCGCACCAAACGTCTCCTTGTCGAAGAACGTTGCACGCTTCAAATTCATCGACTTGTACATATTCTGGTCGAAGTATTTGTAGAACCGCTGTACGTCGATGCCTATATCTTTAAGGAGGCCAATGGCTTCCGGGCTATAGTGCGCGGGACCCTCGATCGACTGAGTGCCTCCATATCCTATCAGGAGACGGTCGCCGGCGCGAAACTCATTCCGCTTGGCGTGGCCGCCAAAATCATCATGATTATCAAGGATGAGAATCCTGGCCTTGGACCCGAAAGACTTGCGAAAGAAGTACGCGGCAGAAAGGCCGCTCATGCCGCCGCCCACCACGACGAGGTCGAAAGTCTCGTTTTCCCCCTGGGCTTCGGGCCACTGTTTGCCATCGCGCAGTGAGTGAGCAACTTCGAACGATCCCGGATGGCTGCCGCGCAAACCCGTCTTGGATGGTGGATAGTAGTTGGGGTCTTTTTCGGGCGCGAAGACTGAGTCGGGCACGCCAAACACGCTGAGCAGGAACGGGTTGGATCTAAGCAAGGAGGAGCCCACAGTGATCCCAACGCCGTTCAGAAAGTCTCGGCGGGTAATATTCGAGCCCATGCCGAGGTCACGTTCATGTTGTTTCCAGCTCATGGATGATCCCCCTCAGGCGCTCTTGGCAACCCCCTCTTTGATGGAAACAATTTCTTGTACGGCACGATAGGCCTGGTCAATGGCCGTATTAGTGTAGGCGTGACCGTCGGAATCCGAATTGGCGATGGTCATCCTGCCGAATGGTTTGCGGCCCAGGACGCAGGGGCGTTCTGAGGCGGGTCGGTCTTGAGGCTCGAAAAGCGAGTTGTATTCGTAAGCGTAGCCGTGCGGCCAGCGGTTTACAGTGATGGCTTGGATGTCTCGCGCAGGATCAAATCCCCCAGCGGCAAGCATGCGGCCTAGTTGGTCACGAATTTTCCGTTCGAATGTTTCAAACGGCGTCGTGAGAAGTTCATACCGCCCGGCCTTGAACTGATCCTTGCAAGGGAGGCCGGGGCTGCAGGGAGTGCGGACCAGGTGCAGGATACAAGGCTCCTCGGGCGAACTTGGAAATTTGTACTCTCCGATCGAAACCGGGAAATCCAAAGTCGTCGAGCAGAAATAGCCACCCGGCGCATAAATGTAACTTACGCCAAGCTTTTGAAAAGCCGTCCAATTGCGAATTTGAACATTCGTGTAGACGAGCGGTTGTTTCACAGCGTAGGCGAGGGCTTCCTTTTGTGCTTCCGGCATCTCCGGGCACAAATAGGGGACGACGCAGTTGTAGCAAGCCAAGACGATATGCGAAGCCCGCACCTTGCGTGCCTTCCCCGCGGTGACATAGGTAATCTCTACTTCCTTCGCGGTCGATGGATCTCCGATATGTTTTGCGGCTACAGCGGTGCTGTTTAGCCGGATGCGCACAGGATTCCGCGGATCGTCTAAACGCGCGTAATTCATTTTTGCGGTGACGATATCCTCCATCGTGTGGCCAGGGGCAGAATCAGGAATCAAAGAGCGCACCAGCAATCGGGCGATTGACGCGTTGCCATCCGGAAAGTGGAAGATGTACGGTTCTTCCCCATCTTGACTCTCAGACCTTCGGCGCGGAGTGGCCTTCACTCCCTTGAACCCCGGGTACCCCATACCTCGACATGCCTGTGCCGAGACCGCATCGATGCCCACGCAATAAAGGTCATGAGTAGATGATTGAAAAACCTTGACAACATCTGGATGGACTTTCGCGAACTGCAAAAGGAAATCTTTGTAGCTCGTCTTCGTCAGCTTTGCGCGCGTTTGGCTGGGATCCAGATTCGGAAAGTAATCGATCGACTCCGTCTGTAGGCGCAAAATATCCTTGCGCGCGACTTCCGTGATCGGCATCTGGGAAGAGTTTCTGGTCGTAGTATTTGTAGAATCGCTGAGTGTCGATGCCCAACTCCTTCAGCAGGCCAATCGATTCCTTGCTGTAGTGGCCGGGCGCTTCGATGGATTGCGTGCCTCCATAGCCGAGTAGCAGCCGGTTCCCTGCTTGAAACTCATTGCGCTTGGCATGGCCTCCAAAGTCATCGTGATTGTCTAGAATCAGAATCCTGGCCTGTGGCCCGGCGGATTTTCGATAGAAATACGCCGAGGCGAGCCCGCTGATGCCTCCACCGACAACAACCATGTCGTAGTCCTCTTCTGTGTCGATCACGTCGTGGGAAGCCTTGCCATCCCGCAAACCGTGAGCTGCCTCAAACGAGCCGGGGTGACTACCGCGCATGCCGGTCAACGCGGGCGGATAGTACCGCGGGTCCTGCGGCGTGATGCCTTTGGAGAGGAAGTATTCCTGCGCCGATGAATCAGGGCTAGACTCTTGCCCTAACAATTCTCGGAACGGGAATAACGAAGCGCCAATCGTCATGGCCACGCCGTTCACAAAGTCTCTTCGGTCGACGAGAGATTTTGTCCGGAATGTCTTGTCGGCGTCGGACTCACTCATGGGTTTTTCCCTTCGTTTCAACACGGGTATGACGCGAACGTAGAAAAGCGCGGGCGGAAAGGGGTGAGCAATCCGCCTGCGTATCAGGGTCGAAGCTAGAACGTCAGCTTCAGCGCCAACTGAAGGATTCTGGGATCGTACGTTCCCGTGATCTGGCCGAGCGTTCCAGAGCTAAAAGAGCTGGAAGCCGGCGGTCGGAATTCGGTGTGATTGAAGAGATTGAAGGCCTCTACGCGAAAGATGAGTTTTGTTCGCTCACCTACGAGATTGGTCGTCTTTTCCAGTGCCAAGTCCATGTTGACTCGCCTCGGCCCAAAGAAGGAGTTTCTGCCAAATGTTCCATAAGTCGCTTGTGGGCAAGGCGGCGCGGTATTCGGTGGTAGTGGATTTGGCGGCGTAGACCCAGGTATATATGGACTGAAAAAGCAATCCGGCACGGTGAAGTCGTTGGGATCGAACCAGTAGTTTCCAAGGGTTCCGTTGAAAGCCTGTACCTGATGCGGATCAAATGTATGTATCGAACTAGTGACCTGATCGGCTCTTACTACTCCTTGATCGCCGGCACCAGAGGGACCGGGGGTGCTCGATCGGTGGGACAGACCAGCCCTAACATCGAGGGGAATGCCAGACTGAGCGAAAAGAATGGGATACAGACTCCAACTCGTTGTCAACCGCTTGGGCCCACTCGACCAGAGCCGGGCGAATGGCAGTTCCCAGCCGCCGCTGAAGGTCAAGCGTTGCCGGACATCGAAGTTGGAATTGCCGTAAAATTGATGACGATTGTAGGACGCACTTTGCCCGCTACGCGAGTTGAATCCAGATCCATCATCCAGATTGTGAGACCAGGTATACGCGAGGGTGAAGAACACTTGGCCGAGATAACGCACATCGGTTTCTCTCTTCGAAAGGCTTGCCAGCAGGCCGTTATAGTTTGCGTTGTTCAGGCCGTCAAAGGTGGTCGCATATCCGTAGGTGTTATGCGCAAGTCCCTGCCCTTCGTTCAGGACTCGGTTGTTGGTTCCCGGAATCACAGGGTTTGCGTCGACCCACGTCAGCAGCTTGTGCGAGGAGCTCCCCGCATAGCCGATTTCGGCCATGAGACCGTTGGCCAGTTGGCGCTGGACACTGAGGTTGTACTGATAGATGTACGGGGTCTTGAGGTGCACGTTAACAAAGTTATTGGCAGGCCCGAAGCGAGGGAGGAATCCCGCGTCGAAAAAGTCAACATTCGAGGGCGGTGGTATTACCGAAGGGAAAGGATCGACCGCGCCGCCGGTCTCGTACGGGTGCGACAGTATGGTGCTCGCCGGGTCCGTGGGGAGCGTGGGGACCATGCTGGGGTCAAAGAAGAAGTCGGCGCCGCCCGCCCAGGGAGGCTCGTCCGTCGCCCAATCCGACATCCAGCCATTTAGCGTGTCGTAGAACATGCCGAAACCGCCGCGTAGGCTGGTCTTCCCACTTCCAAAGGGATCCCAAGCAAAGCCGACGCGCGGGGCAAAATTCTTGCGGTCCGGGAAATACCAGCCCTTCGGTGCTCCCGGATCGCCCGGGAAAACCAGCCCGAGTGGCGCATTCGCGAACCTTTTCGACTGGCGGCCCGGGATAATGCTGAAACTGTATCCTTTCGTATCGGTCTCCGGGCTGGTGTACTCGTAACGGAGCCCCAGCGTCAAGGTGAGGCGCGGCGTAACCTTCCACTCGTCCTGCGCAAATAGCGCGTATTGATTTTGGTGCTCATTATCCGGAGCCTTGGAATATTCGAAGAATTCGTCCGAAGCGCCGAACAAAAAGTCGGCCAGGTCATTTCCGGACCCGATACCGTCCGGCCCCGAGAAGACAAAAGCTCCGTTAGTCTGGTAGGCATAAACGGTATTCGCCTGGAAAATTGCAAACCGTCCACCAAACTTCCAGGTGTGCCGGCCCCGATTCCAGGTCAGCGTGTCCGTAAAAGCATAGGTATTGTCAGCCTTCCAGTGAATGTTTGGGTCGAAGCCGAGGGAGAGGCCGCTAGCAAAGTAAAGGTTTGGCGTGCCGAAGGGATCGTCCGATTGTATATTTACGCCCAAAGCCGCCACTGTCGGCGGGTGAGATGCCGCAAGTTGCGTCTGGTACCAACGCTGCCCGGTTGCGTGAAACTCATTCAGCATGGTCGGAGTAAGCGTTTTCGTATAGCCGATATTCGTAAAATAGTCCCAGTCCGTTGTAATAGCGGTGAAGCCCGGAACGTTGGCCCCAGAAAACGGATTGAATACCGGTCTCTTGTTATATCCGACGGTGAGTGAGACTCGGTCCTTCTGGGTGGCATAAAAATCGAACTTGCCTGTGAGTTGGTATGGATTTTCTGTTCCCGACCCTAGGGGAAACACTTGTCCGGTTGGGGACGTGGGGATCAAGCCGGCTGCGATATACTTTTGCGCAACAGGATTGATGGTCGTGGGATCGATGATCGCTTGTGCTGCCTTAGCGGGATCTGACTGGTAAAACGGATGGCTCTGAAGGAAAGCGGCCACTCCTGGATCAGGCCCCAAGCCGTTGAAATTCGAGAAGTCGCCGGTTAGCTGAGCTGGGGTGTAGGTCGTGACGAATCCTAATCCTTGATTCCCGGTTTCCGTCAGGCGCTGCCCTTGGTAGCCAAAGAAAAAGAAGAACCGGTCTTTGCCATCAATCAACTTGGGCACCGTAATCGGGCCGCCGATCGTGCCCCCAAACTGATTGCGCTTGAGGACTGGGCGGGGGTTGCCCTGTGCGTTGTCGAAGAAATCGCTAGCGTTTAACGCGTCGTTGCGTAGGTAATCATACAGGCTCCCATGGAGGGAATTTGTGCCCGACTTGGTAACCACACTGATCGTGCCGCCGCCGTTGCGTCCGTACTCAGCCGTATAGTTATTTTCCAGGAGACGGAACTCCGCGACGTCTTCTGGATTCGGATTGAAGACAACTTGATTGCTGGTCACCCGATTGTTGACGCCGCCGTCGAGCAGATACGTGACCGAATCTCCGCGTCCCCCCGCCACGCTGATACCATCGAAGCCGTTCGATCCCCCGTTGCCTGTGCCGTAAGTTCCCAAGTCGTCGGCAATCGGGACCACACCGGGCTGCGTTAGGGCCAGATCCAAGGTATTTCGGCCGTTGAGAGGCAGATTTTGAATTGGTGCGCCGGTGACTGTCCCGCCGATGGTAGGGCTGATGGTTTCCACCTGGGCAGCCTGCGCTTCAACCCTCACCACATCCGTAAGGGATCCCACCTTCATGTGCACATCGATTCTCAGCGCTTGATTGATATCCAGTGATTCCGCTTCCGTCACGACTTTGGAGAAGCCATCGTGCTCCACTGTGACCGAGTATGTACCCACCGGGAGCTGCAGTAGCTGGTAGAAGCCATCGGCATTGGTGACCGTGTTCGAACGCACGTTCGTGCCGCTATTGGTGACCGTTACCTTGGCACCTGCAATGGCCGCACCTTGCGCATCGGTTACCGTCCCGATGACTCGGCCGGTGGCTGTTTGCGCGTCTGCAGAAATACTGCTGACAATGAAACCGACGGCAGTCAGCAGCACGTACAGGGTGTTGTGATACTTAAGGTTTCGATGCCACATTTTTCCGCTCATGAGCTGACCTCCGAATTTGGTACGAAATCTTTCCGAGCTCTCGCGTGTTCTACGAACCGAGATTGAAAATCAAAGACGCCGACGTATGAGACATTCTCGTATGCAACCGCGCATCTATGATTGGAACAGAGACAAAACGGAGGCAGGGGGTGACGTCACGTTGTGTCGTCGAGTAAGTCGACAGACACCATCGGGGAAGAACGTGTGTTGCATGGAAACCGCCTCACCCCTGAGCGATTCCTCGAGCATCGCTTGTCCAACCAAGGGCACAACAAGGGCCCAACCTTACTATAATCATGGAACCTTAAAGAAATCACCGTGACGTGTCAAGCCAAAACTGTACGTATAGGAAGATACTACGCCAGCTCCTTAACAGCTCGGAAGGCTTGGTCAATCGCCTGGTCGGTATAAGCCGCGGCAGCGGCGTCGGAGTTGGCGATCGCAATCCGTCCGAAGCGTTTCCTCGCAATGTCGCACGGCCGCTGTCCCTCAGGCCAATCGGGATCCCAAAGTGGATTGTACTCGTAGGCATAACCGTGCGGCCATCGATTAACGGTAATGGCCTCAATGTCCTGGGCAGGATCGAAACCTCCCGGCGAGAGTATCCGCGACAACTGATCGCGGATATTGCGCTCAAACGCTTCGAATGGCGTCGACAGCAATTCTCCGCGCCCGACCCGATGCTGATCCCGCTCCGAGAGCCCCGGCTTGCATGGCGTGCGGGTCATGCGCAGCAGAATGGGCTCATCCGGTGTCTGGGAGCATTTGTAATCGCCGATGCTGACCGGCTGATCCAGGCCGACGCCCGTGTGGTACATCCCAGGAGCAGAAACGCGTTGAATGCCCAAGGTGTGAAATGCCTTCCAGTTCTTGACGGCGACTACGCTATATACCAAGGGAACCTTTGCGCCAAAACGCAGCGCTTCCTTTTGCATGTCGGTCAGTTCCGGACAAAGATACGGGATCATCATGTTCCAGCAAGCCAACACCGTGCCCTTTGCCCGGACCTTGTAAGTTTTTTTCTCGCGTGCGTAACTGACTTCTACTTCTTTCGCCGACGTGGGGTTGCCGATATGCCGCACTCGCACTGCTGTGCTGCTCAATCGAATCCGCACGGAATTGTTGTTCCTATCAAGCTTCGCGTAATCGAACTTCGCCGTGACGATGTCTTCGGCGGTATGTCCGGTCGCCGCATCCGGGATGAGTGCCCGCACGAGTGCCCGCGCGATCGAGGCGTTTCCGTCTGGAAAGTGGAAGTGATAGGGCTCCTTTTCGGGTGTAGCCTCCCCCATCGCGGTGTAACCCATGCGACGATAAGGGCCTGGCGCAATATCCATTCCCTGAAAACCGGGAAACCGAAGCCCCCAGCAGTCGAGAGCCGAAACTCCGTCGATCCCCACTCCAAACAGTCCGTGAGTGCGGGTTTGATAGAACGGAATCACCCCTGGATCGACCTTGACGAGCTTCAAGAGAAAATCCTTGTAACTCATTCGAGACAACTTTTCCTTTTTTTCGTCGGAAGAAATTCTCGGCAGATAGTCGACCTTCGCTTCCTGCAAGCGGACGATGTCTTTCCGGACGGCTTGGCTTAGAGGTGTTTTCGCGAGGAAATCGGACCAAGAAACAGCGCCTTGCTTGCCGTACGGGGCCGGCCCTCCAACGACGAGCCGGTCCGTGCCGAATGTTTCCTTGTCAAAGAAGTAAGCCGATTTGAGGCTTTTGTACACCTTGCTGTCGTCGAACTTTTCTTCGAACTTAGCGGGCTCTATTCCCAGTTCCGTAAGCAGACCGCGCGCTTCGGCACTGTAGGGAAAAGGCGATTCGATTGAAACTGTGCCACCGTTCGCGAGCAGCATGTGGCCGTTGACGTGAAATTCGTTTCGCTTGGCATGACCGCCAAAATCGTCGTGATTATCGAGAATCAGGATGCGCGCGGAAGGATTTTGTTTGCGGTGAAAATAAGCTGCGGCTAGGCCGCTGATGCCACCGCCCACGATTACCAGGTCATATGTCTCGCCGGTCTCGACTGGAGAGCCCGCACTGCTCCAAAAACCGCCGTCGCGGGCTAAGTGAGCGGCCTCGAACGATCCGTCGTGGCTGCCGCGCATGCCTGTAAGAGCAGGAGGGTAGTAGCCGCGTTTGTCCTGAGCAAATTGTTCCGAGTCTTCTACCAGCCATTTGAGTCCGGGCAGA
>WNGC01003363.1_pt1 | contig 10609 bp, 10 predicted proteins | sample 5400051 | NCBI WGS metagenome assembly WNGC01 (sample SAMN13153368, study PRJNA577476) | soil metagenome | isolation source: 20 cm soil or saprolite under grassland replicate 2 | place: USA:California | collected 2016-06-15 | reverse complement strand
GCCGGATCGGGGATGACGCCCGGCAGGGGGTTGAGCTCGAGCACGTTCGGCACGCCGAACCGGTCCACTCGGAGGTCCACGCGACACCAGTCGCGGCAGCCGAGGGCGTGGTAGGCGTCGAGCGCGGTACGTTCGATCTCGCGATACAGCGCCGCCGGCACGCGCGCCGGGCACTGGAAGATCGCGAGGGGGGCTTCAGGGCGGTCCCACACCCACTTCGCTTCGTAGCCGTACACCGGGGGGGCGCCCGCGGGAAGCGCCGAGAAATCGAAGCCGATCACCGGTAAGCAATAGGCCTCCGGGCCGTTCCCGAGGATCGCGACGGTGAACTCAGGGCCCGGCAGGTAGGTCTCCACCAGCACGGGCTCGGCGTAGCGCTCGAGCAGGAACCGGGCCCGCTCGCGCAGCGCGGGGACGTTCGCGCACAGGTTGGTAGCGAACACGCCCTTCCCCGACCCCTCGGCGACCGGCTTGACGAACACCGGATACGGCAGGGCCATGCGCTCGACCTGCTCTGCCGCTTCGATGCAGGTGAACGGAGCCGTGGGCACACCGCGGTACGCGAGCGTCTCCTTGGTCCGACCCTTGTGCAGCGACAGCGCCAACGTGAGCGGGTCCGAGCCCGTGTACGGGATATTCACGTACTCGCAGATCGCGGGGACGAGGGCTTCACGACTCTGGCCGTGGAGTCCCTCGGCCATGTTGAAGACGATATCCGGGCGGGCGAGGACGACCTTCTGCGGAAAGAACTGATCGGCTTCGAGGCGGATCACATCGCCGAAGAGACAGAGAGCCTGCTCCACCGCAGCGATGGTGGATGGGTCGTCCCACTCTGCGAACGCGTCGCTGCTACCGTCGGATTGAGCGCCGGCCGCGGGATCGGGTTTTTCGTTGTATGCGAGACCGATGCGCATGTGGTCTCGGGTGACCTCCTACAAAAAAGGCCGCTCGTGCGGTCTGTGGATCGAAACGCGGTGTCGAGTAGACAATAAGGAACACCGGAGCGATGCGCAATAGGCAAATCCGAAATTTTTTCGACGTCGACGCGTGTCAAACTTTGTGGTAGGCGACGCGCGCGGCGTCGTGTTTGTCGTCGGCGAGATAAATCTCGAAATCGGCGAACAACGCCGCCGCCTCGTGCTGCAGGACGCGCAGACACGCGATCGCCATCCGCCGGATCTCGAGCTCCGCGCCCTCGCTGGTGCGCAGCTCGAGCATCGTCCGCCAGGCGCGCGCGTTGGCCGACACGACGATTTTCACTTCGGTGGCGTTGGGAAGGACACTGCGCGCCGCCTCGCGCGCCAGCTTGCGCCGGTGCACTTTGTCGGCGACCCACGCATAGCGTTGCATCAACGCCTCGACCGCGCGCACGTACGCCGCCTGGGCGTCCGCCACTTCTCGCTCCCACTCCGATTCGAGTGCCGGGTCGCCCAGCATCGCGGGCGGCACGACGAACGCGGCGTGCGACTCGTCGACGTAACGCTGCGACAGCTGGGAATAGCCGAACCCGGCGCGGTGTCGCACCAGCTCGTGCGAGCAGGACCGCGAGATCCCTTCGATGAGCAGGACGTAGACCGCGTGCTCCAGGACCGAGCCGTGGCCCTGCTTCTTGATGTTCTCGAGGTACTCGGCCGTAGAGCGGTGAGCGGGGTTGTGCTGGCTCATGTAGCAGATGCGGCCGGCGAATTCGGCGAGGCGCTCTCCGGCGGAGGCGTCGCCCTGCCATTGCACTCGCAGGTGCTCGGGCTCGAGGAACTCGGGTCGGGCGATCAGCGTGACGCACGGGGCGCGGAAGATTTCCATCGGGTGTCGGGTGCCAGGTGTCAGGTGTCAGCGGCTCGGGCAAGGTCGAGCTTCGGCGTGGCCCAGCCGGCGGTCCGCTCCACGTCTCGCAACCGGGCGGCAATGTCGTCGGGAATCGGCGCCGCCTCCGGCCCGACCTTGAGATCGGCGAGGGGCGCCCAATCCGCCGAGGGGATTATAACACCCGGGTTGAGCGTGCAACGCGGGTCGTACGCCTGCTTTACCTTGCGGAACAGGGCCGTCACCTCCGGGCCGTAGAACCGCTCCAACAGCCCGGCGCGCAGCCGCCCCACCCCGTGCTCCCCGCTCGGCGTCCCGCCCAACCGCAGCAGCAGCTCGGCCGCATCGGCATAGAGGCCTGCCAGCGCATCCCGCCAGCCGGAAACGGTCAGGTCGGGGAGCGCGTTCACGTGCACGTGGCCGTCGCCGGCGTGCCCGAAGATCGCCACCGGAATGCCGCGTCCGGCCGCCGCCGCGCGGATCCCCGCGATATAGTCGGCCAGCCGCTCGAGCGGCACGCACCCGTCCTCGACCACCTGCAGCGAGCGTCGGTTCTGCGGCAGGCGGGCCAGGGCGGGGCTCGCCAGGCGGCGCACCGCCCACAGCGCCTCGAGGCTCGCGCGATCGACCGCGGTGGCGACGTGCACCGTGCTGGCGCGGAGGCCCCGCACGGCGTCGCCGACCACACCCCGCGCCGCCGCCTGAGTCTCGCGCTCGAACTCGATCAGCAGCAGCCCTTCGAGCCCGCCCGGGAGGGCGGCGCCCGCATCCCGCACGACGTCGAGCAGCGTCCGGTCCAACAGCTCGACCGCCGCAGGGTTCAGGGCCACGACGTAGGGGACGGCCTCCGCGAGCTGCCGCAGGTCCGCGAACCCGAGGGCCGCGCCCGCCACGTCGGTCGGGCTCGGCTCGAGGCGCCACTCGACCGCGGTGATGAGCGCGAGCGTCCCTTCCGACCCGATCAGGAGATCGAGCTCGTCCCCCGAGTCGGCGAAATGATTCAGCGCGTACCCGGCCGAGTTCTTACGGGTCTTCGGAAAGCGGGCCTCCACGAGCCGTTGCTGGTCCGGTGACAGGGCGAACCTCTCCCCTCCCCCTTCTCCCCGTGTGATTCGTCGCGGTTCGCCATCGGCCCCGATGATCTCGATCGCTTCCACCCAGCTGCGTACGCTGCCGCACCGCACCGAGCGCGGCCCGGCCGCGTTGGTGGCCACCATGCCGCCGGACGTCGCGAACGCGCCGGAAGACGGATCGGGGGGGAGCCGCAGGCCGAAGGGTAGTGCGGCCGCCGTCAGCTCGGCCCACGTGACGGCGGCACCGGCCCACAGCGTCCGTCGGGGCCAGTCGGGGGCGGTCCAGTGAAAGCCCTGGCTCAGGTCCACGACCACGCCGCGGCCCACGCTCCCGCCCGCCATCCCGCTCCCGGCGCCACGCGGCACGAGCGGCGTGCCTGTCGCGCCCGCCCAATGCACAACCGCCCGCAGCTCTTCCACGCCCCGCGGCACGGTGACGGCGGCCGGGACGATCCGATAGATCCCGGCGCCTTCGGAGTAGGCGGCTCGGATGCGGGGATCCGTGAGCAGGGGTGGAGTCGGGTTCAAGGATGTGAGCTGGAAGCTACCACGCTTGACACCATTGGAGCCCCGGGTGATGCTTGACGCCCATATGACCAGCGACGCTCCCCGCGCCCAACTGATCCACATCGAGACCGACCGTCGTCTCGGTCACGAATGGGACGAGTGGGACGGGCGACCGCTTCCCGGGAACGGGGACTTCTCCGCGCCGCCGGGACTCTTCTTCGGCTTCGCCGCCGTGACGATCGGCATCGGCATGGCCGTAGGGGCGGCCTTCATCTTCCTGCTTGGCCCGCGCCTCGGCGCCCTCTGGTCCATGCTGCCCCGCACCCTATGGCTTGCACTGGGGGCGGCGAGCGTGGCGACCTGGCTTTGGTTCGGGGCCCTGCTCCTTTCCTCTTATGGGGGCGTGCTCGCCCTCCCCGAACGCTGGCTCGAGCGGGGGCCGTATCTCCGCCTCATGAGCCTCACCTCCTACGTCTCCCGGGCGTTCGGCAAGCGGGACTGGGTGGAGCACGCCGCGATCGACGTGTACAACGCGCTCGCGGAGCGCCGCCGGCGGACGGTCGGGAAGGGCGAGCTGCTCGTCCTCATCCCCCGTTGTCTGTCCAAGCAGGCGCTCGACGGGGTGCTGGCGATCGCCGGGCGCTACGAGGTGCCCGTGTTCGTCGCGACGCGGGGGCAGCTGGCGCGACGGGTCATCCGCGAACGCCGGCCTCGCGCGGTCGTCGCGGTGGCGTGCGAGCGGGACATGATGACCGGGCTCCGCGACGTCGCCGGCCGCCTGCCGGTCCTGGGACTCACCATGCGCCTCCCGAACGGCCCGTGCCGCGACGCTATGCTCGATCTCGACGTGATGGAGCAATGGGTCAAACGCCTGGTGGGGGTGTAGCGCGCCGGCGCTACCGGGCGGCCTTGGGTACCCCGAATCTCTGCTTCAGGTTGTCCGCGAACCGCTGCGCAATCTTGTAGCCCTCGTGCTCCTTCGGCACGACCACCTCGAGCTCGCGCGCGACGCGTGACGGGTCGTAGCGGGGGCGGTACACCGGCTCGACGGTGAGGCGGGTTTGACCCGGGACCCACGGGTCCGCCCAGAAACGGATCTTCACGGTGGCGTCGAGATTCGTGATCTCGCGCTCGTGATGGCGGCTGCGATGGGCCTGCATGTCGAACCACGCGGTCTCGACGTAGCCGTCCCGCACGTTGGAATGTGCGACCTCGAGGCTCTCGGCGGGCACCAGGCTGTCGAGCGCGGCGGTGACCCGCTCCGGTCGCGCATCGAGCGTGACCACGAGGGCGCGTGGGTCGGGGCGGAAATCGGGACGGATGGTGATGGGGGTGCAGGCGGCGAGCAGCAGACAAATGCGGAGTGCGGAGTGCGGAATGCGGAATGGCAAGGTGAGGACCTGCGCACCGACGCCCGTCGATCTACTCCGCACTCCCCATTCCGCACGCCGCACGCTTGGCATCAGTGCTTATGCGGCGGCGTGCCCGGCGCGTGCGTGTGCCCGGCGCGCTTGGCCGTGTCGGCGGGCGCTGCGTGCTCGTGCTCCTCGGCCTCACCCGGTTCGTGATGATGCCCCGCCTCTCGGTTCTCCATTTCCGTCTGCATAGCGGCGTTGGGAATGCCCGCCGCGTGCTCGAACATCAACTTCCCTCCGAGCACACCGGTCCAGACGATGGTCACGAGCCCCGCGACGCTCAACACCCGGAGTCCGGCCTCCTCGGCGCCCGTGAGCCTGGAACGGCGGAACAGTTTCCACGCGAGCACCACCGTGAAGATGCCCATGGTGGTGAGCGCCAGCGTCTCGTGTGTCTCCATCAGCTCGTGAATCGCTTCGCCGTGCTCGATCGCATCTTCCGCCTTGAGCCCGGCGAGCACCGCTATCCAGCCGCCGATGACTCCGGCCCACAGGGTCCACACGGCCGCTGCTTTGAGCGAGTCGCGCTTCGTGAGCCACGCGGCGATCTCGAACAGCACGGTGACCGACAGCAAGGCTGCGGGGAGGTCGTTCACCGCCGCGTGAAAGCGGGGCCAGTCGTAGCCGAGCATGCCGATCCTTGGGAGTGAGGGTGAGGTGGTCCGCGTCAGACGCCGAGGGCGAGGACTCCGGGCGGATCGACGGAATAGTCGTAGAAGCCCTTGCCGCTCTTCCGGCCATTCATCCCGGCCAGGACCATACGCTTGAGGAGCGGCGGCGGGGCGTAGCGCTGCTCGCGGTACTCGGTGAACATGATCTCGGCGATCTTGTAGGTCGTATCCAGGCCGACGAAGTCGAGCAGGGTGAGCGGACCCATGGGATAGCCGCAGCCGAGCTGCATCGCTTTGTCGATATCCGGCACGCTTCCCACGCCGCGCTCGACCGCCCGGATCGCGTCGAGCAGGTACGGGACGAGCAGCAGATTGACGATGAAGCCGGAGTTGTCCTTCGCCGCCACGGGCTCTTTGCCGAGCGACCGGGCGAACGCGAACGCGCGCTGGAATGTCTCTGTCGAGGTCGTCACGGTCCGGACGACCTCGACGAGCGGCATCAGCGGTACGGGATTGAAGAAATGGAGCCCCACGAAGCGGTCCCCTCGCTTCGTGGCCGCCGCCATCGCCGCGACGGTGAGGCTCGACGTGTTCGAGGCGAAAATGGTGGCGGGGCCGCACAGGCCGTCGAGCTCCGTCCACAAGGCGTTCTTGAGCTCCAAGTCCTCCGTCACGGCTTCGACCACGATGTCGCTCGCCTTGAGGTCGGCCGTGACGGTGGTGAAACGCAAGCGTTTGAGGGTCGAGTCGCGGTCCGACGCCGTGAGCTTCCCCTTCTCCACGAACTTGGCGAGCGATTTCTCGATCGCGGCCCGCGCCTTCTCCCACACCTGCTGGGACACGTCGCGCACCGTCGTGTCGTAACCCGCCGCGGCAGCCACTTGCGCGATGCCGCTCCCCATCAGCCCCGAGCCCAGCACACCCACCCGCTTGATGTCGGTCATAGCGCTCCCACGCTCACCTGGGGTTGATCAAGGCGCGGATCTCATCGGCGATGCGCAGGAGCGGGTTGGCCGGTTGGCCCGACAGCGCGTGCCCGGGTTTGATCTCGCCGCGCTCGAGCCGGTCCAGCACCTGGTCCAACCCGATCTGAGTCTGGTCGTGCTGCAGACGGTGGCTGCGCAGGGCCGCCACCGCCGCCGGCCCGAGGGCCAGGAGCGGCACGTACGAGAAGGGGGCGAGCACCCCGATGGCCAGGAAAGCGCCCGTTGCAGCGGCGCCCATGGCGAGCAGCGTGGCCGCGATGCCGAGCCGCTGCCGGCGGACGTTGCGTACGTCCGCCACCAGCTGGACGTGGCAGAAGCCGGTCTCGAGCGGAGTCACCTGACCGGCCACTTCGGCCGCTCGCGCCAGGGCGAAGCGGCGACCTCCGGATCCGAGCGCCCGCTGGATCGACGCGAAGGCGCCGACCTTGGGCTCCCACGTCGTGCGGTCGGCGTAGCGGCGCTTCACCTGGAGCAGCTCCTCCTGCTCCATCCAGGAGCCGAGGGCGCGCGCGACTCCCACCGGCTCACCCGCCACCACGCGCTGCGCTGAGAGGCGTGCGGGACCCACCAGCCAGCCCGGGAGGCCGCCGCGCGCTTCGACCGGCGGACGAGTCCGCTCTTCGAGCAGCGCCTGCCGCAGGTAGCGCGCGGGAATTCCCACGTCGTTGCCCAGCGAGAGCAGGTCCGCCTCGGTCAGCCCCTCCCCGATGTCCCGCTCGCCGGCCTGCAGCTCCGCGGCGCGCTGGATGATGCGCTCCAGCGCGTCGCGGCGGATGAGCTCGTCCGCCATCGCTACGCCTCGGCCTTCGTCTTTGCCGGCGCAGCCGGGAGCGTCTCGCCCGACGCTTTCTCGGGAAGTGCCGGCGTCGCGACCCGCTTGCTCACGTTTTCGAAGAATCCCCGGAACAGGTCGAGCGGCAGGGGGAAGATGGTGGTCGAGTTGTTCTCGGAAGCGATTTCGGTCACCGTCTGCAGGAACCGCAGCTGGATGGCCGCGGGCTCGGCGCCGATGATGTGCGCGGCCTGGGCGAGCTTCTCGGAAGCCTGCAGCTCGCCCTCCGCATTGATGATCTTGGCGCGGCGCTCCCGCTCCGCCTCGGCCTGTCGCGCCATGGCGCGCTTCATCTCGGGCGGCAGGTCCACGTCCTTCACCTCGACCGCCGACACCTCGACCCCCCACTCTTCGGTGCGTTTGTCGATGATGTTCTTCAGGATGGCGTTGATCTTCTCCCGGTTCATGAGCAGCTCGTCCATCTCGGTTTCGCCCAGCACGGAGCGGAGCGTGGTCTGGGCGAGCTGGCTCGTGGCGTAGAGATAGTTCTCCACGCCGATCACCGCCTTCACGGGATCCTTCACGCGCATGTACAGGACGGCGTTCACCTTGATCGAGATGTTGTCGCGCGTGATGACGTCCTGCGGCGGGATGTCCAGCGCCACCACGCGGAGCGACACCAGTTGCGTCTTCGCGAACAGGGGCGGCACGTAGATCAGCCCGGGGCCCTTCGCACCCCACGAGCGACCGAGAAAGAAGTACACCGCCCGCTCGTACTCCCGCAGTACCTTGAGGCCACCGAACAAGTACAGGGCCAGGATGCCGAGGACCGCCGTCACCACCGCGTCCATGTGCGCTCCTCCCTCAGGCCGGGAAGGCTTCCACGATCACCGCCGCGCCCTGGCCGCCCCCGATGCAGGCGGAGCCGAGTCCGAACCGCTGCTTGGCGCGGCGCAGGGCGTGGAGCAAGTGGATCGTCACGCGCGTTCCGGTGGCGGCGAGCGGGTGGCCGATGGCAATCGCGCCACCATGCACATTGGTCTTGGCGCGGTCGAGGCCGAGCTCCCGCTCGACTGCGAGATACTGCGGCGCAAACGCCTCGTTCACCTCCACCAGATCCATCTGCTCGAGCTTCATTCCGGCCTTCTGGAGCGCCTTGCGCGCCGCCGGCGCCGGGCCGATCCCCATGTATTTGGGCTCGACCCCCGCCACCGCCCACGCTACGAGGCGGCCGAGCGGCTTCAGGCCGTGGGCCTTGGCATAGTCCGCGCCCGCGATGACCGTCGCGGCGGCGCCGTCCACGATCCCCGAGGCGTTGCCCGCGGTGACGAGCCCGTCCTTCCTGAAATAGGGCTTGAGGGAGAGCAATACTTCGAGCGTCGTGTTGGGTCGCATGTGCTCGTCGGCGCGATATTCCGTCGGCTCACCTTTTTTCCCCTTCACCGTTACCGGCACCACCTCGTCCTGGAACACACACGCGTCCCAGGCCTGCTTGGCGCGCTGCTGCGAGGCGAGCGCGATCTCGTCCACCTCTTTCCGGGTCAGGTGGTACTTGTCCGCCAGGCCCTCAGCGGTCTCGGCCATGGAGAGGCCGCACTGCGGGTCTTTGAGCGCCTCCCACAGGAGGTCCTCGAGCGGGGCCGAAGGCCCGAGCCGCAGGCCCCAGCGCGCACCGCGCACCACGTGCGGCGCCTGGCTCATGGACTCCGTGCCGCCGGCGAGCACGGCCTGCGCTTCACCCAGGAGAATGAGCTGAGCGCCCTGGGTGATGGCCTCGAACCCCGAGCCACACAGCCGGTTCACCGTCACGGCCGGGACCTCGATCGGCAGTCCCGCCTTGAGCCCGATATGACGCGCGCAGTAGATCGCGTCGGCGGACGTCTGGAGGGCGTTGCCGAAGACGCTGTGGCCCACCTCGGCCGCCGGGACGCCCGAGCGCTCGAGTGCGTGCTTCGCGGCGACGGCGCCGAGCTCGATGGCCGAGAGGTCCTTCAGCGTGCCGCCGAACGTGCCGAAGCCGGTGCGGACACCCGAAAGGAACACGACATCTGTATTGGAACCCTGGGTCTTCATTGGGGGGAAGCTCCACGTGAGACGAGGGGAATATCGGGGGGATCGGGGGAGGGCGGTAGGGCGCGGGGTCGCGTCGCTCAAGCGGCCACGTCAGGCCCGTTTACGGGCGCCGTTCCAACGGGTGTGCAAGGCACGCCAGCATATCCGCCAACAACGTTGGAACGGCACGGGCAGACGCCAAGCCGCCCTCAAGGACTCCCTGCGGTCGCGAGTTCACTCGCGCCTACGACGACGACGCCACGTCCACGTGAAATACGCCGGCACGCCCGTGGCCACGATGCCGAGGCCGATCAGCGCCTGCACCGGCCGCGCCACGATCGTATTCCCCACGATCGCCGCCGCGGCGGCGATGAACAGCGCGGGCGTGACGGGATAGCCGGGCACGCGTACCGAACCGGGGATGCACGTCGGCGAGTGAACGAAAGAACACCCCATCGCGCGCCATCGCGAAGTACATGCGCGGGCCCGTGAGCGCGAGCCCGTTCGCGGCGCTGAAAATCGAGACAAGAATGACCAGCGTGACGATCCTCGCGGCATCGGAGCCGAACAGGGTGCGCACCACGTCGGCCGCGACCCGGTCTGTCGCTGCCACTCCGGCAGCTCCGAGCGCCGCGATGTAGCCTGCGTTCGCTGTCAGGTAGATCGCCACGAGCGCCGCGGTGCCGAGCCCAATCCCGCGCGCGAACGTGCGCTGCGGGTCTCGAGCCTCACCCGCGGAATTGGTCACGTTCTGCCACCCTTCGTACGCCCACAGCACGCCGAGCAGCGCCACGCCGGCGGCCGAGAGCGACGCGAGCGAGGGGGGCGTCATGAAGGCGCGCGTGCCCGTGCCGTGAAAGCCCTCGCCGAGGGCGAAACCGGCCGCGGCGAGGGCGAGGATCGCTGCTACCTTCAGCGCCGTGCTCCAGTTCTGGACAGAGGCCGCGTGGCGGACGCCCCGAATGTTCACGGCGGCCACCGCGGCGATCATGACGACCGCGGCGAAGGCGTGCGCCACCGGCGGGAGCGGGACGAGCTCGCCCAGATAGTTCGCGAACGCGACGGCGAGGGTTGCGGTCGAGCCGGTGTTGATCGCGAGGAACAGCGTCCAGCCGAGGAGGAAAGCGGGGAGGGAGCCGAACGCCTCGCGCACGTAGACGTAGCTGCCGCCGGCGTCGGGCAGCATGGCGCCGAGCTCGCCGAACGTAAGGGCCCCGAGCAGCGCGAGCACGCTGCCACGACCCACACCACGAGCGCGACTCCCAGGTCGCCCCCCGACTGCCGCAGCACCGCGCCCGGCACCGTGAAGATCCCCGACCCGATCGTGGTCCCGACGACGATCAGAACGAGGTCGCGCAGCGTGAGGACGCGGGCGAGCTCCCGCGGGGCG
>WNGC01011863.1_pt1 | contig 10612 bp, 11 predicted proteins | sample 5400051 | NCBI WGS metagenome assembly WNGC01 (sample SAMN13153368, study PRJNA577476) | soil metagenome | isolation source: 20 cm soil or saprolite under grassland replicate 2 | place: USA:California | collected 2016-06-15 | reverse complement strand
CCAGGGCTCGCCGCGGCCATCTTCCAGAGCTTCTCGGCCTCGACCGGATCCGGCATGTTTGCCGGCTCGCCGCCCTCGACACGCGGGGCGCGCCACCACCGGATGTCGAGCAAAGGTTTGAACCCCGCCGACTCGAACAGGTGCGACGCGATCTCGTTGTATGTGGCGAGGCGAAGCTCCGCGAATCCCTGCTCGCGTGCCTCGGCGATGGCCGACTCGAGCATTGCCCTCGCGATGCCCTGGCGCTGGTGGGAGGTGGCGACTCTGAGGCCCTCGTACCACATGAGGCCGGGCGCATAAGGACGCAGGCGGTGCAGCCCGACCACGACGCCGTCCACCTCGACAGCCTGGAATGCGGAGCTCGCGTCGGCCACCCAGTCGTCGAAGACGCGGGCGATGTAGTCGTGGCCGTCCCAGATGTCGCTGGTCATCTCCGCGACGCGGTCGCGGTCCGACGGCCTCGCCGGCCGAATGACTAGGTCGTTCGTGGTTGCCAATGCGCGATGCCTGAAACGGTGACGCCGCCGTCGTAGACGAGCTCGTCGCCGTCGCGGACGAGCATCTCCTCCAGCAGGCGTCGCGTGCGCGGCTCTTCCCAGCCGTCGCCAAACAGCGGCTTGCAATCGGCCACCGCCTCGTCGAGGCTGCGGTACCGATTGACCGCCGGGTACCTGACGAACGTCACATCGGCGGCGATGCCGAGCTGCAGCAGCAGCATGAAAAGGTCGGAGAACTGCGTGATCGGCGGAAGCGGTGAGGGCGCGATGCGGTCGCGCAGCACGTTGGCTGGGTGGGGGACCGGACCTTCGCGCAGCATGATGAAGACACGCTCGCGCGCCGAGCGCTCGAGCTTCTCGACGAAAGGAACGACCTCGGCAACGCCGTAGAGGACGTGGCAGCAGATGACCAGGTCCGCGGGCGCGACCTCGGCGTCCTCCCAGGCGCTCGCGACGACGGTCAGGTTGGGCAGCGCCGGCAGGTGGGCACGCATGCCCTCGGACGGCTCCACCGCGGTGACCCACTCGAGCTTCTCCGCCAGCGGCACCGCGTGCCGGCCGGCGCCGGCGCCGACGTCGATCAGCGTCTTGCGGTGCGAGACGAACGGCTCGACCACCGCCAGGAACTGGTCGACCCGATTGCCCGTAGAACGCGCGTAAGTGGCGGCCCGGCGGTCCCAGTAATTGGGATCGCTGTGGCCGTGTGCTGCCGTGTTTTCGCGATCGAGAACCAGCTTGCGCCAACGCTCCACCCAGTCGGTGCCGCCCACCCGGATCGCCGTCGCTTCCACACCCTCACCCTACCTACTCTCAGAACTTGGGGACAAACCGGGGAGAAGCGGTGCGGGGCTACCATGCGCCTGTGGAGTTCTCCCCCTCCGAAGCCGCGCTTTTGAGCCGCTACTTCACCAACCTCGACCGGCCGGTGTTCGCCCTGCGCAACCTGCCGGAAGTGGTCAAAGGGGCCCTGTTCTCGCGCTACTCGCGGACCGAGAAGAGCCTGCGCAGGGTGCTCCTAGACGAGTTCATCAACGATCCCGAGTCGGGGTTCGCAGGCATCGCTGCCTCCCACGTCTTCGGCGTGGGGACCCCAGCGGACGTGGACGACATGGTTGCGGTGAAGCGCGCGGAGGAGTTCTACGAGCGCGTGCTGGTCGGGTACGGCGACGACTCGGTCGCGGAGCTCGCCGGCGCGCATGTGGCCGTGGAGCGGGTCTCCACGCTGGCTGCCAAGGCGCTGGAGGACAGCCGCATCGGCATCTCGCCGCTGGAGAAGTCGACGCGTTACGTGCGCTTCGACCGGCCCGGGCCCGACGGCCGGCGCCTCTACCATCGGGGGCCGGAGCTCTCCCACCCCGCCTATGAGCCGGCGGCGGACGCGCTTTTCGAGACGTTCAGCAGCCTGCTGGAGCCGCTGACCACGGCCATCCGCGAGCGCTTTCCGATCGAGCCCGACGAGACCGACCGGGCGTGGAAGTCCGCGACCCGTGCCAAGGCGCTCGACCTGCTGCGCGGACTCCTGCCGGCCGGCACGCTCACGAACCTGGGGCTGTTCGGCAACGGCCGCGCGTTCGAGTACCTCATCACGAAGATGTCGGCCAGCGAGCTGCCCGAGTGCCGTGCCCTCGCGACCGACCTGCACCGCGAGCTGGCCGAGGTCATCCCGTCGTTCGTCAAGCGGGCGGTCGACGACCGCTACGGCAAGCCGGCGGCCGAGCGGCTCGTCAGGATCCGTACTTCGCTTCAGAAGGTCGCGCGCCGGACCGGGGGCGAGGCGAAGCCCGGCGTCCGGCTCCTGAGCTTCGACGCCGACGCGGAGCGGAAGGTCGTGCAGGCGGCGCTGTACACGTACTCGGACACGCCGCTCGACAGCTCCGTCCAGGCGGACCCCGACGCCGTCCTCGAGGCCCTTCTCGGCGGCCGCGCCAACCGCCGGCAGCGGGCGCCCAGGGCGCTCGAGCGGGCCCAATACGAGTTCGAGATCGTCGCCAACTTCGCGGCCTACCGCGATCTCCACCGCCACCGCATGCTCACCCAGGAACGCCAGCTGCTGGGTACGTCGCTTGGCTACGACCTGCCGCCGGCGCTCGCCGACCTCGGGATGGACGAGGCGTTCCGGCGGGCTGTGGACAGCGCCACCGTCGCCCACCAACGGATTGAGGCCGACATCGGCCCGGCGCTCGCGCAGTACGTCGTCCCGCTCGCCTACCGCGTGAGGTGGTATTTCCGCGTCAACCTGCGCGAGCTGTACCACCTGTGCGAGCTGCGGACCACCCCTCAGGGCCATCCCGACTACCGGTTCGTCGCGCAGGAGATGTTCCGGCTGGCGTCCGAAGTCCACCCCCGCCTGACCCGTTACGCGACCTTCGTCGACAAGGGTGCCGGCGACGAGCTGGAGCGCCGGAAGTCCGAGCGCCGTTGGGACGAAAAACTCCGGACGCTCGGCGGTCCGGTGCTATAGCATCAGCCTCAGTTTTCAGGGGAGGGGACACATGCCGTCAGATTCCGACTCGTCGCCCGAGCGCGACCGCCGCGTGGCCAAGAGGCGCTCGGAGGTGGAACGCCGTTTCGGCGAGCGCCGCAACCCGGAGCGGGCAGCGCCCGGCCGGCGCGTACTGTTCATCGACCGGCGCGTAACCGAGCGCCGAACAACGCAAAACCTGGCCTACCAACCGGTCTAGGTAACCCTCTCCCGCTTGGGGGAAGAGGGTCAGGGTGAGGGCTTAACCTGAGCGTGATGCCCACGCCTGCCCTCATCGTCCACGGCGGCGCCGGCCCGGTCCCGGAGTCCGAGCTCGCCGATAGGCAGGCCGCGGTCGAGCGCGCGCTCGAGGTGGGCTGGGAGCGCATCGGCGGCGGCGCGCTCGAAGCAGCAGTCGCCGCGGTGCGCCACATGGAGGACGAGCCTCTCCTCAACGCCGGCATCGGCGCGTGCCTGAACGCCGACGGCGTGGTCGAGCTGGACGCCGGCGTGATGGACGGGCGGGATCGAAGCGCCGGCGGAGTGGCGTGCCTGCGGGACGTCCGGCACCCGATCGACCTGGCGCTGGCCGTCATGCGAGACGGCCGGCACGTGCTGCTTGCGGCCGAGGGCGCGTCCCGCTTCGCGCGCGAGCAAGGAGTCGAGATGGCCGACCCCTCGATCTTCATCACCGACCGCAAACGCCAGGAGCTTTCCCAGGGTGCCGACACGGTCGGGGCGGTGGCGCGCGACGACGGCGGCCACATTGCAGTGGCCGTTTCGACGGGTGGCCGGACCGGCAAGCTTGCCGGCCGAATCGGCGACTCGCCGATTCCGGGCGCAGGTCTCTACGCCGACGACCGGCACGGTGCCGTCTGCGGAACCGGGGTGGGCGAGGCCTTCATCCGCCTCGGCCTCTGCCGCGTGGCGATCGTCGAGCTGGAGCACGGCATGGACCCGGCGGAGGTGGCGAAGAAGGCGATCGACTGGCTCGGACGCTCGATGAACGCCGCCGGCGGCATCATCCTGACGGGCCGCGAGGGCGATCCCCAGGCCGCGTTCAACACTCCCGCCATGCCGTGGGCCAAGCGCGTTGGCTGACTCGGGCAACACAGGCGAGCTCATCGCTCTGGCGCTCAAGCGCGCCGGCACCAGCCACCTCTTCACATTGAACGGCGGCCACATCTGGCCGATCCTCACCGGCGCGACCGAGCACGGCATTCGCATCGTCGATGTGCGCCACGAGCAGTCGGCCGCCTTCGCGGCCGAGGGTTGGGCCAAGGTGACGCGCGAGTGCGGAGTGGCCGCGGTCACCGCCGGGCCTGGCGTCACCAACGCGGTGACCGCGCTGGCCCAGGCGCAGTCCGGCGACGGCCCGATGCTCGTGCTCGGCGGCCGCGCGCCCGTCGCGCGCTGGGGGATGGGCTCGCTCCAGGAGATGGATCACGTCGCGGTGGTGAAGACGCTGACCAAACAGGCGGTGACGCTCGAATCGCCCGAGGACGCGTTCGCGTGCGTGCTCCAGCTCATGCGGACGGCGCTGAGCCGCCGCACAGGACCGGTGTTCATGGACATTCCGATAGACGTTTTCTTCGGCGCGGCCGACCTTCCCGAGGCCACCGAGCACCTCACATCCGACCCCGGGCCGCCGCCCGACCCGGATGCGGTCCGGCGCGTGGCCGGCCTCGTCCGCGACGCGCAGCGCCCCGCCGTCATCGCGGGTGGCGCGGTCTGGTGGGCTCATGCGGAGGACGAGCTGCGCCGCTTCGTGGAAGCCGCGCACCTGCCGACATCCGTCAACGGAATGGCGCGCGGCATGCTGCCGCCCGGCCATCCGCTGTTATTCTCCCGCGCTCGCGGCCAGGCACTCGGTCAGGCCGACCTCATTCTCGTCGTCGGCGTGCCGCTCGACTTCCGCCTCAACTTCGCTCGGCGATGTAAAAGCCGCGCTGGCGGCGCTGGCTGCGGCCGCGGACGGAACTCCGGAACGGCACGCCTGGCTCGAGCAGCTGAGGAAGGCCGAGGCGGAGGCCCGCGCGCGCGACAAGACGATGACCGAGTCGGACTCGTCGCCTGTTCACCCTGCACGACTCATCGCGGAGGTCAACCGCTTCGCCGATCCCGACGCGATCATCGTCGGCGACGGCGGCGACTTCGTATCGTTCGCGGGCAGGCTCATCGAGCGCGAGAGGCCCGGCCTGTGGATCGACCCAGGCCCATTCGGGGCCCTCGGCTCGGGCCCGGCTTACGCCATGGCCGCGAAGCTGGCCAAACCCGACCGCCAGGTCATCCTGCTGTCAGGCGACGGGGCGTTCGGCTTCTCGGCCATGGAGTTCGACACGCTGGTCAGGCACAAGGTGCCGGTCGTGTGCGTCATCGGCAACAACGGCATCTGGGCGCTGGAGAAGCACCCGATGCAGAGCATGCTCGGCCTCAGCATCGCGGCCGACCTGGCGCCGCGGACTCGCTACGACCAGGTGGTGGAGGCGCTAGGAGGCTTCGGCCAGCTGGTCGACCGGCCCGAAGAGATCCGGCCGGCGCTGGAGCGGGCGTTCAAGGCGGGTGTGCCGGCCTGCATCAACGTTATCTGCGACCCGGAGGCGGAATATCCGCGATCATCAGTGCTGATGTGAGCACTCAGCTAAAGCCCGTGGTCGAGGCCGACGAGTGGCGCACTGCGCAGTCCCAGTTCGACGAGGCAGCCGAGCTGATCAAGCTCGAGCCCTGGCTCCGTGAGGTGCTGCGCGAGGTCCAGCGCGAGTTCACGTGCACGTTCCCCGTGAAGCTCGACAGCGGCCACATCCGCATGTTCACGGGCTACCGCGTGCAGCACAACATCAATCGCGGCCCGGCCAAAGGCGGCATCCGCTACCACCCTGACGTGTCCCTCAACGAGGTCAAGGCGCTGTCGATGTGGATGACGTGGAAATGCGCAGTGGTCAACATCCCGTTCGGCGGCGCCAAGGGCGGGATCATCGTCAACCCGATGGAGCTGTCGCAGAACGAGCTCGAACACATGACGCGGCGATTTGCAACCGAGATATCGATCCTCATCGGCCATGACCGTGATATCCCGGCGCCCGACGTCAACACCAACGGCCAGACGATGGCCTGGATCATGGACACGCTCTCGATGCACCTCGGCTACTCGAGCCCGGCCGCGGTGACGGGCAAGCCGATCGAGGTCGGCGGCTCGCTGGGCCGCGTCGAGGCCACGGGTCGCGGCGTGACCATCTGCTCAGTGGCCGCGCTGGAGCACCTGGGCCGGAGTCCGCACCAGACCAGGGTCGCGATACAGGGATTCGGCAACGTGGGCAGCATCAGCGCCAAGCTGCTCGAAGAGGCCGGCTGCACGGTGGTCGCGGTCTCGGAGGACTACGGGGGCATTTACAACCCGCTCGGGCTTTCGATCAAGCGCGTGCTGGAGTACCGAGCGCGCGAGAAGACGCTGCTCGGCTTTCCCGGCGCGACTGAGATCGGCAACCAGGACGTGCTCAGCGTCGACTGCGACCTGCTCGTGCCCGCCGCCATCGGCAACCAGCTCACATCGCGCAACGCGCGCGACGTCAAGGCGACGCTCATCGTCGAGGGCGCGAACGGACCGACCACTCCCGAGGCCGACGCCATCTTTCGCGAGCGCGGCATCTTCCTGGTGCCCGACATCCTCGCGAACGCCGGCGGGGTGACCGTGTCCTACTTCGAGTGGGTGCAGGACCTGCAGTCGTTCTTCTGGTCCGAGCACGAGGTGAACCAGAAGCTCAAGGCGATCATGACGCGCGCGTTCGAAGAGGTTCTACGAACGCGAGAGGAGCGAAAGCTCGACATGCGCATGGCCGCCTACGTGCAGGCGGTGTCGCGCGTGGCGGCGGCGACGCGGGAGCGCGGCCTCTACCCGTAAGGGCCGCGGGCTTCAAGCCGCATCAGTGCACTTTGTATACAAAAGCAGCTTTCGCGGGCTGTTCAATTGCGCGTTTGTATACAAACCTTGCGCGGGGTCCTCGACGAAGCGCCAGAACTCCTTGGCCTTGCCGTCCTTCCCCGGATGGATGATGTCGACGAAGCGGCTCGAGTGCGTGCGGCCGTGACGCGTCGAGGTCGCGGTGCCGATTACCACCGTGTGGTCGTCGCTGGCAAGGACGTCGTGCAGGTCGGCCTCATACGTGCCCTCGGTCAGCTGCCCGAACTTCATGAACATCTCCAGCACGGCTTGTTTGCCCTGGTACTCGCCAGCAATCGGGTTGTCACCGCCGGAGTGCCACAGGATGTCGTCGTCGATCATTTCCATGGCCTCGTCGACGTGCTGCTCGTTGAAGGCCTGGTAGCCCTTGCGGGCCATCTCGATGTTCCGCTCGCTATCCGTAGCCATGTCCCACCTCCTGAAGTCTTCAGCCGGCCACTGAAGATTGTCGGCTAGATCTCTCTTGTCCTGAAGCTCCAGATGCTCAGAACCAGGATCACCGAGAACCAGACTGCGACCCACAGCAGGAACGCGACCGGCGGCGGATCGAGTGCCGCGAATGGGTTGGCGCGCGCGAACGCGCCGGCGCCGCGCAGCTGCGCGAGGACTATGTCCGGCTCCATCGCGTTGATGGCGCCGCGCCACAGGCCGTCGGTGGGGAGGATCAGGCGGCTCACGATCCCGACGTCCTGAACTGCCTCGTTCTGCAGCCCCGTGCCGATGTCGCCGACGATTCCGCCGATCCACGCCATGAGCCACGCGACGAGCGCGATCACGCCGCCGGTGATGCCCGACAGCCGTGTCGACAAGAGGAGCCCGAGCGACAGCAGAGCCAATCCTTCGAGTCCGACGTAGACGATCAGCTCGACCGGATATGGGGGCAGATACGTCGTCGCCCAGTCCACCGCGATCATCTCCAGCGTCGCCGATCCGACCGCGTAGATGGTCACCAGTAGCGCGAGCCCGAGCCACTTGCCGATCACGATCTCGCTGCGCCGCACAGGCCGGGCGAGAATCGAAAGGATCAATCCGCTCTCGACCTCGTTGGAGATTAGTGGTCCGGCCACGACCGCCGCGCTCAGCGCGAGCACGCCGCTGTACACGAATGTCACGAAGATCAGCAGCTGCGAGCTGACGATGATCACCTCTTCATGGCTCGGCGGCTTGCCGTTCGGGCCTGTGACCGTGGTGATCTTGTAGAAGCCCCACGCCGAGATGCCGACGACGATGAGCGTGAGGATCACCAGCGCCAGCAGCAGCTTGCGCCGCGACGCCTCCTGCACAGTCAGCCGCGCAATGACCAGGACCGGTGGCAACGCAGGCATCTATTCCTCGTTCAGCAATTGGAGGAAGCGGTCCTCCAGGGTTTGATGCCGCGGCACCACCTCGTACACCCGGCCGCCCAGCTTGACCATCTCTGAAACAAGCTCGGGAACTCTGTCAGCGGTCAGCTTCGTGAAAGTGATCTGCTCGCCTTCCACGTCCATCGGTCCGAAGGACTCGAGCGACTTATGGCTGTCGGCGCTCAAGCCGGTGACGCGGAAACGAACGGCCGACCCTGTGAGCAGCTCCTCCATCGTGCCCCCTGCGATCACGCGCCCGTGGTCGACCACCGCCACGCGGTCGCAGACCTGCTCGACCTCACTCAGAAGATGCGAGTTGAGGAACACCGCGGTGCCGCGTGCCGCGAGCTCGCGGATGATGCCGCGGACGTCGTGCCTTCCCACGGGGTCGAGCGCCGACGTTGGTTCATCGAGAAACACGAGGTCTGGTTTGCCCAGCAGAGCGACGCCAAGGCCGAGCCTCTGCTGCATGCCCTTGGAGAAGGTGCCGACTCGATCGCCGCCCCGCTCGGCCAACCCGACGATGGCCAGTGTGCGGTCGATCTCCTCTTTCCATGTCGGGCGCGGCAAGGGCGCGAGCTCGCAGTGCATCGCCAGCACCTCTCGCGCGGACAGCCAGCTCTGGTAGCGAAAAAGCTCAGGCAGGTATCCGATCCGCCTCCGGGTCCCGAGATTGCCGGCCGGCTCGCCCAGCACCCAGGCCTCGCCCGCCGTCGGCGCCAGAAGGCCGAGCAGCAGCTTCACGGCTGTGGTCTTGCCCGCGCCGTTCGGGCCGAGGAACCCGAAGATCTCGCCCCGCGGCACCGTCATGGAGAGGCCGGCGAGCGCGACGGTGCTGCCGAAGCGCTTGGTCAGCTCGACGGTGTGGATCGCGGGTGACGCAGAGGAGGCGACCGCACCCGAAGGCGCGGCCGCCTCTTTCTCAGCTACTCCTGCCACAGGAGCAGGCTAGCGGAGCTGGTTCGCGATCGTCAGGATTTCCGACTGCTTCAGCGAGCCGCCGACGAAGAAAACGTGGCCCTTGATCCAGACCACGGCGGCGCCGGCGCCCGTGTTGTCGCCGAGCGCGACGCCCTGAACGCCCTGCACGGTGACGTCCGAAGAGGTGGCGTACCCGACCGGGACCGGGATGGGAAGAGTGTGGGTCGGATCGCCGATGGCCTTCATGTCCGCGGCCAGCTGCGGCGTGATGCCCGGCTGCTTCAGCAGGTAATCCTCGAGCTGAGTGACCGAAACGCCTGTCGAGGTCACGACCGGGGCCTTTGACTCGGCGACGATCAGCTGGGGCAGCGTGAGCTGGCTGACGTCAGATGCGGACCCCTGGTTCAGATCGCCGAACACCTCGATCAGGGCCGGACCCACGGTCAGCGTCAGAGTGCTGCCGTCCATGCCGGCAGGCATCGAGGGCAGCGTCTTGCCCTGCGCTGCCGCGGCGGCCTGTGCCTTCGCGGCGCTGAAGGTGAACGTTGCAACCGCCTCAGGCACGACCACGTAGGTGATCTGCTTCGACACGGTCGACGGCAGAGTTCCGGCGTTGGGCGCCGAGAACCCGGCGACCTTCTCGGCTTCAGCCTGGGGCACGCCGACTTGCGGCTGCGGCTCCTTGGACCACGTGAACGTGCCGTATGTGCTCAGGTCGGGCAGCGACTGCAGGTCGGCAACGGTCACAGGCACGGGCTTGACCTGAGTGGGCGCGAAGATCTGCGACACGTTGGCGGACGCCGTGGCGATGACCGCGAGCACGACTGCGAATGCGAGTACCGCGATCGGCCGCCGCGAGGACTGGCGCAGGATGGGCATGCGGAAGCCAAAGCGAGGCGCCTGGGCCGGCGCTTCGGTTACGCGCTTGAACGCGGCGTCCGCGTCAAAGGTCGCCGCAGGCACAGCGAGGAGCCGGGCCGCCTGGGTTGCGTCAGCGGACGTTTTCGCATACCGGTCCTGGCATTCGCTGCAGGAGGCGAAGTGCTCCCGCTCCGTGCCGGTCACGGCATTCGGGTCGTCGAACATGCGGCGCAGCGCGCCCTCACTCAGGTGACTCACGGTTGACCTCCTTACGTAGCGCGGCTTCCGCGCGTTTTAACAAAGTTCCAATCTGTCCGGTGCTCACGCCGATGGCCTCGGCGACCTCGGAGTAGCTCAATCCGCTCGAGCGCAGGACCAGAACCGCGGCCGGTTTCTGCGGCAGCCGGGCCAGCGCGGTGCGGAGCACGCGGCGCTCCTCGTTGGCCTCAGCGATGCTCTGCGGGTCCAGCGCCTGGCCTGCATCGTCGTGGGCCGCCGTGTGCTCCCGCTTCTCGCGACGGCGCCTGCCGCGCACTCGGTTGAGCGCGGTGTGCGCCGACGCCCTGTACAG
>WNGC01005510.1_pt1 | contig 10622 bp, 8 predicted proteins | sample 5400051 | NCBI WGS metagenome assembly WNGC01 (sample SAMN13153368, study PRJNA577476) | soil metagenome | isolation source: 20 cm soil or saprolite under grassland replicate 2 | place: USA:California | collected 2016-06-15 | reverse complement strand
GGAATGGGTGCGCCCTTGAGCGAGATCCAGGGGAAATGGGACCGCGCCATCGCCCATCCCATTGCGCCGCGCGAAGTGAAGAACGCCGCGTGCCACGAAGTCGTGCACGCGGGCGAGGATCTGAAAGGCGAAGGCAAAGGGCTCGACCGCCTGCCGATCCCGATCTCGACACCGGGCTTCGATTCCGCACCCACCCTCACCGCGACCAACGTCATCACCCGCGACCCCGAGACCGGCGTGCAGAACATGGGCACCTATCGCGCCGCGCTCAAATCCTCCGACCGCCTGGTGGTGCGCATGGCGACGCGCGTCGGCGGCGCGGGCGGCTACCTGCACTACGTGAAATACCAGAAGCTCGGGAAGAAGACGATGCCCTGCGCGATCGTGCTCGGCTGCCCGCCCTACGTGGCCTTCATGGGGCCGCAGAAGCTCCCCGTGGGCGTGGACGAATTCACGGTCGCGGGCGGCCTCGCCGGCTCCCCGATCAATGTCGTGCGCGCGAAGAGCGTCGACCTGCTCGTCCCCGCCGAGAGCGAGATCGTGATCGAGGGCCTGATCGACACCGAGTATTGCGAGCCCGAGGCGCCTTTCGGCGAATCGCACGGACACGTCGCGCTCGAGGAGTACAACATGCCGATGCGCGTGACCGCGATCACGCAGCGCAGGAACCCGGTCATTCCCTCCTACATCAGCCAAGTCGCGCCTTCGGAATCGAGCGTGATCAAGCGCGTCGCCTACGAGCCGCTGTTCCTCGCCCACCTGCGCGAGGCGCTTGGCATCCGCGGAATCAAAAGAGTGACGCTTCACGAACCGCTGACGGGACTGCTGCGCGTGACGGTTATCAGCTGCGAAAAAGGCATGCCGCGCACCGAGGTGTGGCGCGCGCTGCGGGGCGCGGCCTTCTTCAAGGGCGACATGGGCAAGATCACGGTGGCGGTGACGGACGACATCGACCCGGACAACGCCGACGCGCTCCTGTGGGCCATGGCGTACCGCATGAACCCGCTCGAGGACGTGCAGACGCTGCCGCACCGCGGCCAGGGCCATGGCCCCAAGCGCGAGCACGGCGAGGAAGAGGACTCGACGCTCCTGATGGACGCCACCATGAAAGGCGACATGCCGCCGCTCGCCTTGCCCAAGCGCGAATACATGGAGCGCGCCAGGAAAATCTGGGAGGAGCTCGACCTGCCGAAGCTGCGCCCGCAGGCGCCCTGGTTCGGCTATTCGCTCGGCGACTGGCTGCCGCAATGGGACGAAGCGGCGAAGCGCGCCGTCGAAGGCCGCTATATCGAGAACGGCGAGATCAGCGAGAAAAAGCGCAAGAAGAGCGTCAAACCGGAGACCAAATACCGGCCGGAATAACCGGGGACAGACCCCGGTTTCCAATCGGATGCCTCATCCGGTGTGCATATTCCACTGAACGCTGGTGGAACGCGCAACAGCACCTCCTTTTATCCGAAAGTAAGCTGGGAACGCATCGGACAAGCGAAGGAGAATGCAAATGGCATCCAACATCAGGATAGCGGTAGACGAGACGGCGCGGGGCCTCACCATTCGGTGGCTCGAGACGGGGCTGGAACGCCACGTATGGGTGGATCAGTCGAGGTTCGAGCAGTTCCTCGCATCGGGTGAAACGATCTATCTCGACACGCCGGCGATCGCGACGGAGAGACGCGCGGTCGAGTAAGCAGAGGTGGTCTCGGCGGCCAGCTCGCCGCAGCCGGGATGGGCGTTGACGGTTCGCCGCCAAACGCGTATACGGAGGTGATCTCAAGGGGGGCCAAAATGAGTTCATTCTCTCGTCGCGTGTTGCGTGGTGCTGGAATCCTGTTGCTGCTGCTGGGGTCGCCCGATCAGCTCAAGTGGCGCGATCCGACCGGCGCCGCCGGCATCAACCAGGCGGTGCTCGTCGGCGATCCGGAAAAACCCGGGTTGTACGTGGTCATGAACCGGTTCAAGCCGGGCAACTTCAGCCGGCCGCACTTTCATCCGAACGACCGCTTCATCACCGTGATCAAGGGCACCTGGTGGGTCGCCACCGGCAACAAGTTCGATCCCAACCTCACCGTAGCCATGCCGACCGGCTCGTTCGTCACCCATTTCGCCAAGCAGGTGCACTGGGACGGAGCCAAGGACGAGGAGGCCTGGCTGATCATCGTGGGCGAAGGACCCGCGACCCTGACGCGCGTCGACGAGGCGAAGTAGGCACCACTTGCCCGGCTCACGATGACAGACTCCGCCCCGGTCCGCCGCGTGGTGACGGGGCACGGCACAAACCGGACCGCAAAGGTTCTCATCGACGCGACGGCGTCCAACAAGCGGATTTCGAAGTCGGGCGGGATCTCGACCCTCATCTGGTGCACCGATTGCACGCCCGCCGACATCTCGGTCGGCGAAAATGTCGAAGACATGGGCGCGCGCATGCTCGGCACGCCGCCGCCGCCGAACGGGACCCGGTTCACCGTGAACGAAATTCCTCCAGGCAGGAGCGGGCCGATGCATCGCACCGAGACGATCGACTACGTGATCGTTCTCGCGGGCGAGCTCGAGATGCAGATGGACGATTCGACGGTGAAGCTCAAGGCGGGAGACGTGCTCGTGCAGCGCGGCACGAACCACGCCTGGATCAACCGCGGCACCGAGCCTGCCCGAGTCGCCTTCATCCTGATCGACGCCAAGCCGCTCGGAATCGGCCATCCCGTCACGGGCGGGGAGACGGTGCGCTAAGACAGCTCGCGGGTGATTTTCATGGAGGATGCCATGCTCAAAGTCGTCGTGCTTTCTCTCGGTCTGTGGTTCTGGCAAAACACCTCCGCTGCGCAAACGATCGACACGGGCAGCCTTCAGGGCGCGGTTCGCGACGAGAACGGCAAGCCCGTGACCGGTGCGGCGGTGAAAATCCGCAACGTGGAGCGCGGAATCACCGTCACGGTGTTCTCGCGCAGCGGGAACTACAGCGCGCCCGGGCTCTTCGCAGGGAGGAGCGAGGTGTCCGCCGGCATGGGCGGACACGCGGCGAGCGCGAAGGCGGACGTCGAGATCGCGCCAGGGACGAAGACTTTGTTGAACCTAGCTCTCAAGCGATCGGCGCCGATTCTCACGCCGGCGGACTGGATTGCGCAGCTTCCCGACGACCAGGACGGCGTGAAGCAGCTCGTCATCAATCGCTGCGTGAACTGCCACGGCCCGGTGAATTTCGTCAGCCGCCGCTTCGATCGGCTGGGCTGGAAGAAGGTCGTCATCGACATGGGGCGGATCGAGGAGATCGGCCCGCCGAACTACAAATCGATCTCGGACGAGGAGGCGATGGCGTCCAAAAGCGAGGAGGCGGAGCGAATTGCGGTATATCTCAGCAAGCATTTCGGCCCCGACAAGCCGCTGGGGCTGAACGTGCCCAAGGCCGTCGCGTACCGCAACACGGTCGGTGAACCCGACGTCGTCATCACGCAGTTCGACATTCCCACACGCACGGCGATCCCCCACAACCTGACCGTGGACCCGCGGGGCCACGTCTGGTTCGTGGAGCGCTACGGGGAAAAGATCGGCGGTCTCGACCCGAAGACGGGCGGCTTCAGGGAATTCCCGATCCCCGCCAAGGTCGCGCGCCCGCACGGGATCATCGCCGACTCGAGCGGGTTCGTCTGGTGGAGCGAGAGCCGCGGCAATCATCTGGGGCGACTGGATTCCAGGAGCGGCGAGATGAAGCGCACCCCGCTGCCGCAGGAGCGCTCGAGTCCCCACACCCTGTTCCTCGCGAGCGACGGGCTGATCTGGATGACGCAGATCCGCGGCAACCGCGTCGCCAGTTTCGATCCCCGGGCGGAGACCTTCAAGGAGTACGCGATTCCGACGAAGCAATCGCGGCCCTACGGGATCGTGGTCGATTCCCGCAACCACGTCTGGTTCTGCGAGTTCACCGGCGACAAGATCGGCAGGCTCGACCCGGCGACGGGCGCTATCACCGAATATGCGCCGCCGACGCGCTACTCGGGCCCGCGCCGGCTGGCGCTCGACCGAAACGGCAACGTGTGGTTCACGCAGTACAACACGAACAAAATCGCGCGGCTCGACCAAGAGTCCGGAGCGATCCGCGAGTGGGAGATCCCGACCCCGGACTCAGGCCCCTACGACATCGCGGTCGATCATCACGGGAAGATCTGGTTCGACGAGTTCACCGCGAACAAGATCGTGCGCTTCGATCCCGCCACCGCCAAATTCTCGGAGTTCCCCCTGCCGGGACTGGATTCCCAAGTGCGGAAAATGGCCGTCGATCAGGCGGGCGCCGTGTGGCTGTCGGAGTACAAGAACAGCCGGATGGTGCGCGTCGTGGAGCGGCAGTGAGTTTCCGGCAGCGGCGCGCCTGAGCAAAAAAAAACGGGCACCCGAAAGTGCCCGTTGTCGGCATGGGACCGGAAAGCTTAAGCCACTGCTCGCCTGGCGCGCCCGCGGCGGTCGGCGAAACGGCGGTCGGGAAAGGGGAGAAGCTGAGCGACGACGCGCCGATCGCTACGCCGATCGGCGGCGCGCTTCTCGGTAGACGGTCCCAGCAATCCATCCGCCGGCGTGTATGCCTGGTAACCGACATGCAACGCCTGGTCGAGAAGCTGAATGCTGCGTTTGGCCGCGAGCATGACGCGCATCTGCATGCGTTCGGTGGTCGCATAGCGCTTGATGATCTCGAGAGCGATCTTCGGATGCACGTCGTCGTACTCGCTATGCTCACGCATCCACTTGTAGGTCTTCGGGCCCATCTCGACGCCCGGTCTGCCGCGGTAGGACTCGAAGCCGGCGACGACTTTCCTGGCAAGATCACCGGTCATCCCCTCGATTCCAAAGCTGGTCGCAGCGACCGCTTCGGCCAACGACCCCTTGGTATTGATGTACCAGAGCCAGTCGGTCAGCGACTGCACGTCCCTCAGCACGGGCTTGTTGCCTTCTGCGAGGTCGAGCATCTCTTCCCTCTTCAGGCCGAAGCCCATTCCCATCCAGATCCAATGCTCGGCGTGGGCCTTTTCGACGCGGATATTGTCGATGAGGAACGCACGCGAGTAATCATCCTCGACCTTGATCAGTGCCTCGGCAAGGAACTTGGGAAAAGCGTGGATGAAAGGATAAGTCTGCAGTATCCATCCCTGCATCTCGGGGACCGTGAGCTCTGCAGATGACACACCTTTCGCAAAGTCTCCGTTTAGAAGCGCGTCCCAATACGGCTTGACGTAACCGTGCAGCGAATCCACCCAGGTGGGGTTAGGGGATAACTCGTACATCGCACCCATTTCACATCTCCTTAATGTTGTGAACACCGAATATGACTGCGGCATAGTATTGACCACGCGATTGCCGGTCCATCAGTGTTTTACCGGTGCGGACTAGGGGATTTCCCTATCCTCTCGCTTTTTCCGTGATGCGGGGGCTCGAGCCTCCGCCCTGCGCGAGCGGATCGAGCCGGGTGAACGCGTTGCGCGTCAGCCCGTCGCCGCCGCCATCTGCAGGCGGCGCCCGAACGGCTTTGGCTTGGCCACGCCGTAGCCTTGGGCAAAGTCCACGCCGATCTCGCGCAGCAGCGCGATGACGCGTTCGCCGTCGACGAATTCTGCGATCGTTTGCTTGCCGGTGATATGGCCGACGCTGTTGATCGCCTCGACCATCGCGCGGTCGATCGGATCGTCGGCCATGTTTTTGACGAACCCGCCGTCGATCTTGAGGAAATCCACGGGCAGATGCTTCAGATAGGCAAACGAGGACATGCCTGCGCCGAAGTCGTCCAGAGAGAAGCGGCAGCCGAGCGACTTCATCTCGTTTATGAAGCGGGTCGCTTGGTCGAGTCTGGCTATGGCAGCGGTCTCGGTAATCTCGAAGCAGATGGACTGAGGCAGCACCGCCGGGAAGTGGGTGAACTGTTCGCGCACGTAATCGAGGAAGCCCTCGTCGCCGATCGAGCCTCCGGAGAGATTGATGGAGCATATCTCGAAAACGGCACCGCCTTCGGCTTGTTCCCTGGAAATGGTGGCGAATGCGGTGCGAATGACCCAGCGATCGATCGCAGGCATCAGGTTGTACCGTTCCGCCGCCGGGATGAACGCCATGGGCGGCACCAGCTCGCCGCGTTCATCGAGCAGGCGGATCAGGATCTCGCAGTGCGTGCCGTGCTCGCGTCCCGCGTCCAGGGCCTTGATGTCTTGCGTATAGAGCACGAATCGATCTTCCTTGAGCGCCTTCTGCAGCCGGCTGATCCATTCCATCTCGCCCTGGCGCACCGACATCTCGCTGTCTTCGGAGTGATACACCTGCACCCGGTTGCGGCCCTTCTCCTTGGCCATGTAGCAGGCCGCATCGGCTGCGCTCATCACGTCACCCAGCGTGAACGGGCGGTCTTTCAGGTTCACCAGCCCGACGCTGACACCGGTACCGAAGGAACGGGTCTCCCAGGTGAAATGAATGTCCGTAACGGTCTGTCGCAACTGGTCGGCAATGCGCACCGCATGATCCGGCGGGCAGTTCTCGAGGAGCACGCCGAACTCGTCACCCCCCAGGCGGGCGAGCGTGTCGCCCTCGCGCAAGCGCTTGAGCAGCACGGCGCTGACCTGGCGCATGAGCTGGTCGCCGGCGGCGTGACCGCAGGTGTCATTGACGACCTTGAACTGGTCCAGGTCGAGATACATCACCGCGTGGTGCCGGCTCTGTTCCGCCGCGCTTTTGAGCGCGAGGCCGAGGCGGCGCTCGAACTCGGTGCGATTTATCAAGCCGGTCAAGGCGTCGTGACTCGCCTGGTAGGAGAGCTTGGCGACGTACTGGCGTTCGCGGCTGACGTCGTGCATGATCAGGACCACGCCGATGATCTTGCCGGTGCGGGCGCGTATCGGGGCGGCGGATTGCACGATCGGAATTTCCGAGGCGTCGTTGCGCACCAGCAGCATGGGGGCCGAGACGTCGATGGTGCGCTCCTCGCGCAGCACCATTTCGATCGGGTTGGACGTGACCTTGCGCGTGGTTTCGTCAAACGTACGGAGGATGGCCTGCAGCGGCAATCCTCGCGCCGAAACCGTGGTCCAGCCGGTCAATGCCTCCGCCACGGGATTGAGGTATTCCACCCAGCCACCGGTGTCGGTCGTGATCACGCCGTCGGCGATGGACGCCAGGGTGACCTGTGCCCGCTCCTTCTCGGCAAACAGCTCCGCTGCAGTCAGCCGGCGGTCGGTCGTGTCGGTCATTGCACCGGCCATGCGCATCGCCCGTCCTGCGCTGGTGCGCACCGACTGCCCGCGGAAATGGAACCAGCGGTATTCCCCGGTCTTGGTCTGCAGCCGCACTTCGATGTCGAACGGCGCGCCGCGCCGCAGATGCCCGTCGATGGCCTGCTCGTGGGCCGGCGTGTCCTCCGGATGCAAGCGCGAGGTCAAGGCCTCCGCCGTGTCTTCCATTTCCCCCTCGTTGAAATTCAGCAGCTGCTTGAAGCGCGGCGAGTAGTAGACTTCGCCGGTATCGAGATTCCAATCCCAGAGCCCGTCGTTGCTGCCGGTCACGGCAAGATTGAACCGCTCCTCGCTCAGCTTGAGCGCCCGCTCCGCCTCCTCTCTGCGCCGGATCATCCGATGCGACAGGAAGATGCCGATGGGAATCAGAGTAGTCGCAACCGCCAGATTGGCGATCAGCAGCAGCAACTGCGCGGTGCGCCCGGCATCGCCCAGCCTCTTGGTAAATCTGCCTTCCAGCGGCGTGAGTCGCGCATCGATGTCGAGAATTTGATGAAGAATAGGCCGCAGGCTCTGTTCCGTCGCGTTGAGGGATGATGCGCGCTCGTGCAATTGGTCGGCCGCCAGGATCAGCTCGTCGACCATCCGGTCCGCCTCGTCCCAAATCGCAATGACTTCCGCCATGAAGCTGACCTGGCGGAAACGGCGGTACAACTTGATCACATGGGGGATGTCATCGGGATGCGTGCGTCCCTCGATCAGGCCCTGCCAGACCAGGGTGTAATCGGGATCCGGTCTTTCAAGCTCGATACGAGCTTTACGGTCTCCGCGCGGCACCAGAATGGCGTCGCGGTATTTCTGGTAGTCGGCTTCGGAGCGGGTTTCCGCGTAGCGCATCAAATGGAACACCGCCTCCTTCTGGCCTTTCGACCAGAGGCTCTCGCCTTCCGAAAACGAGCGCACGGCGACCAGGACGCTCATGCTCTCGCTCGACAGCCACAACAAGACGGCGACAATCACCAGAAACGGCCAGATGATCAGTATCAGCCGCCGGGCTCCGGGGAAAAAGTCGAAAAAAATTTGAAGCCCACTTTTCCCGCGGCGAGTGCCGTATTTTGCTATCGGGTCGATGACCAGCCTCCCTGTCGCATTGGGACGCGTTTCAAAGCGCGAAACCCTGAATTTCGAGCGCCGTGCCCAAGCCACGGCTCCCGCGGGGCCCCTCTTGCGCGAAGCATAACCCGTTCGGCCGGGAGGGAGGACACCGCTGCCGGGAATGTCAGTCAAACCCTACAATACGCGTCAGGTAATCCCCTCCCAGAACGCAGGGTCCGGGCGTGGAACGGCGCAAATCGGAGAGCGCTACGGAATGCCCGCGATATTCACACGGATCTTGTAGACGCTGGTGCGCGCGGCGATGTACAGGGTCTTGTGGTCGGGGTCGCCGAACTCGACGTTGGCGACGAGCTCGGGTGTCAGTATCGTACCGAGATGCTTGCCTTCGGGCGAGACGATCCAAACCCCGCCCGCCGCCGATTCCCAGACGTTGCCCCTGACGTCCACCTTCAGGCCGTCGGTGATCCCGGGAGTCGGATCGCCGCTGATGTCGATGAACATCTGGCTGTCGGTCACCGTGTCGTCGGGCAGGACGCGATAGCGCCGCACGTACTTGTCGCGGCTGCCGTTCGCGTAGAGAATTTTTTCGTCGGGCGACAAGGCGAGGCCGTTCGGGTTGGGGATGTCGTCGATGATCCGGCTCACGCTTCCGCCCTTGATCATGTAGACGCCCTGGAAGTCCAGGCCCTTGCGCGGGTCCTTCTCGCGAAGGCGCAGCCCGCCGTAGGTGTCGGTGAAGTAGATCGTGCCGTTTTTCTTGACGATGACGTCGTTCGGCCCGTTGAACTGCTTGCCTTCGAAACGGTCGGCGAGGACGGTGCGCTTGCCGTTCTTCTCGATCCGGTCGATCGACCTTCCCGCCCAGGTCGCGATGACGAGCCGCCCCTCGCGGTCGAGGGCGAGCCCGTTCGAGCCGATCATGTAGAACTTCTCGAACAGCGGATCGTTCGGGCTCTTGCCGTTGGTCTGCTCGAAGCCCACGCGCCAGATATCCGGCTGTGTGTAGCCGCTGCGGTGCATGTAGATTGACGCCTCGCCCTTCGCAGGTAGCGGCCTTTCTCGACCCAGATAATGCCCTCGGTGAACCCGAAGCCGCCCTTTACCAGCTCCAGCCTGGCGTCGGGGGACACCAATGCATCGAGCGCCGGATCGAGCCTCACGACGGCGCGCTTGTCGCCTTGCGTCTGAGCGCTCGCTCCACAGGCTCCGAGAGCCGCGGCGAAGAGGATTGCGGCGGAAATCGAAGAGATTTTCATGACACCCCCGATCGCCACGCCGGGAGCCCGGCCTGCCACCGGTAGCGGCGCGCGTAAAGGAAACGCGCGGCTATTTTGCCACTTACTTCAGAAACGCGGCAATCTCGGTTCCCGGCTCTTATTTGAGCACGCGGAGAAGCGAAATGCTCAAAGCTCTTGGCGCCAGGGACTTCTGGAGCGCGCGCATGATCGGCCCGAGCCCCCGATGCCCCGGATCGTAGGCAAAGGAAAGCGATGTCCCGTCGGGCGACACCCTTGCGGTGCCGCGATCAACTCCTCGCGTGGATTCGAGCGCGTTGTGGATTTCCCGCGAGCCTTTGGGGCTCACCGCAAGCGTGCCTTCGATCGCAAAGAACGCCACCTCATGCCCGCGGCCGAGGGAACGCACGACGACCGAATGATCGTACGCGGCGGCGACTTTGTCCTCGACGCAGTAGCCGCACGCGACGGCGGCCGCCATCGGCACAAAAAGGAGAAGCCCGGCAAACGCGGTGCGCACCTCAGTGCCCTCCCTGCGCGCTCGCGGCCGGCTGCGCGTCGATCCAGTGGAAGTACTTCATGTACTGCCTGATCTCCGCGTCGGACAGGTTCTGGTTCGGCATCGGGATGTCGTTGAACTCCTTGAGCATCGCCTTGGCATCGGCGTCGGTTTCGAGCATTTTCTCCGGGGCCTTGAGCCATCTCGCGAGCCAGTCGTCGCTGCGCCGCTTCGTGACTCCCGCGATATCGGGCCCGAGCTTCCTGCCTTGGCCGACCGAATGGCAGGCGAGGCACTTGCTCTCGAAGGCGAGCTTCCCGGCGACGGCTTCGGGATCGGCGGGTGCGGCCTCCGTGGCCGGCAGGTTGTGGTGTTCGAGTTCCGCCTCGTCCGGCTTCGCCGTAGTCGAAATCAGGCCGATCGCCCCTTGCGAAGCGTTAGAGAAGTGGTGATCCACCATGATGTACGAGCCGTTCTCCGGGATCACGAATTCCACGATCGCGCTGTTGGAAGAGCCGAGCAGCACCGTCTGCATGCCGCGGAATTGGTTGTCCGGATTGCCCTCGAACCACACCCGGT
>WNGC01003571.1_pt1 | contig 10622 bp, 8 predicted proteins | sample 5400051 | NCBI WGS metagenome assembly WNGC01 (sample SAMN13153368, study PRJNA577476) | soil metagenome | isolation source: 20 cm soil or saprolite under grassland replicate 2 | place: USA:California | collected 2016-06-15 | reverse complement strand
CGTAGCGGAGATCGGTGATTACCGCGCGCCCGGAGATCTCGACCATCAGCGTGGTGGGCACGATGCGGCGCATGATGACGCCCCGCGCATGCGCGTGCTCCACGGCCCCGAGCAAGTCACGCACCAGCCCGTGCGCCGTGGGGATGGGGCGGGGGCCCCGGCGCAGGGCGTCGGCCAGGCTCTCCCCGTCGACCCAGTTGGTCGTCCGGTAGGCGAAGCCGCCCGCGACCCCTGCGGCATACACGTGACGGATCGCCGGATGGTCGAGCGCCGCGAGGGTTTCGTTCTCGCGCAGGAACCAGGCGCGCCCGGGCCCGTCGGGCACGAGGTGGGCGCGCAGCGCGATGGGGCGCTTCAGGAGGCGATCCCAGGCGCGATACAGCGCACGCTCGGACGACAGCGCCACGAGGTCGTCCAATCGGAAGATCGGCTCGAGGGCGCGGACGAGACTGTCCAGCAGGTCGGCGGGCGGTGTCGTCTGCGTCATGCCGCGTGAATCTAAACCGGTGGCGTGGGACGCCACGGGTCCAGCGATGGCGGCGTGGCGCCGCGAGTAGCTGGGCCCGGTCTAGCCGACCCGTCCGGGGACAGGTACGTTAGCGCGGATTCCGACCCTGGAAGCCACCCCGTGGGTTACGAACCACTCCCCGACCGCCGCACCCGCTCCGACCGCCGTGTGCTCGACGATCGCCGGGCCGGCGTGGATCGTCGCTTTGGGCCGGAGCGCCGGCGTGCCAGCGTGGTCGTGGACGTCGAGCGTCGCGCCGCCGCGAACCGGCGCGCCGGCGTCGAGCGGCGCCGCGCGGTGCGCCGGTCCGGGGCCCAGCGTCGCGCGCTCCCCGATCGGCGCAGGCGCGCGCAGCCCGCCCCCCTGGGCTGACGTCGCACCGCCGCGCCCGCGTTGACGCCCACGGGCCGGCTCTCTACATATCGCCCCGTGCCGTATCTCAAGCTGATCGAACTCGGGACCCACAGCGCGGCCGAGGTGCATGGGGATGTCGCCCGGCTGGGCCGCAGCCCTGATTGTACCGTCGTCCTGTCGGGGGCGCACCTCGACGTCGTGTCGGCGCTGCACGCCGAGCTGCGTCACGGCTCCACCGGCTGGCAGCTCAAGGATCTGGGGAGCCGGAACGGCACCTTCCTGAACGGATATCGCCTGACGGGCGAGGCGAGGGTCAGGGCCGGGGACGTGATCGGCCTCGGCGAGACCGGCCCTCGGTTCTCCGTCGCTGCGGTCGCCGACGTGCTCGAGGCGACGGTGCCCGAGCGACCCGGCCTCGGGGCGCCGCAGCGGCACACCCCTGCGGAAGCGCGCGCCTACGGCGTGACCCTGCTCGCCGCCGCGACCGGCCGTCGCTACGAGGCGCGCGGCGTCCGGATTCGCCTGGGCCGCGGGCGCGAGTGCGAAGTCCGGCCGGTCGAGGCGTCCGATACGATCGTGTCGCGCGTCCACGCCGAGCTGACCGTGGGCTCCACGAGCGGCCTCGTCGTCTGCGACGCGGGCAGCACCAACGGCACCTTCGTGAACGACGAGCCCGTTACCGACCCCGTTCCCGTTCGCCTGGGCGATCGGATCATGCTGGGGAAAGGAGGCCCGGTACTGATCGTCGAAGGACTCGGCACGGCGCCGGGGTTGCCCGCGGCACCCCGGCGGTCGCACGTGGGCCAAAAGACACTCCGTGCCATGATCGGCGAAGCGATGGCGAGGGCGAAGCGCCGGCTGGTGGCTTGGGTGGCGCTCCTGGTGCTGGTGCTGGGGGCGGGTGTGTACGGTGTGTACTGGCTGGTTTCCGGCGAGGTGCAGGAGACGGAACGGGAACGCCGCACCGCCGGCGACTCCGCGAGGCTCGAGACCCAGCGCCTGCGTCAGGAGCTCGCGGCGGCGCGGGCGGCGGCGGCACCGGCGGCGCTGGTGGAGAGCCTGCGAGCGCAGCTCCGCGTAGCCGAGGCGAGCACCGCCGATCTGCGGGCGGCACTGGCGCGCGCTCAGACGGGGCTCTCGTCGCAGCTCGAGGCCGGTGAGCGGCGCCGCCTGGCGGCGCAGGCCGAGGTGCAACGGCTGCGGGACGAGCTCGCCGCCGCCCAACGGCGGGCGCCGTCGCCGGCGGCGATCGACAGCCTGCGACGCGCGGTCACCGCGGCAGAGCAACAGACCCTCAGTCTCGACGGGAAGCTGCGCGCCATCCGGGCGAGCGACTTCGCGTCCATCGCACAGCAGAGTCAAGGCGCCGTCGGCCTCGTCACCGTGAGCTTCGGCCACGACCACTACAGTGGTACCGGGTTCGTGATCGCCGCCGACGGGTACCTGCTCACGAACTGGCATGTGGTCGCGGACTCGCAACACGCGCGTCCCGACACCATCTGGGTGACGATGGCGGACCAGGCACAGGCCCGGCTTGCCGACGTCATCGCTACCTCCCAGGAGCGCGATATCGCGGTCCTCAAAGTGCGCGGCTACCAGGGTGCTTACCTGACCGACCTGGACTGGACCGGCACCCGGGCGCGCCAGGGGGAGCCGGCGGCGCTGATTGGGTATCCGGCGGGGTCCGGCTTTGCGCACCTGCGCTCGGCCGTGGTCCGAACTTCGATGACGGCGGGGATCATTTCGCGGGCGACGGAGGACGTGATTCAGTTCGACGGGATGACGATCGGCGGCTCATCCGGGAGCCCGCTTTTCAATTCCGACGGAGCGGTAATCGCAATCCACAGGGCCGGGTTACCGCAGGCGCCGGGGTTTGCGCTGTCCGTCCCGATCAAGCATGTCGTTCCACTGCTACCGACCGAGCTGAAGCAGCGGCTCGGGTTGCGTTAGTTCTTGAGGTAATCGATCTCGACCACCAGCTGGCCCGGAGTCTGTGCGTCCGGCACGACCTGAATCTGTGCCACTGTCGTGACATCGTTTGCCACCGACTGGCCGGTCGCAGCGAACCCGATCAGAGCTTCGTGCGCCGCCTGGAGCCCCGCAACGCTGCCCTCCGTCTGCACCACCGTGGCCGTAACTTGCAAACTGCCACGTGCCTGGCTGCTCGCGAGTCGGGGCATCATCACGCTAACCCCGCCAATGAGAGCCGCCAGCAGGATGCTCTTCAGAATCGTGAATCGGCTGCGGTGCGACATGTCAGGGTCCTCGGTGGTCAGCGTTCGGCTTTCGACCACACCCTAAAGCAGGGCGCATGCCCGACTAGTCATCATAGTTAACATCTTGCAATAGAATACTTTATCAGCTCTAACGCAGCGGCGTCCCGGACCGTCGTAGTGTCTGATTGTTTGACGGTTCCCGGCCATTGCGCCCAGAGGTTCCGTTCCTACATTGGCCTCCCTTCAGGGTCGTCTCTCTGTACGGAAAGTTGACAGTTGCCAAATATCTGGTCAGTGGGCATAGGTCTTGCCCTTTCGGTGTGGCGGTAACGCAACAACGACTTTTGTCTCCATAGGGAGAAGAAGCCAAATGTTTACAGCTACGAAGGTTACAATCCTGGCCCTGGCACTGGTGGCTGCTGGCGCCGCTACAGCCCAGGCCCAGAACAACGCGAGCATCAACGTGACGGCCAATGTGTTCCGTCCAATCACGGTCGTAGCGGACCGGAACCTGGTGTTCGGCAACGTGTTCCCCGGCCAGGGTCCTCAGGGGATGGCGCTTGCCAGTCCCTCCGCTGGCCATTTTGGCATTACGGGCGAGCCGAGCGCGTCGGTGAGCATGGCCTTCGTGGTGTCGCCCCTCAGCCAGGGTGCCAACACGCTGCCGCTCAGCTTGAGCGGCACGTATAACACTGTTGACCTCCCCGCGGGCTCGAGCCTCGGGCCGTTCGCCTCGCCGACCGCAGCGACACTCAGCGGCGGTGCGACGGGGCAGCTGTTTGTCTATGTCGTGGGGACGGTGACCCCCGCTCCGAACCAGGCGCCGGGCAACTACACCGGCACGGTTCAGCTGACGGTGATTTACCAGTAACGCACCGGCTCCGGCAATCGCATTGTGGCGCCGGCAGGGGTGCGATGGCTACCCTCTGCCGGCGCCGTCACAAGCGGCACCAGGACTCCAGCCCATGCGTACTTCGCTGACGATCGTTTCGCTCGCTTTCAGCGCCGCCCTGCCTCTGGCGGCGCAGCAGACGAGCGTCGTCGGCGTCCGGCCGCTCGCGTTCGGCGGCCTGTTCCCCGGCGTACCACGGGCCGTCTTGCGGACCGACCCGGCGAACAGCGCACAGTTCGACCTCAAGGGCCATCCCGGCGGGTCCGCGTCCCTCACCTTCTTGCTGCCGGCGGTGATGACCGGGCCGGCGGGGGCGACGCTGCCGCTCGTGTTCGGGGGCAACGACGGGGGCTTCTCCGCCTCGCAGTTGATCACCAGCCAGGTGGGCTTCGATCCCCGTACACCCTATCTGGCGACATTCACGGGCAACCGCGCCTCCGTCTTCTTGGGTGGTACGGCCAACCCGAGCGTCGGTCAACGGGCGGGCGCCTATACGGGCACGGTTACCTTGACCGTGGTGTTCTTCTGATGTCGCGCCTCTCGATTCTCCTCGTCTTGGCTCTCGGCAGTGCCGCTCCGCTCGCCGCGCAAGGGGTGTTGATCGCACCGCACGCGGTCTACATCGATCACGCGCGCCGCAGCGGCACCGTGACGCTCTACAATCCCAACCCGGACCCGGCCGAAATCACCATCTCCACGGCGTTCGGTTATCCCGTGACCGACTCGCTCGGCCATTTTGCCCTGCGCAGCGTCGACCGTCCCGACTCCACGTTACCGTCGGCCGCAGCGTGGGTCCAGGCCTTCCCGCGCCGCCTCACCATCGCGCCGCTCGAGCGCCAGACCGTGCGGTTGCTCGCCACGCCACCGGCGGGGCTGCCCGACGGGGAGTATTGGGCACGGCTGATCGTGTCGGCGCGCGGCGGCAAGCTCCCGCTCCGCAGCGTGGCGGACACGGCGGCGGTGCGCGTGCAGCTCAACCTTGTCGTGAACACCAACATCGGGCTGGCCTATCGCAAGGGGCCGGTGGCGACGGGGGTCGCGCTGTCGCGGCTGCGGGCGCGCCGTGTCGGTGACTCGGTCGAAGTGTGGAGCCGCCTGGAGCGGCGGGAGACCGCGGCATATGTCGGCACGGTCCGCGCCGCGTTGGTCGATTCCACCGGCAAGGTGCGGAGCACGCTCAACGCCCCGATCGCCGTGTATTTCGTGATGGAGCCCCGGTACGCCCTGTCGGTGGCCCGCCTTGCTCCCGGCCCGTATTGGGTGCGCTACGAGCTCGTGACCGAGCGGGAGGACCTGGATCCGGTGGTGGTGCTCCAGGCCGCGGCCGTGCGGGATTCCGTCCAGGTACGCCTGCCGTGAGACGTTTGATCGGAGCCGTGGCGCTGCTGGTGACGCTCTCGGGCGTCGCCCGACGCGGCGTCGCGCAAGGGCCCGCGGCGTTCCGGGCGGCGGGCGTGGCGGCGGACTCGGAGCCGGAGGCGGTGCTGGTGGAGCTGCAGATCGGCCGCCTCGCCAGCCGCACCGTCTCCGCGTATCGCGCCGGCACCGAGGCGCTGGTGCCCGTGACCGCCCTGCTGCAGCTGGGCGAGGCCGGCTACCGCCTCTCGCTCGACGGCCGGCTCGAGGCGACCGTGAATCCAGGCGGCCTCGGCTTGATCATTGACGTGCGCGACGACACGATGCGCCTCGGCGGGCGCAGCGTGCGCATCGAGCGCGCCTATCGCGTCTTCAAGGACAACGAGCTGTACATCGGCGCGGCCCGTCTGGGCGCGCTGTTCGACTCCCGGATCATCGTGGACTGGGCGGAGCTGAGCGTCACGTTCATGGAGGCCGAAAAGCTGCCGCTGGGCATGCGCGTGCGGCGCGAGACGGCGCGGGAAGCGTTCCTGCAGCGCACGCGCGGCCTGCAACCGGAACGCGCCTTCGGGCTCGAGCGGCCGAGCTGGGATGGGCTCGTGCTCGACTACTCGTTCCTCGCGGCGGGTGAGCAGCCGCTCGGCGGCGGCGCCTACTCGGCCGGCCTCGGGGCCGACGCGTTCGGCGGTTCACTCGAGCTCGGGGTCCAGAGCGTCGGGCCCACCGGTGACGGTCACGCACGGGGCGCGGCTTCCTGGACCGGTGTATGGCGCGACGGGCGGTGGGTGAAGCAGCTGCGGTTGGGCGACGGCTTCACCAGCGGCCCGCGCGTGCGGTCCGAGCGGGGCGTGCTCGTGACCAACGCGCCCTATCTGCGCCCCTCGCTCGTGGGCGCGACGCGCTACGACGGCCAGCTCGATCCCGGCTGGACGGTCGAGGCGTACCGCAGCGGCGACATGGTCGCCTTAGATTCGACCGACGGCCGCGGCCGCTTCGCTTTCGCGCTCCCGGTGCGCTACGGCGAAAATCCCGTGGACTTCGTGGCGTACGGGCCGTTGGGCGAGGTCCGGCAGTTCAACAGCACGTACCATGTGCTGAGCGAGCTGCTGCCCCCGCGTCAGTTCGAATACGGCCTCTCGGCCGGGCAGTGCCTGACGCCGACGTGCCGCGCGACCGGCAACCTCGACCTCCGCTATGGCGTCAGTGAGCGCTGGACCGTCCGGGCGGGGGTGGAGCAGTTCTGGCGGGACGGCCTTCCGAACCGCACCCATCCCTACGTGACCACCGTGGTGAGCCCCAGCAACGCGTGGGCGGTGAGCTTCGAAGCCGTGGGCGGCGCCTCGGCCGCGGCCGGCGTGCAGTTCGAGCCCTCGCTCAACCTGCGGTGGGCTGCGGCCTACACGGCCTACGCGGCCGACACCGCGCCCGCGCTGGCACCGGCCGGGCTGCGCTCGGCCTGGGTGCTCACGGGGTTCGTGCGCCCGATCCCGGCCTCCGGGTTCTTCACGGTCGACGGGCAAGTCGGCGGTACCCGCACCGCGATGGGCGTGGCGACGACCGCGCGGCTCGGCGCCGCCGTGCAAGCCCACGACGTGCGGGTGGCGCCGTACGTACGCCTCCAACGTGACGCAGCCGCGGACGGCATTGCCACGACGCATCCCTACCTGGGATTCGACGCGTTCGCCCTCCCGCGTCCGGCGCTCGGGCCGCTCTTCGGCGCGGTGTGGATGCGGGCGCACGTCGAGCTGCAGCTCGATGGTGGGCCGCAGGCCGTTCAGGTGTTCGCCGCCCGCCCGCTCTCCTCCGGCGTGCGGCTCGAGGTCGGCGTGGGGAAGTTCGCCGGCACGCCCGGCGCGACCTTCACGCTCACGCTCTCCAGTTATCTCCCCGCCGTGCGGACCCTGACGTTGGTCAGCGCGCCGACGGCGGGCGGCCCCACGGCGTCCCAGTTCGTGCAGGGGTCGGTCCTGTGGAACCGCTCCGACGGACGGTTGACCTATGGCCCCGGTCCCTCGCTGCAGCGTGCCGGGCTCACCGGCCGAGTGTTCCTGGACGAGAACGGCGACGGGCGCTGGGAGGCTGGGGAGCCAGTAGTGCCGGACGTGCGCGTGCTCGTGGGGACGAGCAGCGCGCGCTCGGACTCGAGCGGCTGGTTCCGGGTCTGGGATCTGGTGCCGTTCGAGCCGGTCCTGGTGACGGTCGACTCGCTCTCGATCGACTCGCCGCTGCTGGTGCCGGCCTTCGGCTCGGCGAGCATCGAGCCCGGGCCGAACCGCTTCCGGACGCTCGACATCCCCCTCGTGCCCGCGGGCGTGGTGGAGGGGCGGGTGCGTCGCGTGACGCCGCAGGGTCCGGAGGCGGTGGCCGGCGTGACGCTCGTGCTGACCGATCGGCGTACCGGCGCGCGCCGCAGCTTCGCGACGTTCTCGGACGGTGCCTTTTACGTCCTGGGCGTCAAGCCGGGGCAGTACGACCTGACCGTGGATCCGCACGTGCTGGATGTGTTGAACGCGACGGCGCAGCCGCTGCGCGTGATTCTCGCGCCCACGCCGAGCGGGGTCGGCGCGTCGGACCTGGACGTCCTGCTCACGCCGAAGCCATAGGGCGTCGCCGCTCGGCCGCGCCCGCGACCTGGCGGATCACTCGCTCGAGCTCGGCCAAGTCGAACGGCTTCGTCACCGTCGGGAGCCCCGATTCCTGGATCAGCGCCGCCGTTTCGGGTGCGAACGTGTCGCCCGTGCTGAAGATCACCCGCGCCACGAGGGCGGGGCGCTCGCGCCGCAGGCGCTCCAGGAACTCACGCCCGCTCATGCCGGGCATTCTGACGTCCGAGATGATGACGTCGAAGTCGCGCTCCGCGAGCGCCCGCAATGCGTCGGCGCCGTCAGCGACTCCCTGCCCCTGGATCCCGCGGCGGCTGAGGAACCGCAGCAGGGCGTGGCGCAGCGCCGTTTCGTCGTCCACGATGAGCACCGTGACGGGGCCCGTGGCGGAGGGCGTGGGCGTGGGCGCCTCGGGGACGGCACGGCCCTCCCGGCGCGCGTCGCGCGGCAGGGCGACGACGAACGTCGCGCCCCCCCCGGGAAGGGAGTCGGCCCAGATGCGGCCGCCGTGCTCGCGCGCGACGCCGTAACAGATCGACAGACCGAGCCCCGTGCCGACGCCCTCCGGCTTGGTGGTGAAGAACGGGTCGAAGATCCTGGCCCGGATCTCGGGCGCGATGCCCGGCCCGGAGTCGGCGACCTCGAGTCGCACCTCCTCCTCGCTCGCCGCCGTCCGTACGACGATCGTCCGCGGCCTCTCGACCGATACCAGCGCCTGCTCCGCGTTGATGAGCAGGTTGAGGAGCATCTGCTGCAGCTCGGATGGATCGGCCCAGAACTTGGGCTCCGCGGGCGAGAGCTCGAGCGTCACGGCGATGTTGAGCGTCGTGAGGTGATAGGAGCGGAGGGCGAAGGTGCGACGCACGATGTCGTTCAGGTCCACGAGCGTCCGCTGCGAGCCTCCCGCCCGGGCGAACGCCAGGAGGTTCGCCGTGATGCGTCCGATGCGGGTGGCCTCGTCGTAAATCATCTGCAGCATCTCGCGCTGCTCGGGTTTCACCACGTCGAGCAGCAGCGTCTGCGCGAATCCCGAGATGATCGCCGCCGGGTTGTTGATCTCGTGCGCGACGCCGCTCACGAGCTGACCCATGGCGCTGAGCTTCTCGGCCTGCTGGAGCTGGTGCTCCGTGTGCTTCTGATCGGTGATGTCCCGGCCGAGGGCGAGGACCCGTGTGACCTCGCCGCGCTCGCGCACCGGTGCGTACAGCATGGCGCTCAAGCCTTTGGTCCCGTCCTCCCGCCGGCCCGCCACCTCGAACCGTTGCACCTCCCCGCGGAACGCCGCCGCGAGCCGCTCCCGGACGGTCGCCGCGGCATCGGCCTCGAGCGACGTAAACACGCTGCGTCCCGCGCCCGCGTTGGGCGGCGCGGCCAGCAGCCGTTTGGCGGATTCGTTCAGATCGATGACGCGGCCGTCTCGATCCAGCACCGCGATCGCGTCCGGTACTGCGTCCATCACCAGCCGCAGGTGGGATCGGCGCGGCTCGACGCGAGAAACCGGGCGGCGCCGGCCGCCACGCCGGCCGCGACCAGCCCGGCCGCGGCCCAGCTGCGGCCGTGGGATTCGAGCAGGTAGGCGCCGCCGATCACCGCCGCGGAGGCGGCGGCGGCGAGCCAGAAGCGGGCGGTTGTAGTCGCGGGAGCCACGGGCAGCCTCATGGGCTAACCTAAGCGCCCGCCTCACGCGGGGCGAGGGTTGGTTATGTTTTTGCCCCCATGAGCCACCTCGGCTGGATCGACGCGCCGCGCGCCTCGCTGGCGCAGTGGCAGGAGCTCACCCGCTGCGCCGCAGCGGTGCGACGCGACGGGCTCACGCACGTGGTGGTGTGCGGCATGGGAGGCTCGAGCCTCGCGCCCCAGGTGCTGGCGGCGAGCTTCGGGGCGACTTTCCTCACCGCCCTCGACAGCACCGATCCGGCGGCGGTGCTCGCAATCGAGCGGGCGGGCATCGGAGACACCGTCTTCGTCGTCAGCAGCAAGTCGGGAACGACGGTCGAGACCCTCGCGTTCTACCACTACTTCGCCGCCCGGGCGCGGCCGGAGCAGTTCGTCGCGATCACGGAGCCTGGCACGTCGCTCGAGACGCTGGCGCGTGCGCGGGGCATCCGGGCGGTGTTCCCGCACCCCGTGGACGTGGGCGGGCGCTACGCGGCGCTCACCGTCGTCGGGATGCTTCCTGCGGCCTTGATCGGCGTGGACGGGCGGACGTTGCTCGAGCGGGCGCAGGCCGTCCCGCCGGACCGCGCGAAAGCATTGGGAGCGCGGCTCGCGGCGGCGGTGCAGGCGGGGCGCGACAAGCTCGTACTGCGACCGCCTCCCGGCATCGCGCGGCTCGCGGACTGGATCGAGCAGCTCGTGGCGGAGAGCACCGGCAAGAACGGCCGCGGCGTGGTGCCCATCGTCGACGACCCTCTGAGCGAACGCCGGCCCGATGTCGAGCCGTTTGCCGAATTCTCAAGCGACCCGCTCGACCTGGGCGCCGAATTCGTGCGCTGGCAGTACGCCACGTGGGAGCTGTGTGACCGCCTCGGTATCGACGCCTTCGATCAGCCCGACGTCGAGGAGGCCAAGCGACTGGCCCGCGCCGAGCTGGCGGGTGGCCCCGCCGGGGCGCAGCACACTGCGCCCCTTGCGACCATGACTCCCGACGCGTTGCGCCGGGCGGCGCGGCCCGGCGATTACCTCGCGATCCT
>WNGC01010288.1_pt1 | contig 10630 bp, 10 predicted proteins | sample 5400051 | NCBI WGS metagenome assembly WNGC01 (sample SAMN13153368, study PRJNA577476) | soil metagenome | isolation source: 20 cm soil or saprolite under grassland replicate 2 | place: USA:California | collected 2016-06-15 | reverse complement strand
GTTGCGTTCTCAGTGTAGACGAAATTTGGAGCGAGCAGGCGATCAAACATCTGAGCGTCCCGTCTCGTCAACGCCGTGGTCCACTGATCCTCGAGAACGATTGGAGCTGGTGACGTATCGGGATGGCGCGGTGTCGGGCGAGGGCCTGGCGAAGGCTGGATAGTTGGCGGTGCACCCCGACTCGCTTGGGCGAACAGAGGCGCCGAGACGACAACCATTAACACAAGAGCAATAGATGGATATCTCATCAGAATTCTCCTGGAGTCTATCAAACAACGTAAGGAATGAAGCGCTTTCGTTCCTTCATGTAAGCTCTGTACGGCTCACCAATCGTTGACAGCAGGGCGCGCTCTTCCACGGCTACGCGGTAGCCGTACGTGACCATCGCCGCGACTGTGATGAGCACGAAGCTGAGCAAGTTCCCCAACGCGAGTCCGATTCCCATGAACATCAACGTGCCCGCTGTATACGACGGGTGCCGCACCAAGGCGTAAGGTCCCGATCGGATCACTGGTTGATCGCGTGCTGCCCGCACATCGCCGGTAAAATATTTGCCGAGTGTTCGCCAGCAATAACGACGTAGCAGGCTGCCGAGAAAGATGAGTGCGACTCCAGCGATGAAAGCGGACAGCCGCAGAGATGGCGGAAAGGACCAGGTTTTCCAGAACGCGAGTACAAATGCGAGCAATAGCGCGATCCAGACCCCGCCGAGTATCAGCTGTAGCGAGCCGTTATCCTGCGACTCCGATCGTTTCACGCCTTTCATACCGCCAGCGACAATCTTCCACTCGGGAGCGAACGCCCAAAGGTAGACGGCCCAAAACACAAGCGCATACGGCCAGACGAATGGAAGTGGTCTCACACTCTTAAATAGCAGCAATATTGCGCCCGCTGCAATTGTGACCGTCGCGTCTTGCCAGCCTGAACAGCGCTCGCACCAACCACCGAAATCGAAGCTGGGTCCAGTCCCTCCGACGCCATCGCTGAAGAATTCGGGCTTCGGAATCCGTAGATTATTTGCGGGCACACTGCCGCCGGCTCGACTTCGTACTACGAGGAATGATTGCTTCCAATCCAAGCCCCGACCCAGCCCGAGACCCCGACAGCGCCTGTTGTCGCCGGCGCGCGCACCGCGGCAACCAGTGCTAGCGCGATTTACGAGGGATTGAGGGCGCAACAGCGTGAGCTGAGAGGCCAACTCGCGGAGCTGGATGGCACGCGCAGCAATATTTCCAACCAGCTCGAGGAGACATCGAGTGGCTCTCAGGCGCAAAAGGCGCTTGAAACACGCATGGCCGACGTGGACGCGAGAATCGCCAAAGTCGACAAGATGATAGCAGCGAATGAAACGCAGTTGGCACAGGCCGCGGCTATTCCGGGCGCTGTAATCGAGCGTCCCCCACCGATCGAGCGCGGGCCCCCCGAGGAAGCCTATGTGCTGGGTGGATTGTTCATGATCCTCGTGTTTTTCCCGTTATCAGTTGCTCTCGCGCGGCGGATCTGGAAACGGAGCGCAGCGGCGGTAGCGTCTCTCCCCCGAGACATCGGTGAGCGGCTCGCACGGATGGAGCAGGCCCTTGAAGCAGCCGCTGTCGAAGTCGAGCGAATCGGCGAAGGTCAGCGCTTTCTCACGCGACTGTTCACGGAAGGCGAGGGGGCACGATCGATCGGCTCCGGCGCCGCGCTACCCGTCGAGCGCAAACCGATCAACGCGCCGAAGCCGCTTCCGTGATTCTAGCCGAGCGGGATTCTAGCCGAGCGGGCTTCTAGCCCAGCGGAATTCTCGCCTTGTTCTGAGCCAGCCAGCGATCGAACGTCTGTAGCTCCGGATTGAGGCTCTTGGTCTCACTGATGTTGCGCGCGTCGCAGCAGTCCTGCTCGAAATCGCTGTTGAACTGGAACATGTTGCCCAGGTCCTCCGCACCGGTGAACCCGAACGACCTGTACGTAGCGGGAGAAACTGCGTTGTACCCGACTGCCTGACCGAGCGCTTTTGTGAGAGCCTTCGCCATCTGAGCGCCGGAGAGATGTCCGCCCGCAATTCCGACGGTTTTGCCTATCATCTCCTCGCCTCTCTCGAATATCGCGTACGCCGTCTTTCCGATATCCTCAGCTGCAATGCCCGCCAGTTTCTTCGACCCGATGGGTAGAGTAATCGCGAGCTTTCCGTCGGCGCCTTTCTTCGGACCCATTCCGAAGTGGATGAAGTTGTCCCAGTAGAACGATGTCACCAGGAACGTCGTTGGCACGCCGAGCTCCGTGAAGTAGGCATTCGCCTCACCCTTGGCGTCGAAATGCGGGACTTTGTACTTCCCCATCAGAGTGGGCATGCGGTCGTCGGAGAGCGGTATCGACTTCCTCGTGTCCTCGAGCGTCGACCAGATGACGTGCCTTACACCAGCATCTTTCGCTGCCTGGGCCGTGTTGCGGGCTTGACTCAACTCCTTCTCTGGTTTCAGGTGCTCCCAGAAGTTGGTCATGCAAAATGCTCCGTACGCATCTTTGAACGCCTTCTTCAGGCTCTTTACATCGTCGAGGTCAGCGGCAACAACTTCGGCGCCGGCGTCGGCGAGTGCTTTCGCCTTCTCCGAGCTCGGGTTCCTCGTTATTGCACGCGCGATGAACGAACCGTTTTTGTCATTGAGAATGGCGCGCACGAGGCCGCCACCCTGAGCGCCGGTCGCCCCGATTACCGCGATGATTTTCTTGTCGGCCTTCTTCTCGGTCTTATCTGTCTTCTTGTTGGCCATTGCCAACCTCCTTCGGAGTCAGCGAGTGTCGATGAGTGTAGAGGGGAGATGCTGCCGCAGAACTTACCACTTTCCCTGCTCTCCCATTACTTCGATCGCTCGGACCAATCGATCGGAAGCGTGGCGCCAGTTCGTTTGCACGGCGCGCTGCGCCACGGCGCTGTTGCCGGTGCGGATCGCATCGATGATCGCGTCGTGCTCGGTTCCTGCCGTGGGCACCGTATCGAGCAGTAGCGCGATGTACATCCTGATGTAACGCTCGGCCTGTGGCTTCACGGCTTCGTGTAGCGATCGCAGCCGTGGCCCGGCACCCGCTTCGACGTAGCGGCGGTGAAATTTCTCGTCCAGCTCGTAGAGTCTTCCGGGTTGCGCACCTTTCGCCGAGGCGGCGCGTCGAAAATCAGCGTTGAGCGCGGCAAGATCCTTCGCCAGTCGCTCCCGCTCGTCCTCTCCCAGGCGAGCGGCGCTCCGCGCGGCCAGACCCTCTAGCTCTCCTACGATCTCCAGCAGCTCACGCACATCTTCGCGGGTGAGTGGTGCGACGGTCATTCGCGCCTGGTGCGTTGGCGAGGCGATGACGTAACCCTCGCGCTCGAGGCGCTGGAACGCGGCGCGTACTGGTGTTCGGCTCACACCAAAGCGTTCGGCCACTTCTGTCTCGACGATCCGTGCGCCCGGTGCGAGCTGTCCGCGAACGATGAGTGCGCGCAACGAGTCGTAGAGCCTGTTTGCCCGCTCGCTGGCGGTCCGGCGCGCCTGCTCGGGTCCCGAACGGGAAGATCGAGCGGTGCGCGCGGAGCGCGGAGCAGCGGCAGTTCGTCTCGGCACAGCGCCAATATAACGCCCGCCGGCTCGTGGTCAGCCCCGCCTTGCGCCTTCCGGCCGGCCGCGTTATTCTGGGCCCGATTATTGTATACAATTACGCATCCAAATCGCGGAGGAACGATGTCGCTCTTCGTCCGGAAGGATCTGGGATCGCTGCTCGCCGAAGCCGATTCGGGCACTCTCAGGCGCGAGCTGGGACCGGTCGCGCTCGTCACCCTCGGCATTGGCGCCGTCATCGGGACCGGGATTTTCGTCCTGTCCGGAATCGTCGCGTCGCAGAACGCCGGACCCGCGCTTACGATCTCGATCGTGCTTGCCGGAATCGCTTGCGTGTTCGCCGGACTCTGTTACGCCGAGCTTGCGAGCATGATCCCGGTGGCGGGGAGCGCGTATACGTACGCCTATGCCACGATGGGAGAGCTGGTCGCCTGGATCATCGGCTGGGATCTCGTGCTCGAATATTCCCTCAGCTCCTCAACCGTCGCCGTTGGCTGGTCGGCCTACGCCGTCACATTGCTCCGCGAAATAGGGATCAATTTTCCGGGACGCCTCGCCGGAGCTCCGGGCACCGAAGCAATGCTGGCCAACGGGACCTCTGTCACCGCGATCTTCAATCTGCCGGCGGTGATCGTGTGCCTGGCCGTCACGGCACTACTCGTCATCGGCATCCGCGAGTCAGCGCGAGTGAATACCATCATCGTCATCATAAAAATCGCTGTCCTCGCGCTCTTCATCGCCGTCGGCGTATCACACGCCAACAGCGCAAACCTCCATCCCTTCATTCCTCCGAATACCGGCAAGTTCGGGTCGTTTGGCTGGAGCGGGATTCTGCGCGGTGCTGGAATCATCTTCTTCGCTTACATCGGATTCGACGCGGTCTCTACCGCCTCTCAGGAAGCAAAGAACCCGGGACGCGACATTCCGATCGGCATTCTGGTGTCGCTTGCCATCTGCACCCTGATTTACATCGCCGTCGGGCTGGTTCTCACCGGCCTCGTTCCTTACGCGAGACTCGACGTCGCGTCCCCGCTCGCGTACGCGGCCCAGGTGACCAAGGTCTCCTGGCTACCTCCTGTCATCAGCTTCGGCGCGCTCTGTGGACTGTCGAGCGTGATCCTGGTTAACATGCTCGCGCAATCGCGAATCTTTTATTCGATGAGCCGCGACGGACTACTGCCCCCGCTCTTCTCGCGGCTGCACCCGCGCTTTCGCACACCACATGTCACTACCATCATCACCGGCGTGCTCGTCGCGATCGCTTCCGGTCTCTTCCCCATCACCGTTCTCGGCGTCCTCGTAAGCATGGGAACGCTGCTCGCCTTTGCGATCGTGTGCACCGGCGTGCTCATCCTCCGCCGAACGGCGCCGGATACTCCGCGGCCGTTCCGGACGCCGGGGATGCCGTGGGTTCCCGTCATTGGGACTCTCATCTGCCTGTATTTGATGACGGGACTTCCACTGCCTACCTGGATCAGATTGTTCGTATGGCTCGCGCTCGGCCTGACGATCTATTTCAGCTACGGCCGGTTTCGAGCCGCGGCGCTGCGTCGTGAGCCGATGGCTAACGCTGCCTAGCCCGAAACGCTGACCTATCGCCGCAACTGCCGCGCGAAATTCCTGTCCCAGGCCGATAGCGCCGGCTTTGGCTCGAGGTTCGAATCGACGAGTCCGAGCGTAGCGAACAGCGGCAGGATCGCAGGAACTGGCTTTGGGAAGCTGCCGAGATCGAGATCGGTGAAGGACAGCTGAAACACGCCGATCGCCCCGGCTGCATCGAGCAGCTGTGATTGTCTTTCGATGTAGCGCACCTGCATTGCCGGCGAAGAGGAAAATGCACCGCGGGCGGAAGCTGACGGCCATCCCAGGTACGGATAGGATGACAGGCCGAGAACGTTGACGAACGGAAAATGTTTTATGTCCTGGTCGATGCCAACGAATGGTCCGGGGCGACCGAGCCGACCCCACGCGGTTTCCACCTGGACGCTTACGTAGAGCGGAAGCGCACTGGCAGATCGCGAGCGGCGGATATCCGCAGCAGCATCGTTCGTCATCTTCACCACTGCGTTGTAGATCGTCCGTGGCGCAGCCGCGCGAATCAGATTTGTTTCGGCAGCGAGTCCGAGGTAATCCGGCTTCAGCATCTCGACGAGGGCGCGCACGTAATCGCGATACAGCCTTTGGACAGCCGGTTCGGTGATGCTCCGATGCGCCGCAACGAGGGCGGGCGCTTCACTCTCGCGTCCAAGCCCGTTTGTGACATCGATAGTCACGACCAGCTTTAGGTGCTTTGTCCGATAATAGTGCTCGAGATCGACGCCGTCTTTGCGAAGCGCGTTCTCGGAAGATGTTCCGGCGAGCAGCAGCGCCCATGGTACGTCGAGGTGCATGATTGCCGCATCAGCGCGCTTCGTCCAGACTTCCATTGACCGAACCGCCAGTTTGATATCGGGTTTCGGCGGAACGACAGAGAAGCCCATGAAATACGATCGCGGCGCGCGCGAAGCGACTTCAGGCTCCCGCGGTGTGGGCGCACACGCAATCGTCGCTGCCGCAAGAGGGACAGTCCAGCCGAACACGCCAGCCGATTTCATCACGAATCAATATCGCCCTCCCGATATAGGGATTGGAACGGGTCCCGAAAACGGATGGCTATGATCACAATCCTCCTTCGCTTGTGAGGTCGTCCCAACTTCCGTATGCTGGTACAGCATCTCATGGGATCATTCAGGTGGAGCTGACGCCGCAACCGACGACAACTGTCCGACGTCCCGGAACCAAAGCCTGGCAGTCGATCCAGCCAGACCTTGCGACGCGGCTCACCGACCAGCGGCTGCAACTCCATTACGCAGCGCAGTTCGCGACGGCAGCGGGAATCTCCTTTCTTCCGCACGAGCAGGACGACAGTCACACGAATCTCGAATGGCTGCCTGAATTTTCCGGACTGTTCTCGCGCCTCATTCCCGCGAAGAAACCGTTTCGCATCGGGGTCCGCCCCATCGAGCTCGCGCTATTGATCGTACCCGAGCCACGAACGACGATCGCCGAATGCAAGCTGAATCGCTGCACAATCGCCGACACTCTGGATTGGATTCGTCCCCAGATCGCATCGCAGGGAGCTGACCCGAATCGCTACACGCTGGAACGCCATTACGAGCTCCCCTTCCATCCGGTCGCGAGCGGAGGAGCATTTGACTCCAGCGAACGGTCGAGATTCGAGGAGCTCTCAAAGTGGCTTTCCAATGGGGCCATCGTTTTGAGCGAACTGGCGCGTTCGATTTCTGGTGCGAGCGAAGTGCGATGCTGGCCGCACCATTTCGACATGGGAACGCTCATTCCAGTCGGTGCCGATCGCTCCATCGGTGTCGGGCTCGAGCCCGGCGACAAGTATTACGATGAGCCTTATTTCTACGTGAACATGAATCCACAGCCGTCAGTGCCCGCCGCTCAATCGCGCCCACTCTCCGGAGAGGGGAGCTGGCACGTCAACGAATGGGTTGGCGCAGTTCTGCCCGGATCGCGACTGGGTCCGGCGTCATCGCAGCGGGTCCAGGTCGGCGAATTCCTCGATTCCGCTATCTCGGCCGCGCGACAGCTCATCGATCGGAGCTAGATAGTCGGAGTTCTCATCAGGGTGTCGTTGATCATCGGCAAGCTCGGCACTTCGCCAGCATCGACTCCGATGTCTTCCATTGCAAGATGATGCGCTTTCCGGCCGCCGCGCTCCATCGTATGCGGCGCCTCTTCGTGATCGAGCAGTAGCTGCGCCATGTCGACGGCACGATTCACAAGTGCGCGGGCGCCATCGCGCAACTCTTTGCTGTGTTTCACCACGTCGATGTTCTTCTCCATGTCCTCCGCCGTCCAGCCGCGCGAGTGGGCTATGTAGGGAAATTGCGGAAAGTTGCACCCAATTTCGCCAAAGAAGCCGAGCATCTGGCCGGCGACTGCTTGCACGTTGTCCTGGCCGCCCGTGATGATGAAGACCGAAACCTTGTTACGCATCAAGACACGATTGGCGATCGTGATCTGATTCTGGATGCAATTCATCCGCTCGACCATCCGGTAGTACAGGGAGCTCGCGTTCCCCCAGCGAATGGGGGTCGCGACGAGAATCGCATCGGCCCAGTGCACCACAGCCTCGTAGACGACATCCATCCGATCCGCGGAATCCATCTGCGTTATTGAGCACGGCCACGTGCAGGCGTGTGCGCTCTTCGAGTAGTATCCTGCACAGGGTCGGAAATTGAGCGCGGCAAGGCGAATGAGCTTCGTCTCCACTCCGAGCGCCACGGCGTGGCGCATCGCGACGTCGAGCAGCGCATCGGACGTCGAGTACCGCGGATTCTGAACGTCCATGTTGGTCGTTGAGATCCCGACGAGCCGGATCGGCCCGGGTGCGCGCTGGATTTTGCGGGCAAGCGGATGCGGAGGGTGAGGGCCGCGACTTCTCTTCGTCACGGGCTCTGTTGACACGAAGACCCGCTCTCCCTCGATCTTGATGTCGTAGGTCGGAAGAGCGTCGGCCTCGAACCCCGGCTCTCCTTTTCCAGTTCGGCAATGGTATTTCCACTGGTGCCAGGGACAAACTACGTATTCGCCATCGACACGTCCCTCGCCAACCGGTCCACCGGCGTGGTTGCACACGCCCGAGAGCGCGCCGAATTGCCCGTCGACGTAAGTGATCGCCAACTTGGTCGTGCCGACGTACGCTGGCGTGATCGGGTTGGCTTTGAACTTGTCCACCGGACCAAGGTCGAGCCATTCAGTTGGCGGCATCGCATCTCCCCATCGAGTTCCCGCGCTAGCTGGCGATTTTCGACCGAGAGGATCGTCTGCGGCTACGCGGTTTGTCGCGGAACAATTATGGCATCCGAACCGCTACTTCGCCTCGACCAAATCCGTCTGCGCCGGTGGGCGGGAGTTACGAGGCCTTCGACCAGTGCAAGAACGCCGTCAACCGCCAGCGCCAGCGCTGCCGCGGGGATGGCGCCCGACAGAATCATCCGCGTATCAGCGAGTGCGAGCCCAGCGACGATTGGCTCGCCGAGCCCTCCGGCTCCAATGAACGCTGCCAATGTTGCTGCTCCGACGGTGATCACCGCCGCGGTTCTGATTCCCGCCATGATCACCGGCGCCGCAAGCGGTAAACGAACCCACACCAATCGCTGCATTGGTGTCGTTCCAAGTGCTTCCGCTGCGGCGACTGCATCGGGATCTGCATCCCGAACTCCCGTATAGGTGCCGCGCGCAATCGGATAGAGCGCATACAGCCATAGCGCGACGAGGGCTGGCACAACGCCGACGCCAAGCAAGGGAATCATGAACGCCAGCAGCGCGATGCTTGGAATCGTCTGCAATACCCCGAGTCCGCCGATGACGGGCTCGGCGACGCTCCTCGCACGCTCGAGCACGAGGCCGAGCGGCAGGGCGATGATCACAGCGGCCATCAACGCGATGGAAACCAGCTCCAGGTGTCGGGCAGTCAGCGCGGCAAGGCTCGCGCGGCGATTCCACATGTAATGGCCAAAGCCTGCGCCAGATCTGCTCCTTGAGGATGTGGTTGCACTGCTTTTGGTCCCGACCAGCCCGAGCGCGGCGAGCTCGTCGGCGGCAACGCTCCGCACGTCTTCACGATTCACTTCCACGCGGCGATTCAGTTTCCGCATCGTCTGCTCGTTGAGTCGTCCGCTCAAAAGCGTGAGCGTCGCGATCGCTCCAGGCGTGCGTGATGCAAGCGCTTCGGTAGTGAGCGCGGCTGCTTCGTACGGCGGAAAGAAATGCCGATCATCGACGAGCGTGACGAGATCGTACCGTGCCAGCAGGCCGTCCGTCGAGTAGCCATCGATCACATCGACTGCCCCAGTAGCAAGAGCCTGATATTTGACCGCCGGCGCGAGTGGCCTCACTGCCTTCGGATTCAATCCGTACACGCGCGAAAGACCGACGAGCCCATCGTTTCTACCGATGAAGTCGGCGGTAAATCCGGCAGTGAGATGCGGACTTTCGCGCGCGAGATCCGTGAGCGTACGCAGGTGATAACGTCCGGCCGTCGCACGCGTGACTGCAATCGCATACGTATTCTGAAAGCCGAGCGGAGGCAGCCAACGCAGGTGGTAGCTCTGCTCGAAGCGCTGCGACACATGGGCGAACACCGCACGCGGATCTGCCGCAATCGAATCCGGAAGCGAATCGTGGAGCACCGCCACCAATCCGGTTCCCGTGTATTCCGGATAGACATCGATCGCGTTCGCCCGTAGCGCGCCAAACGCGATTTCGGTCGCGCCAAGACCGGGCCGCCGTCGTACCGAAAACCCATGTGCCTCCAGCAACTGCGCGAACATCTCGGCAAGCAGATAGGATTCGCCGAACGGTTTCGACGCGACGGTCACGGATCGGTCGGTCGTCGTTTGAGCACTGGTCGTCGGCACAGCGCCAATCGTCAACATCGTCGCGCCAAGCAGGGCGAATGCGCATCTCTTCTGATTCATGCTCTGAGCGCCTCGAGCCCCGCTCGCGCACGTTCTATCAACCGCGCCACGTAATCCGTGGCAGGAGCGCTCACGAGATCACGCATGCTTCCCTGCTGCTCGATTCTTCCCTTCCTCATTACCACGACTTCGTTCGCCAGGCGGCCCGCTTCCGCCAGGTCGTGCGTAACCAGCAGCGTCGTAACGGTGAGCTCTCGGCGCAGATTGTCGAACGTTTCCTGGAGCTCGGCGCGCGAGATGGCGTCGAGTGCGCCGAACGGTTCGTCGAGTAGAATGACGCCGGGCCGGGCGGCGATGCTGCGCGCCAGGGCGACACGTTGACGCTGCCCACCCGAGAGCTCGTGAGGAAAGCGTGAGCCGAATTCCGTCGCCGGCAGGCCAACGAGCTCGAGCGCTTGCTTCGCTGCATTGGCGGAATCAGGCATGTGTTGGAGCGTCGGAACCAGCTCCACGTTCCGCAGCACTCGCCAATGCGGGAGCAGACCACCGTGTTGTTGCACGTACCCGATTCCGCGACGCAGCAAGACGGGCGATTCCGCTCGAATATCCTTGTCGCCGACCATCACT
>WNGC01010860.1_pt1 | contig 10631 bp, 10 predicted proteins | sample 5400051 | NCBI WGS metagenome assembly WNGC01 (sample SAMN13153368, study PRJNA577476) | soil metagenome | isolation source: 20 cm soil or saprolite under grassland replicate 2 | place: USA:California | collected 2016-06-15 | reverse complement strand
AAAGCTACATCTGTTGCTGCCGAGGTTGGTTGCGCGGCGAGCCAGGATTTGTCGGAAGTCACGGCAGAATCGGACGTGATCTTCACGGTAGTGACTGATGACAACGCGGTGCGGCAAATCTTTACCGGAGCTGGTGACAACTTACTCGTAAATGCACGAGGGAAATTATTCATCAACTGCGAGACAATCTCGCCGGGGGTCGAGATCGATGTTGAGAAGCTAGCGCATCAAGCCGGCGCGGAAAGTCTCGAAGCATGCATGGCCTCGAGCATCACCCAGGCACGCGACGGTAAGCTCTATCTGATGTGCGGCGGAGATGAAGCGACATTCCGCAAAGCTGAACCGATTTTGAAGGAGCTCGGTTCAGTCGTGCGCTATATCGGCAAGTCTGGCGAAGCCGCCAAGGTAAAAGCGCTGGTTAACATGGTGATGAACATCAACACCGCCGGTCTGGCTGAAGGACTCGCGCTCGGCGCAGCGCTTGGTCTCGATCTGGAAATGCTGCGAAAGGTGTTTTCGCAAACCGGCGCGAACTCGCGGGTGCTCGAAACCGACGGCGAAGACATGCAAAATCGCGAGCACAGCTGCTATTTCTCCGCTGCGCACGCAGCCAAAGACAGCGGAATCGCTTCTGAGCTGGCGCGCAGCCTCGGTCTCGATCTACCGCTCGCGCGCGCGACCAAGGGACAATACGACCGCATGGTCGCAGAAGGTTTGGGGGAGCTCGATAAATCCGGCATCGCCGAGCTCACCTTCAAAGATCGCCATAAACATTCCGGCGATCGTGTGTGAATTGTCGCGGCGCGCGGGCGACTTAAGCTTCGAGGGCGTTTTGCGGGTGAGAGGAGGTTAACAGCATTCGAACCGCGGGTGGATTGGCATCAGTCTCGCGCCAAAGCGGAGCTAAAGAGCAAAGAACGCGCACTTTTGCTCAAAGCCTTTTAACTCGAATTCGCCAAGCGAGCGCACTGGAACCAGTTCTCGCAATTTTATATGCGCCGTTTCGCTCAGCGCGCAAGGCTCGCCCAACGAACTAGCCAGTTTTTCCAAGCGGAAGATCAAATTTACTTCGCCTCCCACCAAGCTCTCTTCACCCATCGACGCGACACCGCCCATCGCGACCGGCCCGAAGTGAACAACGAAGCGAAACTCCGGCCATTCTTTTCGTTGCAATTCTTTCAGTGCCGAGATTACCGCCACGATCTCTTCCGGGCTCGTAATGGCATCGGGCCAATAGGCAAGGTAACCATCGCCGAGATATTTGTTAATTATCCCGTGCTGACTCTCGATAATCTCCTTGCAACGAAAAATCCACGCTCCGAGAAGGACATCCAAGTCCTCGCTCTGCATGTGGCGACTGAGGGGCGTAAAACCACGAATGTCCGCGACGAGAAGCCAGCAAGGAATATTCTCGATTTCCCGCAACGTTCGCTGCGTCACCACCGTTTTGTATTCGTCTGGAATCGCGAGCGGCTGCCGGAATGTGAAAACCTGATCTCCGATTGTGATTTGATCGCCGTCGGTCAGTCGAATCGGTTGATGAATCCTTCGCTTGTTTAGAAAAGTTCCGTTGCTGCTACCAAAATCGATCAGCCAGGGTTCGCCGATATTTTGCAGATGAATAAGCGCGTGCCGGCGCGACACTTTCGGTGATTCCAACAAGATCGTGTTGGCGGCGGTTCGTCCGAGCGAACAACTGCCACAGATCGGATAGCGTTTGCCGTCGGCTGTCTCCAGCCAAGCACCTTGCTCTGGGGGTAAGTTCACTTAGAGACATTCTATCGAAAAGTGATCATGGACGCAAAGTGTCTCAAACGACGGGGAACCGCTGCGAGCCGGCGATGAACCTCAAGAGGCGTTGTAGGAAGAGGCTCTTCGAGCTTTTAGCTTCCTTCCTAGCCTAATTATGTATACTGGGGTCAAAGTGAGTAACCAACGCGCAGGCGATGTCATGGGCGCGACTTCGCGTGAGTTTGCCAGCGGACAAAAAGTCTTTGGACGCTACATGCTGATCAAGGTCCTCGGGCGAGGCGGAATGGGAATTGTCTGGCTTGCGCGCGACGAAGAACTGGAGCGCGATGTCGCGCTAAAATTTCTTCCCGACCTCATGATTCATGATCATGCGGCGTTTGACCACCTTAGGCGCGAGGCAAAGCGCTGCCTCGAACTGACGCATCCGCACATCGTCCGGATACATGACTTCGTGCATGACGAACGCTCCGGCTGCATTTCGATGGAGTATATCGATGGCGAAACGCTATCGAACTTGCGAGCTGAGAAAGAGCAAAGGGTCTTCGAGCCGGATGAGATCGCTAGGTGGATGAGTCAGCTTTGCGACGCGCTCGATTATGCGCACAATCGCGCGAACGTCATCCATTGTGACTTGAAGCCTGCAAACCTGATGGTGAATCAACGGGGCGATCTGAAGATACAAGACTTTGGTATAGCTCGCAGTCTAACTGATCCCGTCAGCCGGTTAACAGTGGAGCAAGGCCGGAGCGGCACGCTCGTTTATATGAGCCCACAACAACTCAATGGCGAGCGCTGGACACAGTTGGATGACATCTACTCGTTAGGCGCAACCATCTACGAATTGCTTACGAGCAAGCCGCCGTTTTATTCGGGCAACATCGATCGGCAGATTTGCGAGCGAGTTGCTCCTTCGATGACGGAGCGGAGGAAAGAATTGGACATCGAGCCGCCGCTCGTTCCACCGCTTTGGGAAGATGCGATCGCAGCATGTCTGGCAAAGGATCCGTCGCGGCGCCCACAATCGGCTGCCGAGGTTGCGCAGCGACTGCAGCTTGCCTCAAGGCAGACAAGAACAACAAGGAGGGCCCTCGGCAAGAGCTCGAACAAGAAAGCGCTGCTTATCGGTGGCATCGCGATGCTCTCCGTTCTCTCGCTTGCCGGCTTGTACTTCGGAGTATTGAAGCCGCAAGCCAAACCGGTATCACAGGCGGCTGCGATTCCGGAAAAATCGATTGCAGTCTTGCCCTTCGAAAACCGGAGCGAAGAAAAAGCGAACGCCTACTTTGCGGACGGTATCCAGGACGAGATTCTGACGCGGTTATCCAAGATTGCTGATCTGAAGGTGATCTCGCGCACATCGACGCAGCACTACAAAAGTGCGCCCGAAAACCTGCCTGAAATCGCCAGAGAACTTGGCGTTGCCCACATCGTGGAAGGCAGCGTGCAGAAGAGAGGTGACGTCGTGCGCGTGAACGTCCAGCTGATCAAAGCAGCCAATGATTCCCATCTTTGGGCCGACACATTTGATCGCAAACTGACCGACATCTTTTCGGTCGAAAGTGAGGTTGCCAAAGCTGTCGCCGACCAACTGCGCGTACATCTCACGGGCCGGGAAGAGCAAGTCATCAATGCCAAACCGACAGACAATCCTGAGGCCTACGATGCTTACCTGCGCGGTCTGGCTTATAATCTGAAAACGCAAACCACACCGGCGAACTCTCTTGGTGCACAGAAATATTTCAGAGAAGCGGTGCGGTTGGACCCGAAGTTCGCGCTTGCCTGGGCGCTGCTGTCGATCGTAGAGGCGCGCGGCTACGTCACACAGACTCTTCAACCAACGCTCGTCCTGCGTGAAGAGGTAAGGCAGGCGGCTGAAACCGCCTTCACTCTTCAGCCCAATCTCGGGGAGGCTGTATTGGCCAAGGGATTTTATCATTACGCCTGTCTTAAGGATTACGACACCGCCGTGCGTTACCTTGAACAAGCACGTCAGTTCCTGCCGAATAGCAGCCGGATTCCTGAGTCGCTGGCCTATGTCACCCGGAGGCGAGGCGAGTGGGAGCGGAGCGAGGCATACTTCAACGAAGCCGAGCGGCTTGACCCGCGCGACACTCTCCTACTCGTCGAGCATGCATATTCCTATATTTCCCTTCGGCGTTTCCCGGAAGCGCTCCGGAAGCTTGAGCAGGTTCTCGATATCACGCCGGACGACGTAGATGCTCTGGCGCTAAAGGCGAGTATCGCACAAGCGGAGGGAGACCTGCCGCGAGCAGCTGGACTACTCGCTCCGCTGTATCTGAACGCCGACGACACCCAGGCGTTGGAAGCACAAGTTTACCAAGCGATTTTGGAGCGCCGCCCCGCGCAAATCATCCCTCGGCTAAAGGAAATAATTGCCAAGCCCAATCCAACGCTGGGTTTCGTCAATGGCGAACTGCGCTTTTGGCTAGGCTGGGCGCAGGAAGTCGCAGGCGACCATGCCGCCGCCTACGAAAGTTGGCGACAGGCACGCAAAGAACTGGAACCTTTTCTCAAAGAACAGCCGGACAATTATAGCCTTATTGGAGATCTCGCGCTGACCATGATGGGTCTCGGTGACAAGGCCGCCGCGTTGGCTCTGTCGGAAAGCGCCATAGCCGCGAATCCAATTGAGAAGGACGCGATGCGCGGTCCGGTCTCAATCGAGATCCTTGCGCGGGTGGCAGCGCGCATGGGAGAACCCGATCGCGCCATCGTCGCTTTACAGAAACTACTTTCGATACCGTATGCAGGTCCACTGGCTGACAACGCCCCGCTTACTCCGGCGCTGCTCCGGCTGGATCCGATGTTCGATCCGCTCCGGAATGATCCGCGCTTCCAAAAACTCGTCGCTTCGCCCGCGCCAAAGTAATCCTGGCCCGATTTATAGTTCGTCAACGCGGGGCTTGTGCAGCGCTATTGGTTTAAGCCAATCTCGGCTGGTTCAACCAGCCATTGCAACCATTCCCAGATCGTCTCGCGATCCAACGCTACACGTCGCTGATTAACTCGGCGGCGGGGGTGGAGGCGGCGGAGGCGGCTTGGGCGTCGGCGTCGGCGTCGGCTCGTTTGGCCCCGGGTAATTTGGGTGTTGTTCAGAAGCATTTGTCACAGTCATACGAACAGTCTGACTTGATTCGTTTCTAATGTCACGCTTTTTTCAACGTTTGTTTTCGTTGGCGCTCGAAGTCTGCACCGAGACATTCCCGCCCGTCGAACATCAGTTTAGGATAATTAGGACTGTGTTTTGCAACAAAGTGCAGAAACAATTGAATATATCCCCCGATGCGAAATCGTTCTCTCCAATGTTCAACCTCGGTTCCAGCATAAACACACGCGTCACCCTCGAACATTTCGACCTTGGTTTCGTTGAAGTTAGGAGGTTTTAGATGCACAACCGAGGGTCCGGCCCCCTTTGGAATTTGGATTGATACCGTTACTTTCGCAAGCAGCACGATCCCTGTGTCGGGCCAGCACTTCCCCTTTCGCATATTGACGTGTATAGGAGAAAGTCGGCGCCAAATCGAATCCAACCAGTCGGCTGACCTCCGGTCGAATCCATTCCAAGACCGCATCTAGCCCCGCATCGCCACCGAGAGATAATGATGACGGACACTGGCTGTCGTTGCAGAATCTGTTCTTGGCCATAAGAATGGCATAGTACACTTTCAAATACTCCAAAATCGTCGCCGGCAATATCCGTTTGACTAGCAGATATCGCCTTTTGCGGAACCTTCTGGCGGTTCGAACATAGTAAGTGTGAGGATGATCGCTCATGCTGGTCCAAGAGCCGAACTATATCTTTTCCGCATCGTGATTATCCTCTGTGCGTTCTAGGTCGATCCACCAAGCTAAATTCATGTCAGTTCCGTGATCCCTGAAAGGGAGAATTTGATACAACAAGACCGAGTCGAGTGGAGCTTTACCAAAGGCGGGCCCCCTGTAAAGAAAAACACTCAATAACCGGTCCTCGCTTAGCCGGGAAGGAGGCACCGCAGGAGGGCGAAAAAAGACTCCGTTCAACCCAAAGGAGGCTACGATGGCAGTCGTCGCCTTAACACGAAGACGGTGTATGCCATTTCGTCATTCAGGGTGGACGGCCGCTCAATGTCGTACCGGAAATCGTAGACGTCGCACAGCTCCAGCGACGGAACCGAAGCGAGCAGCCGTCGAAATTGCCTTGGCGTGTACATGCGCAACTGAAACGCGTGCCGCAGGCGAAATTCCTTCGATCCGCGGCGCGCCATCAGGCAGACCTGAACGTCCTCAATCCGGCGGCGGAGATCGGTGCGTAGCACGCGCTGGGTTACGGTCACTTTTGTCTTCCCTCGCTGCCCCGTCCAGCGCCAAACGTCCTCTGCGTCCCTGTCCGGTGGGAACAGATGCAAGCCGAGAATATAGATGCCGCCCGGACGAACGCTACCAGCGATGCACTCGAGATGGGCGCGCGCCGCCTGCTCCGTCAGCAAGTGGCGAAACGTGTTAACAATGCAGTAGGCCGCATCAGCCGGTCGAGTGAGGCAAAAATCGGACATCTCGGCCTCGAATGTCTCACCATGGAGCCGGCGCCTTGCAAGCCGCCGTCGAAGGTAGCTCAACGCTGGCTGGCTGAGATCGAAGCCGGCTACTTGATAACCGCGGGCGGCCAACCCGGTGATTAGGCGGCCACTGCCGCAGGCCGGCTCCAGGAACCGGCGCGCGTCGAAGGGGCAATACTTGCGGCATGCGGCCTCGATGAAGTCGACCTCGCGCCACGTGTTGGCTTGGAAGGCAATGTCGTAATACTGCGGATAATCATACCAGTTTGCCAAGAGCATGCGGCTCCTTGCCATGTTATTGAGGGACATCAAACTTGCATGGCTTTTGCCGAATTCACAGTAAACCAAATCGGAAGAGAGTATCGCTTTCCAGAAAGGACCTTTGGGACTGCGTGCACAAATTTGTGATTACTAGGGAAGCCAACCAATAAACCCGGCTTTGGCGCTATAACTACATCAAGATCGGGAAAAACCAGTTCACCTCCCGTGAAGTCGTCATTCAGATAAGCAAGTCCTGTGTAATCTCGTTGGGGGGTGTGATTAGGAACCCACCTCCTATGTTCTCTTCGCTCATTGTCCGCGTGCGGTATATGTGAATCCCCCGGCCATATACACCCGACGAAGAACGATTCGAAATTCCGAGGTACTTAGATGCGTCTCGATCTTTTCTTTCAATCGCAGGGTTATATCACAGACCGAGCTAGCTGACTTGCTATCCACACCTCGAAGCGTGTAGTAATCGAGAAGTGGTCGACAATTATAATCTTTACTACACGCTAGCTCTGAATACTGATCGTATAGAGCAACTAGGAATCTACATTCTTGTAACGACAGAATATTCTCCAAAACGAGGATCCTATTTATAGGTTTGTTTTGCGCCACAGATTTTTCCAAATCAGCCAATGCGGAAACGCACATCGCGTATGGTTTTTCCGCCGAAGCGTTGCTTCAGTTTTCGCAAGATTTCACGCTTCGAGATTTGTTCGAGTTCGTAGTGCAATGCTGGTTGGAGGACGCGGACGTAGAGGATTCCGTCGCGCAGCGCCACTGGTGCAGAATGCGCGGCGATAAATTCCCCAACGATCTTTGACCAGGCGTCGATTACTTCTGTTTCGTGCAGGCGCTCGCGGAGTCCGAGCCGCTGCATCAGTTTCGGAACCAGCTCTGCAGGCGACTGCCATCGATCTCTTCGCGTTTTTTTGTCAGGCAAACCACGCCATTCAGCGATGACTGCTGCCCGTAGAGGCGGGTTCATAAGAATCATTTAGCCACAGATGGCCACGGATGGAACACAGATTTTTGTGGAGGCGCTTGTACCAAGCGCCTCGGCGGCTGACACAGCCGCCTCTACACCGCTTCAATGCTTCAACGTAAGGCGGCAGCCTCAATACTTCCGCCGCATATGGCTTGGCAGAATATTGAGCTCATCGCGATATTTCGCCACGGTGCGCCGGGCGATCGGAATGCCGCGTTCCGCCAGAATCTCGACGATCTCGTGATCGCTCAACGGCGCGCTGCCATTCTCGTGCTTCACGAGATCGAGAATGGCTTCTTTCACGCTGATGTTGCTCAGCGATTCACCGGTCGTGGTTTCATAACCGGACGTAAAAAAGTATTTCATCTCGAACACGCCCTGTGGCGTCGCCATGTATTTGCCGGATACAGCGCGGCTCGCATTGGCTTCAGATGCGAGGGGCCATGTTCAAGGAAATCGCGCTGCCGTAAAACGATCTGCTGCGCGATGTTGAAAATTGTTTGCTGTCGTTGATGGATCGAGCGGATAAGGAATTTTCCGCTCCGGATTTTGTCGCGGATGTAATTCTTAACTTCGCTGCTCTGGGCGTCGCCAGACGCGATGATGTCCTTGTAAAGATTGCTGATCCGCAGATGCGGAATCTGCTCATTGTTTAAGGTGATCTGATACTCCCCATCCACGTTTTCCACCACCAAGTCGGGCAGCACATAGTTTTGCGGCGCAGCAGCGAAAACCTGACCAGGGCGAGGATTTAGCCGCGCAATGTTGTCGGCAGCCTTTTGCACATCCTCAACACTGATTCCCATCCGGCGCGCGATTTCCGGAAAGCGTCGCCGGCCCAAATCTTCCATGTGCTCGGACACAACCTTGTACTCGAGGCTGCGCTCCTTCCCTGCTCGCCGTAACTGAATGAGCAAGCACTCGCGCAAATCATGCGCGCCGACGCCCGCCGGATAAAAAGTTTGGATCAGAGCCAGCATCTTCTCGAAATCTTCCTTTGGAATACCAGAGTTCAGCGCCATTTCCTCCGGCGTGCTTTGGAGAAATCCGTTATCATCGATATTGCCAACGATGAGCTCCGCAGCTTTGCGATCAGTGGCACTGAGCAGGCTCTGATTCAGTTGCCCGATCAAGTTTTGGTGAAGCGTTTCCTGCACAGGAATGGAATCGAAAAAAAACTGGCGCTTATCTTGCGCTTCCCGCGAACCGCGAGAGCCAGCCGCGCCATAGCTCGCTGACTGCGCCATGTAATCACGCCATTCCTCATCCAGACTCGCGAGCTTCTGGAATTCGTTATCGAAATTTTCCTCTGCGGAAGCTTCAGCCTCGCTGGGTTCGTCGGGCGCAGGCAGGTCCGGCAATTCCTCGAGTACTGGGTTAGTCTCCATTTCCTGTTGCACGAGGTTGCGCAGCTCAAGCAACGGCGTCTGGAGAATCATCAGGCTTTGTTGCAGCTGCGGCGACAGAACTTGCTGCAGGGCGAGATTCTGTGTCTGCTGCATTCCCTGGCCGGCCATATGCCGAGTTTAAGGCGCGCCAGGCAACCAGCAAGCAATTCGGCGCAAGCCATGCGCTGTAGGCCGCTCTTTTTGGGAGGAAACCGCCGACCGCTCTCCAGCTCGGTCGTAAGCGGGACGCGCCACTACATCTTTCCGTTCACCATTATCCAGTCGATCGAGCCGTCGAACCCTACGATTTGCTCAAAAGGTTTGTCGTGTTCACTGCATTGCACCGCTACGAGATCGGCGCAAAATCCTGGCCGAATTCGTCCGATCATCTTTTCCTGATGCAAAGCCATCGCGGGATTGAGCGTTACCATTTTAACAATTTCCTCAGGTGAAATCGCAGGCTCACGGCGCTGAAACGCCCGCATCTCAGCGAACAAGCTCAGGTCCTCGTTACTCGCGAGACTATCGGTACCCAGGCAAATGTTGAATCCCAAAGAGCGCAGCCGCTCGAAAGGGAAGTGGCTGTGTTTGAAATAGTCGTGACTGCGTGGGCAATTCACGATGTGGAATTGTCTCTTTGATCTTTCCAGCAGCTCGAAGTCGCTCTCTGCCAGTTCATTTAAATGCGCAACGATCCAAGGCAGGTAGGGGCGATTGACCTCAATCGCCCGCGGGCGGTTCGGTAAACGGCCGCTACCAATTAAATCCAGGAACCGCTCCAGCGGCGTTTCATTCCCGCAGTCCTCCATCGGTCGTCCGATGTTCTTCATGAATTCGTACAGGGGCCCCGACGCGTCGTGGAACATCTCCATCTCTTCGTGCGATTCCGCCAAATGCGTGGTCAACAAAATATTCCGCTGTGGCGCAATTTCCTGGCACCGACGATACAAATCTGTTGACGCCGTAAACAATGCATGTGGCGCTAACCCCGAGTTATGCGCAGGTCGCAGTGATTCGAGCGCACGATCGACAATTTCGTTCTCGTGCTCCGGCGCGCGCACATCGATCAACTCCGCAAACCACCACGTGCGAATGGGCGCCTCTATCTGCGGAATCAAATCTGGAAACGCTGTAAGATTCGCAATCGTGGTCGTGCCAAATCTTTTGGCCTCAGCGAAACCTTCGTCGATCGACGTGAGATAGTCTTTTGACGAAAGCTTTGCCTTCTTCGCGTTGATCGCACGAATCCAATCGGTAAAAGATTTTTGCGCCGGGATTTCGCCGCGCAGGCAGGTGTAATCGAGGTGGCAATGTGCGTTGATCAGTCCGGGCAAGAGCGCTCGCTCGCCAACATCGACGATTTCACCGCCGTTGCGCATTTTGATCTCATCAAATTTTCCGACATCGACAACTTTATTTCCGGAAAGGGCGACCGCGCCATTGTCAATGGGCGGTCCATCCATCGTAATGACGATTCGCGCACGAAGAATCATTCGCCTTTCACTACTTTCCGGCATTCGGCGACCAGCAGGTTGCACGCTTCCTGGCAAAGCAGCGGTACTGTAGCCGGGATCGTCGATCCCGGCCGGCCCGGCATGCCGGCCTGATCGTAGCGGGGATCAAACTTTTCATCCGGCAGCTTCGTGGATGGAGAGGTCCCTCGCGCATCTCGTTTCCACA
>WNGC01003004.1_pt1 | contig 10632 bp, 8 predicted proteins | sample 5400051 | NCBI WGS metagenome assembly WNGC01 (sample SAMN13153368, study PRJNA577476) | soil metagenome | isolation source: 20 cm soil or saprolite under grassland replicate 2 | place: USA:California | collected 2016-06-15 | reverse complement strand
CCCACGCTGTAAATGCCGCCTGGTCGCAGCTGGGAGTCACACCGGTTTCACTCTCTGACAGCGCGAAGAGCGAAGGCGACCGCGAGAAGCTCGCCGCCAAGCGGGTCGACGATTACTTCGGGCGCATGGTGCAGGAGCAAGCGCCTTTCGTATCGGTTCCCACTCCTTTGTCGAACACGCTTCGCGAGAAGTACAAGTATTCCTTCAACGACGCCGGTTTCGACCGTTCAGTACAGGAAGCGGCCAAGATCCGTAACTCGGCCGATTCGGCGCGCACGGCGGGCCAGCCCCCGACGGCAGTTCCGCTTGGACCCCAGCAGCGAACACCAACCGCCTCGTCCACGCCGCCAGGTGGCAAGAAGTGATCGAACCCGAAATCACGCACGGTGTACGATCCTCGATGATCAAACGATTCATTCTTGTCGCTGGCCTCGTCCCGTTGGGAATTGCAGCGCAGACACCAGTCTCACCGGCGCGGGCGTTGACGCCGGCGCTTCCTATCGATCGCGTCGTTGCGGTCGTGGGCGACCAGCCCGTTCTGTGGAGTGATGTTCTCACCGCCATCAATCAGCGGAGAGCGCAGGGTCTGCAGGTTCCTGCCGACTCCGCCAGCCAGGCAACTCTCGCGCATACTGTCCTCGGCGAGCTCGTGGACGAAGAGATCCTCGTTCAGAAGGCGAAGGAGCTGAAACTCGAGGTCACCGACGCGGAGATCACCGCCGCGGCAGACCGGCAGATCAAACAGGTTCGCTCGCAGTTCGCATCGGACGACGAGTATCGGAACGAGCTCAGGCGCGCCGGGCTCGGCACGCCGGAGGAATACCGGAAGTCGCTGATCGAACAGTACAGGCGACAGAATCTTCAGCAGAAGGCATTCGCCGAGCTGCGAAAGAAGGCAAAACCGGTAAACGTGACCGAAGAGGAAATAAGCGCAGCTTTCGAGCGCAGCCGTGCTGACCTGCAAAAGCGTCCAGCGACGGTGACCTTCAGGCAGATCGTCGTTGCGCCTCATGCGTCGGCAGCGGCAAAAGCCAAAGCAAAGGCGCGCGCCGACTCTCTGCTCGTGGAGATAAAAAAGGGCGGCGACTTCGAGCAGATAGCGAAGCGCGAGTCAATGGACCCGGGCACCAAGCAGCTCGGAGGAGACCTCGGATGGAATCGTCGGGGTAGCGGACTCGTTCCGGAGTTCGAGCAGATGATGTTCGCTCTGCGTCCGGGAGAAGTGAGCCCGGTAATCGAAACGTCATTTGGGTATCACATCATTCGAGTCGATCGCGTCCAGGCCGCGGAGGTGAAAGCCCGGCACATCCTGATCGCGCCGACGATCGATTCGTCTGACGTCGCCGCCGCCAAGGTGGAAGCCGACAGCGTCGCCGCGCAGTGGCGTCGCGGTGTGCCCTACGATTCACTCGTCGCGAAGCACCACGATCAGACCGAGGAAAAGGGCGTCCTGCAGCCTTTCCCGCGCGACTCTTTGCCACCGTCGTACACTGCCGCGTTGGCCGGTGCGAAGGCGGGCGACATAACCGCGCCGTTCCAGCTGGCGAACCCGCGCGGACAGCCGAAATACGCTGTCCTCCAGATCGTAACGGCAACCGATGCCGGCGAATACAAGGAGAGCGAGATCAGGGACCAGATTCGCGCGCAGCTCTCGGAAGAGCGGTCGATCAGACAGCTGCTCGACGAGCTGCGTAAGCAAACCTACGTCGCGGTCCGGATGTAGCGAGTGAAAGCGCGTCTTGCCGTTACGGTCGGTGATCCGCGCGGAATTGGTCCGGAGATTGTCACCAAAGCGCTCGCCGATCTACGGGTCGGCGAGCGCTGTGACATTTTGGTGGTCGGTCCGGAAGGAGCCGGCGTCGAAGTCGCGCGAGCAGTAGGCTCTTGGCAACCCGGCGGCGCCGCCGCCCGAGCCGGAAAACTGAGCGGACTTGCAATCGAGCGAGCGGTTCAAATGGCGATCGCTGGCGAGGTCGACGGCATTGTCACTGCTCCCATCGACAAGTCAGCGCTCCACGCCGGCGGCTACGACTACCCCGGACACACGGAAATGCTGGCCCATCTCACGCACTCGCGCGTGGCGATGATGCTGGCATCCGACAAGCTTCGCGTGGTGCTGGCTACGACGCACATCCGATTGCGCGATGTCGGCGAGAAACTGACTGCGGCGGCAATCATCGAGGCGGCCACGATCACCCGCGACGGGCTGCGCAGCTGGTTCGGAATCGAGGACCCACGATTGGCGCTTTGCGGTCTCAACCCGCACCTGGGCGACGGTGGCAGGTTCGGCAGCGAGGACGCCGAGCTCCTCGCTCCCGCTGCCCGCGCGGCCGGAATTGACGGTCCGTTCCCTGCTGACACGGTTTTCGTGCGCGCAATGCGCGGTGAATTCGACGCCGTGATCGCGCCGTATCACGACGTCGGCATGACAGCAATCAAAGTGGCGTCGTTCGGCAGTGCGGTTAACGTTACGCTCGGCCTGCCCTTCCCGCGGACGTCACCTGACCATGGTACCGCGCTCGACATCGCCGGTCAGAATCGCGCCGACGCGTCCAGCATGATCGCCGCTACCCTTCTGTGTGCGTCGATTGTGGCTCGCGGTCGCCCGAGCGCCGGTCGCCCGCCGAGTGCAGATCGACCGACAGACTCTCGATCCGGCGCCCATCCATCTCGCGCACGGTAAAGATCGCGCCGCCAGCGATCACTCGGTCACCGACAACCGGCAGGCGGCCGAGTACGCCGAAGACGTAACCACCGATCGTCGTGTAATCCACGTCGCTCACCGACAGAGCAAAATGCTCGTTGAGCTCGCCAATGTGGGTGCTGCCAGGCACGAGCGTCTCTCCAGCGCGCGTGTGCAGCGGGGCTTCCGCGTCCTCGGGGGTATCGTACTCGTCGAGGATCTCGCCGACGATTTCCTCCAGGAGATCTTCCATCGTCACGACGCCCGCGGTCCCGCCATACTCGTCGAGCACTATCGCCATGTGCTCCTTGAGGCGCTTGAAGTCGGCGAGCACCTCTTCGACTTCGCGGGATCCCGGTATCACGTGCACGGGTCGCATGATCGACGGAAGGTCGAAGGCGTCCGTATTCGCGCGCGGCGCTAGCAGCTTGAGCAGATCCTTGGCGAGAACGACACCGATGATGTTGTCGATGGATTCGTCGTAGACCGGATAGCGCGAGAGTCCGCTTTCCTGGACGACTTCGAGCACTTCAGAGAGCGTTGCCTCGACCGGCAGCGCCACCAGCTCCGTGCGTGGTGTCATCACTTCGCGCGCATTCTTCTCCGAGAACTCGAACACGGCGTCGATGAGATCCGCGTCGTGTGCCTGCATTTGCCCGCTTTCCTGCGATTGTTCGACGAGCAGACGGATCTCTTCGGGAGAATGGACCGCCTCTTCAGAGCCTGCCTTCTCCTGCCCCAGCGCGTGCAGTATCACCTGGGACGACTTGTTGAGAAAGAATGTGAAGGGCTTCGTGATCCAGGCGAAAAAAAGCAGCGGTGGCGCGAGCCAGCGCGCGAGTGCTTCGGGATGGTTGAGCGCCGCCGCTTTGGGCGTGAGCTCGCCGAATACGACGTGAAGGTAAGTGACGACGACCAGCGCGAGCGTCGCTCCAAGCGTCAGGCGCAGCGACAACTCGATCGCGAACGGCAGATAAGCGAACATGCTCGCGAACACATCCCCGACCGTCGACTCGGCTACCCAGCCCAGTCCGAGGCTGGCGAGCGTCACCCCAAGCTGGCTCGCTGAGAGGATGCGCGAGATATTTGAGGAGGCGCGCAGCGCGAAACGGGCGAGTCGGTCGCCGCTCCTGGTCATCGCCTCCAGACGCGTCCGTCTCGAACGGACAAGCGCGAACTCGGCGCCGACGAAGAACGCGTTCAGGAGCACGAGCAGAATTATGGCCAGCAGCCGACCGAGCACGGACACAAGTTACCACAATTCGGGCGACGGACACCAGCACGGCAGCGATCATCGCCACGGCGTTGGTCACTCACACGTTGCCGATGCTCCCGTTGCGAGCCTGCGCATTGCGCTCGCGCTTACCGCGCTGCTCCTCGTCGTCGAAGTCATCGGCGGATTGCTGTCGAACTCGATCGCGCTCCTCGCCGATGCGGGACACATGCTCACCGACGTCGCGGCGCTCGGGCTCGCTCTCTTCGTGGCGTGGTTCAGCAAGCAGCCCGAGACGCCGCAAAAGACTTATGGGTACCTGCGCTGGGAAATCCTCGCCGCGTTCGTGAACGGCGGAACGCTCCTGCTGATCTCGGCGTGGATTCTCTGGACCGCGGTCATGCGCCTTCGCTCTCCCGAGCAAGTCGCGAGCGGTCTGATGCTATCGGTCGCCGCCGTCGGCTTGGTTGTGAACATCGTCGCTGCGCGTGTTCTCGTCAGCAGCTCCGCCCACAGTCTCAATGCGCGCGGAGCCTACCTGCACATCGTCGGCGATCTGTTGGCGACCGTCGGAACTCTCGCGGCGGCCGTGGCCATCCGATACACGGGATGGCTGATCGCCGATCCGATCGCTTCGATCCTCACGACTGTCCTCATCATGAACGGAGCGTGGCGCCTCGTGCGCGAATCGGTGGACATCCTTCTCGAATCGACGCCAGCGCACATCCCCCTTCCCGCTGTGCGCGGGCAGCTCGAGGCGATCCCCGGAATCGAATCGGTGCACGATCTGCACGTCTGGGCGGTGACGCCGGCCGTCGTTGCGATGAGCGCGCACTGCATCGTGCGTCAATCCGATCAGCACCAGCACGTGCTCGAGCACATTCACGACGCAATGCGCCTCTTCGGCATCCAGCACGTAACGATTCAGCTCGAGCGAGACGACATGCTCGATCGAGAGAGGCACTTGCACGCCTAGCTAACTTACAAGGCTATGGCAAAGCAGGAATTCCGTAACATCGCGATCATCGCGCACGTCGATCACGGCAAGACCACACTCGTTGACAAGATGCTCCGGCAGGCCGGCGCTTTCCGCGAGAATCAGGTCGTGATGGAGCGCGTCATGGACTCCAATCCGCTCGAGCGCGAACGCGGCATCACCATTCTGGCGAAGAATACGTCCATTCGCTGGAAGGGAACGAAGATCAACATCGTCGACACGCCCGGACACGCGGACTTCGGCGGCGAGGTCGAGCGCATCCTGCGCATGGTCGATGGTGTGCTTCTGGTCGTCGATGCTTTCGATGGACCGATGCCGCAGACGCGTTTCGTGCTGCGTAAGGCGCTTGCTCTCGACCGCACGCCGATCGTCGTCATCAACAAGATTGACCGCCCGGGCGCCGATCCAATGCGCGTCCACGACGAAGTGCTCGATCTCTTCATCGAGCTCGAGGCGAACGAAGCCCAGCTCGATGCGCCCGTCGTCTACGCTTCCGCGCGTGAAGGTGTGGCCACGATGGATATGGACGTCAAGCCCGTCGACCTCTCGCCGCTATTCGATGCGATCATCCGCTACGTTCCCGCGCCGCCTCATGATGACGTGAGCCCGTTTCAGATGCTGATCTCGACGATCGATCACTCTCCTTACCTCGGACGTCTGGGAATCGGACGAATCGAGCGGGGCACTGTCCACGTCGGCGACGCGGTGGCGTTGCTTCCGCTCGACGGCTCGCAGAAAGCAGAGGCGTCGCGCGTGACTAAGCTTTTCGCCTATGAAGGGCTCGATCGTCTGGAGGTCCCGCAAGCGTCCGCGGGCGAGATCGTCGCGCTCGCCGGCCTGGAGGCGGTGGAGATCGGGCTCACTGTCACAGATACGGAGCACCCCGAGCGTCTGGCCGGAATCTCGGTCGAGGAGCCCACGATCTCCGTTGATTATCTGGTCAACAACTCTCCGTTCGCCGGCAGAGACGGGAAGTTCGTCACTTCTCGCCAGATCCGCGAAAGGTTGTTCAAGGAGCTCGAGCGCAACGTCGCCCTCCGCGTCGAGGATACCGAATCCACCGACACATGGACCGTCTCCGGGCGCGGCGAGCTTCACCTCACGATCCTCATGGAGACGATGCGGCGCGAAGGGTACGAATTTCAGGTCTCGCGTCCCCGCGTGATCACGCGCGAGGGCCCGCAGGGCGAGCGACTCGAGCCGTACGAAGAGCTTGCGATCGATGTTCCCGAAGAATTTCTCGGCGTCGTGATCGAGAAGCTCGGCCCGCGCCGCGCCGCGATGCTCGAGATGAAGAATCCGGGGCAGGGAATGGTGCGACTTCTTTACAAGATTCCGGCGCGCGGGCTGTTTGGCTACCGGTCCGAGTTCCTGACTGATACGCGCGGAACCGGTATCATGCACCATCGGTTTCTCGAGTATGGGCCGTGGGCTGGCCCGCTCGCCGGTCGAATGCGTGGCACACTGGTGTCCATGGAAGGAGGTGTGATTGTTGCTTTCGCGCTTGCAAATCTTGCCGAGCGCGCTACCCTTTTTGTGTCCCCCGGAGACGCCGTTTACGAGGGCATGTTGGTAGGTGAGAACTCTCGGCCTGGTGACATGGATGTGAATCCGACCAGAGAGAAGAAGCTCACCAACATGCGGTCGAAGTCGAGCGACGAGAACATCCAGCTCGAGCCGCCGAGGGAGTTGACGCTGGAAGGGGCGCTGGAGTATATCGAGGAAGACGAGCTGATCGAGGTCACGCCGCAGTCGATAAGACTGCGGAAACGATTCCTCAGCGCAAACGATCGGAAGAAGTTGTCACGCGAGGCGAAGCGCGAGCGCGCTTCGGTCTAACAACCAGGAGATCACGGTAATGTGCGCCATGCTGGAGTCCGCGGGAAGTTTCCCGAACGACGGGGAAACAGAGGCGTGGCTGGCGAAGAAAGTGCCCGGTGACGACCCCGAGGACGATGATCTCGAGGATGATTTGGAGGACGACGAGAACGCCGACATCGAAGACGAGCTCGACGACCTGGATGACGAAGATCTGGACGACGAAGGTCTAGACGATGACGATGACCTCGACGACGATGACGACGATCTCGACGATGACCTCGACGACGATCTCATCGATCTGGACGACGAGTTCGACACCGAGGATATCGAGAAGCCCCACCCCGGACATCCGCGCAAGTACGAGGACTGAAATGTCGGCGCGGCCAGGCTCGCTCGGAGTTAGTTCGCCCGGAACAGACCGGTAGCGAGACCGTTCTCGGTCGTGCAGGTGATAATTCCGCTTCGCATCTCGCAACTCTGGGGCGACTGCGAATGTCGCGCGATCGCGGTCCAGTCTGATATCTGACTGCCGAGGATGTTGAAGGCCGTGAGCGTCACTGTGACGTCTTTCGAGGTCCTGAATCCGTTTACGCCCACATCCTCAGTCGCGACGCCAGAAAAATATTGGCCGTGGTTTTCGGTCGCGAACTGCTCCTCGTAAATGGCAACGCTGTGCAGGTCGGCCTTCATTGCCGCGGCATAGGCTTTCTCCTTGCTACCGGCGTAGCGAGGTATCGCGACAGCGGCGAGAGTGCCGATGACGACGGCGACGATGAGAACCTCGATTAGCGTGAAGCCTTGGCGGTTTCCAGCCATATACTGCTCGACAAAAAGAAAGAGGAGTTTCGGGCGGATTTTCCCGCCTTCAATACTCATCATAGCGCATGACACGGTCGTGAAAACAGACTTACGGAATCTTCATGATCGCGAAGGATCGCCGATTGACCACCCTTCGAAGGCTGGCTACCTTGGAAGACTCTGCGTCACAGGCGTTTAGCTCGTGACGAGGGGCCTGTAGCTCAGGTGGTTAGAGCGCACGCCTGATAAGCGTGAGGTCGGTAGTTCAACTCTACCCAGGCCCATGAATCAGAACTAATTGCCCCGCTTGTGGATACGTCCGTAGGCGGGGTTTCTGCATTCTGACCAAACGGGTTTGCTGTCGATTCGTGCTGTCGGTTGGGCTTACGGGAGCTAGCAGCACGTCGCTGATCTCGTTTTCGTCAGCGCGTTCCTCAGCAACCCCATTGACAGAAATCGGATTAGACCATACGGTAGCGTATGGAAAATCGCTTGAGCGTTTCCGACTGGATGCGGGTTGCCCGGCTCGCCCTCTTGCACAGCGGTCCCGATGGCGTTCGTGTCGAGCCTCTCGCGCGCGCCCTCGGTGTCACAAAGGGCAGCTTCTACTGGCATTTTCGCGATCGCGCCGATCTGCTCGAGGCGCTGGTGGAGGAATGGGAGGCCGAGGCTTCGCTGCTCAGTGACGCCCTAGGCAGCTCTGATCCCGCGGCCGACCTCCGGAAGATTCTCCTCGAGGTCGAGCGCCGAACTCACGCCAGCGAGCGTGGAGAATGGCCATCGGATGCCGCGATCTTCGCCTGGGCCGCTGTCGACCCCGTGGTGGCAAAGCGGGTCAACAGGGGCGAGGTAATTCGGATGAAGCTGCTCCGCGAGCTGACGGGACGTCCCGAAATCGCCGATCTCTTCTACTACGCGTACCAGGGGCTGTTGCACCGACGGCGGCGCGTACCCAGTGCGGTGGCAGACTTCACGAGCTTGGCGCGCCTGGGGCTCGAGCTGCTGACGGGGGACGTGTTCGTGCCTGGTTCGAGCAGTGCGATCGCCAAGGAGGAGACGAAGCAGCCGGCGTCGCGAAAGTACGGCGTCTCTAAAACCGCGCGAAGATCGCTGGTACTGCTGCTCGCGGCGCTATCGATCCAGGGATGCACGACATGGCGCATCATACGCTGGCGCGATCCGCTTCCCAGTGTGCAGCACCTCATCTTCGACGAGCGTGTCGTGCGTCACGCCGACTCGCCATTCCGTTTTTTTGTTTCGCCGTCGCCTCGGACGGATCTGGATACGGTGATGGTCCGAGACACGGATGGACAGATGCGCCGGTTCGACCAGTACGTCGCCAATCATCGGATCCGCGCTTTCCTCGTCATCCGCAACGACACCGTGCTCTATGAGCGGTACAACGGCGGGGTTACCGACACAACGCTGTGGAGCTCTTTCTCGGTCGCGAAATCGTTCACCTCCGCGCTTCTTGGCGTCGCGCTTGGCCAGGGCGCGGTCAGAAGTCTGGATGACTCGATGACCTCTTATCTCCCGGCGTTCAACCGGAATCCTGCCTTCAGAGGAATCACTCTCCGTCAGTTGTTGGCGATGGGCTCGGGACTCGCCTACACGCGGACGAATGGAAGTCTCCTCCACGATCTGCGCTCCAGCGACGCTCATTTCTACTACACGACCGACAGGACACGCTCCTTGTTGGGGATGCGCCGAGAGGAGCAGCCCGGCACACGCTGGGCGTACAAAGACAGCGATGCCGAGCTCGTGGGCCTCGTTCTTTCGCGCGCCACCGGCAAGACGATCGCCGCGCAGCTCGAGGAATCGATCTGGCGCCGGATTGGCACCGAGCAGGACGCGACCTACAGCTTGGACCACCGCGATGGCGTCGAGAACGTGTCGTCAGGATTCAACGCCACCGCCCGAGACTATGCGCGTTTCGGGCGGCTGTACCTGAATGAAGGCACCTGGAACGGTACCCAGATCATTCCGCGCGATTGGGTGCGGCGCTCGACACAGATGGACACTTCGCGGACTGAGCCGGAAGTGGTCACGTGGTACCGGATGCAGCACAACATGTATTGGTGGATTCCGATGCATAACTGGGCAGCGGAGCGGGACTTCTTCGCGGACGGGTCGCGGGGGCAGCGAATCTACGTCCACCCGCCGACACGTACGATCATCGTTCAGCTCGCGGAAGACAGCAATCAGGAATTTCCGTTCCGGCGGATCGCGCACTACCTCGCGAATGAGCCCTATCGCTATCCGCGCGGGATCCCCGGTCTCGTTCTGGAAGCCGCGCGCGCCTACGGTGCCGACTCGGCTCGAGCAGTCTTTCTGCGACTGACGGCGGCAATGCGCGCCGCGCCGGAGAGCTACGTGATGAATCAAGTCGCTCTGCTGAACGTCATCGAAACGCTGCGGCAGGAGGGAAAAACCGATGCGGCCAACGCGCTGCTGGCCAGAAGTGCCCGAAGAAAATCGCTCATCACAGCGAATAACACATAGTACGAGGCTGTGACGATCAGAATCGTGGGATAGAACGCGCGGTCTCTGCTCAAGCCGATGAGCAAGGCCGAGATACATACTACGAGCGCGAGAACGACAATCGATCACATACGACTTCACAGCTTCACCTGAACACCCGAAATCAGCGATCGCAGGTTGCGGTTGACGGGAGGTGGCATGCTGCTGTCGTACTGGTCTCTGAATGCAATGGAGAGCCCAAAGTGTGTCGTCATCATTCCCAGCAGCTTCGCGTTGATTTCCGCTTGCCGGTATGGTGTGTTGGGACGCAGGCTCCAGAAGTGATGCGAGTCCTGTTGGAAGCTGAGCATGGGCGTCAGTTGCACAGTCAGCATATCGTACACGCCGCTAATCGGGCCCTCAACACTGGCCGGGATGCCGGCCGCGAACGAAAGCACTCGCCCGTACGCGGTCTGTTGGCTCTTACCGTAGCCGAGGCCCGGTGCGAGCAGCAGCGAGACGCGGGGGGATTTCACAACGAGATAGCCCAAGCCGGCGATCGTCGTAGAGCGGTACTCCAGGTACTGCAGCTGGTTAACATCAAACTGGCTCCGGCCCAGTAACACCCAGCGCGGCGTGAGCATCCGGCGCCCACCGAGG
>WNGC01002788.1_pt1 | contig 10633 bp, 8 predicted proteins | sample 5400051 | NCBI WGS metagenome assembly WNGC01 (sample SAMN13153368, study PRJNA577476) | soil metagenome | isolation source: 20 cm soil or saprolite under grassland replicate 2 | place: USA:California | collected 2016-06-15 | reverse complement strand
CGCTCTCGTGTCTTTCGCAGGCACGGGTGGGCGTGGCCTGGGGCGTGATAGGCGCGGCCGTCGATTGCTATGAGACCGCGCTGGCCTACGCCAAATCACGGGAGCAGTTTGGTCGTCCGATTGCCGGGTTCCAATTGGTACAGGAAAAACTGGTTTGGATGGTGCAGGAAATTACCAAGGCGCAATTACTGGCCCTCCGTCTCACCCGCATGATGGAAGCGGGCCCGGTCCGGCCGGAGCAGATCTCGCTGGCGAAGCGCAACAACGTCTGGATGGCGCTGGAATGTGCGCGTAAAGCGCGCGATCTACTCGGCGCCGTGGGCATCACCGATCGTTATTCTGTGGTCCGACATCTCATGAACCTTGAGGCTGTTTCCACCTACGAAGGCACCCATGATATCCACACTCTCGCCGTTGGTCGCGACATCACCGGACTCAGTGCTTTCGGCGGCTGAATTCGGAGGAACAGCGCAGCTTGCCCTGAGACTCTCCAGAAGTGCGGCATCTTCTCGGGAGCGGCAATGAACGTGAGGACGCGCGACGGTGGATCGAGCAATCCATTGCTCGATGTTAATTTTGGGGCCGCGAAAGCCGCCTAATTATGGCATCGCCCGACGGAGCGGCCGATCCACCTTATCTCGTTGCTCCCGCTCGGGATGACAGCGCGTGAAGATTAGCTAGATTAAAGAAGCGACTCCTCGTCCCGCCTGTCGCTTCAAAAAGGGGGCCGGGCGAAAGGCGAGGGGATCAAAATTTCAACTCTGAACTTCAAATATGGAACCTGTTTACATTCTTGGCGGCGGACGCACCGATTTTAAGCGCAACCTCAAAAAAGAGGGCAAGACCATTCGGAATTTGATTACCGAGGCTGGCAAAAAGGCGCTCGATGACGCGAAGATTGATCCGGCGGAAATTCAGGCGGGCGCGGTTGGCAATTTCAACGCCGGTCAATTCACCAAGCAATTGCATCTCGGCGCGTTTATTCCGGAAATCGATCCGAAATTGCATGGTATACCAACCATGCATACCGAGGCGGCTTGCGCTTCCGGCGCTCTTTCCGTGCTGCTGGGCGCGCACTGGATCATGGGTGGATTCCATGACGCCGTGCTGGTCGTCGGCGCGGAGCAACAAAAGACGATGTCGTCGCTCGACGGGTCCGACGTTCTGGGCGCGGCCGCGGATTATCACATCGAAAAACCTGAGTATGGCGATTTCATGTTTCCGAAATTGTTCGGGCGCATTGCGCAGATTTACATCGATAAATATGGCGCTTCCGAAAAGGACCTGGCGTGGGTCGCCTACAAAAACTATGCACACGCCCGCCTGAACCCACTGGCGCAAATGCGAGAGGCCGATCTTACCTATGATTGTGCGTCGCAGGTCTCGGACAAAAACCCGAGTGTCGCGCCGCCCTTGAAAGTCTCTGATTGCTCGCAGATCACCGATGGCGCTGCGTCGCTCGTTTTGGTTTCAGGCAAATATCTGGATCGAATCGGTCGTGACAAATCAAGATTGCCACGTCTGCTCGGTTTTGGGCATACCACCGATTATCTCGCGTTAGAGAAGAAGGATGCCCCCACGTTCTCGACCGCGCGTAAGGCAGCCGAGAATGCTTTCGCGATGGCAAAGCTCAAGGCGCGCGACATTCAGGGCGCGGAAGTGCACGATTGTTTCTCGATTACTGAAATCGTCGCTTACGAAATTCTTGGGCTGGCGGAAAAAGGGAAAGGCGCTGAGTTGGCGAAAAGCGGAGCGACTGCGCTTCCTCAGGTCCGGCGCGAACATATCAGCGGCAAAATCGGTTGGGAGATTCCGGTCAACGCCGGTGGCGGCTTGATTGGCGACGGCCATCCCGTGGGAGCGACCGGTGTGCGCCAGGTCCACGAGGCCTACCAGCAGCTGACTGAACAAGCGAGCGCGCGGCAGATTGAAGGGGTAAAGCGTTTCCTTACCTTTAACATGGGTGGAAGCCTCACTACTTCCGTCGCCATGATTTGGGGACGGGATTAAGCGGCTCCTTTTAGGCTTTCAACAAAACCCGCGGCAACAAAATGGGTTTGTCGCTGCGCACACGACCGCCTGCACTTTCCCCCAATAATCGTTAGTTACATCTACGTCCCTTGGAGAATGTTGTCGGGGAAGCTCGGAGTCTTCGTTCTCGTGCAATTTCTGGAGTTGCGATTCAGATCTGGGGAGCGCACGCGCCTCGCGTGCTGTCGTTGGCGCCTCGCCAACGACTTCAGCATGTTGAATAAAAAGTATTTCGGCGAGGCGCCGAAATCAGCACGCGAGGCGCGTGCGCTCCCCGGAAAAGACGCCTCGTTGCGTGCAGCTAATGTAAGGGCGGAGCGCTCCGCCTCTGCGAAGATCTAACTTTTCGCCCCAATTACCGAGCTAAGACGACGTCTTTCTTTGACCAGGTATGAGATTGCCCGCAATGCGGGCAATTCAATTTGTTGCTTTTAACTTTGGCCTTGGCCCACAAGTCTTCCCTAATCGTCTGCCCGCTGGGGGTTAGTTTCGCCGTCGAAGGGCACCTGATTAATATCCGTTTGATAATTGGTCCCCGGGCTTTCGGGGCGATTGTGGTTTCGAGGAAGTTCATAGGTTGAATAAGTTAAAGGCCGTCCTGGAGGTCCGGAAGTATAACTTCGCGCGACAAACAAGCGGGCCTGGCTCCGGAAAGCGTCACTATTGGCGATTTTCCCCTCCAACGCAAGCACAATACCTAAAACTTGATCCCAACTTTTTGCACTTCCGCATAAGGCAAAAGCCAGATCAGCGATTCATCGTGCAGATCGACCACCTGGATGCGGTTGCCCCAGGGGTCGCGAAAATCGCAGCGAAATCGCGACTCCAGTTTCAAACCGTACTTTTCCTTCACCTTCTTGCGCACCTCAGTGAGCTGTTTCTCGTCGCGCACAATGAGTCCAAAATGACGGACCCCGTCCGGCTTGACCCGCTCGACTTCGAAGATGGCGAGAAATTGGTGCTCCCCCAATTTTAAAAAGGCGTCGCCTTCGCCACCTTCCATCTTCTCCAAATTAAAGACATCTTGATAAAATTTCACCGCCGCTCCGACATCATCCACTTCAATCGCGATGTGGTTGCATCCATAAACTTGCACGCTCATGAATGCATTGTAACAGAGCCAGAATACCGCCGCGAATATGAAAGATCTCACCCAGGGTTCCGTCACCAAACACCTGCTGCAAATGACGGCCTTCCTTGCCATCAGCATGCTGGTGCAGACGCTCTACTTGCTGGCTGACCTGTATTGGGTGGGACATCTCGGCAAGGAAGCGATCGCCGCCGTCGGTGTTGCCGGCAATTTCACCATGATAGTGCTGGCGCTAACGCAAATGCTCGGCGTCGGAACGACGACGCTCATCTCGCAAGCGGCCGGGCGGAAGGATCAACCTCAAGCCGAGCTCGCCTTCAACCAATCCTTCGTCATGTCATTAATTGTGGCGGTGGCGTTGGGCACCTTGAGTTTTCTTTTGCGCGACTTTTATTGTGAATCGCTAAGCGCGGATGCCGCGACCGCGTCCTTGGCCAAAAGTTATCTACTCTGGTTTATTCCGGGCCTTCTTCTCCAGTTCCCATTGGTAGCCTTGGGATCTGCGTTGCGCGCGACGGGTATCATTAAACCTACTGTCGGCTTCCAGGTTCTTAGTGTCATCCTCAATATGATCCTGGCGCCGTTGTTGATCTTTGGCATTGGACCGTGGCCCAGGCTCGGCGTAACCGGCGCCGCCCTGGCAACGTTTATATCAATCCTAGTTGCCGATGTTTTGTTGATACTCTATTTCGAACGAAGCTATCATTATCTCCAGTTCCGTTTCGCGCAGTTCCGCCCGCAAACCAAGATTTGGAATAGCTTACTTCGCATTGGATTGCCCGCTGGCGCGGAGTTCATTCTGATTTCGGTCTATATTATCATTGTCTATAGTATAATTCGCGGGTTTGGCGCAGCAGCCCAGGCCGGATTCGGAATAGGTGCCCGCGTCATGCAGGCATTGTTTCTTCCGGTAGTTGCTCTTAGCTTCGCCGTATCTCCGGTAGTTGGGCAAAATTTTGGCGGACGCCGCGCTGACCGCGTTCGTCATTCGATCTACTCTGCCATTGGCATTGGTTCGGTCCTGATGCTGTTCCTTACTATTGTCGCGCAGTTTTTTTCATCCGCCATAATTCGCGCATTTTCGAGTGATCCCGGGGTCATCGCTTTTGGCAGCGATTATCTCAAGATAGTGTCTTTTAATTTTATCGCTGCCGGAATTGCCTTTACTACGTCGAGCGCCTTTCAGGGAATTGGCAACACTTTGCCACCGCTAATTAGCTCGATGACGCGGTTGGTTCTTTTTGCCTTGCCCGCTTATTTGGTTTCGCTCCATCCCGGATTTCAAATCAGGCACGTCTGGTATCTCTCGGTTGGCTCGATCGTTTTCCAGGCCTGCCTCAATCTCCTGCTGCTGCGCCGCGAGTTGCAACGCAAGCTAGTCTTTCCTCAGAACTTCCCGGAGGGAATTGCCGAACCGGGTGGCGCGGTCGCCAGCTAGAACAGCTGGGCTGCCTCTAATCGGACTGGGTGGCGCGCCTTTGAGCTCTGCGGCATTTCGCGCGAAAATTCTGCTTATGCCGGCGCCGTCACAACCGCGCGCGATCATTCATCTCGACATGGATTGTTTCTATGCCGCGATCGAAGTGCGCGACCGGCCATCGCTGCGAGGCAAACCTGTTGGGGTCGGGGGCGCGCGCGATCGGCGCGGCGTTCTAACTACTTGTAACTATGAAGCGCGTGCTTTCGGTGTTCGCTCGGCCATGCCCACTTTCATGGCTTTGCAACGCTGTCCGAACCTGATTGTGTTGCCAACGCGCTTTGACGTTTATCGGAAGGAAGCGGGAGTCGTCCGGGAAATAATGCATCGCTTTACGCCCCTGGTGGAAACACTCTCGCTCGACGAAGCTTATCTCGATGTGACCGCGAATCCGCGTCCTCCAGGCCCACTGGCCAGGGAAATTCGCGATTTAATTTTTAAGGAAACAAAGTTAACTGCTTCCGCCGGAGTTGGGCCGAACAAACTGGTGGCAAAAATCGCCAGCGAAATCAACAAGCCCAACGGACAATACGAAGTAAAGCCGGAAAAGGTGCCGGAATTCATGGAGCCATTGCCGGTGCGAAAACTTTGGGGAATTGGCGCGGTAACAGAAGAAAAACTGGCGCGCGCCGGCGTGACCACGTGTGGCGAGATGCAACGGTTATCCCGACCCGAGTTGCACGAGCTTTTTGGCAAGTTCGGCGGCGAACTTTACGATCTTTGCCGCGGCATCGATGATCGGCCGGTCGAACCAAATCGAGAGCGAAAGTCATTAAGCACTGAAGAGACCTTTGGCAGCGATCTAACAACTCTCGAACAATGTGAAGAAAAAGTGGGCGAGCTATTTGAAGAACTAGCGGCGGAACTGGCACAAAAAGAGCCGACCAGGCGGGTCACCAAGATTTTCCTGAAATTGAAGTTCTCGGATTTCACCCGGACCACCATTGAAAGAGCCGGGCTTCTTCCCAACCTCGGCAGCTACCATCAACTACTGGAAGAAGCCTTTGCCCGGACCGGGAAAAAGATTCGCTTAATTGGTATCGGCGTTCGCTTCGCCGAGATAGAACAAGAAGTCGCCCAGCTGCCGCTATTATAGCTTGTCGAATCCAAGCTGACTTTTAACCTTGCTGCTATGCGCAAAGTAAATACCAATAATATGGAGGAGCTTGTTTGGGCGTCGCCGAAGGGGAAATTTGCGGGGGCGGGCAAACAAGTTTCCGAGGCGCTCGGCCGAAAACCATTCTCGAGCGATTTAATGGAACGTCATCCGTTTGATGTCGAGATTTGCCGGATCCCACCGGGGAAAGCGGCTTATCCCTATCACACCCACAGCGCGCAGTGGGAGTTTTATCACATCATCTCCGGCCACGGCGTTGCCCGCCATAAAGATGGCAAGACATCGATCGAACCGGGTGACGCCTTTATCTTCGGTCCGAACGAGCCGCATCAGCTAATTAATGAGGGAGATCAAGACTTGGTAATGTACGTAGTAGCCGATAATCCCATCGGCGAGTCGGGTTATTACCCCGATAGTAAGAAATGGATCGTTCGCTGCCCTGAGCGCGCTATCCTTCGCTCCGATCCGCTCGATTACTACGTCGGCGAGGAATAGTTTGCTCGTAGCACAGCCATCATGGCTGTGGGGCCAACGGGCATCTTGCCCGTTGATAGCATTTTATTAACCGGGCAAGATGCCGGGTTGCTCCACAGGCTGGAAGCCTGTGCGACGGCGCGGTACGCTTTTCGCTATTTGCTTTCGGCAGCGCCTTATAGTTCAGCCCAAGTAGTATCCGCCGTTCACGTTCAAAATGTGACCCGTAATATAAGAGGCCATCGGTGAGGCCAGGAAAAGAATGGCGTTCACTATTTCGCTGACCTCACCGAGGCGACCCAATGGAATTTGCTTAATAAAGTTTTGCGTGACTTCATCCGGCATTCCCTTGCTCATCCCGACATCGATGAAACCGGGCGCGACGGCATTGACTGTGATTTGATTACGGGCCAGCTCACGCGCCGAAACCTTCGTCAACGCGATAATGGCAGCTTTGCTCGAGGAGTAGTTAGCCTGACCGAACAATCCCATCTGTCCACTGACGGACGAGAGATTGATGACGCGTCCACCGTTGCGTAATACGGTGACGGCTTTTTGAGTGACATTAAAGGTACCCGTCAAATTCACGCGCAGGACACTTTCAAATTCCTCCAGCGTCATTTTCTTGATGGTGCGGTCACGGATGATTCCAGAGTTATTGACGAGAACGTCCAGAACGCCGCGTTTGTCGCCTATCTCCATCATCATGGATTCAACCTGCGCGGGATTCGTAACATCGCATTCGATGACGAGCGGATCGGCCAGGATTTGTGCGACGTTTTTGGCATCGGCTTTGTTCTTCCCTTTCGGATCGGCGACGTAATTGACCACGCATTTCGCGCCGCGTTCTCCAAAAGCTTTAATTGTTTCGGCGCCGATGCCGCGGGAACTGCCGGTGACGAGAACGACTTTGCCGCTGAAATCGAGTGGATCAGACATGCGCCGATCTTAGCCGGATATTATTGCCCGCAAAGCGATTGCCGCTAAGATTTCGGCGCTTTCTGTAGCGGCGCTCTATGAGCGCCGTGCGAAAGAGATACGGCGGTCATAGACGCCGCTACAAATACTTAAATGGCTACTCCGATTCGAATTCTTACGGCGGTCCCGATTTGTGACGGGCACGACAGCGCCATTAACACCATTAATCTCGAATTCATCCGGCACGGAATCGAAGTCGTTTACCTGGGATTTCATCGTTATGTCAGTGATATCGTGCGTGCCGCAATTCAAGAAGACGTGGCTGCGATCGGAATTTCCAGTTACAACGGCGGTCACATCGATTTTTTTGCCGATGTCGTTAGCCAATTGAAGAAGAAGGGGGCAAACGACATCGCGGTTTTCGGTGGGGGTGGGGGCACGATCACGCACGACGACGCCCGGCAAATGAAGCACAAAGGCGTCGACGAAATTTTCTTTGCCGGCACTTCGCTCACAGAAATGGCCGAGTATGTGAAAAAGCATTACGGCAAAAAGAAAAAGCGCCGCATGAAATCAAAGCCCGATCTTGTGCTGGCGCGGAAATTAACTGAACTCGAAGAGGCGGCCGGCAAAAAAGCAAAACACCAAACACCGAACAGCGAACATCGAACATCGAAAGTGATTGGTTTCACCGGCCCGGGCGGCGCAGGCAAAACGACCTTGATCGATGAACTGGTTTTGCGTTTTCTCCAGCGCGACCGCAAAACGCGTATCGCGGTTTTGTCGCACGATCCGAGCGTGATCGGCGAAGGCGCCTTGCTCGGCGATCGCGCCACCATGATCAACTCGCAGGACGATCGGGTGTTTATGCGCAGCATGGCTACGCGCGGGCAAGCCGGTGGACTTTCGCCCGCGACCGAAAGCTGTCTCGCGTGGCTCGCTCATTCCGGCTTCGACTACGTTATCATCGAAACCGTCGGGACCGGCCAGGAGGCATTGCCGTTTCGCAACAAACTGGTGGATCAAACTGTATTGGTAATGAATCCCGATTATGGGGCACGCTTGCAGTTGCAAAAGATTGTCATGCTCGATGTCGCCGACATCGTCGTGGTGAACAAAACCGATCTGGAGCGGGCCAAGGCGGCTTTGTCAGAAATCCAACAGCGATTGACGCAGAACAAACGAAAACAGGAGATCGTGGCCACGGTCGCCAAACGCCATCGCGATCCTGGCGTGGATGAATTGTTCGAGTTAATTACGAAGGAGAATACGTAAGCAATTTTTTGTCATGTCGAGCGCAGTCGAGACATCTCTGATTCTTATAGCTAGAGATCCCTCGACTTCGCTCGGGATGACAGGAACCCGGAATAAAACCTATGAGTAAACTTGGAGCAGTGGTTGAAGCAGTCGAAAAGCACGGGAGTTTCGTGCTCGAACAAGTTAAGCGGGCGCGGAGTGATGAAAAATTCGCGCAGGCAGTGACCGAGCGCTGGGACAAGGTCAAAGCGGAAATCCCGATTGCAAAAGCGCCGACCGGATTGCCTTTACCACGCCTCGCGTTACCCGAGATCGACGAACCGGGGGAAATCGCGCGCTATCTTTTTGGCGATGGTTTGCCGGGTGAATTCCCGTATTTGAACGGAGCTTACCGCGAGATGTACCTCGAGCCATTGCGCGAGATCGAAACCGGCAGTTACGGCAACAGAAAATCTCCAAACGGAGATTCCCACAACGGTGCGGGGCGCGTGTCGCGCGCAAAAATCCCGGAGCGGCCGGCACGGCCGCCACTACAGGAGGAACCGACTCGTTTGTTCTCCGGCCTGATGCTGGCTGAGGACACGAACAAGCGTTTCCATTTCTTGAGCGCGCATCAGCGCTCGAAACGTCTCAGCACCGCCTTCGATGGACCAACCCTCTACGGGATCGATTCCGATGCCGACGGCGTTTTCGGAAAAATCGGCGAGGGCGGAGTCGCAGTCGACACGGTGGAAGACGTCGTGCGGCTCTACGATGGCTTCGAGCTCGGCGCGCCGAATTTTTCTGCATCGATGACGATCAGCGGTCCGGCGCCGATCATCATGGCAATGTACATAGCGGCGGCCAAACGCCGTTTCGGTGCGAAAGTGGTGCCGAATCTGCGGGGCACGATTCAGGCCGATATTTTCAAGGAAGTGCAGGCGCAGAACGAAACGATTTTTCCGACAGAAGCGTCGCTGCGTTTTCTTTGCGACATGATTGAATGGACAACTGCGAACATGCCGCGCTGGTATCCGGTTTCGATCAGCGGTTATCACATCGGCGAAGCCGGATCAACACCGGTGCAACAAGCGGCCTACACCCTCTCCAATGGTTTCGCTTACGCCGAAATGCTGAGCGCGCGAGGCGTGCCGATCGATCAGTTCGCGCCACGACTCTCGTTCTTTCTCGATTGCGGGCTCGACGTCGAATACATCGCGCTGGCGCGGGTTTCGCGAAAAATCTGGGCGATCGGAATGCGTGACGTCTTTGGCGCGAACGCGCGCGGACAAATGTTCAAGCTGCACACGCAAACGAGCGGGCGCTCGCTCATCGCTGCCGAGTTCAAAAATAACCTAACCCGCACCGCAGCGGAATTGATGCTGGCCTATATGAACGCTACCAACTCGTGCCATTCAAACAGCGCCGACGAGCCGTTCACGACGCCGAGCGAAGAATGGATACGACTCGCGGCGCATGGGCAGGCGATCCTTCTGGAAGAATCTGGAATCTTTAAGCACACCATGAACATGTTGAGCGGTTCGCCCGGGATGAAGGCAGTAGAGCGCGCGGTTGAGAAAGCGATTCTCGATGAATTTCGTGAGATCGAATCACTCGGTGGCGTGCTCGCGGCAGTGGAGAACCGCTATCAGCGCAGTCAGATCCAAAATGCCGCCCACCGTTACGAGCAACAAATTTACGACGGCACACGTCCGATTGTCGGATTGAATCGCTATCGCAACGGCGCGGATGAGATGCCGGAGATCGAATTGGTCCGCACTCCCCGGGCGAAACAAAACTTGCAAGTCGAGCGATTGAAGAAGTTCAAAAAGAAAAACGCGGAGAAGTCAAAAGGAGCGCTGGATAAATTGGGCGCGGTAGTTGAACGCGGCAAAAACTGTTTTCCTGCCTTGTTGGAAGCGGTGGAAGTTTGTTCCCTCGGCCAAATCACCGGCCGCTTGCAGGAAATCGTCGGGCGTTTTCGCCCGATGGTGTAGCTCCGCAGCGTGCGGGCTTCATTACAACGGATAAGACAGCGTCGCCCCGAGGACGGTCACGAGCAGCAGTACCACGGGGACGAGCACGAGAAAAACGACCAAGGTGTAGCCCATGACGTCGCGCGCGCGGAGGTGAAACAGTCCCAGAATCGGTAGCATCCAGAAGGGCTGCACGAGATTCGCGAGCGCTTCGCCCAAATCGTAGGCTGCCACGACCCAGCCCAAGTGCACTTTGAGCTCGTGCGCGGCGGCCATGACGTAGGGCGCTTCGACGACCCATTTCGATCCGCCGG
>WNGC01003141.1_pt1 | contig 10635 bp, 8 predicted proteins | sample 5400051 | NCBI WGS metagenome assembly WNGC01 (sample SAMN13153368, study PRJNA577476) | soil metagenome | isolation source: 20 cm soil or saprolite under grassland replicate 2 | place: USA:California | collected 2016-06-15 | reverse complement strand
CCAGCCGAGCGTCCGGAGATCCTTGACGACGCCAAATCGGCGCCGGTCAGCGCGGCGCCGCTCGGCCGGCACTCGTGCCTGGTTGGGCTGACGCCGTTGCGCCAGGCGTCGGTCGAGGACCACGTCCACGGTCTCGCTGCCGAAGACGATCTCGCTGTCGAACACGTGCCGGAAATACGTGCATCGGTCCGGTTCCTCGCGCGAGACGATGATCATCACACCTGCCACGAGCACCTCCGCACCAGGGCCTCCGCTCGACGCCTTCGAGCGCACGCGAGGCCGTCCACAAGGCCGGCGCCAGACTGCGCCGCAGATCGAAACCGTTCGCAGGGATCCATGCTCATGCAGTAAGCTCCCCCAGAAATTTCCGGAATTCGGGAAATCCCTTCAAACGCTCGAGGGGAAACCCCGATGTCGGGCCGCTTGGAGGCGCGCCTCAGCGCGCCGCCGGGTCGACCGCAGCCCCGGAGGGCGTCAGGGCGTGCTGGAGAACTTCGGTCACATCGTCGGCGAAGATGAAGCGCAGCTGCTTGCGGAGCGGTGCGCCGCCAGGACCTTCTCCTTGATCCCGCCGACGGGCAGCACCTTGCCGCGGAGCGTGATCTCACCGGTCATGGCCACCTCGCCCCGCACCGGCCGCCGGGTGGCGAGCGAGGCCAGTGCGGTCATGATGGTCACGCCGGCCGACGGCCCATCTTTGGGGATCGCCCCGGCCGGCACGTGTACGTGGATCGTCTTGCCTTCGAACAGCCTCGGATCGATATCGAGCGCCGCAGCGTTGGACCACACGTACGAGACGGCAGCCTGGGCGCTCTCGCGCATGACGTCGCCGAGCATCCCGGTGAGCACGAGACGCTCTTCGCTGCTGGGCATCATCGTGACCTCCACGAAGAGGACATCGCCGCCGGTCGGTGTCCACGCCAGTCCGGTGGCGACGCCCGCACGGGTGGTCCGCTCGGCGACGTCGTCGAAGAATCGCGGCCGCCCGAGGTACTCGACCAGGTTCTCGGCGGTGATCCGGACCGGGTCGCGCTGGCCCTCGGCGAGCCGCCTGGCGACCTTGCGGGCGACCGTGGCGATCTCCCGCTCGAGGCTCCGCACGCCCGCCTCGCGCGTGTGCCCCCTCACGATCTGGCGGATGGCGTCCGGCTCGAAGGAGAGTTCCTCCTGGGCGAGGCCGTGGGCAGCGAGCTGCTTGGGAACCAGATACTGCCTGGCGATTCCGAGCTTTTCCTCGTCCGTGTACCCCGACAGCGTCAGGACCTCCATCCGGTCGCGCAGAGGCCCGGGAATGGTGTCGAGCGTGTTGGCGGTGGCGATGAACAGGACCTGCGACAGATCGAACGACACCCCCAGGTAGTTATCGACGAAGGTGTGGTTCTGGGCCGGGTCGAGCACCTCGAGCAGCGCGGAGGACGGATCCCCTCGCCAGTCCGCGCCGATCTTGTCGATCTCGTCGAGCATGAACACGGGGTCGCGCGTCTCGGACCGCCGGAGGCCCTGGATGATGCGGCCGGGCATCGCGCCGATATACGTCCGCCGGTGGCCACGGATCTCGGCCTCGTCACGCACCCCGCCGAGGGACATGCGGACGAAGCGCCGGCCGAGGGCTCGGGCGATGCTCTGGCCGAGGCTGGTCTTGCCGACGCCGGGGGGACCGACGAAGCAGAGGATCGGCTCGCGCGCGGGACTGTCGCCCGTCACGGACGGCGGCTTCGCAGGCACCGGCGCTCCGGCGACACCGGGCTGGGCCGTCCCTCCCTCGCGCTCCTGCCGGAGCTTCTTGACCGCCAGGTACTCGAGGATCCGGTCCTTGATCTTCTCGAGGTCGTAGTGGTCCTCGTCCAGGACCTGGCGGGCCCGGCGGATGTCGATGGTCCCACCGCTCAGCTTGCTCCACGGCAGGCTCGCCATCGATTCGAGATACGCGACGATCATGCCGTGCTCCGGTGAGGACGCCGGGATCCCCGCGAGCCGGCTCAGCTCACGCTCCGTCTCGCGCCGCGCCTCCTCGGGCAGGCGGGCCTCCTCGATCCGGCGCCGGAGCTCCGCCACCTGATTGTCGCCCCCTTCCGTCTCTCCGAGCTCGCGTTGGATGGATCGGAGCTGCTCGCGCAGGTAGAACTCGCGCTGCTGCTTGGACAGCCGCTCCTCGGTGTCAGTCGTGATCTTTCGGCCCAGCTCGCGCACGGCCAGCTCGCGCTGCAGCAAGTCGACCAGTCGCCGGAGCTTCGCCGTGACCGAATCCAGCTCGAGGAGCTCCTGGCGCGCGACCATGTCGAGGGGAACCACCGACGCGATGAAGTAGGCCACGTGGCGGGGGTCGCTGACGTTCTCGGTGGCGACCGCCAGCTCGTCGGGCAGGTCGGGGGACACCTCCACGAGCCGGCGGAAGATGTCGACCACCGCACGCCGGAGCGCGTCCATCTCCGTCGCCGGGACGGTCTGCTCCCGAGCCACCTCGATCCGCGCCACCAGATACGGCTCGGTTCCGATCCAGTCCAGCAGGCGGATCCGTTCGATCCCCTGGACCATGAGACGCATGCTGCCGTCCGGCACCCGCGCGAGCTGGTGGATCACGCCGACGGTGCCCATCCGATGGAGGTCCGCGGGCGTGGCCGGCTCCACCTTCGGATCTCGCTGCGCGACCAGCGCCAGAAGCCGGTTGCCGCGCATCACGTCGTCGACGAGCCGCACCGAGCGTGGCTGGCCCACGGCGAGCGGGACCGCCGTCAGCGGGAACACGATGGCCTCCCGAAGGGGCAGGACCGGGAGCGCATCGGGGATGACGAAGTCGCCCGGACCAGCGCCAGGCGGAACGGCCATCAGCGGGTCTCGGCACGCTTGAGGAGCGTGATGCGGAGCAGGCCACGCTCGTAGCGCGCCTGGACCCGCTCGGGGTCGATCGGCGCCGGCAACGGCAGCACCACCTCGAACGGGCCCTGGCGAATGCCGGCCGCATGGTAGGTGGCCGCCTCGTCACACGAGGGAAGGTGGCGGCGCCCTTCGACGAGCACCACGTCCTCGAAGAGCTGGACCTCGAAGGCGTCTTCGTCGACACCGGCGAGGTCCACGACCATCTCGATGGTCGTCGCCGTCTCGTAGGTGTCCGCGTCGGGCCGCCAGCGCGTCTGCACGAGCAGACGCAGGCGCTCGGTCTGCCAGATGTCGCCGAACGGCCACGGCTGGTCCGAGGGGACCACCACCGCATACCGATAGGTCAAGCGTCGATATCGCATGTCTCTTCCCGGGTGGCCTGATTGTGCGCCAGGCCCGAGCCCCGGTCAATCCGGCGACCGACGCGAGAGCGCGTAGGCGGCCACGCGGGCCTCCTTGCCCCTGATCGCCAGGTCGCCGCAGTGCTTCGCCTCGACGCCCGGCGGAAGCGCGAGCCGGTCCAGCAAGGCGCCGGAGGCGACCAGGTCGAGACCCATCCGCTTGGCGTACTCCTCGAGGCGCGCGGCCGTGTTGAGGATGTCCCCGACGAAGACGATCTGTTGCCTGAGGTCGCCCAGCTCGCCCGCGGTCACGGTGCCGCCGTGGAGCCCGCCGCGAAAGCGGGGCACGACCCCGAAGTCGCGCTCGTACCGGCTCCGGCCGCGCTCGACGGCGGCCCGGATCTCGAAAAAGCATCGGACGCAGTTGGCCGCGCGGGTGCCCGTCGCGAGCGGCCAGGTGATCACGATCTCGTCCCCCGCGTACTGATAGATCTCGCCCTCCGCCTCGAGCACCGGCTCCGTCAAGTCGTCGACGAAGCGGCGGAGCAGCTCGAAGTATCCGGCGCTGCCCAGTCGCTCTGCCAGCCGCGTGGAGCCCTCGAGGTCGACGAAGAGAAAGATGCGCTCCTCCGCCTTCGGTCGGTGGTAGACGCCGGCCGCGAAATAGCCCAGGACGTTGGCGCCGATCATGCTGTGCATCTGGAGGACGAACTGGATCGCGACCGCGAACGCGGCGAAGAACGGCAGGGCATAGATCAGATGGGCGTCGGTGAAGCTCGTGACGAAGCGCCGCGGCGCGGCGCTCGTGAGCACCTGCCCGGCGGCGCGGCCCACGAGGAACAGCGTGAGCACGATCGCGCTGCTGAGCGTCAGATCCGTCCAGAAGCCGAGCCGCCGGAACCACGCGCGGAGCGCGCCGTCGCGGAGGAACATCAGGTAGCCGGCCACGAGCAAGGGGATGACGACGCCGTCGACCGCGCCCTGGATCGCCGATCTCAGGGACGCCTCACTGGTCAGCACGTTGAAGATGGGCGTGATCACGCACACCACGAGCACGATCGCCGCGAGCTGCCGCCTGCGGATCCGTGAGCGCGCCGTTGCCACGTCGCGGCCAGCATAGCTCTGCGGCGCTTACGCTGGGCCCCGGATTTTCACTTTGAACGGTGCACAGACCACGCCATAATTCACCCGCCTGTGCAGTGTATTCGTGCCGTGGAGGAACCATGAAGACGACGCCGACCTGGAGCACGCTCGCGCTGGTCCTGCTGGCCCTCGTCGCGGGCGGGACCGCCCTCCGGCCACCGCCCGCGGGCGCCCAGCCCAAGCCGGTGGTGTGGAACCTGCCGACGGTCGCGGCCCCGAGCTACTTCCACACCGTCAATTACAACGCGCTCGCCGCCAAGGTGAAGGAGAAGTCGGGGGGGCGGATGGAGATCCGCATACACCCGGCCTCGTCGCTCTATCCCTCGGCCGAGCTGATCCCCGCGGTCCTGGACGGGCGCACCGAGCTCGGCACCGTCCTCGCGTCGTACCTCACCGACGTCCTCCTCGAGATCGGTCCGCTGGAGCTGCCCTTCATGACCGGGAGCGTGGGGGAACACAAGCGAGCGGCGCTGCGGCTTCGCCCCTTCTACGCGGAGCGGTTCGCGCGGCGGGGTCTCAGGCTCCTCTCGATCCACGCGTGGCCGTCGCAGCAGATTTTCTCCACCGTGCCCATCCGCAGCGTCGCCGACTGGAAGGGCAAGAAGATCCGCGTGTACGGCGCCGACTCCGCCAACATCGCGCGCCTGCTCGGCGCGGCCCCCGTCAACATCAATTTCGGCGAGGTGTACTCGGCCCTCGAGAAGCGGACCGTGGACGGGGCGATGACATCGGCCACCAACGCGGAGCCGATGAAGTTCTTCGAGGTCGCCAAGTACCTCGACTACTGGTACCTCGCCGGGGCCGCCATGGAGTGGCTGGTGGCGAACCAGAAGGCGTGGGACGGCCTCCCCAAGGACCTGCAGGACATCGTGCTCGACGCGCTGAAGGAGACGAACCTCGAGGAGAAGGAGTGGCAGGACGCCAGCGACGCGGACGAGCGGGCGCGCAAGCGCCTGCCCGAGCTCGGCATGACGGTCGTCGATCCTCCCAAGGAGGAGATCGAGAAGGCGCGCAAGATCGCCCAGGGCGCCTGGGACATCTGGCTCCAGCGCACGGGTGCCGACGGCAAGCGCGCGCTCGAGCTCGCCCTCAAGGCCCTGGGCCGGTGATCGGTCGCGCGGCCGGCGTGGCGTCGCTCCTCGCGGGCTTCGCCACGCTCGCCATCGTCCTGCTCATCTCATGGGACGTCATCATGCGGTCCTTCTTCGGCCGACCGCAGCTCTTCGTGGACGAGGTGGCGAGCTTCCTCGAAGTGCTCGTGATCTTCGGCGGCGCCGCCTCCACCTTCCGCGCGGGGGGGCACGTGCGCGTCGACCTGATCACGGGGCTTCTGCCGCGGTCGGCCCGGGCCTCATTGCGGGTGGTCACGCTCACGCTCGCGGTGGTCTTCCTCACCGTCGTCATCTGGGTGACCACGCAGTCCGCGCTCACGGCCTTTCGCTACGGCCGCGTCTCGGCGGTCATGCTGTACCCGCTCTGGGCGCCGATGCTCTGCATTCCCGCCGGCCTGGCCCTGATGGCGCTCACGATGCTCGCCGCGCTGGTCTGGCAGGTGAGGACGGCCCTCGGCCCTCGAGCCGCCCGCGACGAAGTGGCGCAGCAGAGCGAGGCGTGAGCGAGTCCGCTCTCGGCGGCGTGCTCATCGGCCTGATGTTTGCCCTCTTCGCCGCCGGCGTCGAGGTGTCGATCGCGCTCGGGATCGTGGGCATGCTGGGGCTGCTCTGGCTCAAGGGGTTCACCATCGGGCTCGGTGTGGTGGGCTCGATCGCCTGGTCGAACGCGTCGAGCTTCTCGTTCATCGCGGTGCCGCTCTTCGTGTTCATGAGCGGCATCCTCCTGCACTCGGGCATCGGCAAGGGGCTCTACACCGCGGTGGCGCGCTGGGTGTCGTTTCTCCCCGGCGGGCTCGCGGTGGCCAGCATCTTCTCGTGCGCGATCTTCGCGGCGATCTCCGGGTCGAGCGTGGCGACCGCCGCCACGATCGGGCTGATCGCCATCCCGGAGATGGAGCGGCGCGGCTACGCGCGGCGGCTGATCTTCGGCTCCCTGGCGGCGGGTGGGACGCTCGGCATCCTGATCCCGCCTTCGATTCCCATGATCATCTACGGCGTGATGACGGAGACGTCCATCGGCCATCTCTACGCGGCGGGGATCGTGCCCGGGGTCGTCCTCGCCCTGCTCTTCGCCGGCTTCGTCGTCGGCTACGCCATGCTCTGGCCGGACGCCGCGCCGCGCGTCGCCGAGGACCGGGGCGGTCTCCTGGACAAGCTGCGGTCGATCTACGAGGTGGCGCCGGTCGCGCTCCTGATCGTGGTGGTGCTCGGCTCGATGTACGCCGGGATCGTCACGCCGACGGAGGCGGCGGCGCTCGGTTCGCTGGCGAGCCTGCTCCTGGCCGCCGCGTTCGGCCGCCTCGGGTGGCGCACGCTCCGCGACGCCTTCGAGGCCACGATCCGCACGACGTCGATGGTGATGCTCATCATCATCTTCGCGTCGATCTTCTCCCACGTCATCGCGCTCATCGGCGCCCCCAAGGCGCTCTTCGGCCTGGTGACCGGCCTCGGGCTGCCGCGGTGGGCGTTCTTCGCGGCGCTCTTCGCCGTCCTTCTCGTCATCGCCTACGCCCTCGAGGAGCTTTCGGTGATGATCATCATCCTGCCGATTCTCTTTCCCCTCGTCACCGGGCTCGGCTTCGAGCCCGTCTGGTTCGGCATCATCATGGTGTTGTGGCTGGAGATCGGCCTCATCACACCACCGGTCGGCCTGAACCTCTTCGTCATCCAGAACCTCATGCCGGGCACGACGGCACGGGACGTCACGCTCGGGACGACGCCCTATGTCGTGCTGATGGTGGCGCTGGTGGCGCTCCTCTTCGCGTTTCCCGAGCTCGCGTTGTGGCTGCCGCGGCACACGGCGCCGCGGTGAAGACCACGCAGACTTAGTGTGATAATGGGCCGTTCCGACGCGTCCGGAGCGCCGTGCGTGCTCAAGGAGGTGCATCTCATGCGGCTCGCCACGTTCACGTCCCTGGACGCTCTCGCCGTGCTGGGCGCCGTCGCCCCGGCGTCGGCTCAGACGTTCGTCTTCGGGGCTCAGGGTGAGCCGGTCCAGTTCGATCCCGCGGTCATCACCGACGGGATCTCCTCGCGCATCACGCGGCAGGTCTTCGACGGCCTCGTGAAGTACAAGGGCGCGACCACCGAGGTCGAGCCCGCACTGGCCGAGAAGTGGGAGGTCTCTCCCGATGGCCGCGTGTGGACGTTCCGGCTCCGCCCCAACGTCAAGTTCCACGACGGCACGCCGCTCGACGCCGCCGCGGTCGTCTGGAACTTCGAGCGGTGGTGGAAGGCGAGCCACCCCCAGCACGACAACCAGGTCAAGGCCGGCCAGACCTTCGAGTACTGGGAGGCGCAGTTCGGCGGCTTCGACGACCAGTCGATCGTCAGCGCCGTGGAGGCCGTCGGCTCCCACAGCGTGCGCGTCACCCTGAAGGAGCCGCAGGCGCCCTTCCTCGCGAATCTGGCGATGTTCGTCTTCGACATCGCCAGCCCCAAGGCGGTGGAGCGCTGGGGCACCGACTTCGGCAAGCACCCCGTGGGCACCGGGGCCTACCGGTTCGTGGAGTGGAAGCCCAACCAGGAGGTCATCCTCGAGGCGAATCCCGATTTCTGGGGCCCGAAGGCCAAGGTCAAGCGCGTGGTCGTGCGCAACATCAAGGACAATTCGCAGCGGCTGGGCGCGCTCAAGGCCGGCGAGATCCACGGCATGGAAGGCCTCAACCCCGACGACGTCGCGGTGGTCAAGGGCGACGCGAATCTCCAGCTCCTCCTGCGTCCGACGAACACGACCGGGTACATCGCCTTCAACTACAAGGTGAAGGAGTTCCAGGACAAGCGTGTCCGCCAGGCCTTCGCCCACGCCATCAACAAGCGCGCCATCGTGGACGCGCTCTACGGGGGCACCGGCATGGTGGCCACGCAGTTCCAGCCGCCGGCGCTCTGGGGCTACAACCGCGAGCTCAAGGACTTCGAGTACAGCCCGAGCAAGGCGCAGGCGCTCCTGCGCGAGGCCGGGCGGGGGCAAGGGCTGTCGGAGATCACGTGGGACGACGGCAAGAAGGAGCCGCTGATCTTCTGGTACATGTCGCGCTCGCGCCCGTACTTCCCGAACCCCAAGGAGATCGCCGAGGCGATGGCCGCCGATCTGGCCAAGGCCGGGATCAAGACCCAGCTGCAGACGACCGAGTGGGCCGTGTACCTGGACAAGCGCAAGAACGGGCAGATGCCGCTCTACATGCTCGGCTGGACCGGGGACAACGGCGATCCCGACAACTTCCTCTGCTACTTCTTTTGCCAGCCCGGGGCCGCGCGCGAGGGGTCCTACGCCAACAAGCCCCTGGCCGACGTGCTCCTGCGCGCCCAGAAGCTCACGACCCTGGCCGACCGGGCCAAGCTCTACCGGCAGGCCGAGCAGATGCTGCACGACGACGTGGGGCGGCTCTTCATCGCCAACAATCAACCGCCCCTGGCCTTCGCCAAGCGCGTGAGGGGCTACGTGCCGCACCCGACGGGGTCGGAGTACTTCAACACGGTCGAGCTGCAGTAGCGCGGCGCCGAGGAGGATGCCGCGGTGAGGCGCTACGCCATCCGGCGCAGCCTCACGGTCGTCCCCGTCCTCCTCGGCGTCTCCGTCCTCGTCTTCAGCTTCGTCCACATGATCCCGGGCGACCCGGCGCTGACGATGCTCGGCGAGCGGGCGACACCGGAGAAGGTCGCGGAGGTCCGCGCCCGGCTCGGCCTCGACCGCCCGATCTGGCGGCAGTACGTCCTCTACTTCGGCAACGTCCTCCACGGCGATCTCGGCGTGTCCGTGGTCCGCGGCGATCCCGTCACCACCGACCTGCTCCGTCGCTTTCCCGCGACCCTCGAGCTGGCCCTCGCGGCCATCGTGCTCGCCATCGCGATCGGTATTCCCATCGGCATCGGCTCCGCGGTCTGGCGGAACTCGCTGCTGGACAGTCTCGCGCGCCTGGGTGCGCTCACCGGGGTGTCGATGCCGATCTTCTGGCTCGGCCTCATGCTGGCGTGGTTCTTCGGGGTGCAGCTGCGCGTGCTGCCGACGGGCTTCCGTCTCGAGAGCGGGACCACGTTCGTCTCCTGGACGAACTTCGTCATGCTCGACGCGACGCTGCAGGGAGACTGGTCGGCCCTGGCCGACGCGCTCCGCCACCTGGTCCTTCCCGCGCTGGCGCTGGCGACCATTCCCCTGGCGATCATCGCCAGGATGACGCGCGCCAGCATGCTGGACGTGCTGTCGCGTGAGTACATTCGCACCGCGGAGGCGAAGGGACTCTCGCGGCGGGCGGTCATCCTGCGACATGCCCTCCGGAACGCCCTCCTCCCGGTGCTCACGGTGATCGGGCTGCAGGTCGGGCAGCTCCTCGCCGGCGCCATCCTCACCGAGACGATCTTCTCGTGGCCGGGCATCGGCCTCTGGGTCTACGAGTCCATCGAGTCGCGCGACTACGCGATCGTGCAGGGCGCCAGCCTGTTCATCGCCGCCATCGTCGTCGTGGTGAACCTCGTGACCGACCTGCTCTACGCCGCGGTCGATCCGCGCATCAAGTACGAATGACGACGCTCGAGGCCGCCCTGGATCGCGGCGTGGTGGTGAAAGGCCGAGGCGCGAGCCCGGGCGCCGCCGCCTGGCGCCGGCTCGTGGCGAGCCCGGCGGCCCGGGCGGGGCTCGTCATCGTCGTCGCCGTCCTGCTCGTCGCCGGTGTCACGCCCGCGGTCCACGTGTACGACGCCAGCATCGACGCCGACCTCGCGCTGCGCCTCAAGCCCCCGACGGGAGCGCACCCGTTCGGCACCGACAGCCTCGGCCGCGACATCCTCGTCCGCGTCCTGCACGCGACGCGGGTGTCGCTCGGCCTCGCGCTGAGCGCCGTCGCGCTGGCAACGCTGATCGGCTCGGCGCTCGGCTTCCTCGCGGGCTACGTCCGGGGGCACGTCGACCTGGCGCTGATGTTCTGCATGGATATCCTGCTCGCCTTTCCGGCCACGCTCTTGGCCATCGCGATCGTGGCCATGATCGGCCCCGGCCTGCGGAACTCGCTGTTCGCCATCAGCCTCGTGTCGGTCCCCGTCTACGCGCGCCTGAGCCGCGGCGCCGCGCTGGCCCTGCGCGAGCAGGAGTTCGTGCTGGCCGCGCAGGGGCTCGGCTGCAGCGGGGCGCGCGTGCTGCTGAGCCACATCGTGCCCAACAGCCTGCC
>WNGC01003058.1_pt1 | contig 10636 bp, 4 predicted proteins | sample 5400051 | NCBI WGS metagenome assembly WNGC01 (sample SAMN13153368, study PRJNA577476) | soil metagenome | isolation source: 20 cm soil or saprolite under grassland replicate 2 | place: USA:California | collected 2016-06-15 | reverse complement strand
TCAGTCCCGCTATGCGCCCGGCACGACCTTCCAGATCGGGAAGATCGAGCTCCTGGCCAACACCGGTACCTACATCGATGCGCCGTTTCATCGGTACGACGGCGGCAAGGACATTTCTGACTATCCGCTTCAGGCCGTCGCGAATCTGGAGGGCATCGTAGTCCGCGCAACGGTGCGCGCCGGCCGGGCGCTCGACGAGGGGTTGTTCCGCGGGCGCGCTGCTGCTCGCGGCCGGGATCCCCATCGTCGAGCACCTGTGCGGCCTGGGCGAGCTGCCGGATGCGGGATTCCGATTCTACGCGGTTCCGCCGCGTGTGAAGGGGATGGGGAGCTTTCCGGTGCGGGCGTTTGCCGTGCTGGAGGAGTGACAGCAAGCGCCCAGCATCGCGACACCAGTACCGACAATGCAAAGGGCCCGGCGCTTTGCCGGGCCCTCGACTGTTACCAGTCTGTGAATCCGAGTCTACGGGAAGTTCGGGTTGTTCTGCTTCTCCACGTCGGGCAGAGGCAGGCACACATTCGAGCCGTAGGTCCCGCGGCCTCCCGTGTAGGAGGTGCCTGCTGGGGGGTTGAGTGGCAGGCTGAACCGGATCGCGTCGCCGAGGTGCTGTCCCTCCAGGAAGAACTCGCGGCGCCGCTGGTCGATCAGCGCAGCCCTCACGGTGTCGGGATCGGTGCTCGTGATTGTAGTGGTATCGCTGTCACGCCTGGCGCGCTTGCGGAAGCTGGTGAGGATCGTATCGGCGCTCACGAAGTTGGCGGCCGCGAGATCCGCTTCTGCGACAATGAGCCGCGCTTCGTCCCGCGAGGCGAGCCGGATAGATGCCGCGGACGAAGGATATTTGAGCTGCTCGTACAAGGGGATGCCAGTTACGCTGTTCTTGTTCCGATTCAGGTACGGCACACGGGGGTCGCTCATGTTGCGGTACAGCGTGTCCAGAGACGTGTTGATGCTCGTCGCGCTGTTTTCCTGCCAGACGCGGTTGTAGCGCCGGGTATTGATGGACGACGCAGTCACGTATTGCACATAGCCCGCGTCCACGAGTTGGGCATCCGCGGCGGCGAGCGTGACTTGTCCCAGGTCCGTGTAGGCCCGGGCTCGACCCACGCGCGCCAGGTTCGTGGCATCACTCCCCCCCGCCCCAGAGAAGGCTGGAGTGAACGCCGCGGCGGCCAGCTTGAACACGCTGTCGCGCTGGATCTCGCCACCGTATACGACTTGGCGGTTGGCGTCGAGGGTCGATACGACCATTGTGCAGAAGCCCTCGCCCAGGAGGACGAGGCTATAGCCTTCGTAGGCTTGCAAGGTGGCAATCAGGCTGTCTCGGCCCGGCACCTGCGCGTCGGTCCAGCCCTGGAGCAAGGAAATCGCATTCAGGGCCGAGAAGCGCGCCGTTTGCAGGGGCGTATACACGCCGAGGCCAATACAGTCATTGACCGAATAGCGGCGGTCACTGGACACCATGCTGCGCCTGTCATATGGGAAACGGTCGGCGGTTTGAGTCGCGTCGACCAACTCGTCGGTGATCAGCCCGCCCATGACGGCGTACGCGCCCGCTGCACATTCGAAATCGGCGATCGCCCCGTTCACAAGCGGCAGCGCGTTGGCGGGCGTCTCGAGGCCACCCACTGGGATGTTCGTCGGACTCTGAACCTCGAGGGCCTTGTCGAAGAGGTCGCATCCTGTAGCTGCGAGGACGACGACGGCCAGGAGCGCGATGTATCTCATGGGTCGTCTCTCCTCAGTAGCCCAGGTTGACGGTGACGATCCACTGCGTGAGCTGCGGCAAATCGGTCTGCTCCCAGGCACTGAAGTTGCCTCCGCGGGTCCCGCCGAGGAACATGGCTTCGGGTTCCAAGCCACCGTAGCGCGTCCACGTGTACAGATTTCGTCCGGCGAGCGTTACGGTGGCGTGGGTCGCGCCGACGGCGCTCGCCCAGCGCTCGGGCAGCGTGTATGACGCCGACACTTCGCGCAACTTCAAGAAGCTCGCATCGTCGATCAGGTAGTCCACGATGCTGCCCCCCGATTGAATGCCCGCGATCCGCTTTGGATCGAACTCGAGTGGGTAGAAGTTCTCCCGGCAGAATTCGCCGACCACCGTGCAGCGCACGCGTGTATTGCCGTCCATCTTGCGATACCCGGTCTTGGCATCGAGCAAGCCGTACACCCGCAACCGGCCCCACAAAGTGACCGTTGTGCCGAACGCGCCCTCAAAGTTCGGGATCGTGCGGCCGAGGTAGACGTTAGGCGCGCTGCCGCATGCGACCGTCCCACCGCTGCCGTTGTCGCACAGAACGTTGATCGCGTTCCCGGTCGCATCCAGGTCGGCACTCACGACCTTCCTGCCGAACCATGAGCCCACGGGAAAGCCCACGCGGTGCTGCAGAAATGTCCCGGCCGACACCGACGTCGCACCCGGCAGGAGGCTCTCGATCTTGTTGCTGTTCGTTGAAAGATTGAGGGTCATGTCCACGCTCACCGGGCCCCGGTCGTAGGGGCGGCCGCGCGCGAGCAGCTCGATCCCTTTGTTTAGCACCGAGCCGGCGTTGAAGTATTGGGCGCCAGGGAACACTGGTGGGAACCCAATCGAGGGCGCGATCTCCCGCTGCAGGATCTCGTCGACGGTATTCTTGCGGTAGTAGGTGAACTCGATTCCCAGGCGGTCGTTCAGGAACCCGGCGTCGAAACCAAGCTCAATCTCCTTGCCGCGTTCCGGCTTGAGGTTCGGGTTTCCGATGTTCTGGGGTGTTACCGCCGACACGTCCCCCGGACCGGTGGCAGGCTGATACGTCCGGACCGCCGCGTTGAACGGGGGTGCCCGTCCGGACTCGCCGTACGCCGCGCGGACCCGCAGTTGGCTCACGAACGGATACTTCCAGAAAGACTCGTCGCTGATCAACCAGCTCGCACTCAACTTGGGGTAATAGACGCGGTGGAAGGTCTCAGTGAACGTGCTGTGCTGGTCCGAGCGCAGGCCCGCCGTCACGAACAACCGGTCGCGCCACGCGATCTGCTCCTGGCCGTACGCCCCGATGCTCTTCGTCTCCACGAGCCCCCCCGCGTTGGTGCGCGGTCCGGTCGTGGCGTCGATCGCCGATAGCCCGGCCGCTGCGAAGTACAGCCCGTCTGCGAATGTCGTGTCGGTGAGGGTATGGTAGAACTGGAGGCCACCCGACGTGCTGGACCGGAGCGTGGGTGAGACGTCGAACGCCGCCGTCGCCGCATAGTCAACGGTTGTGGTGTTGATGGCGCGGTTCGTGATACCGATGTAGCCGAGCGCGTCCACATCGAACGTCGGGTTGCTGACGAGCGAATCGACGCGTGCGTAGTACTCTCTGTTGTCTTCCCGAGCGCGGTCCGTACCGAACGTGATGCGGTGCGTGAACCATTTCACCGGCCGGTGCTGTACCTGGATGCTCCCCGTGAAGCGGTCCAGCCCCTGTGTGAAGTGGTAAACTTGGTCATATTCGGCCGGCAGCCCGCTCCAGAAGCCGTCCCGGAAGGTGCCGAGGTTGGCGGGGGTCGCGAGAATGGTGGTCCACACCCGGCCGCCGAAGCCGGCTTCGGCGCTCAGGTGCGTCGGGCCGGTCACGTACCCGACGTTCGCCGATAGAGTCACCTTCTCGCTGGGGGTGACCGTCAAGTTCGCGCGTCCGCTCGTGTGGCGGAAATCGTTACTCGCCTCCGCCCCGCCCTGCAGCTCGGTGCCCCCGGCTGCGTAATACCGCAGGGCACTCGACCCGCCGCTCACGCTTACCTCGTAATCCGCCACGCGCCCCGTGCGGAAGATGCTGCCGATGCCCGGTTGGGCTTGCAGCACGTTCATGTTGATCGCAGCAGTGTCCAATTGGGTTGGGCTGACCCGGACCGTATCGTAGTTCGTTTCGAAGCGTCCCTCGGGGTTGCCGAGAAAGTTCACGCCCTGACGCAAGGTGAAGTTCCATCGAGCTGGGCCCGGCGCCCCTCGCTTGGTGATGATCTGGATCACGCCGTTCGAGGCCTCGGCGCCATAGAGCGTCGCTGCCGCCGGCCCCTTGACGATCTCGACGCTCTCGATGTCACCGGGGTTGAAGTCGTTGAACCGGGAGATCGAGCTCGAACCGAAGCTCTGGTTTCGGGGGCCGGTGGCAAAGTCTGCATCGACTCGTGCGCCATCCACGTAGACCAGGGGTTGGTTCGAAAGCGAGAAGCTCGACGCACCTCGGATGCGGATGCGGGAACCGCTTCCCACTGCGCCAGTGGCGGGCTGAATCAGCACTCCGGCCGCGCGTCCGTTCAAGAGGCCCTGCAGATCATTGATCGGGGCCGTTTGGGTCACGCTCGCCGCGTCGATCCGCGACACCGCGTTGCCGATCTCGCGCTGCGCCGTTGCCCCCGCCGTTCCCGTGACGACCACTTGCTCGAGCTCGAGGGCCTTCGGCTCGAGGGCGATCCGCAGCTTCGTGTCACCTACGTTTACAGTGTCCGTGCGTGCTCGGAACCCGATCATCCGGATCTGGAGCACCGTGGTCGCGCCCGAAACGTCGTTCAACGCGAACCGACCGCTCGCGTCGGTGAACGCGCGCAGCGCGGTGCCCGCGACACTGACCTGCGCGGCGGCCACCGGTCCTCCCGTCGCCCGGCTGACCACCACGCCGGCGACCGACCCGCCCTGCGCCGTCAGCGAACCGGGAGCGAGAATGCCGAATGTGAGAGCGAGACTACACAGGACCGAAGAGCATCGCATGCGGCGCCCCCAGAGAGAAGAGGCTGCCTATACTACCGGCACGAGGAACCACCGCAAGGGCGCGGCCCCCGAGTCGGGCACCAGTGTGCGGCACGATGGCGAGCCGTAGGATGGCACGATATGTTCTCGAATTCGATCTCCGTCGGAGCACGTATGCCCGTCCGTTTCCTCGCGCTCGCTCTCCTCCTTTCGCCGGTCGCGCTCGCAGGCCAACGCACCCAGAAGCCTGCGCTGCACGGGCGCCACTGGGTCGCGATCACCGGCAAGCCGCTCGCCGCCACGGCGGGCGCCATGATTTTCCAGAAGGGCGGCAACCCCGTCGACGCCGCGTGCGCCATGCTCGCCGCCGTCACGACCATGTGGGACGTGCTCTCCTGGGGCGGGGAAACCCAAGCGCTCATCTACAACCCGCAGACCAAGAAGGTCATCGCGATCAACGCCCTCGGCGTCGCGCCCACCGGCGCCACGCCGGCCTTCTACCGCTCGAAGGGGATGCACTTCCCGCCCGAGTACGGATCGCTCGCCGCCATCACCCCCGGCACGCCGGGCGGCCTCATGACGATGCTCGCGGAGTACGGGAAACTGAGCCTGCGCGACGTGCTCGAGCCGGCGATCCGGATGGCCGATGGGTACGCGATCGAGGAGGAGACAGCCAACTCGATCGAGCGGAACAAGGGTTGGCTCAAGCAATGGCGCTACTCGCGCGCGGTCATGCTGCCGCACGCGGGTGAAGCCCGCGAGGCGCCCGAGGCGGGAGAAATCTTCAGGCAGGCCGACCTCGCCGCCACGCTGCGGAAGCTGGTCGACGCCGAGCAGCAGGCGCTGCGCCAGGGCAAGAGCCGGCGAGACGCGATCATGGCTGCCTACGACCGGTTCTACAAGGGTGACATCGCGCAGGAATTCGTCAGGGGACTACAGGAGGAAGGGGGGCTTATCACGCTGCAGGACCTGGCGAGCTGGAAAGTGAAAATCGAAGAGCCCGTCATGACCACCTATCGCGGGATCGACGTCTACAAACTACAGCCGTGGTCGCAAGGGCCCGCGATGCTCGAGGCGCTGAATATCCTCGAGAACTTCGATCTCAAGGCGATGGGCTACAACAGCGCGCGCTACATCCACACCGTGTACCAGGCGATGAGCCTCGCCTTCGCGGACCGCGACTTCTACTACGGCGACCCCGCGTTCCCGCCGGAGGAGCCGATCCGGGGCTTGCTCTCGAAGGACTACGCGCGAAAGCGGGCGCAGCTGATCCATCCTGACCGCAACGATCCGGGCATCAAGCCGGGCGATCCCTATCCCTTCCAGGGTGGGACCAATCCGTACTTGGACCTGCTCCGCGGCTGGCCCCCGCCGGCGCGCACTCCGGCGACGTCCGGCGGAGCGAGCCAGACGGAGCAGCAGCTGGAGGGAGCGGCACTGGCGGCGTTCGATGAGGCGTTCACTCGCGGCACGACGTCCATCGAGGCCGCGGACACTTCAGGATGGGTCGTGTCGATCACGCCGTCGGGGGGGTGGATCCCGGCCGTCATCGCGGGCCGCACCGGGATCGGCGCGAGCCAGCGGGCGCAGCAGTTCGTCGTCGATTCCCTCGACAATCCCTTCAACGTGATCGCGCCGGGGAAGCGCCCGCGGGTCACGCTCACGCCGGGCCTCGCGCTGAAGGATGGGAAGCCGTTCCTGGCGTCCGCGGTGCAGGGGGGCGACACGCAGGATCAGAACCTGCTGCAGTGCTTTCTCGACATGGTCGAATTCGGGATGACCGTGCAGGAGGCGGTCGAAGCGGCGAACATCACGAGCTACCAGATGAGGAACTCGTTCGGCGACCACGAGTCTCAGCCCGGCCGGCTCACGCTGCGGTCCGACACGCCGCCCTGGGTGCGCCGCGACCTGTACGGGATGGGCTACCGGCTCGATTTCCAGGAGCGCACCTCGGGCCCCATCAACGCCATTTTCTTCGACTGGAAGCACGGCTCCTTCTGGGGCGGCTCCTCGAACCACGGGGAGGATTACGGGATCGCATGGTGAGACGGAATGTTGCGTAGTCGCAACGCTTCCGAGCGACGAACGCCCGATCCTAGACCAATCGAATGGGGTGTTGCGTCCGCGCACGACTCTTGCTCGGTGACGTTGGGCCGTGACTCACGCTCCCCGTTCGCTTCTTGCACTCAGCGTCAGCGCCGCCCCCGCGCTCGTGGCGGTCATCGCCTGCAGCGACTCCCCATTCGAGCCCCGAGGAGAGGGGGAGCGCGTCCCGGTCGGTACCGTCATCGAGCAGGAAGTGACCGGCGACTCGGCTCGCTGGTATTCCTTCGCGGCGGAATCCAACGGCGTATACGCCGTGTTTCTCGAAGCCCTCCAGGGAAGCGTGTTCGTTGTCGTGGTCGATTCCGCGCGCCACTCGTCGATTACGAGCATCAGCGCGAGTCAGGGCGGCCCGGGGCTCGAGGACAACGCGAGCGGCAACTTCGGCGCGCCGGCGGGAGCGGTATACAGGCTGAGGGTGAGCACGTACCCGGTGGGCGCAACCGCGCGGTTCCGGTTCATGGTCTACGAGATCAACACCGCTCCGGAAAAGGTGCCGGCCCGTTTCGCGATCGGCGACACGGTTGCTGGCGAAACGATCGATCCAATTGTCGACGGCGACCGATTCTTCGCTCGCGGAACCGCCGGGCAGGACGTCGTGCTCGTCATGGAAGCGTTGGGCCCGCGGGGGTCCGGCTCGGTGAGCCTGACCGTCGTCGATACAGTGGCGCCCAACTTACTCGGCTATGTTTTCGGCGATGCCGGAACGCCAACGTTGACCACGGGCCGCTTGCGTCTCCCCGCTTCGCACGACTACCTGTTTTCCGTCTGGTCGGTCACCAGCAACGTGTACCCGCGCTACCGGGGCCCCTACCGCTTCTGGTCCTATCTCATCGATCGGGCGCCGGAGCACCGTCCCGCGCCGATCCCGCTCGCTGCCGAGGTACGCGGCGAGATGATCGATCGCGCGGGCGATGTGGACGAGTTCACGTTCACAGCGCCCGTGGGGGCGGAATACAACGCCTTCGTGCAGGCGCCGCGAGCGGTGCAGCTCGAGGTTGCCCCGGTCTCGGGTCCGGTATTGGCAGCGGCCACGAGCAGCGGTGCGGATACCGGCCTCTTCAGCCACGCGACCGGTCGATTCCAGGTACCGGCCGCCGGCACGTACCTCGTGCGCGTGGCCGGCACCGCTCCCACGCAGATCGCCGACACCGGCGCCTATCGGCTCTTCCTATACCCGGTCGACCGTCGTCCGGAGCATGTGAGTGCCGCCATCACCCCGGGCGACACCATTTCGGGGGAAGCGATCGACCTCCCTGGGGACATCGACGAGTTCACGTTTTCAGGCGCGGCAGGCGAGGAGTTCAACGCGTTCTTCCAGGCCGAGAACGGATCGCCCGAGACTTCTCTCCAGCTCGAGCTCGTCGACGGCGCGGGGACGGTTCTGCGGACGGTCCAAAGCGTCGGCACCGACACCAGCTTGCTGCGCCAAGTGACTGGGCGATTTGCGCTGCCAGGCACGGGGACCTACCGCCTCCGCGTCAGCGGCGCCCCGTACTATCCATATGACTTCAACCGCGGCGCATATCGGCTCTTCCTGTATCGGATCAATCGACGGCCTGAGACGCTGCCCGCGACACTGGCACTTGGCGACAGCCTGAGCGGGGAAGCGATCGATCTCCCGGGCGACGTGGACGAATTCCGCGTGACCGTGCCCGACTCGAGTGGCGCCAATCTGGCGCTCGAGGTCGAGAGCCCGCCCGACGCCGGGCTTACGGTGCAGCTGGTCGATTCCGCCACGGGGCGCGTCATCGCGACGACGTCTACCTCTCAAGTCGGCACGCCCGCGGCTACCGGTCGCATGCGCGTGGCGCCGGGGAAGTACATCGTTCGCGTGGGTACGAGCGGAGACGCCTATGACCGCTCCACCCTCCGAGGCCCCTATCGCCTCTGGTTTTATCGGTTCGGCTTCGGCCCAGAGGCCGTGTCCGACACGTTTGCGGTCGGCGACACGGTGTCCGGCGAGGCGATCGAGCCGTGGGGAGACGACGATCAGTTCCACTTCTATGGTTTGAAGGGCCAGCACATCAACATCATGGCGCAAGGACTCGCCGCACCTTCGAGCGGCGCGTTTCAGTTTTTCGTTACGCCACCACCGGGATCGCCTGGATACGGCGTCTTCCTCACCAGCGGGACCGCCGCAAGCGCACTGGAGGAGCACCAAACGGCGCGCATCGACTTGCCGAGCACCGGCTGGTATACGGTCGATGTCACCGGGGCCGGGGGGACGTTTTCGGAGCGTGGCCCGTACCGTTTTGCCGTTCTCCCCATCGACCCCGGACCGGAGCAGGTGAGCGCCGCGCTCGCCGTTGGGGACTCCGTGATAACCGAGTCGATTGACGCACCGGGGGACTGGGATGAGTTCACGGTGACCGCGACGCCCCGGCAGGACATTAGCGTCATCGTCAACGGCCGCGACGGCCTCACTGGCCCATTCGCCTACGTGTGGGTCTTCGATCCGGTGACCCTAGACACGTTGGCGTGGCAAGCTGGGCAGTTCCGACGAATCGCCGGTCCATTCCGCGTGCCCGCCAGCGGCCAATTCAAGATCGCCGTGTTTCAGCCAGGGGGATTCTTCCGGATTTGCTACGACACCACCTGCGAGGGCATCTACAACTTCGTGGGCACATATGGCTTCCACGTCGTGGCGGTCGATCGCGCTCCGGAGAACGGCCCGGCGGCGTACACGGTTGGCGACACCGTCCGCGGAGAGGCGATCTCGCCCGTCGGCGACATCGATGAGTTCACCTCGTCCGGGACACCTGGTGAGCAGTTGACTCTGTTCGACCGGCTGACTGCCACGTCTTCTATCGACAGCGCTATCGTACTCGAGGTGGTCGATCCGGGGACCGGCACATCCCTGGTGGGCAGCAACGCCGCCGTTTTTGGCAGCAGCAGCTTTTTCTCGGTAGGTTCGTTCACGGTCCCGCCGAGCGGCACGTTCATTGTGCGCGCGCATGTCTACGGTGAGTGGGGCTACGGCGTCGGCGCTACATCCTATGACTTCTTCGTCAGGCGCGGCCCCTGAACGCGACCGACAGCAAGGCGACAGTAACCTCACACTTACCTGCCACCTAATCCGCCGGCACCGCGTCCCTCGTCCCGAGCTTCCGCTCGATCTCCCGGGTGATGTGCATCGAGCAGAACTTCGGTCCGCACATCGCGCAGAACTCGGCGCTCTTGAAGTAGTCGGCCGGGAGCGCTTCGTCGTGCAGCTCGCGCGCGCGCTCGGGATCGAGCGACAACCGGAACTGCTCGTTCCAGTCGAACGCGTAGCGCGCCCGTGACAGCGCGTCGTCCTCGTAGCCCGGCGCGATGTCGGTCACGAGGGGTCCCAGGGTGTAGAACGGCGCCTCGTGACAGATGTCCTTCTCTTTCCGGACGTTGATCTCGATCAAGTGCATCGGGATGTGGCCCGGTCCCTCGATCATCACCTGCACGTCCTTCGCCCAGGCCCGCGTCGTCAGCTCGCCCAACGTCTCGAGTTCGGCGAACTGGGCGCGGTCGTTCGCGTCCGCGACCGAGCCCGGCCGCAGCGCGTCGCCCAGCGAGAGCGTCACGTCGTACTTGCGGGCGATCTCGAGGATGCGGTCGAAGCGCGTGTAGAACGGATTCTGCTTGTCGTGATGCATCATCCAGTACGCGTGCAGCGAACCCCCGCGCGACACGATCCCCGTCACCCGGCCCAGCGCGAGCCCCACGTACTCGCGCAGGATCCCGCAATGCACCGTCACGTAATCCACCCCCTGCTGCGCCTGGTGCTCGATCATGTCGAGCAGGTCGTCTTCCGTGAGATCCTCGACCTGCTTCACCTCCGTCACGGC